>Ga0181585_10000232_pt1 | contig 43488 bp, 40 predicted proteins | sample 071ome_29_FD_132469 | JGI IMG/M metagenome (GOLD analysis project Ga0181585, IMG submission 132469) | Coastal salt marsh microbial communities from the Groves Creek Marsh, Skidaway Island, Georgia - 071407BT metaG (megahit assembly) | ecosystem: Environmental > Aquatic > Marine > Intertidal...
AATGTCACCTTTATGGCTTATATTCTCTCGAGCGGATTTGCCGAGGACATGGGCATGATCCGCAAGCAGCGCCGGCATATCCTTGGTGTGGCAGGCAGTGTGAATACATCAGAAACCACGGATGCCACAGACACCAGGGACAGGGACATATAAAGGACTATTACTGCGATATTCGCAGCCACAACGGATAGAAGCATGCACGACCATATCAACGTAGGCCACCCTTTCTATTTTCCGACGCAGGTAGTGCTGGTGGATGACGACCCGGACTTCCTGGATGGCGTCAGCCTGTTGCTTGACAAGAAACTGAGTTACCGCCTGTTCAACTCCGCCACCCAGGCGCTCGATTACGTCAACCAGTCGCACCGTAATGTGAATTTCCTGCAGCGCTGCTACAACAACTACAAGACGGGGCCGCTGGAATCCGATTCACTGTCCCACGTGGATATCGGCAAGATCCACGAGGAGATTTTCAACAACGCCCGCTTCCAGACCAGTTCAACCGTCATCGTCGATTACGCCATGCCGGAGATGAACGGCCTGGAATTCCTGATGGCGATGAAGAATCCCTTCATCAAGAAGGTCCTGCTCACCGGGCAGGCCGATATGGAGCTGGCGATCAAGGCCTTCAACAAGCAGCTCATCGACCAGTTCATCGACAAGCATGATCCGCGGCTGAAGCAGATACTCAATTCGGCGATCAGCAATTTTGCGGATCAGTACTTCCGCAGCAGCTTCAAGCTCATCACCGACCCCATCATTGCCGCCAACCACGACTCCTTCCTCGCCGACGCGCGCTTCCAGGAATATTTCGAGGAATTGCGCCGCAAGACCGACTGCGCGGAATACTACATGATCGATTATCCTCACCATGGCTATCTCATGGTGGACAGCTGCGGCAAGCGTCGCTGCCTGCTAATCTATTCGGAGAAAGCACTCAAGGAGCATGTCGAGCGACTGGAGCAGATACGTGCGCCGGCCCAGCTGATCCGCGAAGTGAAGAATGGGGAGAACCTGCCCATTTTCGACGAGCAGGATGAAACCCTGGGGCCTGATCATCCCTGCATCAGGAACTGGCAGGTGTGCTATCACCCGGCTGTGAAGATCCATTCCACCAGGAACCTGTACGCCACGCTCGTGACGGACAACGACCTGCCCGATTGCTACAAGGGCGACATCATTCCCTACCGGGATTTCCTGGAAAGCAATTCCCTGGACCGGGAAATACTCCACTGATCGGCACACGGGAAGATCGTCCTGGTCTTTCTAGGTTGCAGGCAGCGTAATGATGAATTCGGCGAACTCGCCGGGTTCGGATTCACAGGCGATATCGCCGTCGAAGCTGCGAATGGTGCGGCGGCAGAACGCCAGTCCCACGCCCGTGCCCTCTTCCCGCGTTGAGAAAAAGCCGTCGAAGATCCGGGACAGTACCGCCGGATCGATGCCCTCGCCGGTATCCCTGAATACAATGTTGTTGGCGCCCCTGCCGGGCTCCAGCCTGATGGATATATCGCCCTTGAGGGCACAGTTGATGGAATACAGGGCATTCTTCAGCAGGTTGAACATCACGTAGATGAACAGGCTGTCTATGCCGCGGAAATAAAAATCCCGGCCCAGATCCAGCCTGACCTTGTCGCGCTCACCCCGCTTGAACGGATAGCGGTCGACCGCGTTGCCAATGCATTCGGCAGCGGAGTAGAAGCCGAACTGGCTCTTGTCCACGGTATTGTCCCGCAGGTTCATCAGCAGCATGTCGATCACGCTGTTGGCCTGGTCGATCATCAGGGAAATTCGCCCAGGGGTTTTTTCCAGTGCGGCCAGGTGGTCTTCCCTGATTGCAGTCGTACCCCCGGGATTGGCCGCCTGTGCATTGCGATAGACTTCCAGCAGCAGCGGCAGGTAATTCTCCACACCGTCCATGCTCGCACGCACACCCGACAGTGGCGTGCGCATTTCGTGGGCAATGTTGGCACTGAGATCCTGCATCACTTTCAGCTTTTCCGAATGATCGAGCTCGGTCTGGGTCATCAGTGCCTCGAAGTCCCTGTCCTGGTCGAGGATGGTGGACAGCTGGCCGGCAAAATAATCGAGGATGCGGAATTCGTATTCCCTCACCGTGTGCTCGAGATCGCCGAGCATGAGCAGCATCTGGTTGACGACGAAATAGTGTACCGGGACGAATCCTATCCCCAGGCTCCACTTCAGTGACTGGCTGCTGACCGGAGTACGCAGGAAAATGTACTTGCAGTTGAACTCGCGGGCCCGCGCGAAGACCGGCGAACACAACAGCGGCGAGCGTATCTTGCGGTACTGGCTCAGCACACCCAGTTCGCGAATGGACACCAGGTTTTCACGTCCGCCCACCTGGGCGATCCAGTCGCGGGTGGCTTCCAGGTTGTCCCTGTTGTTCAGCTTCGATGATGAGAAGTGGGCAGCCAGGTTGCCCGGGTTGGCCGCCGAAAAAATGAAGGCCCAGCACAGACCGACCACGGTATCACCGCGCCAGACCACGCTGACCAGGTTGATGCGTTTGGCATCGGCCTGGAAGAAATTCTGCAGTGCTTCGCGGGCGGAGTCGGCATCCCAGTTTTCATACCATTTCTCGCGCGCCAGTTTCGCGTAGCACTCGGCAATGGCGTCGAGCGTCTTCCCGTCCAGCTGGGCAACCTCTTCTCCCGCGAACACCTCGATCCGGAACTCGCTGCCTGCCAGGCATGACAGCATGCGGTTGAGCCGGGTCAGGTCGAGAGTCGAGGAATTGCGGGAAAGTGCGTTCTTCAGGTCGGCAGGCTTGTCGCCCGCATCCCCCTAGCCGGTCTTTGTGGAAATGATGTCGTGATCGGCTTCAGCCATGACGGCCGGCTCCTGGCCGGGCTGGAGCAGCAAACGCCCGGATTTTTGCTAACAGGGAGCCTAGGATACTGAAAAGTCAGGAAATTAGCCAAGCCGCGGTGCCTGATGGTGCACCGCGTCCGGCCCGGCCTATTTGTCCTGGACCTCCACCGCGTCCACTTTCCGGAAGCCCTGGGGCAGCTTGTTGCCGCGGCGCCCGCGTTCGCCCCGGTAGTGTTCGAGGTCGCTCATGGTGAGGTTGAAGTGCCGTTTGCCGGAATGGATGACCAGGACCTGGTCCGCATTCAGCACGGCGATCGCGGCGACAAATTCCTCGCGTGCGGCGACCCGGGCGGTGGGTATGCTGATGATCTTGTTGCCCTTGCCCTTGGCCAGCTCCGGCAGTTCCGACAGTTTGAACATGAGCATCCTGCCCTCGTTGCTGATGGCCACCACCTCGCTGCTGCCGATTTCATCCACCGGCACCGGGGACAGCACCTTCGCGCCCTTGGGCAGTGACAATAGGGCCTTGCCGGCCTTGTTCTTGCTGACCAGGTTTTCCATCTTCGTGATGAAGCCGTAACCGGCGTCGGAAGCGATGACGCAGAGACGGCTGGGGTCGCCGATCATCAGGCCCATAAAGGAGGCTCCCGATGGCGGCTTCAGTTTTCCCGACAGCGGCTCACCCATCCCGCGAGCGCTGGGCAGCGTATGCGCAGCCAGCGTATAGGAACGGCCGGTGGAATCGAGGAACACGGCATTCTGGTTGCTCTTGCCGCGGGCGAACAGTTTCAGCTTGTCACCGGACTTGTAGGCAAGCGTCGACGGATCTACATCGTGCCCCTTGGCCGCACGCACCCAGCCGCCTTCGGACAGGATGACGGTAACCGGCTCCGTGGAAATCAGCTCTTCCTCGCGGAAGGCCTGCGCCTCTTCCCTGACCACCAGTTCGGAGCGGCGGTCGTCACCATAGGTGTCGGCGTCTTCCTTGATCTCGGTCTTGATCAGCGTTTTCAGGCGCGCCTTCGAACCGAGAATCTTTTCCAGGGTGGCGCGCTCTTCGGACAGCTCCTTCTGCTCGGCCTTGATCTTCATTTCTTCCAGCTTGGCCAGATTGCGCAGTTTCAGTTCCAGGATGGCTTCCGCCTGGCGGTCCGTCAGCTTGAACCTCTTCATCAGCACCGGCTTGGGCTTGTCTTCCGTGCGAATGATCTTGATCACCTCGTCGATGTTGAGGAAGGCGATCAGCAAGGCATCCAGGATATGCAGGCGATCCTTGATCTTTTCCAGCCGGTAATTGAGGCGGCGGGTAACCGTGGTGGTCCTGAACTCCAGCCACTCCTTCAGCAGGATCACCAGCGGCTTGACCTGGGGTTTGCCGTCGATGCCGATCATGTTGAAGTTCACGCGATAGCTTTTCTCGAGATCCGTGGTGGAAAACAGGTGTGCCATGACGGCATCGATATCGATGCGGTTCGAGCGTGGCTCGATCACGATGCGTGTGGGGTTTTCATGGTCGGACTCGTCGCGGATGTCGACGATCATCGGCAGTTTCTTTTTCTGCATCTGCGCCGCAATCTGCTCGAGCACCTTGGCGCCGGATACCTGGTAAGGCAGTGCGGTGATGACTATCTCGCCGTTTTCCTTGACATACACGGCGCGGCTCTTGATCTGGCCGCGGCCGGTATCATAGATCTCGCGGATCTCCTCAACCGGCGTGATGATTTCGGCATGGGTCGGGAAATCGGGGCCCTTGACGAATTTCATCAGCTCTTTCGTGGTGGCCTTGGGGTTGTCGAGCAGGTGTATACAGGCACCGGCTATCTCACGCAGGTTATGCGGAAGGATATCCGTCGCCATGCCTACCGCGATCCCGCTGCCGCCGTTGAGCAGCACATTGGGCAGGCGCGCCGGCAGGATGACCGGCTCTTCCAGCTCGCCGTCGAAATTCAGTTTCCAGTCGACGGTGTCCTGGCCCAGTTCGGACAACAGCACGTCCGCATAGGCGCGCATCTTGGATTCGGTGTAGCGCATGGCGGCGAAGGACTTGGGATCGTCGGGTGAACCCCAGTTGCCCTGCCCGTCGATGATGGGATAGCGATAGGAAAACGGCTGCGCCATGAGCACCATGGCTTCGTAGCAGGCGGAATCGCCGTGCGGATGGTACTTGCCGATCACGTCGCCGATGGTACGCGCGGACTTCTTGTACTTCGCCGTGCTCTTGAGCCCGAGCTCCGACATCGCATACACGATTCGCCGCTGCACCGGCTTCAGGCCGTCGCCGATGTGTGGCAGCGCACGGTCGTTGATGACGTACATGGAGTAGTTGAGGTAGGACTGCTCGACGAACTTGCGCAGGGCAATCTGTTCCTGGCCGTCTTCACTCAAGGTAGTTTGGTCGCTCATTGTTTTCTCTACTTACGCGTATTTTTTCCAGATTTTCAGCCTCAAGCCGCTAGCCACAAGCGGGAGCCTTGCAGCTAGTGGCTAGAGGCTAGCGGCTATATTTCCGCCAGATTTCCGTACCGTTCCAGCCACACCTTGCGGTCGGGTGAGCGCTTTTTCGCGAGCAGCATATCCATCAGGTCCTGTGTCTTCTTGGCCTGGTCGATAGTGAGCTGCACCAGCCGGCGCGTGTCCTTGCTCATGGTGGTTTCCCTGAGCTGCATGGGATTCATTTCTCCGAGTCCCTTGAAGCGCTGCACGTTCGGCTTGCCCTTTTTCTTTTCAGCGATGATCAGGTTGAGCACACCGTTCTTTTCATCCTCGTCGAGGGCGTAATAGACATCCTTGCCCACGTCGATGCGATACAGCGGCGGCATGGCCACATAGATATGGCCGGCTTCCACTACCGCGGGGAAATGTTTCAGGAACAGGGCGCACAGCAGCGTGGCAATGTGCAGGCCGTCCGAATCGGCATCGGCAAGAATGCAGACCTTGCCATAGCGCAGACTGGACAGGTCTGTCGAGCCCGGGTCGACACCGATGGCGATGGATATGTCATGCACTTCCTGCGAAGCGAGAATCTCGCCCGAATCCACTTCCCACGTATTGAGGATCTTGCCCCTCAGCGGCATGACAGCCTGGGTTTGCCGGTCGCGCGCCTGCTTGGCGGAGCCGCCCGCCGAGTCGCCTTCCACCAGGAACAGCTCGCCCGCATCCACGTCCTGCGTGGTACAGTCCGCCAGCTTGCCGGGCAGCGCGGGACCCGCGGTGATCTTCTTGCGCACCACCTTCTTGCCCTCGCGCATGCGGCTCTGGGCATTGCTGATGCACATCTCGGCGATCTTCACCGCTTCGTCGGTATGCTGGTTGAGCCACAGGCCGAAGGCATCCTTGACCACGCCGCCGATGAACACGGCGCTCTGGCGCGAGGACAGCTTTTCCTTGGTCTGGCCGGCAAACTGCGGGTCGATCATTTTTGCCGAGAGGATATAGGCGCAGCGGTCCCAGATATCCTCGGAACTCAGCTTCACGCCGCGGGGCAGGAGGTTGCGGAATTCGCAGAATTCACGAATGGCCTCCAGCATGCCGGTCCTGAAACCGTTGACGTGCGTGCCGCCCTGCAGGGTCGGAATCAGGTTCACGTAACTTTCGGTGATCAGCTCGCCGCCTTCCGGCAGCCACAGCACCGCCCAGTCAACCGCCTCGTCATCGCCCTGCATGGCGCCTACGAAAGGCTGGTCGGGGATGCGCTCGTACCCTTCGGTGGCCTGGAGCAGGTAATCAGTGAGGCCGTCCTCGAAACACCATTCCTGGCTCTGGGCCTTTTCCGCCTTGGCAGTCTTGTCCTCGAAAATCATGTGCAGGCCGGGGCACAACACCGCTTTCGCACGCAACACATGCACCAGGCGCGGAATGGAGATGGTGGGCGAATCGAAATACTTCGGGTCAGGCATGAACTTCACGGTGGTGCCGGTGTTGCGCTGCCCGACCTTGTCGATGACCTTCAGGTTCGTCTTCTTGTCGCCGTTTGCGAAGGTCATCTGGTGCAGCTTGCCGTCGCGCTTGACCTGCACTTCAAGCTCGCTGGACAGGGCATTCACCACGGACACGCCGACGCCGTGCAGGCCGCCGGAGAACTTGTAGTTGTCGCTGTTGAACTTGCCGCCGGCATGCAGGCGCGTCAGGATCAGCTCGACACCCGGCACTTTTTCTTCCGGGTGAATGTCTACCGGCATGCCCCGGCCGTCATCGGTAACCTCGACGCTGCCGTCCTTGTTCAGCGTGACCTTGATGGAGCGGGCATGGCCGGCCAGCGCCTCGTCTACACTGTTGTCCACCACTTCCTGGACCAGGTGGTTGGGCCGCGAGGTATCGGTATACATGCCCGGGCGGCGCCGGACGGGGTCCAGGCCTGTCAGTACTTCGATGGAGCCGGAGTTGTAGTCTTTACTCATGCTTACTGCGTCTTCCTCATGGGTTGTTCTTGCTGCTGTGCCTGCCGCTCTTCATCAAGGGTGGCGATGGCGTCACGGCTTGCGGCGGACAAAGTGCCGGTGCCCGCGAACTCCAGGATGGCCGGGACCACTGCCGCAAAACCCTCGAACCGGTGGCTGCCGCCCGTCTGCACAACCTGGATGGAGCCCGCATAGCGCGCCACGGCCTGTCTGTAGTCCAGCACTTCGTCTCCCGTCTGCACCAGCAGGAGGTAGTTTTTGGCATGCTGCAGCGGGTTCACGTCCAGGGTATCCAGGTAGTCGGCATATTGCCGGGTGAACTCATATTCCTCGCCGGTATACAAATTTTTCTGCGGTCCCAGGAACTCCTCGCCCAGCGTCTTCGCCGGCGAGACCGCCGGATTCACCAGGGCTGCACGGCAACCGTATTTTTCCGCCAGCCACGTGGCGTAGTAGCCACCGAGCGAACTGCCGACGAGGATATGGATATTGCGGCCAGCGTCGTCGATCAGGGCTTCAAGCTGCGCGAGGGCGCGCCGGGGGTCATGGGAAAGTTCGGGGACGGCGACGCTATAGTCTTCGGACCGACTGCACAAGCTTTCGAATTGTCGGGCTTTTTCAGAGGCAGGTGAGCTGTTGAATCCGTGGATATAAATGATTAAAGGACGGCTCAAAACCATGCGCCTGATTATACGATGCTTACCCGCATCGAGTGGAAAGATATTTGCCGAATCAGGAAATTTTTTGGCGGGCAAGGTCCCTGCCCGGCCAGGCGTCAGTAGCCGGTGCTGCTGAAATCTATGTTGTAGGATTTTCCGCTGACGCGCTCGACACCGGATTCGATCGTGCCGTCTGCGCCCAGGTTCAGCCAGCGGTATCCCGGCTGGGCGTTATCGATGGTGAAATTGTCGTTGGTCGGATGGAACTGGATGCAGGTCGATGGTGCGGCCATGATTTTCACGTCATTGCGGCTGGATTCGAATTCCTGGTGAATGTGCCCGTACAGGATGCCGCGAACATGGGAATACTGGTCCAGCACGGAAAACAGTTCATCGGCATTCTTCAGGCAATGCTGCTGCAGCCAGGCTGCCTGCACCGGCAGGCAGTTGTGGTGAACGCACACCAGCACATGAGAGCCGTTGCGTTCACTGTCCGCCAGCTCCAGGTCGAGATCAGCCAGCTCCTTCTGATCGAGCAGTCCGTAGACATGCCCTTCGACATTGGAGTTGAGCATGATGATGCGCCAGTTGCCAAGCTGCGCGGAACGCTTCAGGTGAATGCTGTTCTGGTCCAGCGACTGCTGCATGCGGCTGCGGATGTCATGGTTGCCCGGTAGCCACAGTTGCGGCGCGCTGAGCGGCGCCAGGGCATCGACGAAATTATGGTACGCCTGGATGCTGGTGTCCTGGGCCAGGTCACCGGTGCACAGTATCAGGTCGATGTTTTTTTGCTGCTTGATTACCAGGTTGACGACATCGCAAAGCGTATCGAAGGTATTCAGCCCGTCAAAAATGGTCTTGCGGTCAGCAAAGAGGTGTGAATCCGTTATCTGAACAATACGGTAATTCTGCTTCTTGTTGTCTGCCAGGATTTCAGCCAACGTTTCTTACTCTCTCAAATCATGCGGGACAAATATTGCAAAATCCGGACTGCTTTTCTTTCTGTTGTTTTCTGATTTGATGCCCGTCCGGCAGGCAGAATAACTGAACCTGGGACAGGGTTTCAGTTACAGTTCAGTTTCTCCAGTTGTAACTCGCCGGGATTGCTCATCCCTTCATTTATACACAGATTAAGCCACTCAGCCAGAAAAAGATTCAGTTGCTCCCTCTCGTCGCACTGGTACATGAACCGGTTCGGCACCGGGTAGGCAGCCTTGAAATAGCGGTGATTCTGGTAGCTGGTCACCTCGGCTGTCTTTGCGTCGTGATACACACGGATTATCATCTCCGGCGTCTTGTACATTGACGGGCGTCCTTCCTGCGAATTCAACAACTGCCTGATGCAAATGGTGCTCGTGTACTTGAAGTCTTCCTGGATTTCGAGGCTGACGAGAATCTGGCCATGCCTGCCCGCCAAACCCGGGCCGGGCAACGCAATCAGGCGTGTGCGTATGCCGCGCGTCTTCCCCAGCAACTTGAGCAGGCGGATATAGTTGGCATCACACACCGCCATTTGTTCGCTGAGGTCGATTGTATACCTTTTGATTTTCATCTTTTCCGGGTTGATCACAATTTCAGCATCTTTCCCGATTATACGGGCCCACCTCTTGCCTGCTACCTGCTACCTGCATCTGTCAGCATCTTCCTGACTGACCGGTGGTGCAACTGCAACCACTGTAATGCGATGAGGCTCATGGCATTGTCGATCATACCACTACCCATGGCTTTTTCAGCATCTTCCCTGTCCATGATGACGACCCGGATATCCTCGTGTTCTTCTTCCAGGCCAAACACGCTTGCCGTTTCCAGGAGCTCGCCCTGTGCATCCGTACTTACATGCGTGCGCGCATCGAAGATCGCGCAGAACAGGGTCATCATTTCCGTGCTGCTGCCGGGCGAAAGGTAGTAATTGAACATGGGCAACAGGGTATCGATCCTGACCCCGGCTTCCTCTTGTGCTTCCCTGATTGCCACCGCCGATGGTGATTCGTCGGTATCGATAAGACCGGCAACAAGTTCCAGTTTCCAGGGCCCTCCGGGCGATTGCAGGCAACCGACACGAAATTGCTGAACCATCAGCACCTTATCCAATTCAGGGTCATATAACAAGACGCCGACTCCCGGCGCGCGCTGTACGATTTCACGCTGTATCGTGTTGCTCCAGCCACCCGTATAAAGCCGGTGCCGCAGGTGCAGGCGATCGATTTTGAGGAAGCCGGAATAGCATTCGACAGTATCGATAATCTGCACATCGTCCCTGGTAAATTCCGTCGCGGACTGCTTGCCTGTCGTCAAAATACCACCCCTTATTATGAGGAATTACAGCAGCGTGTCGGCCACATTCGGCACTGTGCCCGGGAAATTGTTTGCTACAATGGCCGCACTTTTATCCAGCATATATGAGCAGCTGCCTGACGGTACACCTTCTGCCATGTATTTACCCATCGCAATACGATCGGGTTCGAACCCTGAAAGCCGATGGGCAAAGGATTGCGTATAACCCGACAGTAAAGCAGCCCAGCGAAAGTGATTCGGGACTTCCCGACCTTGACACCGGTGAGAAAAAAAATGAAACTGACTGACCAGTCAGTCAACCAGACAATGACTTTCAGGGTTGTGCCCCTTAAAGAATTTACCCCAATATTATCAAATAGTTAGAAATTGCCTGAGGCAGGGAGCCCGCCGGGCGCCAGACTATCGAAAATGGAGAAAACCATGGTAACAGTGAAATTTCGTCATACGCTCAGGCAGATCGCAGGGACCCTGTCGCTGGCCGTGCTGGCTTTGCCTTTCAGCACGGCACGGGCTGATGACCTCGCCCAGATCTTTGAGCTGGCCGCGGCCAATGATCCGGAGATCCGCCAGGCCAGGGCCAATTACAATGCCGCCCACACCACCATCGACCAGGGTCGCTCATTCCTGCTGCCCCGGATTACGGTCAATGGCTCCTCTTCACGTGATACTGCAGGCCCGGCCGAAAACACCCCGTTCGGCAACGCCCACAGCTTCGGCAACGGTTTCAATACCAAGGGCTACAACCTGAGCATCAGCCAGGCCCTCGTCAATTTCGAGGCCTGGTATGCCTTCCAGTCAGCCAAGGCCTCTGACCTGCAGGCTGCCGCCAACCTGGCGCAAGCCGAGCAGCAGCTTATCCTGAAAGTGGCCTCGGCTTATTTCAACGTCCTGCGTTCGCAGGACAACCTCGCCACCTTCCGTGCGGAAGAGGAGGCCGCCGCCCAGGTACTGGAACAAACCCGGGAGCGTTTCGAAGTCGGCCTGATCCCGATCACCGACGTCTATGACAGCCAGGCCAACCATGACCTGGCCCGGGTGAACCGGCTGGTCGAGGAAAACAACCTGAACCAGGCTTTCGAAGCGCTCGGCGCGATCACTGGCCAGGGCCATGATGCCCTGGAATCGTTAAGCACCCAATTCCCGATCGAGTCGCTCAACCCCGCCAGCCTGAACGAGTGGGTCAGCCTTGCCATGGGCAACAACCTGGCTATCAAGGCAGCGGAATTCGACCTGGAGTCCAAACAGGAAGATGCCCGGTCGGCACGGGCTGCCATGTTCCCGACCATCGACGTCACCGCCGGTTACGGCTGGAACCAGTCCGCCAACCCCTTCAGCTTCTTCCCGGCCATCGCGTCCGAGCGTACCAACATCACGCTGAACTTTTCCTATCCCCTGTTTGCCGGCGGCCTGAACGCAGCCCGCAAGCGCCAGGCCTACTACACACGCGATGCCAGCGAGGAAGCCCTGCTGAAAACCCAGCGCGACAGCACCCAGAGTACCCGCAACAATTACCGTAGCGTGGAAACCGACGTGCTTGCCGTGCAGGCTCGCGCGCAGGCGATCATCTCTGCGGAAAGCGCTCTGGAAGCCACAGAAGTCGGTGCCGAAGTGGGAACCCGTAACGTGGTCGACGTGGTGCTGGCCCAGCGCACGCTGTTCCAGGCCAGGCGCGATTACGCCAATGCCCGCTACAACTACGTGATCAACACGCTGAACCTGAAGCAGTCCGCCGGCATCCTGAGCCCGCAGGACATCATCGACCTGAACGAATGGCTTGAATAAAAAGCCCGCAGAACCTGCCTCAGCGGGCTGACCCGAGCAGTCCGCTGAGCACGGCCAGATTCCTGGCCGTGGCGCCTTGGTTGGCTGCGACCACGGAACGGACGGCCTCCCCCATCACCTGTTGCCGTGAAGGATCATCCAGCAGCGATTTCACCACAGCGGCTAGCTCTGCCGCATCGGCAACCACCAGCATGCCCTGCACGGCAACCATGGCTTCACTGACTGCCTGGAAATTATAGCGGGAGGGCCCCGTGATCACAGGCAGGCCGATCGCGGCCGGTTCGATAATGTTCTGGCACCCGGTGTTGACCAGGGAGCCGCCGACAAAAGCGATGTCTGCCAGCCCGAAGTAGTATTGCATTTCCCCCATGGAATCCCCGATCAACACCTGCTGTTCAGGCAAAGCGATCCGGTCCCGGCTGCGCCTGGCGATACTGAAGCCTTTTTTTCCGGCCATGGCGGCCACGGCGTCAAAACGTTCCGGGTGCCGCGGCACCAGTACCAGGAGCAGGTCCGGCCGCTCAGCCACAAGGGTGCCGAACGCCTGCAGGATCTTTTCTTCCTCGGCTTCACCGTCGAGGGTGCGGGTACTGGCGGCGATGAGCACCGGGCGACCAGCCATGGCTTGCTTGTCCTGCCGGGCCTGCACCAGCATGTCAGCATCCAGCATCATGTCGTATTTCATGCTGCCGGCAATCTCGACCTTTGCGGGCGGCAAGCCGAGTGCGACCAGCCTTTCACGGTCATGCTGTGACTGTGCCGTGACGGCATCGAAACTTTTCAGCATTTCCTCCGCCAGTTTGTGCATGCGTTGATAATTGCCCTGCGATTTTTCCGACAGGCGTGCATTGGCCAGCATCAACTTGACGCCACGCACCGCGCAGCAGTGAACCAGATTGGGCCACCATTCCGTTTCCATGATGACCAGCAGGCGCGGTGCAAAGCGATCCAGGAAACGATTCACTGCACCCGGATAATCATACGGCAGGTAAACGTGCTGCACGGTGTCGCCCAGCATCGCCGGTACGCGCGCCGAACCTGTCGGCGTGGTCGTGGTGACAAGAATTTCGAGTGCAGGATCGTGCGCCTGCAGTTTCCGGATAAGCGGCACCGCCGCATGCACTTCCCCAACGGAGACTGTGTGGAAAACGACATCGACCCGACGCAGCGGCAAATCACCATAGAAGGCAAAACGCTCCGCCCAGCGCTTGCGGTAATCGGGCGCGCGCAGGGACCGCCACAGCAGCCTCAGCAGGAGCGCGGGCGTGGCCAGGTAAAACAGCACGGAATAGATGAAACGGTTCACTCGTACTTCTTGTTAACTACAGGTGCTAACGACAGTTTGATGTTTTTTAAGCCGGGGATTTCCGGTTTCTGCTGGTTTATACTGTCACGCTTTCCTGTGACGCACAAACTTCGCAATGGTTGAAATCCTGAAAACAGATGCGCTGATTTTTGGCGGCGGAGTGGCCGGCCTCTGGCTGCTCAATCGCCTGCGCAGCGCAGGCTACAGCGCCTGGTTGCTGGAAAGCGGCAGCCTGGGCCAGGGCCAGAGCGTTGCCAGCCAGGGCATCATCCACAGCGGCCTCAAGTACATCAATGACGGCACCCTGAACCGCTCCGCAACCACGGTCTCGGACATGCCCGGTCTCTGGCGCAGCTGCCTTCAGGGCCAGGGCGACGTGGACCTGCAGGGAACCCGCGTCCTGTCGGATGACTATTACATGCTGCCGCGCAATTCCCTGCGTGCACGGGTGCTGTCCTTCCTCGGCAGCAAGGCGCTGGCGTCAAAAACAAAACGTCTGGCGCCGGATGAATTCCCGGCCTTCTTCCAGGGCAACGTCAAAGGGCCGATGTACCGCATCGACGATTTTGTCATCGACGTGCCCTCGCTCCTGACCATACTTTGCAGCCGGCAGCAGGAGAGCGTGTTCAGCATCGACTGGAACGAGGCACGCCTCGAAAGAGGCGATAACGGCGCCATCTCCGGACTGGTGTTCAATGACGGCACATGCATCGAGGCGCAGCAGTACATCAGCTGCTGCGGTGGCGGTACCGAATCCCTGCTGCGCCAGAGCGGTCTCGATGCTGCCCCCATGCAGCGTCGCCCGCTGCAGCAGGTCATGGTGCGTCACCGGCACACCGGGCCCGTTTACGTACACTGTGTCTCGAGCAGCATCGACCTGACTCCTGAGCTGACTATCACCACCCACAGCAACAAGGCCGGCCAGCCGGTCTGGTACCTCGGCGGCCGGCTGGCCGAAGACGGCGCGGGCATGAACGCGAACAACCTGATCGACAGGGCCCGGCGCACACTGACCGACCTCTTTCCCTGGTGTGATTTCGACGGCGCCGAATGGGCCACCCTGGAAATCGATCGTGCGGAAGCAAAGCAGGCCGATGGTCGGCGCCCCGAAGATGCCAGCCTGGTGACCCACTTGAACCTGGCAGTATGCTGGCCGACGAAACTGACCCTGGCCCCCGCCCTGGCGGATAAAGTACTGGCGCATTTCCAGGCGCAGGGTATTGCCCCGTCACCGCAAACCGGTGCGGCCCCGCGGTTCCTTTCCAGCCCGCGAGTGGCGGCAACACCCTGGGAGAACCTGTAGCCATGGGTTTTTCCAGAACCATTCCAGGCACCGACCTGCACGTATCCGCCATCGGCCTGGGCACCGTCAAACTGGGACGCGACCAGGGCGTGAAATACCCCGACGCTTTCACCATACCGGATGATGCCGCTGTCACCCGTTTGCTCGACCAGGCGCGGGACTGCGGAATCAACCTGCTCGATACTGCACCGGCTTACGGCAACAGCGAGCAGCGTCTCGGCAAACTGCTTGCCAACCGGCAGGACTGGGTCATCGCCACCAAGACCGGTGAGGAATTCGAGAACGGTGTTTCCCGTTTCGATTTTTCCGCCGCCCATACCCGCAAGAGTATCGAGCGCAGCCTGAAACGCCTGAACACCGACTACCTGGATATCGTGCTCATCCATTCCGATGGCAATGATGAAGCCATTCTGCAAAAGGGTGATTGCGTGCAGGCACTGCAGGATTTGCAGAACGAAGGACTGGTCCGCACCATCGGCATGTCGACCAAGACCATCGCCGGGGGAATCATGGCCGCATCCCTGCTCGACATCGTCATGATCACCTGGAACCTGGAGCAGCGTGATGAAGCGGTGCTCGCGTATGCGCGGGAAAACAACAAGGGGATACTGGTCAAAAAGGGCCTGATGAGCGGCCATGCGGGTTCGGTGGAAGACAGCATGCAGTTGCTGATGCAGACGCCGGGCATCCAGTCCGCAATTATCGGCACCATCACCCCGGAGCACCTGGCGGAAAATACCAGGCTCGCGAAGCAGTTTGCCTGAAAAATCAGGATTACTTGTTCTTGATCTTGTCGACGATTGCCGAAGTCGAACAGTTGTCGAGGAACGACAGGACCTTCACTTCGCCGCCGTAGCCCTGCACGATGTCGGCGCCCACTACTTCGCCGATGCCGTAGTCGCCGCCCTTGACCAGGCAGTCCGGCTTGATGACTTCAAGCAGCGCTTCTGGCGTATCTTCTGAAAACGACACGACCCAGTCCACGGCTTCGAGCCCTGCGACAACGGCCATGCGCCGGTCGATCGGATTGATGGGACGTCCCGCGCCTTTCAGCCGTTTCACCGAATCGTCGTCATTGATCGCGACGATCAGGCGGTCACCCAGCTTGCGCGCCTCCTTGAGGTAGCCGACATGCCCGGCATGGATGATATCGAAGCAGCCGTTGGTGAAGGCGACCTTTTCGCCGTGCGAGCGGGCATCGGCAACGGCGATGCCCAGCTGTTCGCGGGTCATGACACCGCGATCGGAGCCGCCGTCACGCTGCACTTCCCGGCGCAGCTCGGGGCCGCTGATGGCCACCGTGCCGACTCGCGTGACGGCAAGGCCGGCAGCAATGTTCGACAGCGCCACCGCTTCGGGCAATGCGGCGCCGGCAGCCAGCGCTGTGCCAAGCACCGAAATGACCGTGTCGCCTGCGCCCGTGACGTCATAGACATCGCGCGCACGTGCAGGGATATGCAGTTCAGGCTCACTGGCGCGTATCAGGCTCATGCCATGTTCACCGCGGGTAACCAGGAGGGCCTCGAGTGAAAGCGTTTCGAGCAGCTGCCGGCCTTTTGCAACCAGCTCTTCCTCGCTCGCGCATTCGCCAACAACCTGTTCGAATTCACTCAGGTTGGGGGTCAGCAACGTCGCACCCCTGTAGCGCGAGAAATCCGTGCCCTTCGGATCGACGAGGACTTTAACGCCGGCCTTGACTGCAGCGCTGATCAGTTCACTGACACCAGCCAGTGCACCCTTGGCGTAATCGGACACGATGAGGATATCGGTATCGGCCAGCAGTTTGCTGGCCCGCCTGTTCACTGCCGCCGCATGTTCGGGTTCGAATTTTTCCTCGAAGTCCAGGCGGATCAGCTGCTGGTGCCGGCTCACCACGCGCAGCTTGGTGATGGTCGGCTTGCCGGGCACCTTTTCGAAATCGCAAAGCACGCCTGCGGCCGCGAGGCGCGCCTGCAGCCCAAGACCGGCTTCATCATCCCCCACCAGGCCCACGAGGGTGGCAGCACCACCCAGTGCGGCGATATTCAGCGCCACGTTGCCGGCGCCACCGGGACTGTCTTCAGTGCTGCCGACCCTGACCACGGGTACGGGTGCTTCGGGGGAAATTCGCGAGGTGCTGCCTTGCCAGTAGCGGTCAAGCATGACATCGCCAACGACGAGTACACGTGCGGAATCAAACTTGGGAATATCGAGATTCATCAGGAGTAACACGGCCCGGATTTGAAGTGGCCGCTATCATACCATAGCCGATGCCCGTTGCTGATTCTGTTACAATGCGGCTCAAATTCCAGAGCGCCGATGATGCAGACGCCACCGCCCTTCAGCTCCTTTACGCACCTCAAATACTGGCCCACCTGGCTGGGTATTGCACTGCTCATCCTGGTGGCATGGATGCCCTTCAGTGTGCGTTATCATGCCGGTCAGTTGCTTGGCTTGCTGACCTACCACCTGGCACGGGAGCGCCGCTACATTACCGGCATCAACATCGCCACCTGCTTTCCGGAACTGGACCAACAGCAGCAGCATGAACTGGTAAAACAGTGTTTTCGTGAAAACGGCATTGGCCTGATCGAGACCGCCACCGGCTGGGTGCGCAAGTCGGGCACCTTCAGGGAGCAGACCACCCTGATCGGTCTCGATAGACTGGAAGCGGCCCAGGCCAGGGGCAAGGGCATCCTGCTCATCGGCGCCCACTATTCCACGCTGGATTTCGGCGCCAACCTGTTGTCGCTGTTCCACCCGTTTGCCGTGACCTACCGGCCGCATCGCAACGCCCTGTTCGATGCATTCATGCTGCGCGGCAGGCTGTCCAACTGCAACGGGGTCTTCGATCGCAATGATATACGCGGAGCCTTTCGCCACCTGAAACAGGGCAAGACGCTCTGGTATGCGCCGGACCAGGACTACGGCCCGGACCATGCGGTATACGCCCCATTCTTCGGCAAGCCGGCAGCCACCATCACCGCAGGCTCCCGCTTTGCCGCTGTCAACGATTCCCCTGTCTTCCTGTTCAGGCAGCACCGCAAGGGAAAATCCCCGCAGTATGAAATCGAATTCACGCCCTTCCCGGACACCTTCCCGGGCGCTGACGATGTTGCCGACGCAACGCTCGTCAACCAGATGGTCGAGCAGGCCATTCGTCAGTACCCGGCGCAGTACCTGTGGATGCACAAGCGTTTCAAGACGCAGCCGGGTGGAAAACCCGAGAGCCCGTATATCAACATCGCCACACCCAACCATCGCCTGACAGAAGCCCAGTATGAGCGCATCATCGGCGGCGCCACGCAAGTGGCCGAGCTGCACGGCGTTCTCGATTACATATTGCCCACCGGGTTGTGGGTCAGGCAGTACCCGCGCGTCATCAGCAAGCACAGGATCTTCGGGCATCCCGCCAGGATCTTTGACCAGCATGCCAAAAACCTGAGAATGCACGGCATCGATTCGATCACCGTCGACAATTTCTTTCGCGTGCCCGACAGGAAACTCTCACTGGTGAGCTACTTCGTACCGGAAGGCAAGCTGCTCAGCCAGTTGCCTGCACGCGAACTGCCCTTGCAGGCGCTGGCGGCCTTCTTGGCACAGCTGCATGCAAAAGGCTTCTTCTGCAAAAAGCCTGTGCTGGACATGTTCATTATCAATACGAAAGGCTTTGCCATTGTCGACCCGACCGACTTTATCCTGTCACGCACACCGCCCTCCCTGAAGGAGCGTCGCAACAGCCTGATCCAGCTGAGCAGGAACCTCAGTCTGTCCGGCAGCGGCCGGGATGATTTCTTCGCCTGTTATGCTGACCAGGCCGGACTCGCCATATCCGGAATGGAAGCCTGAATCTGATGCGCGCTTTTATCGACAACCTCGCTACAAGGGACATGCGCTGGCCCGCAGTGATCATCAGCTGCCTGTTTTCCCTGGTCGTCATTGCAGCCAACCCGATTCCCAATGATGACGCCTTCAGCTACCTGCGCGCGGCGGAACTGTTTTCACAGCAGGGTCTGAACGCCACACTTTCCGCCTATGGCTGGTACGGCTACTCGGTGCTCATTGCCATCGTCAGCCATGTGGTTCCTGGCGATCTCGTCACGAGCGCGCACCTGGTCAATACGCTGGCCTTCGCCCTGCTGATCTATGTCTTCATTACCCTGGTCGCCGAATTCGATGCCTCGCCGCGTGTGCAGGTGTTCGCGACAGCCGTCATCCTGTGCTACCCCACACTGAATGAGATGCGCTTCAACCTGATCCGCGATTTTGCCTACTGGGGCTTCTGCCTGGCGGCCCTGGTGCAACTGATCCGTTACAACCGGTCCGGGGCTTTAATTCATGCCGGCGGCTGGCTGCTGGCCATGGCCGCGGCGGTGTTCTTCCGCCTGGAAGGATTGCTGGTCCTGCTGGCGTCACCGGTTGCCCTGCTTCTGCCGGGCATGAGGCCGGTGCACGACAGGTTGAAACTCGCCGGCATCCTGTTGGGCATCATTGCGGCAGGCATCGTCCTCATCCTGCTGGTATTCCTGGCTGCGGACGTTAACCTCATCGAGGTGTTCAACTTCGCCTACCGCTGGTACCTGCCGCTGCTGGCCGACTATCCGGAGACACTGGCAGGCGCCGCCACCAGTGAGAGCCTGTCCTTTCACCTGTCACCTGAACTCGAATACTTCACCGGCAAGGGCATGCCGGTATTGTTTGCCGGTTACCTGTATGCGGTGATATCCAACCTGGTCATGGCCACCGGGCCGGCCGCGAGCCTGTTCCTGGGCTGGTCCCTGTGGAAATTCCGGCCGGTATTACAGGTTGCGTGCAAGGCACCATGGTGGTCTTTCCTGGTCAGCGCCATGCTGGCACTGCTGATCTTCGTTTCCATCATGCAGTTCCTGACCACGCGCTATGCGGTCATGGCCGCCCTGCTGCTGCTGTCGTTGCTGCCAATGTGCATCGAGGCACTGTACCGTCGCTGCGTGCAAATCAATGCACTGGCAAAATTCCATGCCGTTTTCATCGCCTGCGTGGTGTACTTCCTGGTGGACAGCCTGTTCAGCTTTGGTTATTCGAAACGCTACATCGAGGACGCCATCGCCTGGACTCACGACAACATTGCCATCGACAGTGCAGTAGTGACTAATAATTTTGCCGTGGCCTACTATTCAGGCATGGTGGAAAACTATGATGAGGTCGATCCCGACCCATTGATGCTCCTTTCGGCGCCGCAGAATTCCGGCTACCTGGTACTCGACGTGGACAACGACAACAGTGAGGCAATGTCTCTCCTGTCGCAGCGCAGCGACCTCACGGAAGTCGCCCGCTTTGCCAACCGGCGCGAAGACGCCGTGATCATTTTCAGGGTGAACTAACCGTGACGGCTTTTCAGTCGCTCGCCTCTTAGTCTCACCTGTTCCCAGAATCCGGCATTGCCTTTCAGCGCCAGCCTGAGATCACCTCCGGCATAGGCGCGCACGAAGCGCAGCAGGTCGCGACGGGTCAGCCCGATATCCATGGCGGAAAAATACAGGCTGCCGACATCCTTGATCACCCACCGCAAGCCCAGTCGGCGCTTCACCAGTGCCCGGTGCAGGTCGATGAGGGTCAGGCGTGAATCGCCGGAGCCGGTCACCATGAAGTGGCAGATGTAAAAATCCCGGTGACAGATGCCGTTGCCATGCATGGTCCGGCTGATGCCGGCCACTTCCCTGATCAGGGCAAGCTTGTCCGTGAACGCCGGCGGCTGTGCGGCCCAGCCACGGGTAAGGTCTTCGAGGTTTTCCTGGGTGCCCACATCCTCGGTGACGATGAAGGATTCGGTCGTCTGCGGCAAGAAACCGCGCCGCCCCCAGCCGGCGATGACAGGTACGCGGACGCCCAGTTCGCTGAGTTTCGATAACGCGCGCCATTCATTGCGGGCACTGGTGACCGGCAGGCGCAGCTGCAGCAGGTTTTTCAGCACCTCCCCGGTCGGCGTACCCCGATGAAACTTCACGAAGTAGCGTTTGCCGGACAGGGTCACGGCATAGGTGCGGCGGCTTTCCAGGGCGCGAAACTCGTCGCCCGGCATACCTGCGAATACCGCAAACGGATCCCGGTCGCATATTTCATGTGCGAGGGCATCGTCGAGAAAGTATTCAGTCGCCATCTTCCTCGACCCTTGAACCTGAAACGATCATTTGCGCCACCAGTGCCGGCATGTCGTAAAAATTTCCGGCCCTGCCATAGGCAATGCCATTGGCGCGCCAGCGCGGACGCTCTGCACCCTGCAGCATTTCCAGCAGGGCGGCATTCATGGACTGCTGACTGAACGGCGCCGGCAGCACCACGCCTGCGTCAGCCTGTTCGACATGGAAGGCATACCCGCAGGTGGCCGTGGCGAGCACCGGCAAACCGGCGACAATGGCTTCCAGTATCACCATGCCGGCGCTTTCTTTCTGCGATGGCTGCAGGCAAATATCGGCGCCCTGGTAAAAACGCGGCAGGTCGTCGCGTCCTGACAGGATACTTATCCTGTCAGCGACACCCAACCGGGAGGCCAGCCCGGCATAGCGCCCCTGCCTGTCATTGCCTAGTAACAGGAGGCGGGTCCGGTGCCTGATCGATTCCGGTAATGAGGCCAGTGCCCTGATCGACCTGTCGACGCCCTTGACCGGGTAACCGGTGCCGACCTGCAGCAGGATGAGTTCATTTGCGCCGATGGCGAATTCACCGCGAAATTCGTGGCGTATCTGCCCGGCGTCTTCCGGCGCCATGCGATCGCGGGCAATGCCGGGCGGCAGATCAACCATCCGAGATTGCGACTGTGGATAACAGGCCAGGTATTCGTTCTTTTGCATTGGCGACAACATGAACAGATCGGTGTTGCTGTCCTGACCAAACACGGCCTTCTCAAAAGCCAGGTATTGCTGGCTGCGCGGCGTCCAGCGATAGAAGAAGTTGCGTTCACGGGTCGCCTTCCAGGCGAAACAGGTATCCGCGGCAAAGTAATAATCCAGGTACGGCAGGCGGTTGAAACCAATGACCGCATCGTAGTCATGCTGCGCCAGGTGCCGCTCCAGGAACATGAGAAATTGTTTGCGGGCGGAAACGCTGTTGCCGGACGCATTCTTGGCCTGCACCAGCAGCATGCCTGCGGGCATATCACCTTCGCAATTCATGCAGATGACATCGACCTGGGCGCCCTTATCATGCAGGCTTTCCCCGATGCGGCGACAGTCGCGCTGCAGTCCTCCATGGGCAAACCAGTCGAAAAGCACCAGGGCGACTTTCATGATGCCTCGAGCTCCTGCATGGCGGCTAACACCTGCTCAGGTGCCAGTTTTTTCAGGCAATCGGTATGGCCCAGCGGACAGGTGCGCCGGAAGCACGGGCTGCAGGCGAGTCCCAGTGACACGATCCTGACCTTGTCGGCCAGCGGCGGCGTGAATGCGGGCGAAGTGGAACCGTAGACCACCACCAGGGGGCGTGCCAGGGCAGCGGCGATATGCATGAGCCCGGAATCGTTGCTGATCACCTGTTCGGCGCAGGCCATCAGGTGGATGGCATCGGTCAGGGAGGTTCGGCCGGTCAGGTCGATACAGCGGTCTCGGTATGTCCCTGGAACTTCCCCGGCAATGCGCTGTGCATCGCCCGCGTCATTGGCGGATCCCAGTATCCAGGCCTGGCCGCCTTGTTCCAGCCAGCGGGTCGCCACCTCGGCGTAGTGGGTTGCCGGCCATTTCTTGGCCTCGCCGAATTCCGCGCCCGGGCAGAGAACCAGCACCGGTGCATTGCGGGCAAGCGTCAGTTTCGCTGTCACCGCCGCCTTGTCGCTTTCACTGACACGCAGTGCCGGGCGCGGCAGGGGTTTTGGCAGCTGCTCGCCCCTGGGCAGGGCCAGTGCCACGAATCGCTCCACCATCAACGGATAGGCCTGCTTGTCGAGATCGCGGCAATCATTGATTAACAGTGAACGTGCTTCCCCGCGCCAGCCGGTCCGCAAGGGTATGCCGGCAAACCAGGGAATCAGCGCAGACTTGAATGAATTCGGCAGGATGATCGCCTGGTCGAAGCGCTGTGCTTTCAGTTCGCGGGCAATGGCCCGGCGCTTGCCCAGGCCCAGCTCTCCGTGGCCGACGGTCATGTCGATGGTGCCTGACACTTCCGGCATGTGTTTCAGCAGGTCGCGGCTCCAGGCTGGTGCCAGGACATGGATCTCGCAGTCGGGGAAATTTTTTTTCAGTGCGATGAACATCCCCTGGGCCATCACCATGTCACCCACCCAGGACGGTCCGATGATGAGAATCTTCATAAGGCCTGGCGCTCCAGGGATTATTTTGATTCAGGTGCCACGCGCAGCACTTCGATCATGGTGGTGACCCCATTGGCAACTTTCTGTGCGCCACTGAGCCGCAGGCTGCGCATGCCTTCCTGGAAGGCCTGGCGGCGCAGCTTGGGAAGGTCATCCTTGGCTTCGGAAAACTCCTGCAGTGAATCGGTATACGGCATGACCTCGTAAATGCCCTGCCTGCCCTTGTAGCCTGTGTCGCGACAGTCAAGACAGCCAACGGGTTCGTACACCTGCTTCGGCACGGGCGCACTGAAGGGCTTGACCATGGCGTTCCACACGCTGGCATCGGGCTCGGCCGGTCGCTTGCAATTGGGGCACAGCACGCGTACCAGGCGTTGCGCCACCACGCCCACCAGTGTCGCCTTGATGAGATAGGACGGCACCCCGAGTTCCAGCAGTCGGGTGATGGCGCTGGGCGCATCGTTGGTGTGCAGGGAGGAAAGCACCAGGTGGCCGGTAAGGGCTGCCTGTATCGCCATCTCTGCGGTTTCCAGGTTCCTGATCTCGCCGATCATGATGATGTCGGGATCCTGGCGCAGCAATGCTTTGACGCCTGCGGCAAAAGTGAGATCGATGTTTTCCTGTACCTGCATCTGGTTGAAACTCGACTCCACCATTTCGATCGGGTCTTCGATGGTGCAGACATTCACTTCCTTGGTTGCCAGTGTTTTCAGCGTGGAATACAGGGTCGTGGTCTTGCCGCTGCCGGTGGGGCCTGTGATGAGAATGATGCCGGTCTTCTGCGCGATCATCTGCTGCCAGCGGGCAAGGTCGCTGTCGTCGAAACCGAGATCACCGAATGTCTTGAGCAGGACATCGGGATCGAAGATACGCATGACCATCTTTTCCCCGAACGCCGTAGGCAGGGTCGACAGTCGCAGCTCCACCTCGTTGCCTTCCGGACTTTTCGTTTTCAGGCGGCCGTCCTGCGGTTTGCGTTTTTCCGCGACATTCATGCGCCCGAGAATTTTCAGGCGGCTGGTTACGGCGTTGAGCACCTGCATGGGTATCTGGTAGACGGTGTAGAGCACGCCGTCGATGCGGAAGCGGACATTGCCCACCTCGCGGCGCGGCTCGATATGGATGTCGCTGGCGCGCTGCTCGAAGGCGTACTGCAGCAGCCAGTCCACGATGCGCACCACGCCCTGGTCGTTCGCTTCGGGATCCTTCATGTTGCCCAGCTCGAGCATCTGTTCCAGGTTGCCGAGGCCGGGTGCCTTGCTGGAACCGCCGGACTTGGCGATGTCGATGGAGGCCGCGAGCCGGTAAAGCTCTTCGGTCAGCCGCTGCAGTTCCACAGGGTTGGCCACAACGCGCCTGATACTCCTGCGCGTGACGTGCTCGAGGTCGGGTTCCCAGCCGGTGACGAAAGGCTCGGCGCTGGCGACGATCACCTCGGTAGGCGAAACCGCCACCGCCATGATCTTGTGGCGCTGGGTGAAGGCGTAAGACATTACCTGCGTGACTTTGGCCGCATCGATGCTCAGCGGATCGATGTGGAAAAATTCCTGCCCCGCATATTCGGCGAGAAAGCGGGTCAGTGCATCCAGGGTGAGTTTCTTGCCGGGGTATTTTGCATCGTCGAGGTTCTGGTCGGCGATATAGGTAAGTATATGCGCACGTTGCTGCGCGGCAGTCCGGCGCCGGCCGGAGAGTTCATCGAACTGCGCCTTGCTGATGCGTCCGGCTTTTTCCAGTTCACGCAGGAAGGCGCCCAGTTCCAGGGGTCGGTCCTGCTGCTTGGCTTCTTTGGCAACACTCATTTACAGCGGAGTGTATAGCCCCTAAACGGAAAAACAAGCGTTTATTGGGAAGCCGCGAATGGCTTAAGGGGCAAGCGCCACGCGTAATTTTTTTACCGCGACCTGGCTTTTCGGCGAAGCGTCGAATTCCTGCTTGAGCTTGCCAATGGTGGTGGACACCGTGCCGTAGCGTTTCAGTCCGAAACGCCGGGCGATGTCCTGCAAGGTGACCCCCGACAATTCCTGGCACAGGTACATGGCGGTCCAGCGTGGAATGTTTTTCGACCCGGCGCCGCGGGCAGCGTGGTAGATGCTCTTCTCCGACACCTTGTATTGCTTCGCTACCGCGGCAACCACCTTGTTGATGGACGGGCGCAGCCTGGCGCCGGGCCCCCTGGGTTTTCCGCGCACGGCCCCTGCCACATACTTCGACCGGGCACGTTGGCGAAAGCGGTCGTCACCGAGAATCGAAAACAGGTTTTTCTTGCTGTAAAAATGCGCCAGCTCGTCGTCCACACCTTCGGCAACGTATGCGCCGTATCGTGCATTGGGCCTGGCGCCCTGGCCCATGGCGGCAATGACGTCATCCCGACTGAGCCATGCAGGTACAGGGGCCTTGTTGAGATAGGCCGGCAGCGAGGACCAGGCATAGGCTTCAGGCTTGTTGCGGCTTTGTCTCGGCAGATTGTGAATATAGCGGGAGACCCCGGAAAGATATCGGTCCTGTTGCAAGAGCACGGATTTATAGCGCGACCTGAATACCGGGCCGGCTGCGTGACGCAGGCGCTGGTAATTTTGCGTGTACAGGCCGTCGATCTGACGCATGAAGCGGCTGAGGTTGCCCTCGGGCGTGCGGACCAGCAGGTGGTATTCGTTTTTCAGGAGACAGTAGCCAAGTATTACCACGTTGAACCGGGTGGCCGCTTCGACAACGCCGCTGAGGAAGGCCTGAAAGAATTTCGTGCCCGGGAAAATACGAGCGTGTTCCTGTCCCCGGTTGCTTACGTGGTAACAGGCATCCGGAAACTCAATGCGTAAGGGTCTGGCCATAGTGGTCGTGGGTCCTGCTGTTTCTGCTTCTTTATTACTGTTTTACTTGCCTGGCCGCTACGGGTCAGCCAGATGCGGTCTTAATTCAGCGGCTGCCCCCCATAGGTGCCGGGATAGCTGGCTTAATTGTGAACAAATTGTGTAATAAAGGTGCAAAATTGTAGAGGAAAACGACCCGGGAAAACAGGCTTTTAGGCTTCAGGGTTTCTCGGCAACGAAGATGGCGCGCAGAGGGGCGGGATAGCCCTCTATGGTGATGGCGGGATTGTCCTTGTCCAGTGCCTCGGGCAGGGATTCGAAGGTCATCCATTCCGTGGTGTGCTGCTCCTCGACGGTCGTCCTCGACACATTCACCAGCCGGATATGGCGAAACCCGGCTTTCTTCAGCCATTCATGCAGCGTATCGCAACTGGGCAGGAACCAGACGTTGGGCATGCGCGCGTAACGCCCCTGCGGCACCAGTGTCATGCCCTCCTCGCCTTCGATCACGAGGGTTTCCAGCACCAGTTCGCCGCCACGGCGCAGGCAGTCCTTCAGGCCATAAAGGTGGCCAAAAGGCGAGCGGCGATGGTAGAGCACACCCATGGAAAATACCGTATCGAAGGCATGCAGCTCGGCCGGCAGGTCCTCCAGGGCGAGGGGTGCAACAAAGACTGGCGGGGCTTGCAGGAAATGGCGGATGGCCCAGTACTGCATGGAGAACAACAGGTGCGAGTCGACGCCCAGCACGAAGCGCGCGCCGGCACCCGCCATGCGCCAGCAGTGGTAACCGTTGCCGCATCCCACATCCAGCACGGTGCGGTTTGCCAGCGGAGAGATATGGTCTTTGAGGCGATCCCATTTCCAGTCCGAGCGCCACTCGGTCTCGATGTCCATCCCGAACAACTCGAACGGCCCCTTGCGCCAGGGCTGCAGTTTCAGCAGGGACTGTTTCAGGGCCGCGCGCTGCGCATCACTGCACTGGCCGGGCTCACCGATACGCACGCCGTTGACCAGGTCGAAGGATGCGGGCTCCAGCAAGGGCAGCTCACGCAGGGCCTCGACCCAGCCGGGAAAATCGCCGTGCCTGAAATCGTTCAGGAAGTCCTTTGGCAGCGTGTCGATGATGCGCGACAGCTTCTTGTCGTCTTCCAGGAATGGTATGAGTTCGGAATAGTCCACGGTGTCTCCGGGTCAGGCTGACTTGATCGCCACCATGGAGGCAAAGTTGAAACACTGGAACCAAACATCATATGTAAGGAACCCTGCATCCCGCAGTCTTCGTTCATGATCGGAAAGGGTCTCTGGAACCAATACTTTTTCCAGTGCCGCGCGCTTGCGGCTGATCTCCAGCCGCGAATACCCCTGCTGCTCCTTGAAGCGGTGATGCATCTCGATGAACAGGTCATTGAGCGCAGCGTCCTCGAAGCGGATCTTTTCCGAGAGTATCAGCATGCCGCCGGGCCTGAGGCCCTCAAAGATCTTTTTCATCAGGCCGTCGCGGGCGGCCGGAGCCACGAACTGTAACGTGAAATTCATGACGACGACGGAGGCGTTCTCGATCGGTATCGACAGGATATCGCCGCATTCGATCGTTACCGGAATCGTCGCGCTGTCTGCGGCGACGGCTTCGCGGCAACCCTGGACCATGGCCTCTGAATTGTCGACACCGATGATTTCACAACCGTCCACGGTGATGCTGTGGCGCATGGACAGGCTCGCGGCGCCGAGTGAACAACCGAGGTCGTAGCAGCGTGTACCCGGTTGCGTGTATTCAGCCGCCAACGTGCCGATCATGGCGATGATGGTCGCGTAGCCCGGTACCGAGCGGTTGATCATGTCCGGGAATACGGCCACGACCTTGTCGTCGAACACGAAATCGGTATGCGGCAGGCCGCTGGCGTAGAGGGTGTCTTTGGCGGACACGGGTCAGTCCTGGCCGACCTGCGCTTCGGTATAACCTTTGGCGAGCAGCTGTTCGCGGATCTTCGCAGCGTGTGCCGCCAGGGATTCCTGGGAAACCTCGCGGGAATTCCTGAAATCCATGTCCGCCGTGGTATCCATCGGCATGAGATGGATGTGGGTATGCGGCACTTCGATGCCGATGATGGACACGCCGATGCGCTTGCACGGCACCACCGCCTTGACTGCCTTCGCCACGCGCTGGCTCACTGTCATCAGATGGCGTGCCGTTGCCTCGGGCACGTCATCCCAGTGGTTCACTTCCTCTTTCGGGATCACCATGCAGTGACCGTCCCGAATGGGCATGATGGTCATGATGGCGATGCACAGGTCGTCTTCCCAGACAAAATGGCCGGGAATTTCCCGGGCGATGATTTTGGTAAATATGCTGGCCACGGCAGTTTCCTGATGGTTAGACAAGGGCGACCGATTTTACAGGAAGGCCATACCAGCGTCATTGCTGTTTACTTGCGCTCGTCTATCGGCAGGGCCGTGGTGGAGATCACCTGCCGCAGCACGAAACTGGAATGCACGTCCGACACCCCCGGCAAGGGCGTGATCTCGTTGAGCAGGAAATCCTGGTACTCCTCCATGTCCCTGACCAGCACCTTCACCTGGTAGTCCGCCGTCTGGCCGGTGATGAGGATGAGTTCCAGCACCTGCGGATATGCCTTCAGCGCCTTTTCGAATTGCTCGAAGCGATCCGGTGTATGCCGGTCCATGCGCACCTGGATGAGTGCCAGCATCTTCAGGCCCAGTTTCGAGCCGTTCACCAGCGCGACATACTTCTCGATCACCCCCTCTTCTTCCAGGTGCCTGACCCGACGCAGGCATGGCGAGGGAGACAATCCCACCCTTTCAGCCAGGTCCTGGTTGGACAGGCGACCATCAACCTGCAGGGCTCTTAAAATGTTGCGGTCGATACGGTCCAGATCCATGAAAACTCCAAATGCCGATAAAGGGATAAAGCGTATGCATTCAGGCCAGGCTGCCTGGCCAAGCATCATTGTGTGCTAACCACTGCGCTTCGGAATATTCGAATACCTGAAATATTTGATTAACGCTTTATCCCTTTATCGGTTTATCCCTTTATCAAAAGCCATATTTATAGCATCAAATTGTAATTAATCAATATTTTATATTATTTTATGCCATATCTAAGCGTCTTATAGCTATTTTCGCAATTTATTACCGGCCCGACTCCTGTACACTACGCGCTCTGTCAATCACTGGACGGAATAACCGAGGAAGACCGTGAACCGATACGACCACAGCAAGTACAAGGCATTCACCCCCGTTGCCCTGCCCGACCGCACCTGGCCGGACAAGGTGATCACGCAAGCGCCGACCTGGTGCAGCGTAGACCTGCGGGACGGCAACCAGGCCCTGATCGAGCCCATGTCCGTCGCCCAGAAACGGAAGCTGTGGGAATTGCTGGTGGACGTCGGTTTCAAGGAAATAGAAATCGGGTTCCCGGCAGCCTCCCAGCCTGACTACGACTTCGTGCGCTGGCTCATCGAAGAGAACAAGATTCCCGACGACGTCACAGTGCAGGTCCTGACCCAGGCACGCAAGCACCTGATCGACCGCACCTATGAAGCATTGAAGGGTGCCAGGCGCGCCATCATCCACATGTACAACTCGACATCGATCGTGCAGCGCGAACATGTCTTCAAGCTGGACAAGCAGGGCATCATCGATATTGCGGTCAATGGTGCGAAGGAAGTGCTTGCGGGCGCCAGGAATGCTCCGGAAACGGACTGGCGCTTCCAGTATTCCCCGGAAAGTTTTACCGGCACCGAGATGGAATTCGCCGTGGAGATCTGCGACGCCGTGAACGATGTCTGGCAGCCGACTCCGGACAAGAAGGTGATCATCAACCTGCCGTCAACCGTGGAAATGGCAACCCCCAACGTCTATGCCGACCAGATCGAGTGGTTCAGCCGCCAGGTGAAATACCGCGACGCCATCATCCTCAGTCTGCACACGCACAACGACCGCGGCTGCGGAGTGGCTGCTTCCGAACTGGCGTTGATGGCCGGTGCCGAGCGCGTCGAGGGCACCCTCATGGGCAACGGAGAACGCACCGGCAATCTCGATGTCATCGTCATGGCCATGAACATGTACAGCCAGGGCGTCGATCCGAAACTGGATTTCAGCGACATGGACCGCATCTGCACTGTGGTCAAGGAATGCACACAGATCGATGTGCACCCGCGCCACCCCTATGCAGGAAGACTGGTATTTACAGCGTTTTCCGGCTCCCACCAGGATGCCATCAAGAAATGCCTGGACAACTACCACGAGGGCGACACCTGGAATATCGCGTATCTGCCCATCGATCCGCGTGATATCGGCCGCACCTACGAAGACGTCGTTCGCGTCAACAGCCAGTCCGGCAAGGGCGGAGTCGCCTACGTCATGGATTCAAAGTACGGCTTCCAGTTGCCGCGCTGGCTGCAGATCGAGTTCAGCCGCATCGTTCAGAAAGCTGCCGAAGACAGCGGCCAGGAAATCACGCCCGAACAGATCTGGGAGCTCTTCCGCAAGCAATACCTGGAACTGCCTTCCCCGCTGCTCCTGAAAACCTTCACCATCGAGAAAGCCGGCCATGAAACCATCAAGGGCTCCATCGAACTGGAAGGCCAGATATTCGAGATCAGCGGCAAAGGCGCCGGCATGCTCGAGGCATTCGTCGATGCCCTGGAGTCCACCTTTGGCATGGACCTGCAGATTCTCGAGTACGGTGAGCACGCGCTGAGCCAGAGCTCCAGTGCCGACGCCGTGACCTACCTGCAACTGAAGTACGACGGCCGCCGTTATACCGGCATTGCCATCGACGAGGACATCGTCACTTCTTCCGTCAATGCACTGCTCAATGCAGTCAGCCAGGTCCTGCACGTCCGTCGCAAGGAAGCCGCCTGACACAAACCGGCAGGTGAAGGGATGGTTTCTTCACCTGCCAGTTCACTTGCACAAGCCCCCTTCGGGTTTCACCCCGGCAATTAATCTTTATCACCTCAATATTATTGAGCGCATAGTGGCTTTGACTTACTATTTCGCTTATTCGCGGTTCGCGTGAAGTTCCTTCCTGGTTGGTCACTTCAGGCGGGAATCATCCTGTGAATGACATCTATTACGACGACTGGCAACAGGCTTTCATGGAAGCTGCAGTACCCGACAGCACCCAACTTTTGAAATTACTGGCGACCCCCATGCCATTCGGGAAGTATGCGGGCAGAATGATCATCGACCTGCCGGAAGCCTATCTGTTGTGGTTCCAGCGCAAAGGTTTCCCCAACGGCGAAATCGGCGAATTATTGGCACTTTCACTCGAAATATCGGTATCAGGCAGCAGAAGTCTGGTCAAATCCCTGAAAAATGGCTGATATCTGCAACCTAAAATCCACTTATCCATTTGATTTCGAGGTACACCGCTCGAAACGTAAATCTCTCATGCTTTTTATCAAAGGTGGGAAAGTTGAGGTAAGAGCGCCCCGTTTTGCCTCGTCCAAGTGGATAAATGAGTTCGTTTATTCGCAGAAAGAATGGATTCTTGGGGAGATTGCCCGGCAACGCCGCCATTTACGCCAGCGCCTTGTCATCGCCGATGGCCGCGAAATCATCTTCCTCGGCCGTCCGCGAACCATCGTCGTCCTGGTGGGACCGCAACAGGAAGTGCGCGCCACACGGGATTTCCTGTTCATCTACACGCGCAAGAACACCCCGGAAAAAATCGAAAAGTTGTTCTATGGCTGGCTGAAGGATAAGGCCCGTGAATACATGACGGTGGAGACGTTCAAGGTAGCAAGGCTGCTTGGCCTCAGGCACAAGCTCAAGGATGTGTCTTACCGCAAGACAAAATCCAAATGGGGCCACTGCTGCCAGGACGGCACCATACAGTTCAACTTCCTTGCCATGATGGCGCCGCGCGAGGTGATCAACTATCTCATCGTGCACGAATGCAGCCATCTTAAATACATGGATCATTCGAAGCGGTTCTGGGCCGTCGTGGAAAGCATCTGTCCGGACTACCGGGAGCACCGTGAATGGCTTGCCGATAACGGTCACCGGTTCTGGAGCCAGATTTAGCAACTGAACGCTGCTTATGCTGAAGGCCCAAAGCGGTTCAGTGACTTTGCGTTAGCTTTTAGTCTTCAGCATTTCTCGAAGACAAGATCCCAGACGCCATGGCCCAGGCGCCGCCCGCGGCGTTCGAATTTCGTTTCCACCCGTTCATGCACTTCCGTAAAACAACCAGCTCCCGCCAGGTTGTGAAAGCGTGGTGATACCGACATGACCGCCATCATCTGTTCGGCATAATTTTCCCAGTCCGTGGCCAGGTGCAATATGCCGCCCTGTCTTAACTTCCGGGCCAATGCCTCCACAAAAGGAGCCTGGATCATACGGCGCTTGTGGTGGCGCTTCTTGTGCCAGGGATCCGGGAAGAAAATCTGGATGCGGTCGAGACTGTTGTCGGCAAAGCAGTTTGCCAGCACCTGCACAGCATCGCCCTGCATGACGCGCAGGTTCGTTATGTTTTTATCACGTATTTCCCGCAGCAGCGTGCCAATGCCGGGCGGATGCACATCGATGCCGATATAGTCCCGCTCCGGGTGCTGCAGCGCCATCGCGGCCAGGGAATCGCCCATGCCGAAACCGATCTCGAAGACCAGTTCGGCATTGCGGCCAAACACGGCCTGCCTGTCGATCAGGCCCGCATCATTAGCCAGTCCATACATGGGCCACAGGGTCTCCATTGCCTGCTGCTGCGACGGCGTCAGGCGCCCACCGCGCACGACATAGCTTTTGATCGCTCTGTGTGACGGTTCCTGCTGAGTCATTGGCGGTTCCAGACTGCCATGGCCAACAGCCACCACCCGCCCAGGTAGGCCAGGCCGCCGGCGGGCGTGATCATGCCCAGCCAGCCGGTACCGGTGACAGCCAGTAAATACAGGCTGCCGCTGAACAGGATGTTGCCGACCAGGAACATCTGCGCGCTGCCGTATAGTATTTTTGCCCTGCCGCCATGCTCGATCAGCAGCCCCGTTCCCAGCAGCGCCAGGGTATGGAACATGTGGTACTGCACGCCGGTTTGCCAGGTCTCAATACGCGCCGGTGACAGAAAGGTTTCAAGACCGTGGGCACCGAATGCGCCCAGCAATACAACCAGGAATCCATTTATCGCCGCCAGCACGAGAACACGATTCATTGATAAAAAACTCCGGTATAAACAAAAAAGCCGCCTGATAGGCGGCTTTTATAAATGTCGTGGAAAAGAGTCTCTTGCCTCTTTCCTCTTGGCTCTGGCCGTCAGGCCTGCATGACAGACTTGACCTTGTTCATGGCGTTTTTCTCCAGCTGGCGAATGCGCTCAGCGGATACACCGTATTCGTCGGCCAGTTCATGCAGGGTCGCCTTGTTGTCGTTCAGCCAGCGGCGTTGCAGGATATCCCGGCTTCTTTCATCCAGGTTTTCCAGGGCGACGTACAGGCCGTCAGTGGAGGTCTTTTCATAATCTTCGGCTTCCACCATCCGTGCCGGGTCGTAGCGCACGTCTTCGAGGTACTGTGAAGGAGCCTGGTAGGCTTCTTCGTCGTCGGCATCGGCGGCGCCGTCGAACGACGCGTCATAGGCGCCCATGCGGCCTTCCATCTGCATGACGGTGGCGGCATCCACGCCCAGATCTTCGGCGATCGCGTCCACCTCTTCCTGGCTCATCCAGCCCAGGCGCTTCTTGGAACCGCGCAGGTTGAAGAAAAGCTTGCGCTGCGCCTTGGTGGTGGCCACTTTGACGATGCGCCAGTTGCGCAGGATGAATTCGTGCATTTCGGCCTTGATCCAGTGCACGGCAAAGGACACCAGGCGCACACCCACTTCCGGGTTGAAGCGCTTGACGGCCTTCATCAGGCCCACGTTGCCTTCCTGGATAAGGTCCGCCTCACTCAGGCCATAACCGGAATAGGTCTTGGCCATGTGGACAACGAAACGGAGGTGAGCAAGCACTAACTTACGCGCTGCATCAAGGTTATCCTCGTAGTAGTACTGGTTGGCCAGTTCCAGCTCTTCCTCGGCCGTGAGCACGGCAATACCGTTCACCGCGGTGATATAGGCGTTAAGGTCACGCCCCGGCACCATGGTGTCGATAACCTGAAGGTCTTTTCCTGTGCTGTTTTCCAGTGACATAAGTCCAGTATTTCTCTGTGTTTCAGCGCTATTGGTGTATGTAGTCATAGTATACCTAACGCCGTAGCCGGCGGATTCTATCATCTATTGACTTAGACAGCCAAGTCCTGGAAATGTTCTGATATTTTTGAAATGTCTTTGTTTTTCAGGCAGTTACTGAGCAAATTTGCTGCCTTTTTAACGTTCTTTACCAATATAGGTGCAATCGGCATTTTTTCAAGTCTTTTTGCCACAGAAAGCTGGAAAACCGGGCCTTTCCTGTCCATCATGCTTGCCGTCCATTAACCGCCATCAAGGCTCTCTCATAACGATATTTTTACCAGGAACACAGCATGATTGAAAAAGCCGCCGATACCTCCGCCCCTGTTCACGATCTCATCATGAACCGCTGGAGCGGTGTTTCCTACGATCCCGACAAGCCGATCAGCATTGACGACCTGCGCGCCATGGCCGAAGCCGCACGCTGGGCGCCGTCCTGTTTCGGTGACCAGCCCTGGCGGGTGATCTTCTGCAGCAAATCCGCTGACGAGTCCGCCTGGCAGCAGGCCTTCGACTGCCTCGGCGAAGGCAACCAGCCCTGGTGCAAGCACGCCCCTGTACTGGCCATCATCTGCGCCGACTCGCAGTTCTCCAAGAATGACAAACCCAACGGCTGGGGCGCCTACGATACCGGTGCGGCGGCCTTGAGCCTGTGTTTGCAGGGTGTTCACCTAGGCCTGATGACCCACCAGATGGCGGGCTTCATGCCAGACAAGGCGCGTACGACGTTCAATATTCCGGCGCGTTACCAGCCGATGGCCATGATGACCATCGGCTACCAGTTGCCCGAAGAGCGCCTGCCGGAGGCATTCCGCGAGCGTGAGCTGAAGCCGCGCGTTCGCGATCCGCTGGGTGAACATTTCTTTCTCGGTGCCTGGGGCAAAGGATTCTAGAAATAAAAAAGCCGGCTTCCTGCCGGCTTTTTCGTCCCCTTGAGCATCCGCTCAATAGTAATACTCGGTGTACCCGGGCAGCAGACGATAACGTGAGTTGAGGAAGGCCACGATATCGATCAGCTCGGTCACCAGCATGTCTTCCTTCAGGTACATGGGCGAACTGACGGTACGGCGGCGCACCTGTTGGGGCAGTTGCTCGAGGTAGTTGTCAGACAGGACGTGGTCCGGGTTGATGATGGAAGTGACCAGGTCGCCGTAGGTCTTGGCGAAATAGAGATCGCCGCCAAGCACGACAGTCACCGGCCTGGGGCCTGCAAATGCCGGCAGTTCGATACCGTCAACCGCATGACACTGGTTGCATTCGAGCCTGATGAAGGCGTCCTGCCCGCGCTGTATATCGCCGCTGAGGATGGGGAAGCGGAAGCTGCCAACCTGATCCGGGTAGGTCCGGCAACCGGCCAGGAACACCAGCGCCAGCACGGCGGCAGATAGCTTGATCCATGTTCTGTTCACGAAGGTCTCCTCTCTCTGGTAAAAACGGCGGATTAAGAGCCGCCGACTGGTATGAATTCTAGAATCTATCCCGGGCGACTGATTTGACCTAGGTCATCCAGCCCGGCTTCTGCATTGCCGGAATAAAGTGTGTTATCTGGCCCGTAGCATAACCCGAATGCGTGGTCCGGGCCATGATGACGGGCCGGTAATCAAAGGGTGTCTTCGGTACCGAATATCGCGGTGACCTGGCTGGCAAGGAAGCCGCCGTTGCCGTTGCAGGCAGCCAGCTTCGCGCCGTCCACCTGGCGTTCGCCGCATTCCCCGCGCAACTGCTGCACCGCTTCTATCATCAGGAACATGCCGTACATGCCCGGGTGCACGCAGCTGAGCCCGCCGCCGTTGGTGTTCACCGGCAGCGAGCCACCGGGCGCAATATTGCCGTTGGCCACGAAATGCCCGCCCTCGCCTTTCGCGCAGAAGCCCATATCCTCGAGGAAAAGTATGGTGTTGATAGTGAAGGCGTCATACAGCTCCACGACATCGATATCCGCCGGGGTGACGCCAGCCATGGCGAACGCCGCCGCCGCTGCTTCCTTTGCCGGGGTGACGCACAGGTTGGGCATGGCGGAGATCAGGTTGTGGTCCGTGCGGCTGCCGACGCCAAGCATGTACACCGGTTTCTTCGGGAAGTCCTTTGCGCGGTCGCTGCGCACCATGATCATCGCGGCGCCGCCGTCGCTGACCAGGCAGCAGTCGAGCAGGCCGAGCGGGTCCACGATCATGCGCGCGTTCACCACATCTTCCACGGTGAGTGGATCGCGCATGGTGGCCGCGGGATTGAGCTGCGCCCATTTCCGCGCCGATACTGCCACTTCCGCCAGCTGCTCCTTCGTTGTGCCGTACTCGTGCATGTGCCTGGCTGCGGCCAGGGCATAGGGAGTGATCGGGTTGCGCGGCTTGTAGATGTCCTCCACCGTATGCATGGCAGGTGGATGGGTGAACGGGCCGGAGGCGCTGTTGCTGCCGTAGCAGATCAGGGCGACATTGCACAAACCCAGATGCAGCGCGGCGGCTGCGGACTGCATGGAATTCACGAACACCGAACCGCCGGTATTGGTGCCATCCATGTACGTGGGGTTGAGGCCGAAGTACTCGGCAACGGTGAGCGGTGTCAGCAGTTCCACGAAGTTGGCGCTGAAGATACCATCGATCTCGTTTTTCTGGATGCCGGCGTCAAGGATGGCACGTTCAACCGCCCTGGCCATGATCTCCATGTGGTTCATCCCGGGCAGGCCGGTGAACTCGGTGAGGCCAACCCCCACAACCGCGGCACGGCCGCGCAATGGGGCTACCATTCCTTGTCCCCCTGTTCCTTGTTGTAAAAGACCACGGCCGGCTTGTCGTCGATCAGGCCGACGTGCGCACTCACGGCCATGCCGATGGTGACTTGATCGGGATCCACGTCCATGACGCGGCTCATCATGCGCGGGCCCTCTTCCAGGTCGATGAGGGAGATATTGTAGTCTCCGCCCCGTTCTGGTTTGCGGCGGACAACGGACGTGGAGTAGACGATGCCGCGGCCACTGACCTCGACCCACTTCAGGTCACTGGAGCCGCAGTGGTTGCACAGGTAACGGGGATAGAAAACGTGGCCGCCGCAATCCTTGCATTGCTGGATGCGGAATTCGCCTTGGGAAACGTGGTCCTCGAAGACCTGCAGGGGACCGGGCTGGCCGGTGTCGTTCTTGTTGTTGTCCACTTGGTATCCTGTTCTGGGCTTTTCTTGCAGCGGGCGATTCTAGCACTTTTTCCCGGCAGGGCCGAAATTGACATTCCCCTGTGCCTCGGTCATATTGCGCCCCCTGTTCATGCCAAGTATTTCTTCAACGTGGAATTCGAACTCAGCGTAATAAGCGTGTCGCTGCTCGTTGTGGCTGGCTTCCTTGCCGGCTTCATTAACACCATCGCCGGCGGCGGCTCGATGCTTACCCTGCCCGCCTTCATGATCCTCGGCCTGCCGGCGGATATCGCCAACGCCACCAACCGTGTCGGAATCTTCCTGCAGTCCCTGGCCGGCATGCGCGGTTTTCACAAGGAAGGCAAGCTGGCGCCGGCCACGATCGTGCCAACGCTGCTGCCAACTCTGAGCGGCGCCCTGTTCGGGTCGCTGCTGGCGTCCTACCTGCCTGTCACCTGGCTGAAGCCGACCCTCCTGGCCACCATGCTTGGCATGGCCGCAATCATGCTGGTCAAACCCTCTGTCGTTGCCCCGCCGGAAGGCACGCCGGCCTTCACCCTGCGTGAGCGGCCAACGGCTGCCATCGGGCTCTTCGTGGCGGGCTTTTACGGGGGATTCATCCAGGCCGGCGTTGGCTTCCTGCTGATTGCCGCCGTGGCCGGCGGCCTGCGTTACGACCTGGTGAGGGCCAATGCCCTGAAAGTGGCCATCACCGCCGCGCTCACCGTCATCGCCCTGGTGGTCTTCATTGCCAGGGACCAGGTAATGTGGGTACCGGGACTGGTCATGGCGGTGGGGACGGTGGTCGGTGCCTCCATCAGCGTGAAGTTCGCCATCAGGGTTCCCCAGGTCGTGCTCAAGTGGGTGTTGTTCGTGATGGTGCTGCTAACCTGCGGCGCCGCCTATTTTAGCTGAAGGCAGTCCAGTGCCAATCCGGGGCAGCCATCGCTTGTTCTAGCTTTTAGCTGCAGGGTAGCAGCCCCAATTCCCGGCACACCTTCCGAATCATGTAATAGGCGAATCCGCAGGCAAGGATGTTGCCGGCTGCCGCGCCCATGAACAATCCTTTCAGCCCCCAGATCTGCGAGCCGGCCCAGGCCAGCGGAATATAAAACACCATCAGTCGCGTGAAAGTTAGAAGCAGTGCGATGCGCGGTCGGCGCATCACGTTGAGAGACACCATGCACAGCACCACGACGCCATGGGCACCATAGGTCAGCGGCAGGATAAGCAGATAGGTCCTGATTACGTCGATGACGCGCGCGTCGTCGCTGAACGTGCGGGCGATCGAATCGCCCAGAACAAGCAGCAACAGGTACACGAGGCACTGGAAGCAGAGCACAAACTTCAGGCAGCCCATGAGGGCGCTATAGGCACGGTCGGTGCGACCGGCACCCAGGTTCTGCCCGATGAACATCGGCAACGTCGATGACAGCGCCATGACAAAGATCAGGCTGATGGTTTCCACCCGGCTGCCGACTCCAAAACCCGCCACCACCACATCCCCGAACGTCGCAACCATTCCGGTCATGATGGCCGCCGCCAGCGGCGTCATGATGTTGGCACCCATGGCGGGTACGCCTATGCCGAGGATCTGGCGCCAGTTGTCCTGCAGGTGGTGCCATTTCGGCGCTGCCAAATCGATCAGCTTTTCATGGAAGCCGAGCACGTAGTATGACACGCACAAGGTCAGGCTGGCCGCCAGCAATGTAGCCACGGCAGCACCGCGAATGCCCATTGCCGGAAACGGGCCGATGCCGAAAATCAGGAGGGGATCGAGGGTTATGTTCAGTACTGACAGGCAGGCCGCCAGTGTGGCTGACATACGGATATTGCCCATCGAGCGAAACGTGCTGTTGCCGATGACGACAAGCATCAGCGGCGGCAGTGCCACCAGAAGGATATTGAGGTAGTCGCGAATGAACGGCAGTGTACGCTCGTCAGCACCGAGCAGGCGGAACAACGGATCGATGATGGTGCTGCCGATCATCGCCACCACAACAGCAAACAGCGCCGCAAACATAAGGCCGTCACTGATCAGTCGCGAGGATTCGGCAAACCGGCTCTCCCCGATCAGGCGCGAATTCAACGAACTCATGCCCATACCGATACCCAGCGCAAGGCTGATGTAGATCATGTGCACGGGGATCACGAAACTGGCCGCCGCCAGCTCCAGGGTACCGAGCCGGCTGATGTAGAAGGTATCGACGATGCCCATCAGGTGCATTGCCACATTGCCGATGAGCGCGGAAAACGTCAGCCGGACCATCAGTGGCCGGATCGGCTCCGTCACTATGCGCCGTGACCTGGCGGCAGCTTTCTCGCTCATCCCGATATGTCTTCTGTTAATTCGCCACGAAATAAATCCGATTATAAATGCGACGCGCAGGCGGCGTAACGAGCGAAGGCGAGCCAAGAAAAAAAGTTTTAACGCGAGGACAGTACAAGTAGTACGTGACGACGCGGGAATACTTTTTTACCGCTCAGTTGCCGGGTGCAGTAGCCACTAATGCCCTTTTCAGGCAATAAAAAAGAGGGCGATTGCCCTCTTTTTTACCGCATGAAAAGCTTTAGTACTCAACGTAAGGAATCATACGTCCGAAGATGATAACTCCGACCCAAATGGCGATTGAAATGAAGGCAATCACCTTGGCGCGGAATTCCGCATCTTCACCATCCGCCAGCTGCTCCAGGATCTTGTGTTCACCGAACCAGAACCACAGGGCATTCAGGCCGGCGATAACGATCAGGCCCATCTTCCACTGGAAGGCAATGTTCGGGAAATACCGGAACGGGTTGGCACACAAGAAGGCAATACCGGACAACAGGTTGACCATAAAGGCGCCGATTGCGACCGGGATGAACTTCAGTGCGGCATTCATGTTGATGAAGCGGCCAAAACCAATGACGCGAACGTCAATCACCAGCAGGGCGCCGAACATTATGGCGAGGCCGATGAAGTGAACGGTTTCCATCATCGGGAAGAGCCAGAAAATATTGCGCATCTGCTCGCCCAGCCAGGTGGCTTCAAGCCAGGAGGCTAACGGTGCATAAGTATCATAATCCATATTCCACCTCCCCTTACATGTAAGCCATCAGACGGCCGGTGATGACGCCACCGAACCAACACAAGATACAGGCAGCAGAAAAGACCTTGGTCATATTCTCACTGCTTTCCCCACGAATACTGTTCATTACCACTTTCATCAGGATGCCGCCCAGCACGATAAAGGCTATCTTGAGCTGGAATGCGCCCTGGAAGAAATACGTGGTGGGCGTGTTGCAGAACAGGATCAGACCGGATACCAGGTTAATAATGAACCCTATCCAGCCGATGATGAAGAGCTTGTCAAAGGCCAGAGCCGAAACACCTTTGGCGTAGCCGAGCACCCTGAAGTTCAGGGCCACTACGACACCCATTACTGTTGCCATGCCGACAGCATGGCTCGAAAGTACAATCGGGTAGCCCCACAGGGATTCACGAATGAATACCCCCAATTGACCTTCTTCAAGCCAAACTAAAAAACCCATAGTTTATTACCCATTTACCAACCGGTTTTGTGATCCGGGATTACAGCACACTGCCTGGGCCCGTTAAAGCCAGGGCAATTCATGAATCATGATTGGTTGATCAATATCAAAGTCGTGTGCCGAGTCATTCCGGTCTTATTTTTTGCGCCCCCCGAAGAGTTGACAGTTTTGCACTGCAATCTCTTAAAAAGCACGCTTAAAGTAAACCACATCCCTGCAAGATTCAAGCTGGTGAAGCTACCCAGGTTTGCAGTAATTGCCTGCCCTGCGCCTTGATCAGGAAGTGCGCAATTGTAATAACAAGTCCCTGCACAAGGGTGCAAATATTAAGGAAAACACCTGCTTTTCCTGGGGTCTTTGACCTGCGTCGGCAATGGCGCAACCGGACCCGTAAAGATGCACAAAAAGGCTGGCATTGCCAGGCTGGTGCTTACCGTTATGCCCTGCGTCTATAATGCACTCCTTTTGCAACCGGGAGCCGATCCATGTCATCTTTCAGCAATGTCAGCGTCACCAAAAACGCCAATATCTACTTCGACGGCAAAGTCACCAGCCGCACGGTGCACTTCCCCGACGGCACCCGCAAGACCCTGGGCATCATGCTGCCCGGAGATTACGAGTTCGGCACCGACTGCCATGAACTGATGGAAATCCTGTCCGGCGACCTGGAGATCCAGCTGCCCGGAGAGGAGTGGAAGAAGATCGGTGGCGGGGATTCTTTTGAAGTTCCTGCTAACGCGAAATTCAAGCTGAAGATAGCCGCCGTTACCGACTACTGCTGCAGCTACTCCTGATATTTAACCCTCAGCGAACCATTTCCAGGTAACCCCGGCCTACTGTTTCACCAGTGGTGCTGTCGATGACATCGACGGCACCTTCCCAGTACCGGATGGTGACGTCCATCAGCTGGTCAGGAAACGCGGCGCGAATCCGCCAGTCATTATCCCGCCAGCGCATGCGCCATTCGACTGTATAGACGGTTCCGTCGGGAGCGGCCCAGGTGTCCAGGGGCTCGAGCACGATATCGTCGCGCGTCACCGGTGTCTGTGTCCCCATCAGGCTCGTGTAGTTGCCGCTGCTGTTGGCATGAGCCTTGCCTTCCAAATCGCGCAACTGGTAATACATGAGTTCGCTGCTGTTATCGAACTGTAGTGAAAACCAGTCCCAGCCGGACTGGTCCGCGGCCAGGGCACTGGTACTCCATTCGCGGTCGAGCCAGCTCGATCCCGTCACCGTGAACGCCTGCCCGTGCACATGCACCTGCCCCGAGGTGTCCAGCCGGGTGATGCTGTAATAATAGGAGGCGTTGCCCGGCGCCGGGCTTTTCTGGCTGAGACCGTTGTCACCCTGCAATACCGGTGTTTTTTTCGCGTCCAGGCGCAGCGCCAGCGAAAACTCCGCGGAGATCACTTCCAGTTCCCAGGGAAATTCATTGCCCCTCGCAATCAACTGCCAGTCCTGCAGCCACACGCGAAACGGATCGAGGCTCGCACCGGCCAGGCCGGGCTCCTGCCGGGTGAAAATTTCCGCAGCCATATGCTCGCCGCTGGCGACATCGCTGACAGCGGCGTGACCCATCCAGACATGGTCTGTGCACCAGGCATTGCCATCGTCACAGGAATTGTTTGCCGATGGTCGGATGGCGGAGCGAAAAAAGGTCACCTGGTAGCCAAAGCGCCGGCCCTGGTCGGTTTCCACGTTACCGGTCAGGTACCACCATTCATTACGATAGCCCTCATGGGGGCCGTGATCGGCAGGGAAGGAAAAGCGCCGCGGCGCCTGCGCACGTGCGTAGCCGGCAATATCGTCACTGGCCAGCACATCTATCGCAGACAGGCGTGCGGTTTCCTGCTCCGGCGTTTCGGAACAGGCTGCAAGCAGCAACGGCAACATGATTTTCAGCCAGCGATGGACCACATCTTATCCTCATTCCTTAGCGCCGGATGCGAGCTTCGCTCCTATCCGGCCTGCCATTTTTACCTTTTACCCCTTACCTCTATTCTTCCCTGAGCGCCAGCGCCGGCCGGATGCTTCCCGCCCGCCATGCCGGATAGAAACCGGCAATCAGTGCCGCGATCACGGCCAGGACAAAACCTTCCAGAAGCACGTTTTGCGGCAGGAAGTGCTGCATGGTCCAGCCGAAAGAGCGACGGTTGATGACGTCGATCAGGATGTCCGACATGATCAGGCCCAGCGGCAGGGCCAGCAAACCTGAACAGATGCCGAGCACGGTGGTCTGCCTGACGACCAGGGAAATGACCTGGCCCGGTGTCATGCCGTTGGCACGCAGGATGGCAAACTCGCGCATCCGTTCCAGTTGCAGCGCCATCAGCGTACTGAGCACGCCAACGAAAGCGACAAGAATGGCGAGCATGCGCAGGACGTTGGTGATGGCAAACGTGCGATCGAAAATCTGCAGGGTGAGTTCACGCAGCTCACGATTGGAAACCAGCGTATACAGCCCTTCATGCCGCGCGAGAAGTTCCTCGAGGATTTCGACAACCTCCCCGCTGTCGGCACCGGCATCCGTTTCCAGGGTCAGTCGCGACACGCCGTCATCCGGCCAGTAGCGGGCATAGAGCGGTGCGGGCATGTGCACCAGTCCGATACCGGAGGTGTAATCATGAAAGATGCCAAGGATCGGAAACTCCGCCATCCCTGTTCCCGTCAACAGGCTGATGCTGTCACCCAGGCCAAGCTGCTGCAGGTAGGACACCGGTTCGGAAATGAAGACTCCCTCTCCGGCATCAAACTGTGTGAAACCGTCGGTAGCCACCGACTGCATGTAGAATTTCTCCGCAGCCGGCAGGTCGTTGACACCCAGGCGCACCGGGCCGAAGGATGATTCGATTTCACGCAACACCGAGTGATGGGTGGCGAGGATGCCGGCAACCGAGGCGACTTCGGCTTCAAGCACATCGGAAATTTCACCTGTTGCCGCGGTGAGCTGGATGTCACCCGGCAGGGATTCCTGCAGCCAGACGATAACGG
>Ga0181585_10000243_pt1 | contig 42948 bp, 25 predicted proteins | sample 071ome_29_FD_132469 | JGI IMG/M metagenome (GOLD analysis project Ga0181585, IMG submission 132469) | Coastal salt marsh microbial communities from the Groves Creek Marsh, Skidaway Island, Georgia - 071407BT metaG (megahit assembly) | ecosystem: Environmental > Aquatic > Marine > Intertidal...
TTCAAGCAGCAGTTCAAGCAGCAGTTCAAACAGTGGAGGTTATAGTTACTAATGGCTATAGAAAACCAAAATGACGTTCCTTTGCCAGGCGACGGCGAAGAGAGAAGACGTAGCTCAGACTTATTACCTCGCTATTTTAGAACAACCGCAAATGTAAACTTTTTACAAGCAACAATGGACCAATTAATACAGCCGGGTGTTGCTGAAAAACTTAATTCTTATTTTGGAAGAAAAAATGCAAAAGCATTTCTTGCAGGAGACAACTATACAGGCGATGTAAGCAAGCAAAGAGAAAATTATCAGTTTGAACCAGCAATGGTTATCAAAGACGAATTAGATAATGTTACTTTCTATAAAGACTATAATGACATAACAAACCAAATTTCTGTATTTGGCGGCGATGTTAGAAATCATAGTTCTCTTTATTCTCAAGACTATCATCCTTGGAATCCACATATTGATTGGGATAAGTTTGTAAACTTCCGTGAGTATTATTGGTTACCAACCGGTCCGCAAGTTGTTGATGTTTTAGGTCAAGAACAAGGTATCCAAAGTACATATAAAGTTACTCTTGCCGATCAAGGAGATAATGTTTCATATATCTTTACTCCAGACGGACTTACAGCAAATCCGAAGTTAACGCTTTACAGAGGACAAACATATAGATTTGAAATAAACACACCCGGTCATCCTATGGCAATTGCATTGTCAAGATCTTTTACTCCTGGTAACTCTGTTATAACTGCCACAAGAGAAGGAGTTAGAGGAGAAGGATTATTTGACGCAAGTTTATTTGGTGATAGTTACGATGTAGGCGAATTTATTATTTTACCTCAAGAAGGTGGAATAGAAGTTGGTGATGATATAAACACAAGCGAATTATATCCAGACGGCATTACAAAATTCGACGAGGAAGGTATTGAAATTGCAAATGTTTATGTCGAAGAAGGCACAATAGAGTTTACCATTCCTTTAAATTCACCTGACTATCTTTTCTATATAAGTAAAAATGATTTACAAACCAGTGGTCAAATAAGAATATACGACATTGAAGAAAACACAGCAATCAATGTTGAAGCAGAAATTTTAGGGAAAAAAGAATACACAAGTTCAAATGGTATAAAATTTACTAATGGACTTAAAGTACAGTTTTCTGGAAAAGTAACTCCTGAAAAATATGCAGAAGGTTCTTACTATGTCGAAGGTGTAGGCGATGAGATTAAGTTAGTTAGAGACCGAGACTTAATTCTTCCTTCTGCGTACTCTACCGACCAGCCTGTGCTGTTTGATAGTGAAGGGTTTGATAGATTGCCTTTTGCAAATCAAAGTAGTTATGCAGGTGAAAAAGATTATATTGTTATTAATAGAGCAAGCCCTGATAAAAACCCTTGGGCAAGATATAATAGATGGTTCCATAAGGATGTAATACAGTATGCAGCAGAAGTCAATGGCCAAGTTAGTAATGTAGACCAAAGTGCAAGAGCTAAAAGACCTATTATTGAATTTGAAGCCGGACTAAAACTTTTTAACAATGGTGTATTTGCAAAAAACGATATTGATTTAATAGATGATTATACAGAAGATGTATTTTCAACAATTGAAGGTCAGCTCGGTTATAATGTAGACGGTGTTACCCTTGCAGATGGTATGCGAGTTTTGTTTACAGCAGACAAGGACATACTAGTTAATGGTAAAATATATGAAGTAAAATATATCACAGTAGGAAACAGAAGACAGCTAACACTCCAAGAAGCAGTTGATACTTTACCACAAGAATTAGAAACCGTTCTTATTACAAAAGGTGACAAGTATGCCGGTACTTTATTTCATTATACTGGAACTGAATGGAAAAAGTCTCAAGAAAAAACAAGTACAAATATAGAACCAAAATTTGATTTGTTTGATAGTAAAGGCAACAGCTTTGGAGATCAATTAGTCTACGAAGCAAATAACTTTACTGGCACAAAATTATTCAGTTATGCTAGAGGAGACGGAACAGTCGATAATGAACTAGGATTTTCGTTAACTTATCAATCAATTGAAAATTCAGGAGATATAGTATTTGACTTTAATCTATTAACAGACAGTTTTGTGTATCAAGATGAAGAAGGATTTTATACAGTTTCTACTGATACTGCATTTTTGAAAAAATATAATGCAAATAGATCTTATGTTTATGAAAACAGTTGGACTAATGAGCCTGTTAAAATGCAACAAAAAATTATTAGACAATATATTAGTACAATTGGTCAGTCAAATAATTTTGAAGTTGATGTTGTTGATAATGCTGCAAACATACAAGATTTAAGAGTAGCAGTTTATGTTAATAAAAAATTAAAATTCGATTTAGTAGACTACGAACTAGATAGATTTAATTCTCGGTTGTTTGTAAGATTTTATAATGAGTTGGCAGAAGATGATGTAGTTGAATTAAGAATTAAAACTAAAACTACAAAAAATGATAACGGCTATTATGAATTTCCTTACAACCTAGAAAGAAACCCAAAGAACCAAGATATTACACAGTTTACTTTAGGCGAAGTCATTGACCATGTTGACTCTATGATCGAAGACATTATACCTTTTGTTGGCGGATATCCTGGTCCTAGTAATTTAAGAGATATTAAAAATATTAACAAATTTGGAAAAAGATTTGTTAAGCATACTGCTCCAATGAATCTTGCAGGATATCATTTAACAAGTAAAGAGTTTAATGTTATCAATGCAATTAAAAACTCAAAAAATGATTATGCAAAATTCAAAAGACAATTTTTACAAATTGCTGAAACATTGGGATATGATGGACCAATAAGAGAACATGTAAATAAAATTCTTTCAGAATTAAACAAAGACAAAACACCTTCTATGCCTTATTACTTTAGTGATATGGTTCCTATTGGTGCAAACAATGTCTTAACTTTTGAAGTTTTAGATCCTAGAAATCCTTATTATGCTTTAACACAACCTTTTGATCCGAAAGAGTTAACAAACAAATCAGTTCAAGTTTATTTAAACGGAAATTTGCTTTTAATAACTGAAGATTATACATTTGACGAAAATGGATTTGTATTAGTAGATGCAGGACAAAGAATCGGCGACACAATTGAAGTTATTGAGTGGGAGTCAACTGACGGTGCATATATTCCTCCTACTCCTACAAAACTAGGGTTGTATCCGGTATACAAACCAGAGATATTTGTAGACGACACTTATTTAGAACCTACTAAAGTAATTCAAGGTCATGACGGATCTATTGTTGTAGCATTTGATGATTTTCGAGATCAATTATTATTAGAACTAGAACGTAGAATTTTTAATAATATTAAACTTGGCTATAACAAAGAAATTTTTGATCTTACTGATTATCTACCAGGTACTTATAGAGATACAGGTATCCAACTAGAAAGTCTTAATAATGCACTTTTAAGTGACTTTGTTGAATGGCAGCAATTGGTAGATTCTGATTATACAGAAAACGAATTTTATAGCAGAGACAACCAGTTAACATTTAACTACTCCCAGATGAACGATCCTGAAGGTAACTTACTTCCAGGATTTTGGCGTGGTGTATATAGAAAAGCATACGACACCGATCGCCCTCATTCACATCCTTGGGAAATGTTAGGTATAACAATTAAACCAGACTGGTGGGATAGCACATACGGTAAAGCACCTTACACTTTAGATAATTTAATATTGTGGGAAGATTTAAGCGAAGGGTTAATTAAAGAACCAGGCAACACTCGAAGAGATTGGCGATATGCAAGACCTAATTTATTAAAAAATATTCCAGTTGATAAAAATGGAAAAATTAGATCTCCACTATCTTCTAACTATGCAAAAAATTATATTGCAAGAAACACTAGAAATAAATTTGCATTTGGAGATGTTTCACCAACTGAAAGCGCATGGAGAAGAAGTAGCGAATATCCTTTTGCAATTATTAGAGCTTTGATACTTACAAAGCCAAATGAAATATTTGGTAAAGCATTTGATCTTTCTAGAATTGTAAAAAATATAGCCGGTCAAAAAGTATATAAAGATACTGGTAAATTTATTGAATTAAATAAGCTCACATTTGCAAATAGTTATAATCGTGCAGAAAGAAAAATTACAAGCGGCTTGGTTAATTATGTTTTTAACTATATTAGTGCTAATGTAGATTCTGTATATTCAGAATATAAAAACCAACTTACAACACTTACAAATCAAATGGGTTTTAAGATTGGCGGATTTAGTGATAAAAGTAAATTTAAATTGTTATTAGACAGCAGAACTCCTTATAATCAAGGTAATGTTTTTGTACCTGAAGAAAATTATAAAATATTCTTTAATACAAGTTCTCCGGTAGCTAATCAAATTTATAGTGCTGTAACAGTTGAAAAGGTTACAGGCGGATACCGTGTAAGAGGTTATGCATTTGAAAACCCTTATTTTCCTTATTACCAATATATTGAAAGCAATTCGGACAATGTAATTATTGTAGGAGGTGTTAGCGAAACATTCCAAACTTGGTCACCTGATACAAGATTTTTACAAGGTGTTGTTATTGAAAATGCAGGAATATATTATAGAACAACATCTGCATTTACAAGTGGTGCAGTTTTTACATTAGAAAATCTTGCTAAATTACCAGAGCTACCTACTACAGGTGGTAGAAGAGCAATTATAAGAAAAACCTTTAGAAAGGTTGAAAAACGTATAAACTACGGTACACAACTTAGAACCAGTCAAGAAGTAGTTGACTTTTTGTTAGGATACGGTCAGTACCTTGAAGACCAAGGTTTTGTATTTGACACTTATAATAACACAACTACAGATTTAGACGATTGGAAATACGCTTGTAAAGAATTTTTATTCTGGACTACACAAAATTGGGCAGCTGGCACAGCAATTAGTTTAAGCCCTGCTGCAAATGTTTTACAATTTAGAACTGATTATGCAGTTGTAGACAACTTGTTTGATAACTTCTATTCGTATAGTATATTAGATGCAGATGCAAGACAGATTGATAAATCATTTGATCATACAATTAGACAGCAAAATAGTTTTGGTCTAGTTCTAAAAAATACAGATCAGGGTATATATCAAGCACAGTTGCCATTAGTACAAAAAGAACACGTATGTTTATTAGATAATCAAACCCAATTTGGTGATGTGATTTACCAACCATCGACCGGATACAGACAAGAGCGCATAAAAGTTTTAGGTTATAGATCTGATAATTGGACTGGTGGATTAGATATTCCAGGATTTGTATATGATGATATTGACATTACCGTATGGGAACCCTATAAAGATTATACAATTGGCGACCTTGTCAAGCATAAAGAATTTTATTATGTAGCATTATATAATATTCCAGGCGAAGAAACATTTAACAATAATGTTTGGCAGCGTCTTGCTGAAAAACCCGAATCACAACTAATGGTCAACTTTGATTATAAAATTAATCAGTTTGCAGATTTTTATGATTTAGATAGTGATAATTTTGATATAGGACAACAAAAATTAGCACAACACTTGATCGGTTATCAACCGAGGAATTATCTTGCAAATATTGTCAATGATGATGTAAGCCAATTTAAATTTTATCAAGGTATGATTGCTGATAAAGGTACATTGAATAGTTTAACTAAACTGTTTGATGCACTTAATAGTGCTGACAAAGATAGTTTAGAGTTTTTTGAAGAATGGGCAATTGAGCTAGGACAGTACGGTGCTACTGACAAATATAAAGACGTTGATTTTATACTAGACGAAGAAAAGTTTAGAATTAATCCACAACCTATTGAACTAGTAGATATTAAAGATGCATCTCGCATTGATAACGTTATTGAAATACAACCTTACGAAGTATATTCTAAAGCAGATGATTACCAGTCAAAAATCTTTCCAAAAGTTGCAGATGTAAAAGAATTTATTAAATCTGCAGGATATGTAAGAGTTGAGGATATCAAGTATCGTATTCAAGACAAAGACGAGTTTCTTGACGTTACAACAGATCAAGTTATTATAGGTGATTATGTTTGGGTAACAGACGACAATCAATCATGGAATGTTTATCAATTAGTTGATACACCGTATAATGCTTTAAGTATAGTTGTTGAAGACGAAGGTGCGGACGCTATTGAAGCAAGTTCTTCACCTTTTGCTAGAGTAACACTTTCTAAATACGTAAGTAACGACCTAGAAGTAGGAGATGTAGTAGGTGTTTACAATGCAGGAGCAATTGGATTAGATTATTTCTGCTATGTAGCAGAAATAGATGCAAAAGATATTGTTTTAGAATTGCCTGAAGGTTTAGAAATTACACCAACAGAAGAAGAAGTTAATCTATTAGTTGCAAAGTTTAGAAGTGTAAGGGTTTCAAACACACAAGAATTAAACACACTAATCGAAACTTACAAATCACCGAATCAAAAAATATGGATTGATAAACTAGGTGAAAGTTGGAGTGTAATACAAAACTCGCAAAACTATTTCGAGCAACAGGTATTGTTTAACCCAACACCGATTTCAGAAAACTATGAAAAGTACGGAACTTCGATTGCTGTAAGTGATGACAATAGAAATTTTGCAGCAGCAGCGCCTGATGACAATGACGGTAAAGTACATCTTTACAAACGTAGTATTGAAACTAATAACTTAGTACTAGGACAGTCGTTAGTTCCACCAGATGATATTAGAATTACTGACGTTACGTTAACTCTTGGAGTTCCTGTGAATCTTGCAGTAGATGAACAAATTAAACAAGGTAGTGCGATAGGTACAGTAGTAGAACAAGTCAATGCTGGCACCGAAATAAAATTAGGTGATGTGTTTGGTGTCTTTACAACCGGCAACGGGGATCTTATAAAAATAAATGGCGGTGTTGAAACTAGTCTTGGCGCTGGCACAGAGCCAGTTGATGTTGCAGTGAGTCAAAGAGCTATAAACTTTGGTAAAAGTGTTGCAGTATCTCCAGACGGGCTATATCTAGCAGTTGGCGTTCCAAATGCAGAAGAAATTAAAACAAGGTACAAAGGAGATTTTGATCCTTTTGTAAATTACGGTAAGAATGATATTATCAATTTTAGAGAAAGTCTATACAAAGCTAATAGGGAAATTATTCCAGCATCTGCTGCAACAACATACAATACATTTAACAGTTATAAAGATATTGCAAGTGCCCCTGATGCAGATAGCACACTAATAACACTATTATTAACAGGTAATCCTGGACTTTCAGGAAAGCCAACGGACCACTTTTTATTAAGAGCCCCGTTTGAAGCATATCTTGCTACCGAACCTGGAGACCAAGTAGGTGTTACTTGGAATAGATATTCTAACAGTAACCCTACACTAAATGCATATTTTCCTTGGGATGGCGACAGCGGTGCCTTAACGTATGATGTAATTACAGATACACATACAATTGTTGAAAAAATTGACTTAGTATTATACGTAGATACATTTATTAATACACCGCAAGTCGGCGATTTCATTACAACACCTACCGGTAGCGGACAACTATATTATATTGGTATACAAGACGACAGTTGTGTAATGTATTTGACACGGGTTAACGGTGTTTTTGATAATACCGGTACTGCTTATGTAAATGATAGAGATTCAATGGGCATTTATCAAATACTTGCTGATAATATAATTGACGGGCTAGGCGGCTTCTGGTATTTTAATGTTTATTCTGATAATGAAAAAACAGTTCCTTTAACGTACTTGAATGGTTCTACATGGCTTGATACAGGTACTGGTGTGATTTACAATGATATTAAAATTGCTTCAGACAACAGACAGATTAATGAATATTTTAACTTACAAAACCTAATCAGTACAATAGGATCTTATACAGGACAGCAAGATCAAGCAGGTCAAATACTCAATTTAACTTATTGGGGCGACAACGGTAACTTACCTGTTAAACAAGAATTTTCAACAGATTTATTTGCTGTTAGGATGAGCAAGGAATACCAAAGTAAAATTACTGATGAAAACGGAGCTGTTCTTTTAGATCCAGTTACCGGAGATAATATTGAAGTAAGATTAAATTTATATGATTTAAATGATTATGTTATTGACACAGATGCTGCTGGATTTACATTTGAACAACTTAACAAAAAACACGAAGTTGTTGAAATATGGGACGGATATATAGATTTTGAATTTACAGAGTTTATTGGCGATGATCCGTATGAACCACTAGTTGGATCAATAATTACAGACATACAAACACCGTTTGATGAATTCGGCGGCCTAAGTTTAATTAAAAGAACAACTAGTAGAGCAGAAGTAGTTAGGTATCAAAGAGACGGATTTTCTGTAAGGGTATTCCTTAGAAATATAGAAGGTGATTGGTCGCAGTTAAACAACATTGCAAGATATGAAATCAGAAGAGAACCAGATCCTGTACTATTTCCTGGAGAGCCTGCAAGGGTCATGGGACGGATTTCTAGTGTTGAGCAGGATATTGCACTAGGAACTGACCTTATTGGTGGATTATTAATTTTTAGAAACGCAGACGGAAACTTGCCTTTGCGTAGAGGCGCACAATTATTACCTAGCTGGCAATACAGTAAAATTGTCGATGAAGAATATTGGTTCTATGACGAAGAGCTTAAACTAGGTGCTGATGTTCCGGCTAACTATCCTGATTATTATAACAGAGACTATACACAAGTATATTCAGTAACTGTAGACGATTTCGGTGATGTTAAGTACGACAACGAAGGTGTTATAAGTATTTTCAAGTCAAACGGCAGAAGCGGCTATTCATATGTAAACAGTTTTGTTAGTGAACGTGCTGCAACTAATAAAGAATACGGAACCAAAATTAAAATGGTCCAAGACGGCTTAGATTATACTTTATTTGTAAGTTCTACAGGCGACACTGGACAACTTGAAATTATTAAACACGGTGTTCCCAAAGATAAATTAGAAAATTTCTTCGGAGAATGGGGACCTATAAACGAATTCGAAGCAGGTACAATAGTTGAAAATAATGGCGAGTATTACGAAGCACGTAGATTTGTTCCACAAGAAGAAATACCGATTGATGTTTCTAATACAACTTATTGGAATAGAATAAGTTGGCGTTACGGTAAAGACGGTGACTACAAAGGATTGTTTGCTAATGATCCGTTCTTAGATTATTCACCGGGAGAAATTGTAAAATATGCTGACCCTGACGATGATAGTACTCTTAAACTATATAAAGCAATAACAAGAGTTGACGGAACACAACCGTTTAACTCTAGAGATTGGGAAGTAGTTACAAGTGGTGAAGATTATTTAGGATACCTTCCAAACAATAGTGGCACACTGTATGAAAATGAATTTGTGTTTAGTCCTAAATGGCCGCTTACACAATTTGCTAAAAACTTTGATGTAAGCAAAGATGGTAAAACGCTTGTTGTACTAAACGAGCATAAAGTTGAAGTTAAAGTAAAAGCAATTGATACTGACAACGACACAATTGTTCTTAGCGATGATTCGAGCACAGCGTGGATGTCAATAGGTATGCCGATACGCATTAGAATACCTGCTGCTATTGATAGTGCAGGAGCAGCAGCACAAGTTGGGCTTTCTGAAGGTGTTACATATTATGTACACAGCATATTAAACGATAAAGAATTTAGAATTGCAAACAATTATTTCAACGATGACGCCGGTGGTATTGATCCGACTCTTAATGTAGATACTCCGGATAGTACTTGGGAATATCTTGCACTAGACGAATACGGAGAAGGATTTTATATTACTGACTTTACAGTGAGCGACACTATTACTTCGATAGGCATATACAAATTAGACGGTAACAAGTATATGTTTAAGCAAATAATAGAAGATACAAGCAGTAAAGACGGTATCTATCATGACATTGCTATTAGCGACGACGGCAAGTTCCTTGCAATAAGTGAACCTTTTAATGATAGTAAAAATATTGATCAAGGCAGGGTATTAGTTTATAAAGAAAATGCTCAAGGTCAGTTTACAGATCCAGTAATACTTTACAGTCCAAACAATGAACAATCTGAATTATTTGGTTATAATATAGACTTCAGTCAAAATGAACTAGTAATAACAAGTAAGAACGGTGACATAGTTTCTCCGACTACATTTGACGGTACAAGTTTAGGCAACACAGAAACTGTTACTTCTTTTGACTCTGGGTTTACAACCTTTAATAATATTAATATTAATAGTGGTGCTGTATTTGTATTTGAAAACCTAAATGACGAATTTGTTTTTGCAGAAAGATTTAGTTATGCAGGAGAAACTGAAACATTTGGTGAAATACTTTTAATTAATGATAATCATACTTACGTAGGTATGCCTAGAATAACAAAAGAAACTTATGAAGGCGAAATAATAGATTATAGAAAACCGTTCAATAAGTCAGCTTGGAATATAATAAGAGAACCGGTGGATACTGTTGATATTAGTAAAATAGAAGGTGCCTTCTTATACAATAAAAAAACAAATACAAAACTAACTGATTTAGATTTTGTAGATATTATACAAGGAAAGTTTCCTGGTGTTGCCGAAGAAGAAATAGATTACAAAACACCTTGGGATCCAGCACGTTATAATGTTACACCGATAGCAGGTATGTTTGATGAAGCCGACCCTTGGGGTCCGTCACATGTAGGCGAAGTTTGGTATGATATTAGTAGAACGAAATTTATCAACGCTTATCAAGGTGACAGTGTACATCAAGTTAATAACTTTAATAAATTAATGCCGGGATACGAAGTAGTAGTTTACGAATGGGTAGAAAGTGATTATATTCCGAGTGCATGGGATGATCTTAGCGGAACTGATGCAGGTATTGCAGTAAACGTAAGCGGACAGTCTGCATATGCAGATGCACAATACACACAAGTTATTAACTATGACGAAACTACACAAACTTTTGGAAGCAAGTTTTACTTCTGGGTAAGAAATAAAACAGATGTTCCTGTTAATAAATCAAGAATACTATCTGTAAATGATTTAGCTAGAATTATATCCGATCCTGCAGGCTCGGGTTATAGACATTTGGCAATACACGCTCAAGATAGATTTATAGTTCATAATGTTGATAGTTTCTTAAATGATAAAAATGTTGTGCTTAACGTTAAATGGCTCAACAATGAAAATGCTGAACAAAATATTCACACACAATATCAAATTATGAGTGACGGCTTAGCAACAAGCGTTCTAAATGAAGAAACTGAGCGTAAATGGTTTGATAGTTTAATAGGATATGACGAACAATCTAGGCAAGTTCCGGATCCGAATTTACCAGTTAAATTAAAATATGGTAATAGATTTTCTCCTAGACAGGGAATGTTTGTTAACAAGACAGAAGCATTAAAGCAAGTAATAGAAAGAATTAATCTAGTTCTTATAGAAAAACTTATTGTTGATGATTTTAATTTATCGCCGTTAACATCGGCCCAAGTAAAACCAAGTAAGTTTACAAATTTGTATGATTATGAAATTGATACTTTAGAAGAATTAAGATTTATCGGTACAAGTAAAGTTACCCAAGCACAGCTAACACCTATTGTTAGCAACGGTAAAATTACTAGAGTGGAAATTATAGACGCAGGCAGAGGGTATAAAGACATTAACTTTGATCCAGAAACTGATACTGTTAGAAAAGGTCCTACAGTTGAAATAGTAGGACAAGGATCGGGTGCAGAATTACAAACATATATTAATAATCTTGGACAAGTTACTAGTGTTGAAATTATAAGTCAAGGCGAAAACTATACTGACACAACTAGATTAATTGTAAGACGTTTAAGTGTTCTTGTAAATGCAGATAGCTCGGTTTACGGAAAATGGTCGATTTATGACTGGGATAATACTTCTAGCGAATGGTTTAGAAAACGTGTACAAGAGTTCGATACAAAACTTTTCTGGGATTATGCAGATTGGTATGCTGACGGGTATAATGCATTTACAGATATAAATGACAAACTAGAAGGAACATACCAATTATATGGACTAGATAATAATTTAGGTGATATTGTAAAAATTAATAGCGTTGGTTCAGGCGGATGGCTTCTTCTAAGAAAAATCGATAACCAAGATACAGAAGATTTTACAATCAATTATGAAACTGTAGGTAGACAAAACGGTACTATACAGTTTAAAGAATCACTTTATGATTTATTGAATAACAGCATTGGTTTTGATACTAGAAGTTTTGATAGTTATTTTTATGATAATCAGCCTATTAAAGAATTAAGAATAATACTTGATACAATTAGAGATAATATTTTTGTAGACGAATTGGCTGTAGAATATAATAAACTTTGGTTTGCAAGTTTGCGTTATGTTTTCTCAGAACAAAGTTATGTTGATTGGGCATTTAAAACAAGTTTTGTAAAAGCAAAACATAATCTAGGAATATTAGAACAAGATATTACATTTAATAATGATACACTTCCTAGTTATGAAGCATATATTGAAGAAACTAAACCTTATAGATCATCTATCAGAGAATATGTAAGCGATTATGAAGCATTAGACGAAACACAAAGTAAAATTACTGATTTTGATCTTGCTCCTTACTATGACACAGTTAAAAAAGGAATTAATGTTGCAGATGTAGTTGTTAAAAATGATGTTCTTGTAACTGATAATGATAAAATAAATCAATTGCCTCGAAGAGACTTTAGAGATAATGTAGGGTATGAAGTTACAGAAATTAGAATAGCAAATCCTGGTAGTAAATTTACATTTACTCCTAAAGTTTACATTGAAGGCGGCGGCGGAACAGGCGCTACAGCACAAGCATACTTAGGCAGAGGTTCTATTACAAAGATAGAAGTTACAAATCCAGGTTCTGGATATTTGTCAGCACCTACTATAAGAATTGTAGGATCTCAAGCTGAAGACGGAGAAGCAGCAAGTGCAAGTGTTATTATAGGAAACAGCAAAGTTAGAACTGCACACATGAGAGTGAAGTTTGATAGAACCTCAGGAAACATGTATATTTTAAATCTAGATAGTGTTGAAACATTTGTTGGAACTGGTTCTAGAACAGTATATAATTTAGAATGGCCTATTGCTAATGACAACAGAAAAATTAAAATTTTCGTAGACGGCGTTCAATTACTTAGAAGCGAATTTACATATTATAATAGAGTTAACAGCAATACAGGATACGAAAGAACACAAGGTGTTATTGAATTTACAACACCTCCAGTACTGAATGCTGTAATAACTGTAGAATATGATAAGAGCGTAGACATGCTTCATGCTCAAGACAGGATTAACTTTTTCTACAATCCAGAAACAGGCATGCTAGGAAAAGAATTAGGTCAGCTGATGGACGGCGTCGACTACGGCGGCGTACAAGTTAGAAGTTTTGAATTTACTGGACCTAGCGGTTGGGACAGTGATGTTTGGTATTCTACTACTTGGGATTCGTATGTAAACACATTTGAAGACGAAGTCTTTGTATTTGATGGGTCAACAGTAAGTATAAGATTAAGTACTCCGTTAGAAAATGGTGTTAATTATAATGTTTATATTCGTTTGCTTGGAGAAACAGAATATACAAGAATTGACGGACAGACATTAGATAGTAGCAATACTGAATACGACGGTCCTTGGATAGAAACAATAATTGGTGACGGTGTAACACAAGATATATTCTTAGACGAATTAGGAATAATTGTAAAAGACGGCGACAGTATTATTATAAGAAAAGAAACTAGTGATGGCAGCTTTGAGCCAGATGAACTTTCTTACGATACAGCATTAAGCGGTGGAGATCTACAGTATCAAACTGCTAAAGGTATTGCAGCAGAAGAAATTATTATCGACGGTGATGGCTTTGTTACACCTATGACAAGTAAAGGTCCTGAAGAACTAGTACCTGGACAATTAGTTGATAGTTTAGATATAAAAGTATTTGAAAGAGAAACAGACGGTCAAGGATTAATATACGTCCAAACATTTGTATTAGGTGAAGATGATCACGAGTTTGATTTAAAAATTATTCCTGCAAGTGCAGAATCTGTAATTGTTAAACTTGACGATCAAGTACTAGGGCAAGATCAATACAATATTGATTGGGCAACTAATAAATTGTCCTTTAATAGTCCAGATCTTGTTGCTAATCAAGTATTAAGTATTATTGCTGTTGGAAAGGGACAAAAACAAATCCTAGACACCGGCCGAACTGTTGCTGGATTTGAACAAAGTGATTATCTAACTTCTGTGAAATTCCAAGAAAACATGTCGCTGTATGTTACACTTAACGGTGTTCCAGCAGAAGCAATTCTAGTAGAAGCAGACGACAGTTATCCTAACTTTGGGGGAAATACTCTTGTAAGATTTGTTACAGATCCCGATGAAGGAGATGTAATAGACTATATTATCTTCTCCGCAGATGAAGAATTAAATTATAGCCAAATGGCAAGATCGGAATTTAAAGGTGACGGAAGTACAAATACATTTGAGTTACCTGTAACTCCACTTTATCAAACACCTCCAGAATACAAAATGCTTGTAAGAGTAGGAAACAAAATATTAAATCCTGGATATAATGCAGAATATGTTGTTCCTGAATCTAGACAAAGACAGTATCAAATTGAGCTGTTCCAAAAACCAGCAAGTAGCATTACTAATGTTGAAAATACCGTTAAACCTTATATTAACGGACAGCCTATTACATTCCCGCAACAGTGGACATTTGATAGTGCTAATAGTATTATTGAATTGTTACCTGGCGTTGGACAACCTGGAGATGTACTAGAAGTTTATATAGTAGGAGACGGTGAATACACAATTGAAAATAATCAAATATCTTTTGTAGATACACCAGGGTACGATGTTCCGATTGAGATAATAACATTTACAAATCATAATATCTTACAATCAGAAAGAATAAGTTATGATGTTGCAGCTAGAAGTACGCTTACAACAGGTTCGAAAGAATACTCAACATATCATAGACTTACAACAGGTGAAATACTGTTGCGTAAGCCTGTAATCGATGCACAGTTTGTTTGGGTAAGTGTAAACGGCGAATTGTTAATACCTAGCTTAGATTACTACGTTACTGACGACGGAACACGAGTTCGTATAGAAAGAAAGCTAAACGAAAACGATGTTGTTGATGTACTAAGTTTCTCAGCACCTTTGGCTACTGAAAGATTTGCATTTAGACAGTTTAAAGATATGCTTAATAGAACACACTTTAAACGTATTGATCAAAGCGAAGTTGAACTTACACAAGATCTAAACTATTATGATCTAAGAATTGAAGTAACTAATGGTGACTTGTTATCTGAACCAAACAAAGCTCAAAACTTACCAGGGATTATTTGGATAAACAAAGAACGTATCGAATATCTTGTTAAAGAAGGTAATACACTGCGCCAGCTACGTAGAGGTACACTAGGTACAAGTGTAAACGAAAGTGTAGCAGCAGGAACAAAAGTCTATGACCAAGGCGCAAACAAAAATGTTCCTTACACAGATGAAACTATAACTAAGATATATACTACAGACGGCAGTACAAGAATTATAGATTTAGATTTTGATCCAAGTACTTTTGCAGCTACATATAACACTGCACATGATCTTGAAATTAATCCGGAAGAATTTTTTGATGTATTCTATGAAGGCAGACGTTTAAGAAAGAATAGTATAGATAAGTTTAATCCTACCTTAGCATTAGATAGTGTAGACGGTGATGAAGTATTACCACCTGAATTTAGTGTCAACGGTAACATATTAACTATAAATGTACCTAATCCTGATACAGGATTGTACGAAGAAAATTACATACCTCCTGCAAATAAGCAGGTATTTGTAATAAGAAAACACGGCAAAGTTTGGAATGATCCAGATACAGCATTAAGCAAGAGCAACAATAATATCGCTAATTTCTTGCGTAGCGGCAGCATAAAGTTTATTGAATAAATACATTGTAGGAAACAGAAAATGACTGATAAAATAAACGATAAAAACGGTGTGCTTTTACAAGGACACATAAAGATTAGTGATCCAGAAACTGGAAAAGTTCTGGTGAATAAACGAAATGCAATACACTATGAAAACATGAGTATTGCATTAGCAGAAAGCATAACCAATGCAGGACAAGGTTTTATCTATGAAATGAGTTTTGGTAACGGCGGTACTAGTGTTGATCCTACAGGCATTATTACATACCTCACTCCAAACTCTACAGGAACAAATGCAAGTTTATACAACCAAACGTATACAAAAGTAGTAGATGATAGATCAGTCAACAATACAGATCCTGCAAGAAATAAACTAGAAACAAGACACGTAAGTGGTACAAATTATACAGATGTAGTTGTAAGTTGTTTGTTAGACTACGGTGAACCAGACGGACAGGATGCATTTGATACTGCAAACGACTTAACAAACAATTATATTTTTGATGAACTAGGACTAAGAGCATACGATCCTAGCGGCTCAGGAAGGTTGCTAACACATGTAATTTTTCACCCTGTGCAGAAATCATTAAACAGATTGATTCAAATTGATTATACAGTTAGAATCCAGAGCTTGTCGGGTGTATAAGGAGCAGTAGATGGCATATACAGTAAGATACACCGACGAAGCAAATAAGGGCGTTATCCAAGTTGAAGATAACACAATTAACCAGGATACAAGTTTGCAGCTTCCTGGCAGATTTACAACAAACTACGGCGCTGCTATAGCAGAAGACTTACTGCATCTTTTAGAAAATTTTGCAAACAATACTTCACCGCTAAAACCGGTTGAAGGACAACTGTGGTACGACACAACGGAAGGTGTTGATCAACTAAAAATTTATGACGGAACAACATGGATTTCAGCGTCAGGTTTGAAGAAAAGTAATTTAGAACCTGCTGCTAGTAACTCTAATGCAGGCGACCTGTGGGTTGACATTGATAACCAACAGTTATACTTGTACACTGGTTCAAACTGGATCCTAGTTGGTCCTAGTTATTCGGACGGTCTTGTAACAGGTGCAACTCCGGTTACTCTTACAGGACAGGATAATATAGACTATACAGTATTGCGTATTGACATTAGAGACGTAACAGTTGCTATTATTAGTGACGCAGAATTTAGTCTAAAAACACAGATTTTTGGTTTTGATAGTGTATCTAAAGGTATAAATCTTGCAAATCCAAGTCTCAACGATGATTACCAGTTTGTAGGCCTTGCGTCAAGAGCAGCAGCATTAAAAGTTACTAACAGTCCGTTGACAGCATCAGGCATTGAAACAGTTAACGCAAATAACTTTTTAAGAGGCGATGCACCTTCTACAACAGACAGTCAAATGCGTATTAAAAACAACCAAGGTATACAAATTGGTGAAGGTGGCCAGCTAACATTTCAAGTTGAAGGCGAGGCAGGTATTATACAACACAACACGTCAGGTAGTAACATTGATGTACGTGTACGTAGTGGCTCTAGCACAAACACTGTTCTACGCATTGACAGTGACGGGTTTGTAGGCGTTAACAATACAGCTCCTGACGAAGCATTAGATGTTATTGGTAACATACAGGTTGCTAGTACTCCAGGAGATGCTGAAAATACTGGTAAAATTAAAGTAGAAAGCACTACAAATAGTTCTAGTATTGGAACAGGTAGTATTATTACAAAAGGTGGTATAGGTGTTGCATTAAACGCATATATAGGTGCTAACTTAGATGTTGGCGGTATATTATCAACTGGTAATATTGTTCCGGATATTAACGGCGGACGCAACGTAGGTAATAACCTAAATAGATATGACCAAATGTATGCTAATACATTCTTTGGAAACTTACAAGGTAATGTTTCTGGTACAGTTTCAGGTAAAGCAGGTTCGGCAGATAGACTTTCTAGTGCTACACAATTTGCTATGACCGGAGATGTAAGTGCATCAAGTTTTGCCTTTGACGGTAAAACAGGCGAAGGTACTAAAACGTTTGTTACAACTATTAGTAACGCATTTGTAAGTAATAAAGAAAGTATACAAAACGGTTTGCCGGGAGATGAGATTCTATTAAACAAAACGTCAGGCGACGGCCAAGGATTGTATAGAATTAGTAAACAAAACTTCTTAAAAACAATACCGTTAATACCAGCTGGTACAATTGTTCCGTTTGGAGGAACAACATTGCCAACTGGTTGGTTATTTTGTGACGGAAGTGAAATACGTAAATCAGAATTTAGCCAGTTGTTTTTAGCAATTGGATTTAATTTTAAAGATCCTGATCAGTTATCTGATAGTGGTGTTAACTTTTTTGCATTACCTGATTTAAGAGGTAGATTCCCGTTAGGCTTAGACCAAATGGGTATATCACCTAATGCTAACAGAGTAACAGGCCCAGGCGCAGCAGAAATTGGTAACAGTGCTGGTTCAGAAAACGTTACAATTGCTGTTGATAACTTACCAGAACACGAACACGATATGAGAGGTTCGGATAATGCACAGTATTATGCAGTTAGAGACAATGCAGGCGTTCCTGATGACCCACAAGCGATTCAGTTTGATGCTCCGCAAGGTACACTAGCTGGACAAGCTCTACCTTCAAGTGGTGGCGTAAAAACAACAGGAGTGTTAGGTACACCGATTGATACAATGAATCCGTACTTAGCAGTAAATTATATTATATACACTGGATAATAAAGATGAGTTATAAATTAAACAAAACTGACGGAACACTACTAGTAGACTTAATTGACGGACAGATAGACAATCAGTCCACAAATCTTATATTAGTTGGTAGAAACTATGAAGGTTTTGGAGAATTTATTAATGAAAACTTTATTAAAATGCTCGAAAACTTTTCAAACACATCTGCACCTAGTAATCCGTTACAGGGGCAACTATGGTGGGATACAAGCGATCAGCGTCTTATGGTGTATGACGGTGAAGTATGGAAAGCATCGGGTGGTCCGTTTGTACAACCAGAAGCACCAACAATGGTTGCAGGTGACCTTTGGATTAATAATCTAACAAACCAATTGTATTTTTATGACGGTACAGAACTTGTACTTGCAGGACCAATTTATAGTTCTTTGCAAAAAGAAACAGGATTTGAAGTTGATACTATTATTGACCAACAATCTCGTTCACGTACAGTTGCACTTTTAAAAGTTGGTGGTAACTTAGTAGGTGTGTTTAGTGATCTTGAATTTACTCCACAATATTCTGAGCGTATACAAGGACTAGTTACAGATGATAATCCAGACGGTATTATTAAAGAAGGCTTTAATATAATTGATGCTGCTAACTTTAAATTCCACGGCACTTCTACAAGTGCAAACGCACTTCTTACAGCAGACGGAGAAGTACGTACAGTTGAACAGTTCCTACCTTCAGAAGTTGACGCTGTTGCACAAGGTACAATCACAATTAACAACCAAGGTGGTTTGATCCTTGGTACTGCACCAAACGTTGCTCATAAGATTTTAGGCGGTAACTATTTTATTGAGAACCAAGTTACAGACAGTGATATTACTATTAGAACAAAAAGTAGTACACTAGACCTTGCAGTTGATAGTATCTATATAGATGCACAAAATAACAGAGTAGGTATTTTTAATAGTAATCCTGAGGCTATGTTACATATAGGTGGCAATGAAGGAATATATGACAATACACCTAAGGATGTTATTATTGAAGGCAATCTAACAGTACGTGGTACACAAACAGTTTTAGATAGCCAAACATTACGTGTTGAAGATATTAACATTGAATTAGGCCGTGGCGAAGACAGTGCCAACTTACCAGATGCACAAGTTGATGGCGGCGGCATTATATTATTAGCAGAAAACAGTAATAAAACACTAACATGGACAAGTGCTACAGATTCTTGGACAAGTTCGGAACATTTTGACTTAGTTTCGGGCAAGTCTTATAAAATTAACGGCGATGCAAAATTAAGTGCTAATAGATTAGAAAACGATATTATATATGCTGAAGGTTTGATTAGGATTGGCACACTCCAATATTTAAATGTTGATAATCTTAATTTCAACGGTAACACAATTACATCAAACGGGCAAAGTTTACGTGTAGACAGTGCTGGAACAATACTACTTAGAAACGTTTCGTTTGTTACTGACGGCCCTGGTACAAATGCACCTAACTACAACTTCTTTAGCAGTCCGCAAACTTATAAGTATCCAGTATCAATGGGGGTTAATTTACCTAATCCTAACCCTACAGACGATCCAGCAAGAATTACAAATACAGGTAAAGCACTAGTAACAGGTGCAGCTACACCTATTAGTAAAAATAGAGCAATTGCTCTTGGAGACGAAACAGTTGAAGATACTGACGATACGTTAGCAACTAAAGGTTATGTAGATTATGAAATTGAAACACAACCTATTGTGTTTAGTTTAGATATTACAAACTTAGATGACGTAGACATTTGTAATCACTTACAAGCAATGTTTCCTGCAGAAAAGAAAATTGCAGGAAGTTACGCATTTATTTCAACAACAACAGCAGCATCATCTGTTGCCAGTAATATTGATGTAGATGCAGTAAAAAATATTAGTTTTGTTGCTGTTGACAGTAACGGAACACAAAATGAATCAGTAATGCAAGACATTGCATTTTTCCCAGCTAGTGGTAATGTTGAAATTACTGTTAGCAGAGGACTAAAACGGTTTGAGGTAGTTGAAACTGGCGGAGTAAATATATGGGATCCGACAACAGTACAGAACCTTGATCCAGGAATATAAGAATTGCGATAAATAATATATAAAGCATTTAGGGGTAACAGAATGGCTTATCAAATAGATAGATATAACAACAGTATTCTAACTATAGTTGAAGATGGTACAGTTGATACAACAACTGACTTAAAATTCATTGGCAAAAACTATGCAGGATACGGTGAAATACAAAACGAAAATTTCTTGTTTTTGTTGGAAAACTTTAGCGGTGCTAATCCGCCACCAAGAGCAATTAGCGGTCAGTTGTGGTATGATAGTGCGAACAACAAATTAAAGTTTTATGACGGAAACAAATGGCGTACAACTGGCGGTGCAGAAATTTCAGCAACTAATCCAACTGGACTATCGCAAGGCGATTTTTGGTGGGATATTTCAAATAAACAATTATATGTTTATGATGGTACAAACTTTATACTAATTGGTCCACAAAACGCAGGCGAAGGTGTTACCCAAATGCGTAGCCGAGAAATTTTAGACACAAATGGTACTCCGCATACAATTATTGAAGGTGTTTTGTCAGACGAAACAATTACAATTACAAGTGCAACAGCATTTCAACTAGCTGAATCAAACCCAATTGCAGGATTTAGCAAGATCAAAAAAGGTATTACACTAGTGAACACCCCTGACACTGGTATTACTACAAGCGATCATGTATTTTGGGGAACTGCTTCTAATGCATCAAAGCTAGGAAACTCAGTTGCTACAGACTATATTAAAATTAATTCGCAAAACCAAGTTGATTTGCTAAATGTTTCAGTAGTAAAATTTGCAGATACAGGTTATACTGTAGGTGACAGTTTAGATCTTAAAGTTTACATCGAGTCAACAGCAGGTGCCTTACAAGGTGCTGGCATTATTGAACATGCAGTTGGCGCACAAAGTAAGATAGCATTTAAAACTACTGACGGTTCAAGTGCTTCTCAGCATGTCTTTACAGTCCAAAACGAAGGTCTTGTTCCTGCAACTGATAATTCAAAAGTATTAGGTACAGAACTAATTAAATGGTCAAATGTTTATGCTACAACCTTTACAGGTGAAGCTACAAAAGCAGCTACACTCAGAGGCGAAGGCGGAAACTTCCTTTCAGCAAGTTCTGCACAGAGTCCAGCAAGCGCACCTAACGGTACAATTGTTATAAGAACAAGCGATAACAAAATTAGAGCTGTAACGTTTGAAGGTAGAGCAACTGAAGCACAGTATGCTGACCTTGCTGAAAAATATACAACAGAAATTGAACACCCAGTTGGCACAGCAATGGCAGTTGGAGGCGAAGCAGAGACTCGCCCAGCTAAAGCAAGTGACATTTGTATAGGTGTTATATCAGAAAATCCAGCATACTTAATGAACTCAGCAGCCGAAGGGCAAGCAATAGGTCTTAAAGGGCGTGTACCTGTAAGAGTTAAAGGTGCAGTATCAAAAGGTCAACCTGTATACGCATGGGACGACGGTATTTGTACAACAATTGCTTCAACAGCACTAGTAGGTGTTGCACTTGAAAGTAATAGTGACGAGGGCGAAAAACTAGTAGAATGTGTACTAAAAGTATAATAGGAAAGTAAAATGGCAGTCGGTGATCTAATTACAGCAGCACGATTTAACAACTTGCAATCTCGTATTGCAACAATACAAGGTAACGGTAGTGGTTCGGACGGATACGGACAACAACTACAAAGTGCCCAAGCGTTAACTAGTGCTACAGTAACAGCACAAGACATGCAAGGTCTTTATATAGACATGAGTCGTGCAAGAACACACCAAACAGGAACTGTACCAGTTTCGATTGAATCTATAAATATTGGAGATCTTATCTTAGATGATGATACTTCGCCGTATGTAGAGAAAGCAGTTAGCGCATTTGAATCTCTTATGTTAGCAATTGAAGCAGACAGGTTTTTAATAAACGATTCACAAGCTACACTAGATGCAGGTATTACAAGCACAAGAACAACTGGATGGAGTGGTAATTTACAGCACGAAGTTGAAGTTACGTTTGATACAGCAGACAAAGCAAGACACTTTTTTAATAGCGGCGGTCAGCTAAGATTTTATAGTACACTATCAGGTGGCACAGAATTAAAAACAGATGACTGGCGCCTAATTTTAAATAACGCAGGTCAAGTACAGTTTAAGCATAATGAAACAAGCTCTAGCGGTACTGGTACTGCTTTTGCTATTGGTTTTTATAATTTAACAAATACATATCAGCTGATATTTGAAAAGGTTGGCAGTGATGTCAACGCAGCTTATGCAGAAAACAGATATACAATTGCTGCTAGAAAACAAAGTGATAGTATTATAAAGTTTTTGATATCTTTCAGAGACGAAGATACTGGTGATAGTCCGATTATTCCAGTTCCACCAGGCGGCATTGTTGGCGGTGTTGACGAAAGCGTAGACGGAACTTTAAAAAGTATTGTACAAATTTACAGAGCTACTGGACCTAGTGTAGAAGTAGACGCTCCTAACTTATTCAATTCGATTATACTATAAAATAAAATACGCATAAATAGTATAAATGAGTTCGTTACGGAGACAGCATGCCTACATCAATTCTAGCAACCAGGTTTAATTTACTTCAGGACAGAATCGCTGCTGTATACGGTGATCCTGCAAACTCGTCAAGTACTACTGGGTATGCTCAACCAATAAGAAGTAGTAATGTTGACCCTATTTCATATAGAACAGTGAATTGGAGTATTGTAGGCTCTGTTGCTAATGATGGAACTATTACAATAAACAGCCACGGGTTCCAAGACGGTGATTTGGTTCTTTATAGCAACGGCGGCAATGATGATGCATACAGACTAGAAGACGAGCAATACTACTATGTAAATCGTACTGGTGCAAACACATTTACACTACATAGTGATCTTCCTGTAAATTCTAGTACAAAAATCGCAGTAGCAGTTGGAGGTAGCACAGGAACTCATAGTTTATCGGAAGTACAAGGTAATAAAATTACAGCAGATCAATGGTCTCGCATATACCTTGATATTATGGCTGCTAGAGTACACCAAACAGGGACTAACCCACTAGCAGATTTTGAACCTGTTGCACAAGTTGATAAAGTTGAAGAACAAGTTATTACAGACTTAGAAACACTTATGACATCAGTAGAAGGAAACTTGTTTGCACAAGGCACAGGCCAATTTGAGTTAGATGATTTACGTGACGGTACTGGCACTACATTAAGCAAGCAAAGATTTTTAAACTGGAACGGTACACTAACACACGAGTTTACAGTTACATGGCAGAATGCAGCTGAAAGGCAAGGATATTTTAATGCCTCTGGAGAAATTAGATTCTTTGCAAGTATTACAGGCGGTTCAGGATTGAAAACAAATGACTGGAGAAGTTTATTATCTAACGCAGGCACAATTACTTTTAGCCGCACGGGAACAACAACTTCTGGATCTGCAACAGTCGCAGCTAATATAGGAAATTACAACGGACTTACTAGTAACTATAAAATTATAGCAAGCTATTCAGGTAGTGATTACGTGGATAACGAATGGGACATTGCTGTAAGAGAAATTAGTGCAACAGAACTTAGATTTAGAATAAGATTCCAAGACCTTGATAATCCACCGTCACAAGCCCCTTTCTTTGACATTGACGAAGATGTTACAGGTACACTTTCCTCTAGCGTTCAGCTTTTAAGACCTGCAGGAGAAATGACAATAGGTACAACAACTTACACTACTGTTGATATTGCTCCTGTAACAGGAACACTTTTACAGTCAATATAGTCTTGACAAAATCCTAAAATCGTTATATACTAGTGCAATAGACTGGAGGCTCTTATGGACGAACGGTTAGAAAAAGCACTTGACTTTAGTAACTTTATGGTTACTATGAATAACCAAAAACGACTTTTAAAAGAAAAATATTTCGAAGATCTTTTGTATTACACAAACGGTTGTCAGTTTTCTGTAACAAAAGAACTTATCACTTTTGTAGGACTGCTTGTAGACAAAGGGCTAGAAGAAGCAGTACTTACTGACGATAACGATATTCCAACAAATATTTCTGACTTAGAAAAATTTTACGATGACATTCTAGATGTTTACTTCACAGCATCTAATAACTATTTCGCAGAGTACGAAAAAATTAAATCAAATAGGTCGATGGAAAATTTAGTAGATTATGAGCAGTAAAGGTGTACTACTATTTGCAAGAAATAACGATCAAATTGATTATATCAAACAGGCGTATTTTTTAGCAAAACGAATAAGAAAATATTTAGGTGTACCAACGTCATTAGTTACAGATTCTCTTCACTACTTAGAAAGAGAGTTTGATACAGAAGTTTTTGACGAAGTAATTTCTATAGATCCTTGGTTAATAGACAACCACAGGACTTTTCATGACGGCGCACTAAGTGGTAGAAGAGCCCACTTTAAAAACCTTGGCAGATATAACGCATACGAATATTCTCCTTACGATGAAACTATTCTTATGGATACTGACTATGTTGTGTCTAATAGTTTGCTTAAAAATTGTTTTGGCAGTGTAAACGATTTTGCAATTTACAAAGATAGTATGGACATATCTAATGTACGCAATCCGAGAGAATTTAAGTATGTAAGTGATAGTAGTGTAGACTTTTACTGGGCAACAGTTGTTTATTTTAAAAAGACAGAAACAAACAAAAGATTTTTTGAATTAATTGCACACATACAAGACAACTATGAACACTATCGACGTGTTTATCAAATATCAAGTAAAATGTTCCGAAACGATTTTGCTTTTAGTATTGCTATACATATGATGAACGGGTTTCAACAAGGCGGATTTGTATCTCCGTTACCAGGTAAGTTGATGTATACTACTGACAAAGACATACTGTGGGATCTAGAAGAAGACAATATGCTTTTCCTAGTAGAAAAGGAAAAACATCTAGGAGAGTATACACCTTTACGTACAAGAGGTCAAAGCATACACGTAATGAATAAATTTAGTTTGGTTCGTCAAATAGATAAGGAGATGTCAAATGGATGATTTTGGCATTGTAATGCTTGCACAAAATAACGATGTTGATGATTATGTTTTACAAGCATGTGTAAATGCTATGAGTATTGCTACTACAAACCCGGGCATACCTGTAAGTTTGATTACAAATGATGAAGTTCCAGAAAAATATCATCGTTTCTTTGATCAAATTATAGAAATACCTTGGAATGATAGTGCTGAAGAAGAATCTTGGAAAATTAGCAATCGTTGGAAAATATATCATGTAACTCCTTATACTAGAACTTTGGTATTAGATACAGATATGCTTGTACTACAAGACATAGACAGTTGGATAAAGTTTTTAGAAAATTATGAAATGTATTTTGTAAGCAACGTCTACACATATCGTGGAGATAAGATTACAGATGATTATTACAGAAAAGCATTCACAGCAAATGAATTACCTAATTTGTATAGTGGATTTCATTACTTTAAGAAATGCGATTTTTCACACAAGTTTTATACATGGTTGGAACTAGTTGTAAACAACTGGGAATTCTTCTACGGACAATATGTAAAAGAACACTATCCAAAACGTTGTAGTATTGATGTAAGTGCAGCTATTGTTAGTAAGATACTAGATTGTGATACAGAAATTACAAATACAAGAGTGAAATTTCCAAGTTTCACACACATGAAACCAAGAATACAAGATTGGTACGAAGCAATAAACAAATGGCAAAACAGAATCAGTGTTTATATGGATGAAGATTGTAAACTTAAATTAGGTAATCACATACAAACTGGTATTTTGCATTATACAGAAAAGGACTTTATTGAAGGTGCTGTAATTAAAAGATATGAGGAATTATTAGATGTCTGAATTAAACTCGTTTTTAGATATGATACAAACATTGCAAGTGTCATCTAAAACATTTGTAGAATTTGATCCTGATACAGGAGAGCTTATCAGAGTAGGTAAAAAGGGCAACGAAGAAAATTCGTATGTCGAAGTTGAACCAAACGAAATTAAAGATATAATGTCTGGTGAAAAAACTATGACAGAATATAAAGTTATTTTTGATATTGGTTTAAAAGAATATGTGCTACGTGAGAAAGGTGATTTAGAAACTGAAAATGATCACGTATATAATACACTTTACGAAGTACCTTCTGACATCGATGAAGATTGTGATGTAACAATAATACAAGACAATAGAGAACAATGTTGGAGGATTAAGGTAAGTGATTCGTTAAGAACTTTTTTAAGATCAGAAGCAGTAAGTATTAACAGTAATATATTCTTTAGTATTACTGCAAAATTTGATCCAAATATTTTGTTTAGAGTTTTGCGTTTAAGTGTAAACGATCTAATTTACGATGACGAATATACTTTTCCTTTTGAATATAAGTTTGAAAAGATAAACGACAAAGTTAGTATCTATACAGCCAAATATTTTGATAGTTATAAACACGAGGTGCTAGTATGAGCAAAAAGTTCAAAGTAATTGACTATGATATTATCTATCTAAGTTACGATGAGCCAAATGCAGAAAAAAATTACGCAGATTTGTGTAGCAAAGTTCCGTGGGCAAAACGTGTACATGGTGTTAAAGGAAGTGATGCTGCACATAAAGCCTGTGCAGAACTTTCAGAAACAGACAGGTTTGTTACTGTTGACGGTGACAATCAAATCAATCCTGAATTCCTTGTACAAGAAATAGATTTTGAAGAACATGCTGATTTAGAACACAGTGTTATTAGCTGGTGTGGTAAGAATGTAATTAACGGTCTTATGTACGGCAACGGCGGACTTAAATGTTGGCCTAAAGAATATGTGTTAAACATGCGTACACATGAAAATGCTGATCCAGATAATCCACATGCACAAGTAGACTTTTGTTGGGATTTAAAATATATCCAACAAAACAGTTGTTATTCGTATGTATACAATAACGAGACACCGCAGCAAGCATGGAGAGCAGGATTCCGTGAGGGTGTTAAAATGGCACTTGATCAAGGTGTAAAACCTACACAAGAAGAATTCCTTAAAGGACACTGGAAAAATTTACATAGGTTGTGGATATGGCTTATGGTAGGTGCAGATGTCGATAACGGGCTATGGGCTATTTACGGAGCACGTCAGGGACTATACATGACAATGTGTACAGATTGGGATTATGTAAATGTACGTGACTTTGAATACTTAAACGATATGTGGGAACAAGAAGTAAAATTTATCAAACCAATGTACTTGCACGATGAAGTAAGCGATCTAGGTGAAAAGCTCATGCAAGAATTACAAGTGCCTATTGCAGAAAATCCTTTAGATGCACAGCAAAGTAAGTTCTTTAAAACAGTTTATCAAAATCCTAGTCGCAACCCTAACCAACAATTTGTAATTGATCCAGAATGAGTAATGAAAAAAGAATTGAGGTACTTGAACAAAAGCGCAAACAGATTAATTCTGTAAGTTGCTCTTTCTGCACGGCTAAATGGCTTCAAACTACACTCTATTTACAAAACGGTTACAATCATAGTTGTCACCACCCTGCTCCGCATAAAATTCCTATTAGCGAAATTATGGGCAATCCACATGCACTGCATAATAGCAAGCACAAAAAGAAACAACGTGAAATGATGCTTAAAGGTGAGCGTCCTAGTGAATGCGATTATTGCTGGAACATAGAAGATTTAGATAAAAACTACTTTAGTGATAGACATTATAAAACTGCTGACTACTGGGCTTGGGATAGATTTGATGAAATAGCAACCAGTGATCCTAAAGAAAATACCTATCCTAGTTACTTAGAAGTTAGTTTTTCAAATGCGTGTAATTTTGCGTGTGCATACTGCTCTCCAGAAATTAGCAGCAAGTGGATGGAAGATATAAAGCAACACGGACAGTATCCTGTTTTGCACGGATCGCACAATTTAGATTACTTAAAAAAGACACAAAAGTTTCCTTATTTAAACAGCGAAGTAAACCCTTATGTAAAAGCATTTTGGAAATGGTTTCCAGATGCATTACCGCATTTAAAAGTATTACGATTAACAGGCGGTGAACCTACAATGAGCAAGGAAACATGGCGTTTGCTAGACATGCTTATTGAGAATCCTATGCCTGAATTGGAAGTTGCTATTAACACTAACCTTTGTGTGCCAAACAATCTTATTGATAAGTTAATTGAAAAAATTAACATGCTAAAAGATAAAGTAAAAAAGATAGATGTGTATACAAGTTTAGAAAGCGTAGGTGCGCAAGCCGAATATGCAAGAGACGGACTAGATTATAAGCAATGGATTGCTAATGTAGAACAGGTACTTGACGAAACTGAAAGTACAGTTGCAATTATGACAACAGTAAACATTTTAAGTTTGCCTAGTTTTGAAAAATTTATAGATCTTGTAATGGACTTTCGTAAAAAATATAACAAAGCATTTGAATATAATCGTATTCCGATAAGCATTAATTACTTGCGTTGGCCTCCACACTTACAGTGTACATTGCTAGACAAGGAAGATCGTTTGCTTTATGCAAATGCAATTGAATCTACTTGCGAAGGTTGGTTGAAATATCATAGTCCAGATAAGTATGCAAGATTGTATCTTGAAGAATGGGATCAAATAAAAAGATTTTGCGATTATCTACGTAATACAGATCCAGCTATAGAGCATAGAAAAGATTTTGTTGCATACATACAAGCATACGATAAAAGACGTAGAAAAAACTTTAAAAAAGTTTTTGAAGATTACAGAGAGATTATAGAGGACTGGAATGCCTAAAAAACCTGATGAAAGTTTAATCCAATACAGAGACCGAGTGATTAATTCAAAAAGTCCTAGTTTCTGCGGAGCAAAATGGTATAATGCTACTACATGGTTAGGCAGCGGCACAACCGCAAGTTGCCACCACCCTCCTGCACATAAAATTCCAGTAGAGGAAGTAGAAGCTGATTTTACAGCAATTCATAATACAAAGCATAAAAAAGAAATGCGCCGTCAGATGCAAGTCGGGCAGCGTCCAAGAGAATGTGAGTATTGCTGGAAAATGGAAGATATGGGCAAGGATGCTGTAAGTGACAGAGTTTTTAAAACAATTATATATGATGACGATGAGTTACAACGTGCTTACGATTTAAATTATACAGAAAGTGTTCATCTTAAAACATTTGAAATCGCATTTGATCGTACTTGTAATCTTGCATGTTCTTACTGCAATGCTAGTTTCAGTACTACTTGGGCAAAAGATATTAAAAAGCATGGCGAATACAAAAATCTTGTAAGTGACGGTGCAGGAGCATTCCGTCAAGATGGTAGTTGGACACAGCCTTACAAAGATGACGAAGACAATCCTTACATTCAAGCGTTTTGGAAATGGTGGGATAACGGACTAAGCAGTAGCTTAGAAGAATTGCGTATTACTGGTGGTGAACCTTTAATGAGTGGAAACACTTGGAAACTAATTGACTGGTTTGAATCGCAAAAGACAAAAATGAGATTTGCTATAAACAGTAATTTAATTGCTAAAAAAGACATTATAGACAAACTTATTAACAAGTCTCAAGGAATGCATCACTTTGAAATTTACACTAGTTGTGAAAGTGTGGGTAAGCAAGCTGAATATATTCGAGACGGTTTAGAATACGACTTATGGTTATCTAATGTTAAAAGAATACTAACAGAAGCAAATGCAAAGTTACATATTATGATGACAATAAACAGTTTATGTTTGTTTAGTATTACTGAGTTTTTAGACCAAGTGTATGAATTGAAAGAACTAACTGATAGTAAGTGGCCGACAGTAAGTTTAAACTTATTGAGATTTCCTAGTTTTCAATCTCCACTTGCATTGCCTAATCATATAAAAGATGAAATGCATAAAAAACTGTCAACATGGTATGAAGCAAATAAAGACAAAGAATTATGGCACGAGTTTGAACGTGCAAGCATAGAACGTCTTATAGACTATCTTGTAACAGTTGATGCTCCGCATCGTAGAACTAGTAATCCTATTACACTTTGGAGAGACTTTAAAACATTTTATCAGCAGTACGATATCAGAAGAAATAAAAGTTTATATGTGTTTCCTAAGTTACTTACAGACTGGGTAGAAAGCATACCAGACACCGATGTTGAAATACAAGAACTTGCAGATAAAGAAGGATGGGTACTAAAACCTGATCCTAAAAATATAGACGAACCTTTGGCAACTTATGACTAATAACGTATGTATAGCACCCTGGATACATTTACACACATGGCCTAACAACAATGTGTATCCTTGTTGTCTGACAGCAATGGAAGACACTGTTGGTAATTTAAACGATAATACCTTAGCTGAAATTTGGAACAATGAAGCAATGAAAAAATTGCGCACACAGTTCCTTAACAATGAACAACCAGAAAGTTGTAAGCGTTGTTTTATTAACGAAAAGCACGGCGGTACTAGTTTACGTAAACATATGAACGAAACGTTTGACCGTCACATGCATCTACTAGATAAAACTAATCCAGATGGCACGTTAGATGAACTAAGCATACATTACTGGGATTTTAGATTTTCTAATATCTGTAATATGCGTTGTAGAAGTTGTGGTCCACAATTGAGTACAGGCTGGTATGAAGACCAAAAAAAATTATGGGGACAACTTCCTAATGATTTACCTGACCCTGGCAAAAACATTAATATGTGGCAACAGATAGAACCGTTGTTTGATAAAGTAGAAGATATTTATTTTGCAGGAGGCGAGCCCTTGCTTATGGAAGAGCATTATCGTATACTTAATAAGTTAGACGAAATGCAAAAGTACGATACAATTATACGCTACAATACTAACTTTAGTCAGATGAAATATAAAAAATTAGATGTTTTAGAAATATGGCCAAAGTTTGATAGAGTTGTTGTAGGAGCAAGTATTGACGGATTCGGAGAACGTGCAGAATATATTCGTAAAGGTACAGACTGGAATAAAATAGTTACCAACAGAGAAAAAATGAAGCAACAAGCACCTGGTGTTGAGTTTTTTGTAAACTTTACAGCAAGTGTACAAAATGCATATCACATTGTTGACTTTTATGAATGGGCAATGGAAGCAAAGTTCATAGAAAATGCAGGAGATTTTCATATTAATATTGTGCAGCATCCTGAACACCTAAGTTTACAAATTTTACCTGACTATATGAAAAAAGAACTTACAGAAAAATATGAAGCAATAGCAGAAAAATCCAAAGCATGGGGAAATGAAAGATACAGTCATTGGTTGTCTTTAGCAAAATATATGAATGATGCTGATACTTCACATCTTATACCCGAGTTCAAAAAGAATATCGAAATGGTTGATAGAATTAGAAATGAAGATTTTGCAACTACGTTTCCAGAATTACAGGATTTAGTAAAATGATTCTTACTATTGGGTGTAGTTGGACATACGGAACAGGCGTAGAACCAGATGAAACATTTTCTGCGCATTTGCAAAATAAATTAGATACTCGTGTTATCAACGGAGGACATCCTGGTATTGATATTCCTTATGCTATTTGGAGTGCATATAGACTTTTTAATAAGTTTAAACCAGAAATTGTTTTATTCCAAGTTACTACACTTGATAGATTAACCTATAGTGTTAGCGGTAGAGATAATTTTTTAGATAATAAAACACACAGTTTAGAAGAACAGCCTATTTGGACTACAGAAGGCGAACATATTCGTGTAAGAGGCATAACTGAAGACGTTTTAGAACGTATTACACTAGGCAGTTATAAAGAAGCTCTAGTGAAAACTGATTCTAAAAGTGTTACCAATAAGTACCTATACGAACAAAATATTTTTAGTGACGTAAAAAATGATATGATACATGCTCAGTTAGATATGCTGAGAAGTTATATACTTTCTAAAGGCGCAATGATTGTATTTTATCCTTGGGTACCTTTAGGAAAAGACATACACAAAAGAAGCATTGTTAACATAAGGAAAGATGCTGTTATAAAATATTTAGATCAAGAGCATTTTATAGACAACGGATATCATATTTCTAACGAAGGACACAAGTTAGTTGCAGATGAGTATCTTTATCCGATGATAAGGAGAGCATTTGAGTAATATTTGTATAAATCCTTGGATACATGTCGAAGCTGACGCCACTGGCAGAGCAAAACCGTGCTGTCTTTATGACAGTAATAAAGCAGCAGGTCATTTTAGTACAGATTCATTATCGCAAATTTGGATTAGCGAAGAAATGACAACACTTCGTAACGAATTTCTTGCAGGTAAAAAGCCTGAAGGGTGTAAACAATGTTGGGATAATGAATCTAGAGGAATACGAAGTAAACGTCAAGCTGACAATGAACGTTTTCAACACCTTTCTAATAGGATAGGTAATAAACTAGGAGTTCCTGTTTACTTTGATTTAAAATTAGGAACAGTTTGTAATTTAAAATGCAGAATTTGTAGCAGTTTTAGTAGCTTCAAATGGGCAGAAGACGAAAAACTATTATACGGCGAAGTACTAAATCCTAATCTAAGAAGTTATTGGATTGAAGACGACAGTAGAATTTGGAGAGATCTTGCAAAAATTGTAGAACACATCGAATGGCTTGACTTTACAGGCGGCGAGCCTTTGTTAATTAAAAAACATTTTGAATTATTGGAAAAATGTGTTGAACAAGGTCATGCACATAAAATAAGTTTGCACTATAACACAAACACTACAATCAAACCTACCCAACGTATGCTAGACATTTGGAAAGAATTTAAATGGGTAGAACTTATGTTTAGTGTAGACGGAGTCGGAAGTCATTTTGAATACCAGAGACATCCAGCTGTATGGAAAGAAGCAGAAGAAAACTTGCGTTTTGTAAATGAACACAAGTTTTTACACACAAGTATTTGTCATACTGTTAATATTTTTAATTTATTATATCTGCCTGAGTTTGAAGAGTGGTTTAATACCTTAGATTTGCTAGAAGACAGATTATTTTTAAATGCATTACACAGTCCAGCTCATTATAACGTTCAAGCAATACCAGAATATGCACATGAAGCTGTAAAGAAAAAGTTAACCAAAGAAAAATACCAACCTTTTGTAACACAAATGTCTAATTATAACGGCTCGATAGAAAATTTCTTTAAATATACGCATATATTAGACAAACATAGAAAAGAGAGCTTTCAACAAGTGTTTCCTGAGCTCGATGCATTATTAAGAGGAGGATACTAGTGTCTACACAAGGTCAAGATTTTTTTGATGAAACATGGTTTGACGATCACGTTGTAATTTTGTTTGATGCACCTATGGAAAGTCTAGAGTGGGATCTTAAATTTAGTGAAGATGAACTACAAGAATGGATGCTTTCTAATCCTAGCGGAGATAAGCACATTGCTCAGAGTGTAGTTGAAGACTTTTCTGTAAGATCATTGATTACGCCTATGGGCGGAGAAAATAAAGTTGTACATCATTTTGAAAAAATTATGTGGCTTGTACAAAGTTACTGTCGTGGAGGCTGGGCAAATCCTGTTAAAGCAGTAAATCATATGGACAATGGCAAATATCTAGTTCATCCAGGAACTAACAGATGTGTAGCAGGTAAGTTTTTAGGATGTAAAGTAATGCCTTTGATGCTTTCTGTACACAAAGGACAAAAAACATATAAAGAATTAGAAGAGATTGGTGTTGCTATAGAAAGTGAACAAGATTTAAGAAAATGTCTTTGGAGCAAGTACGATATTGTATTTCGTACCGAAATTGAAGAAAAACTTTATGTAAACGGTGAATTCACAGGTGAGATGACCAAAGATTTTACATATGAATTTTTGGGTCCTGATGCTTGGCCTAGTAAAACACTACCTACAAACTACGAAGGCTTTACTCAAACTAAATTGAATCAATGGAGTGATTTAGTATTTAGAAGTTTGCCAATGGTAGTAAATAATCCAAATAACGTTAACCTACACACTGATATGTTAAACTTCCAGTTTTATGATAGAACAAAAGAGTTGTTTAATAGTTTTGAAATTTTACAAAGTAATTTACAATTATCAGAGCTACCTAAAAAATGTGCATACAGCGGATTAAGCATACATTTAGAAAAAGAATTTTTAGGTGATATATTTGAGTTATTGTTATTTGTAGATCCACAAAATGCTGTAACATGCACCAAAGACAGGAAAATTATAATAGTAAATAATGAACATCCTGCAAATCGGAATGGAATAAGTTGGGATAATCCGTTAATTATTCCAGATAGTTATGTCGACAAGTTTTAATGTACAAGATCATATTAGTTATAGGAACAAAAGATACCTCAAAGCAAACATAGGTAATCCTTTATTGCTGGGTTTAGGTGTTGTAGAAATAAATCCTACAGAATTATGCAATCGTACTTGTAGTTTTTGTCCTCGAAGTGACCCTAAAGTTTATCCTAATAGAAATTTACAAATGGATATAGGTATTGCAGAAAAAATAGTAGCAGACTTGTCTTCTGCAAATTATACCGGCGATATTCATATTACAGGCTTTGGCGAACCTACTCTTAATCCCAACATATTTGAACTAATAAAAATATTCAGCAAGTTTTACACAGAAACTATCACCAACGGAGATAGGCTCTTGTCAGGACAAATTACACACCAGCAGTTTAGTGATGCTGGACTAAGCATGTTAATTGTAGATTGCTATGATGGTGACGAACAGTATTACAAAATGCAAGACCTGTTAAAAGATTGTAAAATTAATTATAGGATACGCAATCATCATGATACTGGAGAGCCAGAATTAATTAAACAATACAACTATAACAACAGAGGCGGCCTAGTGCAAGAAGCAGAAACACTCTTTCGTCCTTGTTGGCTTCCTTTTTATAAAGCCTTTGTAGACTGGGACGGTGAAGTAAGATTGTGCTGCAATGATTGGTCAAGAAGACAAGAACCGTTCGGTAATATAAAGACTAAAAATTTTGCTGATATTTGGATGTCACAAAAATTTATCGATGTAAGAAATAAATTAAACAAGGGCGAGCGATCAAAATTAAGTGCTTGTAAAAATTGTAATACAAGTGGAACGCAAAACGGATTTGAAAGTGTAAGTTTATGGCAGAAAATTTTTTAGTGAAAGGTGAGTTTGAATGTTTAGAGTTTCCGAGATTAGCAAATGTTTTAGATTTACATTATGACGGCCCTCAGGCATTTCAAATTTGCGAACATGTTAGCGGTATTGGTGAAATAGAAAAAGTAAATGATCTTCCTTTAATAATATTCCACACAGAAGGTGATTCAAAATATATTGATATAAGTTATTTCCAGCAACAAGGAACTGTGATACATTGTAATGCTAAGATTAGCAAAGGAAAGTTTTTCAATTATTGGGCATATGACTATCTTACACATATAAAAACAAAAGGAGTAAAAACAAATAATACAAATACTTTTGCTCCTAAATTTTTATGTCTAAATGGTAGACCTGATTGGCATAGGTACTACACACTCCAGCGTCTTATGGATAAGAATTTATTAGAACACGGATTAGTAAGTTTTCTAAATAGATACGATCAACTTGAAAACGATGTATATTATCAAGAATTTAAAGATAGGTATCCTCATCCTACTGTTACAATAGATCATATGAGAGCAAATAAAAACAATTTAGTTTTAGATAGATCAAATAGAGAAATACACAAAAACGACAGACTACACGATTCTTGGATATATGAACAAACTAGTATTAGTTTAGTAACAGAAACTTATCCCGAAGCAGAAAGAGGACTGTTTATCACAGAGAAAACATGGAAGCCTATTGCTAATTGTCATCTAGCAATATATATTGGACAGCCTGATACGCTACAGTTTTTACGTGCATCAGGATTTGACACATTTGACGATATCTTAGATAACACGTATGATACAATTAAAGATGATTTATCACGTTTTGAAGCAGCATACGATTCGTTAAGTAAATATCTTGCTAGTATAGACAACATAGACAAAGAAAAAATACAAAAACGTTTATCAGCTAACCAAGAAAAGTATTTGAATATGAGCATAGATCACGGGCAGGTTAACACATGGGTTTAAAAAAGTTTTATATATTCGGTGGTTGTAGTTTTACAGACATGCCCGGTAGTTGGGCAAGAGTGATCCAAGAAGAAGTACTAGGAAAGACCCCTTCGCGTAATGTAAGTAAGAGTGGATCTGGAAATAGATTTATAGCAAACGCTGTTATAGACTGTGCATTGAAAGCTGAACGAGAAGGGTATATACCTGACATATCAGTTATGTGGAGTGCGCCTAGTAGAGTAGAGTTTCCAATACACGAAAAAGACACACCTTTTGCAAGTCAGTTGTTTAACAGAAACAAACTAGCTGATAATGATTTCAATCCTGGATTGTTTTGTACAGAATCTGCACTAGGAGAGTTTCAACGTATAACAGAAAACTATTGGTTGCTAAACGGCGGAATAGTAAGCGAAAAAACAAAGTGGAGCGATATAGAAGGAATTGATTTACAGTATGTTGATGCATTTAGATCCTATATGCATTATTTTTGGAATCAAAATAATATGTGGCAACAGACTTTAACAAATATTCTTCTTGTGCAACAGATGTGTGAATTAAAAGGTTGGGATTATAGATTTACAACATTTAGGGCATATGTAAAAGAATATAAAACATGGTGCGCTAACCAATTTGTAACCTTACAAGATGAAATTAATTGGAAAAAGTTTTTATTTACAAATATCGAAGATGGCGGCTTGCGTGAATATACTTTAGATAATCTTAATACTTGGGATGACGGCTATGATAATCATCCAAGTCACGAAGCTCACAAAGACTTTGTATACAATTTTTGGTTGCTTCATCATAAAGGAGTATACACATGCTAACACTTTACTATCAAAGTGGAATGGATAAAGGAAAGTGGATACCTAATAGTGTTCCTAGAGAACTTAGAACTAGGGCCGCAGTAAAACAAAACTTATTTAAAAGTGTTAAGCCAAAATTTATTACAGAAATATGCGACTACCTTGATATTGAATATAAAAGGGTTACTCCAGACACTTGGGCGGGAGAGCCTGCATTTTATCATGTAGAAATTGATTGGATAGATCAAGCATTTGTTTATAGAAATGTTTTTGAACACATTGATGAGCAGCCTTTGAATTTACTAAGAAGCCTAGATAGTAAATTAAAATTATTACTTTGGTTTCCTAATGAAGGATTTACACTTAACATGCCAAGGTTTATAGATATAATAGACTTTTGTTTAAAAGACTTAGGTATACCTGGACATAAAGTTTTCTTAGTATTTGGTGATATAAACATAGAAAAGAACTTTAGGTATTGGCGCAAAGCAAAAGGATTACGGGAAATAAGTGTTTACGGCATGGATAGTTTTGAAGCTACCTATAACTATGAAATTACTCAAATGGATAGGCAGCCGTTAGACGAACAAACATTTTTAAATTTTGACGAACCTAAGCGTAAACGTTTTATTTTTAAAAATGCAAATCCTAGATCACAAAGAGTGTTTTTTGCTGCTGAGTTTTACAAAAGAGATTTGTTACAATATAGTTATTATAGTTGGTTAAACAGATATTACGAACCTCACCTTGGTAGATTTGCAAAAGAGTCTATGTATAAAGACATTAGGAAATATTGTTTTAATGATGATCATCATGCTAGTTTAGAACAACCTTTGGATAAATTTTTAGAAGGTGCTCCTTATATTATAGATTATGATGGATATGAAATTGAACACGGTTTTAATCAACGTGCATTGATTAATAAACAGTACTTACATACTGATTTTTCTTTTGTTACAGAAACAACATATGAACCTGCTGGTGATGAAGACGTTCTTTTTATAACTGAAAAAATATATCAACCTATTGTAAACTTTCATCCTTTTTTAGTAGCAAGTCAAATTAATACACTTTCATTCTTACGAAAGTATGGGTACGTTACTTTTCCAGAGTTGTTTGACGAAACATACGACGAAGTTGAAGACATAAAAGTTAGAAGTAAACTATTAATAAGAAATGTTGAAAATATAATAAACGGCGAAAAAGATAAAATATTAGGAAGCCAGTATATCAAAGACAAGTGTGTTTATAATAGAAACATATTTTTTGAAAACAAAGGTAAACAAAAATGGCTTGATGTTATAAAATGGTTGGAGACTACACATGCATTATGATAAAGGATTTGATGCTACAACTATTATAGGTGTTCATGATTTAACAATCAAAGAAATGTTAAAAGCAAAATGTAAACCAGGGACTTCATTTATTAATTCTACTTGGATAGAAAGAGATGACGATCTTAAAGCATTACTAGCATCTAATCCTGAAAAGATTGTTTGTTACAGTGGACCTGATTGGGAAAACAGGGTCTGTAGATCAAAAGCAAACGATGCAATAGGAAGTCATCCTAATGTAGTACGTTTCGGTAATTATGATGGTGATCATTATTTTAGTTTTTGGTTAGACTTTGTATACGAACATTGGGACAAATACAATAACCCGGATTGTTTTGATATGGTCAATAATGATATCAAAAAAGTTTACATGTGTTTAAATCGAAAACCGCACATGCATAGAGTAGAACTAATAAAACATTTAAGCGATAAAAATTTATTAGACTACGGATATATAAGTTTAGGAAAATTTGATAATCCTTGGGACTACAAAGGATTACCTGTACCTATTACATTACCTGTAGATGTAAAAAATGAAGAAGGTGATCATGCAGTAGCAGGAACCGCAGGCGGAATTACAAATGATATTACAAGTCTAGGACTTCGCAGTAATTGGAATTCTCACTTTCTCAACATTGTAAGCGAAACTACGATACATACAAATGTGTTCTTGAGCGAGAAGATTTTTAAACCTATTATCGGCTTGCGTCCTTTTGTTGTACTTGGTGATAATAACGTATATAAAATACTACACAGTTGGGGCATTGATACGTTTGATGATTTATTCGGAAAAGGATACGAGCATCAGTGGCATACAGATAGGATTAAATGGATTGGAAATATTATTCAAAACTACAAGCAAAAAAAAGATTTGAAAGAACTATTGATAAGCCTTAAACCTAGATTAGAACACAATAAAAAAATGTTGCTAAGAGCAGCAAAGAAGAATAGAAAGTTTTTGGAAGAGGTTAAGTTTTAATGAAAGTTGCATTTATCGGATTAGGAAAGTTAGGATTACCTTGCGCAGAAGTAATTGCAGAAAAAGGTCATATGGTTAACGGTTATGATATAGAAAAGCGCAAAACTAACCGTGTACTACAGTTTCCTACTATAGAAGGAGCAGTACAAGGTTGCGACATTGTTTTTGTTGCAGTGCCTACACCTCATGATCCTGCGTATGACGGAAGAGCCCCGACTGCACATTTAGAACCTAAAGATTTCTCTTATGATACTGTAAAGGAAGTATTGGCAGAAGCAAACAGGAATATGAATAAAGATCAGTTACTGGTTCTGATTAGCACAGTATTGCCGGGTACTACTCGTAGAGAATTTATCGATCTTGTTACTAGACCGAGATTTGTTTATAACCCTTATCTTATTGCAATGGGCAGTGTTGCTTGGGATATGGTTAATCCTGAAATGGTAATGATAGGTACTGAAGACGGTACTGAGACAGGTGACGCAAAAGAACTTGTAGACTTTTATAAAACTATAATGGAAAACGATCCACGCTATGTAATTGGTACTTGGGACGAATGTGAATGTATCAAAGTATTTTACAATACATTTATTAGCACTAAGATAGGTCTTGTTAATATGATACAAGATGTTGCACAAAAGCAAGGCAACATAAATGTTGATATTGTTACAGGTGCCTTACGTGATAGCACACAACGTATTATGGGTCCAAGTTATATGAAAGCAGGTATGGGAGATGGCGGAGCATGTCATCCACGTGATAATATTGCACTGCGTTACATGGCAGATAAGTTACATTTAGGATATGATATATTTGATAGTGTAATGAACGCAAGAGAAATACAAGCAAAAAACATGGCGATTGAAATATTAAAGTACGGTAACAAAATACAATTTAGCAGCGACAGTTACAAACCGGGAGTAGAATACATAGACGGTAGTTACAGTTTACTTGTACAACACTACGTTAAAGAACTGGGCGGCTGGGTTGTTAACGAAAATCCAAGTGTATTTGTACTAGTACACGATGGCGACGAAGTACCAGAAAACGTTACAGTGTTTGATCCTTGGAGATCTTACACAGGTAAAAACAAGTGTATTCATTACGGAAACACTAGACAAAACTAAAAAAGTGTTGTATAATAAAGCATGTATGATATTTTTTATCAACTTAACGAAAAGAACCAAGAGCAGTATGAAACTTTAAAAGCAAAGTTTCCTACAGTGAAAAAGTGTGGCGATTTTAAAGAAGCTCAAAAGAAAGCATTTACAAAATTCTTTTGGTACATACCTGACGATGTTGTAGTGCTTGATGAGTTTGACTTTGATTATGTTCCTGATGCTTGGAGTGGAGAGTATGTACATCTTTTCAAGAATGCAGAACACTATGACGGCATAAACTTATTTCCAAAAAGATTAGAAATTAGAGACAAAGAATTACAGCATAGATTTTATGTTAGTAAAAAAGAAATTGATATTGTTGCTAGTGTTCCAAAACAATATGATTTGTTTTATGCTGACACATTTGAAGAATACGAAAAAGCATTTGATTCTACAACTACAGAGCTATTTTGGATAGTCAGTCATAACCTAAAACTAAAAGAAGATTTTGATTTAGGATTTTATTTTAGCCACCACAACAGTTATGACAGGAGAGAGAATCATGCGTTTATACATGATGTTGATGGCAGGGAATTATACAACGGCGTATTCCTATGTTCAGTCCACAAGAAGCTCAACAAAAAAGAAATAGATTACAAGTTTATTGTAAATCGTAAGGAGTGGGAACTTATTGCAAGTGGTCCTTGCGAATACGAAAAGTTTGAAGTATCGTCTTATGTAGATTATTTAAAAGCACTCAAAATGAGCAAAACAGAAATGTTTTGGATGATACCTGATAGTGTTGTCGTAGAAAAGTCATTTAAGTTTGATATGTATTTTTCACATGACAACGAATATGATAGGAAGATAAATCATGTGTTTTTAAATGGTGACCACTTTGATGGTATAGTATTGTGTAGTAAATCTAATCCTATATCGCAAAAAGAGTTTGATTACAAATTTGTTACACAGCGTAAAGAACATGCTACAGTTGCTAGTCAGCCGAAAGTAAAAGATTATGACATTGTGTTTATAAGTTATAATGAACCAAACGCTGATGAAAACTGGGAAGATCTAAAAGAAAGATTTCCAAGAGCAAAACGAGTACACGGAGTTAAAGGTATTCACCAAGCACACATTGAAGCAGCAAAGTTGTGCGACACACCTTTGTTTTTTGTAGTAGACGGTGATGCAAAAATTGTTGACAGTTTTGATTTTAGATATAAAGGACAAGAAGGATTTGTTCATGTATGGAGAAGTATTAATCCAGTAAACGATTTAGTTTACGGATATGGTGGTGTAAAATTATTACCTAGAGAACTTACTCTTAATATGGATATTAGTAAACCTGATATGACTACAAGTATTAGTGATAAATTTAAAGCAGTACCAGAAATTAGTAACATTACAGCCTTTAATACAGATCCGTTTAACACCTGGAAAAGTGCATTTAGAGAATGTGCAAAACTAAGCAGCAAAGTAATTGATAGACAAAAGTCGGGAGAAACAGATGAAAGACTTAAAACGTGGACGACTGTTGGAGGAGATCGAGAGTTTGGTGAATATGCGCTTCGAGGTGCTCGTGCTGGTATGGGCTTTGGCCTTTCTAGCGGGGCTGACCTTCGGTTAATAAACGATTTTGATTGGCTACAGGAGAAGTTTGATGCTGAAACCACATGAACTATTAGATAGATTTGAACTACTGTATCCAACAGTTAGCAATTTTAGTGACTTGCGCAGGTCTTATATTGACAAAGACTTGCATAGTATTTTTAGGTTGCTTGATCCTAAGATATGGGATAATACTTTAAGTGAACAATACATAACAGATTTACGGAAATTTTTACTAGAAGATAATATTTGGAAAATGTGGCCTTTACTAGAAATAATGGAACCAGGCAGTTTTAGTAAAGCATTTAAAAGTTTATTTGTAAATAAAATAGAATTTGACAAAGATTGTTTTAGTAGAGGACAGTTACAAAGTAAAATTTGGCTTGTAAAAACTTTACAA
>Ga0181585_10000244_pt1 | contig 42923 bp, 39 predicted proteins | sample 071ome_29_FD_132469 | JGI IMG/M metagenome (GOLD analysis project Ga0181585, IMG submission 132469) | Coastal salt marsh microbial communities from the Groves Creek Marsh, Skidaway Island, Georgia - 071407BT metaG (megahit assembly) | ecosystem: Environmental > Aquatic > Marine > Intertidal...
GCAGCCTTCTCGGCGGCAGCCTTCTCGGTGGCAGCCTTCTCGGCAGCAGCCTTCTCAGCAGCGGCTTTTGCTTCAGCCACTTTTTTAGCTGCTATAATTCGTGCGTTTTGTCCTGCTCCGTTACGTCCTTGAGGTGACATAAAAAAATCTACCATTATGTATACGTTATACATAATGGATAGAAATTTCTAAATACTATTTGTAATTAAATATCATCATTTGAAATTTGTATAGTAGGTTTTGCTTTATCTTCATTTACAGTGTTATCCAAAATACCAATAGCACAAATATATGGGTCATTCAATTCAAACCGAATACCTACAATTTTTGTAGTAATTTTGTCATTTTCCTTAATATTTCCAAATTGTTTATCTGTAAAATGATGGTCTCGGGCAATGAATACTGTAATAGGTATGTTTCCCTCATTATCTACAACTTCAGCATGGACACCAGCTTTAGTTACGGTTTTTACGTTACAATCAATAATCATCCCTTCAACAGGATAACATACCATACATTCAAATACAGTTTGAAATTCTACTTTTTCATTATTAACAACCCCCGCTGAATAATTATTCACACGAACTGAATTTGGTTTTATATATCCATCTTGATTGCATTTACCTTCAATTCTGTGTGATATACTTCGTTCTAAATTTTGTTTTACATTTTGTCCTATTTGGTCCATTGACAGAAATACTTTCATAGTAAGTAATTCTTGGTTATAAACACCTTGCACTTTATTATCTTTGTTCATATTTGCTACTAATATATCAAGAGATTATCTTTTATGTCGTTTATACATTTGTATATGAATAATTCAATTTTTCGTATACAAATATCAAGGTTTAGTTTTTCCTATAAATGTATCTACATCTCTATTACGTAATACTTTATCAAAAAACCATCGTTTTCCATTCAATTTATCTTCATCTAATTTTCTAAAAATCATTTCATAAATAACACATGTGCCTTGTTTTTTAATAGAATCGTAATCAAGATTCATATTAATAGGTAAATCGTTAATCTTTTTAATAATATCATTTTTACCAGAAGTGTTACAGTTAAACCCACTAATATTTCTCAGTTTGTCACCTGTATTTCTGGTTTTAAATATAATATTTTGTTTGTTGTCTTTATCAATAAAACCGAATATATTGGTATTTATTTTTGATGTATCCGCAACGATAAAGTTCTTTAAATCATCCTTGTATTTTTTAATATCATCATCTTGTGTTAATATAGGATTTGCATTATGGTCGATAGTATATATTTTAAACGGGCTCTTAGGAGTAAATACGTCAATTAATATAAACGCATTCTTGTCTTTTGTCATAAAAGTTTCGTAATATTTTTTAATAACTTTTTCGTCTTTTGTTAATTGAATATCTTTTTGAAAAATGTGGATAATGACAGTAATTTTATCTTGCATGGGTAATGTGTCTAAAAAGTGATGTATAGCATATTTATTAACCTGCTCTTTTGTAAAATCATTCTTGGTAAGATGTTTACATACATTGCTTAAATGCTTATACCAATCGTTATCTCCAGATTTAATAGTATGTTCGGTTTTTAGTTTTCCGATATTTTCTGTAAAATGTTTATTAATAGTTTTATAATCATTTAATGTAATACTTGAAATACCGGTATCTATATCAGTAGTTACAATAGATGTAGATTTTGGTAATTCTAACTCAAGAGATTTATGTTTGAACTGTATAGGAATAGAGCGTTCAATTAAAGAAATATATTCGTCTGTAAGTTCCATAGGCTGAAATACGTAGTATTGTCCTTTATTGATTAGATAACCATTTCTACCATATTTATCTGTAATGATTTCATTTTTATTATTAACAAACTTAGTAAGAGCAAAATCAATTTGTTCTTTTGGGTATTTTTTAACGATGTTTATGGATTTAATTAAATCATTACGTTTATAAAAGAACTGTTCTTTAAATAATTGACGGATTCTTTTCACAATAGCAGAAAATCCAATACGGGCAAAATCTTCACTGTAAGTATGTTCTATAATATTGGTATCAATGTCATTATTAGGAATACATTTATACTCACAATTGTCTTTATAATCACAAACCGCAGTGAAAGGTTTATCTCCAATTTGGAAATCTATTTTTTTACTAGGATTACTGGAAAGTTCGATTTTAATATTTTGATTTTGAGCCATTTGAGATAATTTCTCAACAGTAAAATTGGTTTGTTCTATATTTAATTGACAATCAACAGATATTTCTTTCATGATACGCGTAACATTACCAATTAAATTAGCCTTCTTTTCAGCAAAACGATATACATATAAGTCTGCGGGTTCTTCATCATCATTCGGTAATGTAGTATGTAAATAAATTTCAACATTGCGTAATTCAAATGGTAAATCGCAATGACTTAAATTACGAACACCTCGACCAATAATTTGTTCGGGTCTATTGCTGTTATACCAAGGTTCCATAATATGAACTTGTCTAACGTTTTTAAAATCAAGACCTTCCGCAGCTGCTTTTGTTATTAAAATCACCTTAACATTTTCACCATTTTTATTTTCAGAATTTGTAATATGTTTAATATCATCGGCATTATTTGGAGAAAATAGTTTATCTCCTGTAATCATAACATATTTTGCTTGTTTGAATTTACCTTTTACTTGTGATTTAGGTTTCATAGATATAGAATCAACAGGCTCAGTAGGAGGTTTTGAAAATAATGGTTTTGTAAACGATGAAGAACCATAACGTGTAAAACCTAATTCTTCTAAGGCTAATGCTAATGGAACAACGCCACCGTCTATATATTGCGAATATACCATTACGATACCCTTTGATTTAATAATAGTGTCACATATAGATGAAATTTTGCCACTATACTTGGATAGATGTTCTTTATGAAATATACGTCCATATTTTTCTAATACGTCAGGTTTATATTCAAAGTTAAAACGTGTAAATTCATTAGTAGTATAGGTCATAATACTTTTCAATCCATTCTTACCAACACTATTTTTAATAATATCTTCTGGATTCATAGTAGATTCTTCATTATTGATTACTTTATCAAGTTGAGCGTTTGGATATACAATATCCAAAGATTGTAATGGTCGTTCTAGGTATGTATATCCAAATGATTCCATATTTTCAAATGTTGGTAATGTAACACCTTGATTTGATTCACTATTTACATTATGCATATTTTTCATAGTATCAATAATAAATCTATATCCTTTGTGTTGGTATTCGCCTATTTTATTGGTATATACAGGGGTATGTTGGATTGGTTCATTGATAGTAAGTGTATTCATTTGTTTGGTTGGATAATTATCAAGATCTAATGTATGTTGGCTATCAAATGTATCTGGATAAATTCTATATGGAAAAGAGTAAGGGTTCTCACCGCGAACAAATGAAACATATCCGGTTAATTTCCGTATTAATAGTTCTTTGCCTCCTTCAATAACATTACCATTTTTGTCAGTAGTGCTTTCAATAAAATTACCATTTTTATCAAATACATCACTTTCACTAATTGTGCTACGGTTATCATTACTATTCATAACATTAGTAATCCATATGATTTCTTTATAACTATTATACATTGGTGTTGCAGATAATAATAGTAATCGGAGATTATTTGCGTATTTACATACAGTTAATAATAAAGTAGCGGTTTTCTTCTTTTCTTTATTATCGTCACTTTGACGTATATTATGAACTTCATCAATAATAATAAGGCGGTTATCAAAGTATTTTTGTATTTTTTTCAACTTATATTGTTTTCTTTGTTGAGCTGTATAATTGACATTATCTGGAGGTGTAATAATTTTCTGCATATAATGTGCGAATTCAGTATACCCAACAAAACTATAATATTTATTAATAAGGGTATTCACCAATGAGACAATCTTATCCTTAGTAATTCCTTTTAAATTAGTAGGATTGATTTCTTTTAATAATGAGTTCCCGACACAAGTGTTTAAATTCCATTGTTCTCCATCTAATTTTAATTTACGTTCATCGAATAATTGAAGACGGAAATTATTCTGTACGTTAGGTGAAGCAACGATGAGTATTTTTTGTGTGATTCCGATTTGTTTCATAAAGTTTCTCATTTCTTCTGAAATACCAATCGCACTACAAGTCTTACCAGTTCCCAGTCCGTGATATAATAAAAGAGAGTTATATGGAGTTTGTAATGATAAAAAATTTTTAACAAACATTTGATGAGGTAATAATTCAAAATCAGCTTTACATAAAACCTCTGCTTGTTTCTTAATGTCTTTAATTTTACCATCAAATTTTGTATCATTAAACTCTTTACGCATAGCTATTTTTTGATTAAACTTAGGGTCATTTAAATCGGGATATAAAAAATCATAGGAGTTGTCGTTTTCAGCATTTTCATATTCTAGTTTTTCTTTTTTAAACAAGAAATCATTATATTCTTTTGAATCAATATCAGCTGGTTCGACACCGATAGTATCTTGTATATTTTGTTCTTCTGTATCTAAATTAATTTTTGTATCGACACTTATGATATCATCGTTGTTTATATTTTCTTGTATTGATTCAATAACATTGTCTTCATCTTGGTCTTTCTTATCTTGGTCTTCTTTTTCTACTTTTTCTTCTTTTTCTTCTTTTTCTTCTTCAATAGGACTAGGTAATATAGCAGGCGTTTCCTCATTATTCTGAATAGAAGGTTCTTTCTTATTTTCTAAACATACAATGAGAGAGATTAACTCATTTTTCATTCTTGCACCTTTGATTTGATTCTTGGTTTTACCTTCTTCTTCTCCTATTAAATTGGAAACCATATTTCGAAGGGTTTCATTATTCATTTTTTTTAATTCATTTACTCTTTCTATTTCTGAATCTGTTTCAGGTGTATAATCAGTAGAACATCCAGATATTATAGCTGCTTTTTTCTTACGTTCTTGACATATTCCATTAACTCTCCGCTGACCCTTAGGACAAGGGGTTCTTTTTTTTCGTGTAATATTTTTAGTAGCGGTCTTAATTTTTTCGGTATTATTCATAATAGATTGATACTTTAAAATATATATATATAATTTTACATATATATATTTAATAGGGAAACAACAATTTGTATTTCAACAGCATATTATGTATTTTAGTAAGCATATTTTGTTTTTCTAAATTATATTTTCGCATTGATTCAATTGAATTGTCGTATGTTTTCCATTCCATTTTACTTACTTCTGATAACTCATAATTATCAATTTGCTTACTATCTTTATAGTTCATATATGCTATATAATATTTGTGTTTATACGATTTATAATTAGACCCAGTAAATATTTCTTCAAATGGGAAGATATTATCAATCAATTTAATTTTATCAAGTGATATTCCCGTTTCTTCATTAAATTCTCGTAAAGCGCATTGTAGGTCAACTTCATTAAAATTACGCCTACCCTTTGGAAACCCCCATTCAGGTTCATTCCAACGAGTATATAGATTACTTTCTTCGATGAGGCTATTCAAACTAAAGCATTTATTTTTATAATTAATACCATTTCTGAGTTGATTAAATTTTACTTTAGATGCGTTTTCTTCCGATTTATATTGACTTGATATGATAGCGCAACCCCATATTTCACTCCATAGTTCGTCAAATGTTTTACTGATTAATTTATTTTTTTCTTGAATTGTCATTTGTTTTATCATATTCATAAGATAATCTTTATTTGTAGTAGAATATTTACCGCGCATAAAATCAATAAAACCGAGAGTATCTTTACGCCTTATCATTAAATATTCAATATTGTTATTATGTATTCTAAATGTGATACAACCTAAGCTCGTTATAGGTAATTTGCATTGGTTATAATTATGACCGTTTTTTCCACAATTATTACAATAATTATCAGACATTGAATAATTCTATAGAGTAATCTTTACGCCCTTTTCAAAAAAGTGTTTGTATGAAATCAAAAAAATAAATATTCTATGGTGTATATACAAAATGTTATTCAATCCAGATGTATGGGGTCCTCATTATTGGTTTTTTTTACATACAGTAGCTGAATCTTATCCTAGAACTCCAAATGATGTAACTAAAAAGAAATACTATGATTTTATTCAAAATATTCCTTTGTTTATACCCATAGAAGAAATGGGAAATAAATTTAGTGAAATGTTAGATAAATATCCAGTATCGCCATATTTAGATAATCGCGATTCATTCGTAAGATGGGTGCATTTTATTCATAACAAATTTAATGTGTTGTTAGGTAAAGAGGAAATCTCTCTTGCGAAAGCCTTACAAAAATATCGTGATGAATACAAACCGAAACCCGTGTATATAAGTGAAAAACTAAGTTTAAAAAAGCACTATATTCATTTAGCATTAATATTGATTTGCGTATTTTTAATTTATGTATATTATGAATAACTGATTATATATTCTGATAATTTATACAGACTATATAAGTAGATAATGAGATTTGAATTAGTAATATTATTAGTAGCAGGATTTTTAATGGGTAACATTTATACCGATGGAAAATATATGAATATGCTGTTATCATGGAAAAAATATTATCAAATGGCAGGTATAGCATTTGGTGCGTTGATGTTTTATATTTTAATTAAAAAAAATCCATTAAGAGCAAGAGAAATAGTAACTACATCAAATGATTATATAAAATATTTACCATTGGATAGAAATACTTCAAATATAATTTCTCCAATATTAGATTTTACAACAAAGCAAGGGTTTTCTTCCAGTAATGAAAATTATCCAATAATGCAAATGTCAAATCAAGTATCGGAAGATAGAATAATGAATTCTGGAAAGAAAGCAACCAAACGTTCTGTAAGTGAAACTAAAAAGAAATTTGTAGCATCACGTCAGAATTGGAAATGTGGTGATTGCCAAAGTCAATTAAATGCGTGGTTTGAAGTAGATCACGTAGTGAGATTAGAATACGGAGGAAGTAATCATGTAGATAATTTAGTTGCTTTATGTAGAGATTGTCACGGTAAAAAAACTACATTAGAAAACTTATAAAGAATACAAATTATATTATATGTATCAATATATAATATAGGTATGAACGATATAGGTAATTTATTTCAAGAGAACTGGGTTATAATTTTAAAATATATATTTACACTTGTATTTATAGTGTATTTCGTATTTATTTTAAAAGAGTCATCAGAAGACCCACGTTCGCTAACAAATAATTATCAGAGTTATTTATTCCCATTAGTGATAGGATTATTTATTTTGATACCTACCGTTTTTTTAGGAAAAGAGTCATTGAATAATACTTATTATGTTGGATTAATCATAGGAACTATAGTAGCGTTATTTGGAACTATATATTATTTTTATTCTTCAACAAGTAATGCTGCTTATTCCATTGCGAACTATATAATTTCAGGTGTAGTAACCTTAGGATTGTTGGTGGGATTAGCAATTGTATTTTATTTTTATAGTAATTATTTAAAAACAAAAGAAGGTTGGGCTGGGTTCTTCGTTCATTTAATTTTTTATGTTCCTTGTCTAATTTTAGATTTTTATAATTATATCAGACGTGAATTAGAACTAACAACAAATGTAGTATATTATTTGTTTATTACGGAAATAGCACTCATATTCCTTTATAATTATATTCCAAAAATTATGTCAAAAATAGCATTGAAAGAAGGTATTCCTATCTTAAAGGAAACAGCGTTTTTGGATATTGAAAAACCATTAGCAAGTAGTTATGACTTGAAATTAACTCGAAAAACAGATAATGTAAATTCTCCCATTGTATATCGTAATAATTATAGTATATCAATGTGGATAATGTTAAATAATCACTCCGATAACAAGTTGCCATATGCAAAAGAAACAAACATATTTAATTATGGTAATGGATTGCCAAAAATAACCTATGTAAAGAAAGAAGACCATAATACAAAGGATACTATCAAAGTATATTTCACAAACGCAACTAATACTGAAAACAGTTATATTGTTGAAATAAATACACAAAAATGGAATCAATTAGTATTTAATTATAATTCAAATTATGTAGATTTGTTTGTGAATGGAAGTTTAGAAAAAACATTTAGATTTGATTATGATAATCGTCCAGTCTATTCATCACATGATACAATTGTAGTTGGTTCAAATGATGGACTTGATGGTGCAATTAGCAATATACAATATTATACAAGTAATCAAACACGTTCACAAATAGCAAATTCTTATAATTTATTGGTTAAAAAGAACCCCCCTGTAAATAATTTATAAATATTAAATATATAGAATGGATACTATTACTATAATTCTAATAGTTACAATATTAGTTTTGTTATATGTCTTATATGCTTATTTTACCGATAAGGGGAGTGAATTAGCACAAGAAGCCAATTTATTACACACTATTCCTGCAATCACTGATATTGATAGACCTACAAATACACGTTACGCCCACTCTGTATGGATTTACGTAAATACTTGGGACAACAACGCAAATAAAAATATTTTATTAAGAGACGGACAGTTTAAATTGTATTTAGACAAACTATCTCCTACATTAAAATTAGATGTACGTATGAATGATGGAAGTGATGAAACAATGATAATTACTAACAATTTCCCATTACAGAAATGGGTAAATATCACCATTAATATGGATAATCAATTTGCCGATGCTTATATTGATGGTAAACTTGTAAGATCTCAAAGATTTTTTAAACAAAATGATAATAGTGGTGGTGTAGCTCCAATTATGCCACCCAATAAAGAAGTCCCTTTATATTTAGGAAATAAAGAAGTTAGCAATTTTGATGCTTATGCTACTTTATTGAAACGTTGGACCGAACCTATTGATCCCAAAACTGTTTGGGATAATTATATGAAAGGAAATGGTTCAGGTAAAATGGCTTCAACATTAAACGACCTTGGTATTGATTTATCTATATTACAAAACAATGAGGAAATTAAAAAATTCTCATTGCTATAAAAGAATCTATTGTTTTATATATCTAGTCTATAGTATATAAAACAATATGAACGTTCAACCTCAAAATAGACCTTTATCTACAATAAATACAAATATCCAAAGTGGTATTCAAAGTATAGGTGAAAGTTATGAAAATGCAAGAGAAGGATTAACTGATACATTTAATGAATTCTCTACTGAAACAGCCGCTGGTGTAGGTGCTACTGCTGGATTTTTATATTCGAATACCATTATTGCCAAATTTGCCTTTCTTATTTTAGTATTAATAGTGTTTTTATTTTTAATGAATTTAGGTATAAGTTTGATTCATTATTTTACAAAACCATCTGAAACACCATTCATAATTGACGGTATGATTGATGGTTCTACACAAATGGTAGTTCATCAAGACCCCAAAAATACTGAAAGCATACCTATATACAGATCTAATAATGAATCAGAAGGATTAGAATTTACTTGGTCTTCTTGGTTATATATTAATGATTTAAACAAAAATAGCCAAAAGTATCAACATATATTCAGTAAGGGAGATGGAACTTTTAATCAAACAACTAATATTGCGAATGTAAGTAATGCTCCTGGTATGTATATTGCTCCCATGACAAATAAACTCCATATAATTATGGATACTGTCGATGGTAAAGATACTAACACCATTATTAATGTTGACAATGTTCCATTAAAGAAATGGTTTCACGTAGCAATTCGTGCTATGAATACAAAAATAGATGTGTATGTAAATGGTATTATTGCTAGTCGTTTAGAATTAAGCAACACCCCAAAACAGAATTACGGTGATATTTATATTTGCCAGAATGGCGGTTTCTTCGGAAAGTTATCCGCATTAAGATATTATAATCGTGCTTTAAATATCTTTGAAATTAATCATATTGTTTCAAGTGGTCCTAACTTAAAGACTATTACCGACGAATCTAAAATGGGTGGTTTCAAATATTTATCTAATTATTGGTATTCATCAAAATACTAATGTAACAAATTCATAGTATAATATAGTTATAATATAATATACTATACTATGGCAACTACTAATGTATCTTTAGAAGATATCTGTAAGCAACGAAGAAGACAATTATTATTTACTATTCCACCACCAAGAAATACTATACAATCTCCTTATCCACAATATACTCAACAACAATTGGATATGAGAAGAAAGGCTGAAATTTTGAAATATGCTGGAAATAAGCAAAATACAAAAACCAATTCATTAACCAGAACAGAAAGATACGCACAAGCTATGAGAAACAGAAATCGTGTTGATTTGACAACTACTGTAAATAATGTTTCTTGTCCTGATGATACTATCATATATACATCGAGTAGTGCTTCTGGTGTTCCGGGTCCATCAATTCCTTTGTATTTGGATAATAGTGTTCCTTTATATAATTATGAAACCAATACACAACCACAAGGTATAATCGAAACTGAAATAACGGATAAGTGGATTATTACTACGCCCGAAAATAATGTATATTTTAACGATGACGAAAGTAATTCATTATTTTCAATGAATATAACCGAAGCAATCGATTATCCTAAGTATGTTTATAATATCAGTTTACCAATAGCTTTCAATGTAACCGGACAAAAAAAACTGAATGGTAACAATCTTGATATATATGATAATTTATCGATTACATTGGATGCTGTTACACCATTTGAATTTTCAGTAAAATATAATGAAAAAGATGTAGTAAATGTGTCACCGATTGTATCTTATACATATGATGTATCTAATTTAACAACATTTTCATTTGATGTATCCAATAACGCAACCAATTTTGACGCAACTTTATATGCTGGTATATTAAATATTTCTAGTATTGATTTATTTACAGAGACGGGTTATATTTATGATTTTCATATAAAACCTAAGTTAAGTATTATTATAGGTGATGTAAATAAAACGAGTAATTTCGACGTGGATTATAGTGTTAGTTATGGTATTTTAATGAATTATAAAAATGAAGAAGAGAATGTATTTTTTAATTCTAATAATTGTAGTATATTAACTAATCCAAGTACAAAAATATACACACCATTTACATTTTCAAATATGTAATAATTAATTTTACAATATTACATATTTTACCAAGTGCTTCGGTCGGGGTTGCTTTTGATACTTTTTAATGGATGGTATTCAGGTCCTTTTGGTGGAACATTTTGAGAAAAAGCTGGATTTAAACACATTTCGGCATTGGGGAATAATTGTCCTGACATACATTTAGAAGCGTCGTTTACTTCTACACAGCCTCTACGTCCATTTTGTTCTCCAACTAAACACCAACTTGTTTTTCCAGTAGAAATATTATTTTGGATAGGACTTTCGGTTGTATCTGCTTTAGGTTCGCTAATAACAATATCTAATTCTTTTTTTGTTTCTACATTTACAGCGTTTTTACTTGCATCTTTCAAAAGGTTTCCTACCGATTGAACGGTTCCTTCCGCAATATCTACACCAACACGTGCTACATCAGATGTAATGTCAGCAGTTTTATTGATAAGCGTTCCAGTTGTATATCCCAAAATAGCTAATATTTGATAAAAAAGAGGTTTGAAAATATTAACAATGACTTGAATAACATTACCTACAACGATAAATAAATTTACTCCTAAAAGAGATAGAATTAGCAAAACGGTTAAGATAATAATTATATAGTTCTTATTATTTCCATTGGAAGCAATATAAGTTGACCCAGATATAGAATCCATTTTTTATAATATAATATACAAAAATATTTTATTTAGTAGTTCGTTTGCTTTCTTCTTATATAATGTAATTTTAATGTAAATGGGATTCTTTAATATGCTAGAAATGTTCTTTTTTGCGAGTTTAGCTATAACTTTTGTTTTGATATTATTTTTAGTGTATCACTTTAGACAAAAATTCACAGCGTTAGAAGAAAAGTGTGATACTATGTTTGAAATAATTAACAATATAGTAAAGGAAATGAATAATCGTGCGGCATTGGAACAAATGCAACACGAAATGCCTGAAAATGTTATATTTACACCAAATGTAAATCAGATGAATACACCTACTGAACTACCAAAATTAGTTGTATCAGAAAGTGAAGAAGATGAAAGTGAAGATGAAAGTGAAGATGAAAGTGAAGATGAAAGTGAAGAGGAAAGTGAAGAAGAAAGCGAAGAGGAAAGCGATGAGGAAAGTGATGAAGGATTTGATGATGATACCGAACAAGCTGTAATATTACCCGAAGAATTAATAGAAGAAGAACAATCTATTAAGATTATACAAAATGTGGATTTGAACGATATTGATGAAGATATAAATCCTATTGAAGATAATAACGTATCCAATGAAGTATCTGATATAGAAGACCCAGATATTGACGAAGGTTTAGACGAAGAAGCTGTAAATATGATTCATGTAGAAAAATTAGAAGAAACAACTTTAGAGAATAATAATCAGACCATTGAAACACCACCGATGGAAGTATATCGTAAGATGAATATAAGCGCTTTGAAAGCATTAATCGTCGAAAAGGATTTGCATAGTAATAATGACATTAATAAAATGAAAAAAGCAGAGTTGTTAAGATTACTTGAAACATCAGCATAAATGTAAAAATATAATTTCACATATATAATATATAAGTGTTTAGTATATTATAATGTTTCCACGTTCATCAAATATTTTTCAAAGTGTAAATTGTGCGTATCCTGTAATTAAAGAAACTGTTCCTGAATCATCAAGAGGATATACTGCTAATAATAAATATCCTGGATTTCCTCCATTAATGAATGACGGTCGTTCTATTACCGCCACCTGGCAACCAGAATCAACTATCAACGCTGATTTAATAGAAAACTCTGGTATAAAATCTAATTGGGAATATCGTAAATATTTAACAGAAAACGCAAAAAAAATTATGGAATATAACTTTCGTGAGTCATCAAATGATACTGGATATTACAAAAGACCTATTGATATTCCCAGTATTCAAACTAACGAAGTGAAAGGATTCCATAATCAACCCTATTTGTATTCATCTGGAACAGATAATACTCAACCTTTCGGTTATTCATCAAGTGATTTAAAAGATTTATATTTATCTAGAGAGCAATTAGCATCTCGTAAAATAGCACCAGTCATATCTACAGAAACTCCTACTCGCAAATCTGATTAATTCCTATAATGGATGAACTTGTCTATGTGGTTTAAATATTGCGCGCGCCATAATAAGAGTAAATAAGCCACCAACTATAAAGAGACCTTCCATTTTGTTGTATAATAAGTATTGTATGTTATACTTACTATAAATAGTTTTCAATTTTACAAATATTATAAGCATTTCAAATAATATAAATCAAGGATGATTATATTATTATATTATAATGAAACTGATAAGTTTTGATGTTGGAATCAAAAATATGGCATATTGTATTTTAGATTTACAAGGTTCTCAATTGAATATTAATAATTGGGGAATATTAAATTTAATGGATGATGAGAACATTTCATATACTTGTGATTGTAAGAACAAACCAAAAAACAAGAAAACCCCTCCGACGAATTGTAGTAAAAAGGCAAAATACCATAAAAATGACAAATATTATTGCGAAAAACACGCAAAGGAATGTTCTCAATATATGATTCCTACAAAAGAGATGAAAACACCATATTTAAAAAAATTAAAATTAAATGATTTAATACAACAGGGTCATCAAAATCTCATATTTATAAACGTCGAGAACATTGACAAAAAGAAGAAACAAGAAATACTAGATATAATGATAAAATACTACGAAACCCACTGTTTTGAACCAATACAAAGTAAAAAACGGAGAACAGCCGGAGAAACTGACCTAATTAGTGTGGGAAAGCGAATGAAAGAGCAATTAAATAACATTGAGAACATACAAGATATAAAATATGCCATCATAGAAAACCAAATATCACCTATAGCAACACGAATGAAAACCGTCCAAGGAATGTTAGCCCAATATTTTATAATGTTGAATGAAGAAATTATTATAGAATTTGTATCATCATCACATAAACTAAAACAATTTTCCGAATTAAAAATAGATGTTCGAGAACATTGTATCGAAAATGCGAATAATGAAAATAATACACAAACAAATCCCGATTATAAAAAACATAAAAAAGATGGTGTGTATTATTGTTCTCTAATGATAGATGCAAATGAATCTTTTAAAAATTGGAAGGATACTCTCAATACTAAGAAAAAGGATGATTTGGCAGATTCATTTTTACAAGGTATTTGGTATTTAAAACACAAAAAAATAATATTATATGCGGAGGATTTAAAAATAAATATTGTATAAATATCATAAGTATGGAAGTTGTTGATTTAGGTGCACTTAGTGAAATAGACGATTTACCTAGTAATGAACCATCTAGAACAGGTTCATCAAATTTAGGTTCTGGTATAGAACTATTGATGAACGAGAAGAAAGTGTCATCAGGTGTGGATTTAAATTTAGGAGAATTAGACAATCTTGAAAACGAATTAAATGAAATTTCTGGTAATACACCCAAAGTAGAAAGTAATACAGAAACAAAATCATTATCAGGAATGGCATCTAATTTATTTGGATTTGGCAGTTCAACTGAAAATACAAATAATATTCATATAAATGAAGAACCTAGTGATTCTAACCTAGGGCAAGCTACTCGTGATAGTATTGGAACCGCAAAAACATGGGATGGATTTTCAAAAATGACAGAAATGCCGTTGAATGATGAAATCAAAGTAAATAACACTATGAATGATCGTGAAAAAAGAAGAAAGAAGCGGGCTATGATTAAGAAGTTAGAAGAATGGTATGAAAAAGGTATGATTAAACACAATTCTCATTTTACACTTGATTCTGATTATGACGAAATTGAAGACGAATATGAGACCGCATTAGAAGATAAAAGAAAAAAAGATAGTATCAAACTACAAGGATGGTGGTTTATGACTTTTATTAACTCATTGGAATATGCAAACACTGCTTTCAATCCGTTTGACTTGAACCTCGATGGTTGGGGAGAACAAGTAAGCGAAGATATTGATAGTTACGAAGATATTTTTAGCGAACTACACGACAAATATAAAGGTGGTAAGTTAGCACCGGAAATCTCCCTTCTTCTTCGCATAGGGTTTAGTGGTGCTGTTTTAAATTTCTCTAACAAGGCTTTGTCAACTGCTACACCCGCATTTAATGATGTTATAAAACAGAGTCCAGAATTAATGAAAATGTTTACAAACGCTACAGTAAGTAGTATGAGTCAGCAATCTCCCGGATTTGCTATGGCAAATAATTTAATGGAAGAAGTTCAGAATAAACCTCGCGGACCACCTCCACCAGCACCCGTTGAAACACAAAATATGCCTCCTCAACCAAGACCGAGTATGAATTATTCAAATGAACCTCCATCAAACAGACCTGATATTAACGCCAGTCGCGGAGCGATGTTTAGAGAACAAGGGGTAGATATGAGTTCTCAACAAAATATTAACGAACCACCGAAGAGTATGGCTGCTCCTATTCAACGTGCGGAAATGAAGGGACCACAGTCTAGCGATATTGATAATATACTATCTGGATTGAAAACTAGAACAGTGAATATTCATGAAAAGCCACCACAATCAAGACTTCAAAGTGCTGATGAAGATTCTGTTATTTCAATTGCTTCATTAAAGGATATGCAAAATACAAATATGCCTAAGCGTTCTAAGAAGAAAAATACCTCAAATAAAAACACTATTTCGCTAGATATTTAATTTCTATAATATTAACTGTAAATATAACTAATATTATAATTGTAATTCTAATATAACTGGATAATGGTCTGAATCAAGTTTTTCACAATACTCGTCATATCCGTGATAAATATAAGCATTTATAAATTTTTCTTGTAAACCGGGTGTAATTAATATATGGTCTATCATTGAAAATTCGTCTTCGTCGGATTGACAATCGCCGTTCGCATCCCACCATTCAGTATATCTTTCATTTTTTGGTATATTTGTGGCAACACTTTCTAATTTATAGTTATTTTCACTATGTTCTCCTTGAACTATTTGAAGAGTTTGAGAAATTGGGATATTATCATTAACATCTATTGGGTTCTCACTATAATCATTAAAATCGCCTATTACAATAACTTCAAAATTTTTATCAATATATTGAGATACTATGTTTTGAATTACTTTAGCTTGTGCTTCACGTTTTACACATCTGGTTATATCATCCGATTGTGCTAGAAAATGAAGACCAATAATCGCAACATTCGTATTATTAAACGAAAATTCACTAATATAATTCTTACTTACACCGTATGTATTTTCGGGTCCATCATAATCACAATTTGAAAAAGGTAAAGGATAGGTAACTCTTTCGTCTGTTCTCTGTAGGTTTAATTCCGGATCTATTTTTGTAATCATACCTACATTTTGACCGGTCGAAGTATCAGTTCCTTTTATCATATATGATTTATACGTATTAGACGTTTGCTGTATAACCTCATTTAATTCATCACAACCTTCTACTTCACATAAGTTTATAATATCTGGGTTTAATTTATTAATTACCTTACTAATTTGTGTCAAATGTTCTTGTGCTTGTGTTTCATTTTTCCAAGTACAATTATTACCAGGACAATCCGCTTGTTTGTAATAATCTGTAAATAACCATTCTACATTATATTGCATGATTCTTAAAAAACCTTTATCACTACGTCTATCTTCCTTTATTTCCGGAATGTTAGGACAATAGGTTTCAGACGATACAAACGCAATGTAAAGAAGAGCTACGAAAAAACGAAAAAAGAACATATTCTTTAATATATCTGTCTAAAATATATACAATGGACGTTTTGATTTACGCATTTTTAATTTTACTTATGTATTTTTTAGCCGGTATCAGCAAAGTAATAAATTTTACTGAAACGGTAAAGGGTTTTGAAAATATGTTTTTCATTAAAAACCTTCCTACTATTTTTTACAATTTGGCTATAATAGGTGTTGTTTTGTTAGAAATTTTTGCTCCAATTATGATAATGTTCTCTTTATACACAAATACCTTTTCAGAATATGCGTATTATTCTAGTATAGGGTTAGCAATATTCACTATTTTAGCAACACTTATTTATCACTTTCCCCCTAATGGAAGTCAGTATTATGCTTTTATGAAGAATTTAACAGCAACCGGTTCATTAATGTTACTTTCAACACAGTTCAACTAATTATCCTCTAATAATATATAATATGGATTATAAATTATTGATTATTTTAACATTTATCGTAACCGCTTTATGGGATGTTGTATTGCGTTTTATGTCTCTTAACTATGAAAAACTTCCAAAATATTTTCAAATAGATTTTGTAGAATATTTGAAACCTTACTTTCAACATCATACTCTTTTAGCAGCAGCTCTTATAGCAGGTTTTGTAGGTGCTACTACACAGCCTATTATTTTATCTGTAATGTCATTTCCTACAAACATTTTTGATTTGGCTTATGTTTTTAAGTTTATGATAATAACATTTATAATTAGTGCGTTATATGGGTTTATAATGAAATGGAGTAAACTATTTCCATATCTAGAAAAGCATTATTATGATAAATTAGGGGTAGCAAGAAGTATGTATACAGATGGAGTATCCGGGTTAGTCGTTCAATCTACGTTACTGGTTTTGTACTCATTATTTAACTTATACGAAAAATAAAATAATAACATTATTACAAATTATTATTTTATGCACTTTTATACATTTCTAACATCTTTTCTTTCTGGGAATAATAATCAACAATAGGTTTTGGGTATTTAACATCTTTATATTTATCAAGTTTATGTTTTTCATCCCACATGTGAATATCAGATGCATTGACATTTTCTAATTCTGGAACCCATTTTTTAATATATTTGGCATCTTTATCAAATTTACTGCTCTGAATCCAAGGGTTCATATCTCTAAAATAAGGTTTCATATCAACCCCCGTTCCGCTAATACCTTGCCAATTACCATTATTAGATGCAATATCATAATCGGTTAGTTGTTGAGCGAAATATTGTTCTCCTATACGCCAATCAATTAATAATGTTTTAATTAAAAAACTAGCAGTAGTCATACGACCTCTATTATGCATATATCCGGTAGTATTCAATTCGCGCATACAAGCATCAACCATAGGAAATCCTGTTAACCCTTTTTTCCAACTATCAATATTTTTTTCGCTATTGCTCCATTTTAAACTACGATACTTTGGTTGATAAGATTTACCTACTACTTCAGGATAAGCATACAATACGTGTGCGAAGAACTCCCTCCATATAAGTTCTCTTATTAAACCGTGGTCTAACCCAAATTTATTTTTAAAAGCGTGATAAACATCACGAATTGATATACAACCAAATTTAATATAAGCTGATAAATGAGTAGTCTTACATTCAAAAAAATCTCGTGTGGTATCATATTTTTCTTGATTTTTTACTGCCGTCAATAGTCGTGTTTTTGCTAATTTTATACCACCATTAACTAATATATTCGAATTTATTTTAACAAATTTACGCATAGCATCATTAAGTGAAATGTTATATTTTGAATCGATTTTAGTAGTGGAAAATGGGAAGGAACGTTTATATACAGGTTTTAATACAGATTTTTTGATAACAGCATTATAAAAGGGAGTATATTTTTTATAGGCTTTTTGGCTACTATCTACTAAAATGCTTCCCGGTTCATATAAATAATAATCCGAACTGGTTTCACAATTGACATTGCTTTTTTCACATAATTTCATTACTTCATCATCTCTTTCAATAGCATAGGGACTATAATCACGATTAAAAAATACACTATTTATATCTAATTTATCTATTAAATGTTTCAAAACAAGTTTGGTATTACCATAAAAACATAGTAAATCGCCATTTTTGTCTTTGATAGTAGATTTTAATTCTTGTAAGCTTTCAATCATAAATTGAACTGAATTACTTGATTTATACTTATTTGTATTGGTAACTTGCTCTGGTGTAAAAATAAAGCAAGTATATAAATTTTCACACTTTTCACCCGCATAATTCAATCCAACATTATCATCTATACGTAAATCACGATGAAATATAAACAATCCGTTTTTACTTTTTGTCATTCTTAAAATAAGTAGATATATTTATAACTTGTTATTTTTTTATTTTAGTTATAATGATATAAAACTATTTATACGTTTTGATTTATATGGATTGGATTTCGAAGACGTATAAAATATTAGATACAATATTATGCACCAATACGGAATATCTAGTAAAATCAACAAATTTTGTAATAAAGGAATTTGAATTAGATAAAATAGACTATAAAATAGATTATACTAATTTACAAACCAAGTTGTTTTTGTTTTATATAGATGTAAAAACAAAGGTAGATTCAGTTTGTTCTCATTTATATAATAATTATGGATTTGTAAAAACATTTGTAGATAAAACAAATTACAATATTGATACAATAAAGGCAGTATATAACAATGTTCGTATAGAGCCATTAAACGATAATTGGGTATGTATTTCTCTATTACTAAAAAATGATAATAAACTGTTTTCAGGTAATAATGAAATTTATTTAGAGCATTATCAATATATAAAACAACATAATTCTGCGGATATAAGTCAAAAACAATATTATAATGATTGTTTGAATTATTTTGTAAATACAGCAAAATCAATAAGTAGTTGTAATAAGAATGTAGTAGAAACAATGATAACTATGAAATTAAAAAATCAATATTATAATAAATGCTTTAATAAAAGTTTTAATAAAGAAAATAGCGAAAATGAAGCGGAAACCTGTTATTCAAATACAGAAACAAAAGTGTCATTTTTATCCGTTGAATACACGCATCCTAATATGAAAAATAAAATAGTAATGAATATTCCAAAAGATGTAATGATACAAGGAAATATTATAATGTCACCTCTTTTTATTAAAAGATATTTGGAATATCAGTATGAATACTATATTTTTGATGAAAACTATAAAGTAAATATAATGGATAATAACGTAAATATGTTGTCTTTAAAATATACTGATTCTATTTTATTATCTGAAAAGTCATATAGCGTAATAAAAAATGAATAATTTATTCAATATATATAAAGATTTTTCTTACTATATATTAAGGGCGTAAATATGGATGCGTTGAGTACTCCAACCCACCAACATGCGTTAAATGATAAATGGAAATTATATTACCATTTACCACAAGATAAGAATTGGAGTGTTTCAAGTTACTCTGTAATAATGGGTAATATAGACACTGCCGAGAAGGTAATATCTTTAAATGAATTTATTCATGATAGTGTTATCAAAAATTGTATGTTGTTTGTAATGAGGGAAGGTATTACGCCCATGTGGGAAGACCCACGAAATCGAAATGGCGGTTGTTTTTCATATAAAATATCAAACAAATTTGTGCCTGAGGTTTGGAAAAAATTATTTTATTTGATGACTGGAGAAACTTTATGTAAAGATATGAATCATAGTCAACACGTAAATGGTATTACAATATCACCAAAGAAAAACTTTTGTATTATAAAAATATGGTTAAGTGTATCTACATTACAAGACCCAGAGATAATTACTAATATTCAAAACCTGCATAAACAAGGATGTTTATTTAAAAAACATGAGCCAGAATTTTAAACTGTTGAAGAATTATGTAAAATTGATATTTATTCTATATATAAATATTAATAAACTGACATTATGAAGACAATATCCAGACATATACATTCATTAAATAGAGATATAGATTATTTATTAGGTAAAAATGCCAAGGATAATTTTGATATAATAGATGAATCAAAAGAAAACGATATTTGGTTTCATATTAATGGTGAGCCATCATGTCACGTAATAGCCATTTTAGAAGAAAACATTAAATATAATAAAAAGGAACTGCGACAAATTGTTACACAGGGTGCATTATTATGTAAAGAAAATTCAAAATTCAAATCTATGAAGAATGTAGATGTCGTTTATACCAATGTTAGTAATTTATGTAAAACAGAAACACTCGGCACAGTATCAGTATCTAATTCAAAATTAATATCTGTGTAAATTTTGTAATAGTATTAGTATATATAATGTCTGAAGAAAATACTGAACTAGTTGAAAAAGAAATTACTACTATATCACACCATACTATGTTAGATTTATTGAGAGTGACTTACTTGGTATATGATTATGGTAAAAATTTCAAAATTAAAAATAAACAAGATACAATTGAAACTTTTGTATCTGAGTTACAGGAAAATCATGAGTTAGAAAATTTAAAACTATCTGATTCCAGAAAAGATATATTAGTTGAAATAGCTGAAAATGTTCCAACAGGAAAACTATATAAATTTATAAATAATGCTGTTACTGATATACAAGTAGGTGTTGCTGTAAGCGAAGGTAAAAAAAGAGCAACTGTTGTTTTTCGTGGAAGTGAATCAATGGCAGATTGGTATTATGATTTGATGGTATTTAAACATAAGCTCGTCGATAATGTATGCGTCCATAGTGGATTTTATAAACAATTAACAATGAATTCTGTATATGATGAGTTAATAATCAGTATTAAAAAAATTTTGGAAGAACATAATGATTTCGATGTATATGTCACAGGACACAGTTTAGGCGGTGCTTTATCTACATTGTTTGGATATATGCTTTCAAAAGAAATAGAAAATAATGTCAAAGTTGTTTCTTTTGCTAGTCCACGTGTAGGTAATTATGCTTGGAAAAAATCATTTGAAGAACAAAAAAATTTAACACATTATAGAATAACGAATAAACGTGATATAGTTACTGCATTTCCCATATATAAATATTATCACGTTGGAATCAATATTCAATTGTCAGATAACAAATATAAATTATGCGAAGATAGCAGTAATAAAAAATGGTACGAGGAAACTATATTCACTTGTTGGAATCCATACGAACATTTCTGTGATTTATATTACAAACGTATGAATGACAATACTTGGTAAATAAACTATATAAATAATATTTTTGTATATTATTTATAGATGGTTAAGTATTTGGTAGGTATATTATGTTCTAGCAACATTCCTTTATTGCGTGAGTCATTAAACAGTGTAATTAATCAACAGAATTTCGATGATTACCATATTTTTATAATTGTGAATACATTAGATGAAGTATTTTATCAAGATGTTATACGTGAATTTGGTTATAATAAGCACGATAAATTAAAAAAAATTATTCGAACAGAATCAAATGGCTTTCCCGGAAAAGGACATAATTCAGTATTAGACATTTTTTATAAAAATTATAAATATGACTATTTAATTAAATTAGATGGTGACGATTTTTTGTTTCCAACTGCGATTGAAAGAATAAACAACGTTCAAGTTACAGAAAATAGCGATGTTATATCATTGCTTGGAAATTGTTCTGTAATTAATACAGGCTTTAATTATAGTAAAGAATATAAAAGAGATCCTGATACAAATATTAGAGTTATGGATTATAAAATACAAATGGGATTTGAGATTAAAGAGGTAGGCAATATAATGCAAATAGATGAAAGTATAAATACATTAGATGGTGGAACACCTATGCGTTTGTTATGTCTTAATCGTAAAATACTAGATAAATATAAAAAATTGTATAATGAAGATATGTTTAAATGTGTAGATATTGAGTATTGTGTTATTTTTTACAGGGAATTGTATGAACCAAACTATAAAATCACACATTTAACCGACCCATATGTTTATTTATATAACGGAATCAATGAAAATAGTGTAACAACTAAACACGACAATGTAGAATTTGCTTATTATAACGATGAAAGAATACGCAATGGACTTTTACAAAAATATCAATTGTCTGATTATAGAATTAGTGAAATAAAACCAGTGGTTTATCAACATATAATACAAGATAATATAGATATGAATATGATTCAAAATTATTATGATAAAATGCTGTTTACATTAATGAGAATAAATAATCAATATATAACCAATTAAAAACGTTTTTAGTTATTATAAAAATGGTGAAATATTTGGTTGGCATTTTATGTTCTAGTAATGTTCCTTTATTAAAAGAATCATTTATGACGGTTGTAAATCAACAAAATTTTGATGATTATGAAATCGTTATTATTGTAAATACATTAAATGAAAAATTTTACCAAGATATTATGCATGAATTTGATAATCATAAATATAATAAATTGAGAAAAATTATACGAACAGAATCGAATGGTTACCCTGGTAAGGGACATAACTCTGTATTAACAACGTTTTATAAAGATTATAGGTATGAAAATTTAATAATGTTAGATGGCGATGATTTTTTTTATCCAAATGCACTTGAACGAATAAACGATATACAATATTCTGAAAAAAGTGATATAATAGCACTATATGCAAATTCAAAAATAATAAATGGTATTTGTAGTATAAATCAAAATGTAAAAGACAATTATACTACCAATTTCAATGTTAATATTAATTACAACGTTCAAGTACATCCTGATGTTAAATATATATGTGACGATTTTAATAAACTATTATTAACACCAAATAGACTGTTATGCACGAATCGTAAATTCCTATCTAAATATATTGAATTATATGATGAGCGAATGTATACATTTGATGATTTTATGTTTACTGTTTTGATATATAAAGAAAGAAATAACAGTGAGTTTAATATTACACATTTATCAGACCCATATATTTATTTATACAATTCCATAAACGAAAACAGTGTCTCTATTAAATATACAAGTGACGATGATAATGATAATGAATATGATATTGTTGATAACCAAAATAAATTAGATTTGATAAAAACACATTTAGATAACAAATATGATATAACCGAAATAGAAATCAAACCTTATAACGAAATCATACATAATAGTATAAATACAGAAGAAATACAATTATTTTATAAAAAGTTGTTGTATAATTTATACCGCATAATTCCATTGACACTACCTTCACATTTTACACAAATATGTTTTATTGATTATTCTGATTGGGATTATAATACTATAAATAAACGCCCACTGGGTGGGACAGAATCCGCGTTTTATAATTTATCCAACGTTATGAGCGAAAAATACAGTGTATGTGTTTTTACAAAATCAAAAAGAGCTACAAAAATACATAATCGATTATGTTATTATCCGTTAGATAACTGTGATACAATTTTACAAGCAATGAAACCGGATATTATTATTTTCCAAGGAATAACCTCTATGCCAAAAAAATATTTTACGGATATCAATCCAAATATATTGTTATGGAATTGGATACATCATGATATAACTGTATCCTTTTTAACAAATGAGGTTGTAAATTATCCTTTTGACAAATATATTTTTGTAAGTAACTGGCAAAAACAAAGATTCATACAAAAGTTTGGATTAGAACATCAAAAATGTATAACTATGCAAAATGGAATTTCTCCATTGATAGATGTGAAAAGTTTATATAATTTAAAGAAAGAAAGAACATTGGTTTATTTTAGCACACCATATAGAGGTCTTATTATAGCTTATCAATTATTTTTAGAAATAAAGAGGCAAATACCAGATATTAAATTTAAAATATTTTCTTGTTTTTCACGAGATAATCCACATAATCAAGATAAATCTGTTTTTGAAGAAATAACTGACATAAGCAAAATATCAAATCATCCACTCGACCAATACTATACAAACTTATATAAATTATTAATTGAAGATAAAAATGTGGAGTTTTACGGTTCTGTTCCACAAAAAATATTATTCGACCATTTAAAAACAGCTATGATATTATTTTATCCAAATACATACCCTGAAACGTGTTGCACTTCAATACTTGAAGCTATGGCTCATCGTTGTAATATAATTTCATCCGATTTGGGTGCCATATCTGAAACTTCAAATTCTTTTGCAAGTTTATATAATCCTTGTATTGATGTTCTTCACGATAATTATTCAACCGACGATTGCTTACAAAATCCAATTCAAATAGAAAATATTCCATCAAGTTATAAACGACAATTTATAGATAAAACAATTGACCTTATAAATAACTATTATAGTGATTATAATCAAAATTTATTAACAAATCAGCAAAAATATATTGCTAACTGCACTTGGGAAAAACGTGCCAATATCATTACAAAATACATAAAATAATTCCAATAACTAATTATTTATTCCATAATTAGTTATTTATAGAGGTGGAAGATTCGCTAGACAAAGCTTAATGCTACCAAGAGAAGCTACATCATACTTAATAATCAATGGTAAATCATTTCCAAGATACATCTCCAAATGGCTACATAGTGGAGTACATTTAATAAAATGAGACAAACTCTTCAAAGAAAATTCTCCTTGGTAAATGGCTGAACTGTCTGATTTTTGAATAAAATTCATATTATCTCTAGATTCAGAACGGAAAATACGAGAACTTGCGAAATTACCTTCACAAGAAAATATAAGGTCGCTACCAACTGACTTGATTTCAATACGGTCAGAAATACTATTTAAATCACGAATAATTTTTTGAAAGTCAGATGTAGGGAGATTGATAACAATAGAATATTCAACATCTGGGACGAATAATTCATCGGTATCAGGCTCAATTAAACGTAGCTTTTGACTATAACATTGTTTAATATCACCATTATCGTATTGAAGTCCTAAATGAGATACAATACCATCATGATAATCATTCTTATCAATATACATAGATAACGTATCATCATTAGACATTGTTGAAATTACTTTAAATAAATGCAAAGTGTTAGCACATACAATAATCTTATCAGGGTCACAAGTATATTTTTCAAACTTACTTGCGTCCAATAAAACATTGACTAAAATTGTATGTGTCTTGTCGAAATTAATAATCTTCATACCATCTTTAGTAAAAGTAATTGTAGCATCTGTCAATATATCTTTTATGGCAGTTATCATATTTCGGATGGGTTGAATTTGCACCGTTTTAATAGTTAATACATTATTTTCTTCATTCATTATTACACAGATATAATAATTAGTATAATGCGTTTGTTTTTATATTTTATTTGGTATATATCTATTTATTTCGTTTCTTCATAGTATAATTCTGGCATTTATTTTTTTTGCGACACGTTTTTGTTGCTAATTTAAGAGCTTTACTATTCTTTTTACAACCAGAATGTAATAAGTGATAATCGATCACACTTGAATTTCCACCTGTAATCGCACTTGCTAATCTAGCAATTCCCCAAGAATCAGGCGTCTGATTTGGTCGAGAACCCCCGGAATAATACGCTGCTCTACCTTTATCTACAATATCTTCTAATGTTTGTTTCGAACAACCTGTTTCTATAACTAACTTTCTGGTGGGTTTAATGGTAGAGACATTGTATATTTGTTTTGCTTTTATAACGTGTTTTGAAGGTTTCGATTTAAATGATTTAACTTTGGGACGCACAAAATATTTTTGTTTTTTGTATAACTTTCTAGATTTTACAATATTTTTACGTTGTGTATTTTGGTCCCTTTTAGTTAAATTTATTGGAATGTATTTTTGTGGTATGTTATTAATCATTTATATTATAATAGATTTAGAAAAAAATCCATATTATATATATATAATATGGCTACCACTCATGATAACCCAATTCCTCTTAATAGTGAGAACTATAACGCATTAAATGACTCTATCATTAACATTCTTAAAGGAGGTAAACGTCCTTTGATTTGTATTTTTACTGATGCAGCTGCAACCACATATGCTGTAGATTCACATGGTGAAATCAAAGATAGAGAGGTTTTAAGTGCTAGTTTTACCGCATCTTACAAAGATGCTGACGGTAACATGACAAACCCTTTTGTTGTTATTAAATTCAAAGACGGTGAAGGTATGGTTAATGCTAAGTTTATTGATTACTTTACAAGCGTTGATTACGTAGAGGATCACTGGTATGTTTTACACGAAGGTGAAATTAAGCGTAAGAAATTTTAATTGTAATTAGAAAAGTTAATATTATAAAAATTATACTTACAATATTAATTTACAAAACCATATATGCAGTATATTTAGAAATAATGTAAATAAATTATATAATGCCTAAACATAACAATTATTATTATGTTGATGAATATTCAAACTATGAATCAGATGATGACCGGTATTCTAATAATTCTGAAAAGTCAGACAAATCTTATTACTCCCCTTGTAGATGCGATAAATGTCATAAAATAAAAAAATGTGAAAAACCACGCAGATGCAAATATGAAAAAACATATAAATGTAACTGCAATAAATGCCGAGATAAATGTAAAAAATCTAAACAAACAAACTGCGGTAACAAAGAAGATAAATACATAATTATAAAAATTAAAGCTTGTAAATAATATAATTGAAATACTATTATTGTATTTAGTGTTGTATATTTACACGATAAATGGTAATAATATTTTATTTAGGACAGTGAATATTGTAACCATACTGTATATATAATTTATTATATATGACTGGTTGTGATGATTCATACTGCACTTGTGACGAACACTCTCATAGAGAATGTGATTATTGCTATAGAAGAAATTCGTGTAGCACAAAAAAAAGAAATGATTGTAAAAAAGTGGTTAAAGTAGGGAAATATGGTCGTGATGGAAAAGATGGAAAAGATGGAAAAGATGGTGACGATGGAAAACCCGGACGTGATGGAAAAGATGGTGAAGATGGTGTAGATGGTTGTGATGGTCGTGATGGACGTGACGGAGTTGATGGCAAAGATGGAAAAGATGGTTGCGATGGTCGTGACGGACGTGATGGAAAAGATGGTTGTGATGGTATAGATGGTATTGACGGAAAAGATGGACGTGACGGAAAGGACGGAAAAGACGGTATAGATGGAATAAATGGTTGTAATGGTCGTGATGGTTGTGACGGTGATATTGGACCTACCGGTCCAGAAGGTCCAGAAGGTCCAGAAGGACCAAAAGGTCCTACTGGAAATAGAGGTCGTGATGGTTGCGATGGTCGTGATGGTTGCGATGGTCGAGATGGAGAAACTGGACCAAAAGGTGATACTGGTTCTACTGGACCTACTGGTGAAAAAGGTTATACTGGAGCAACCGGACATTGTGGAGAACCCGGCTGCACTGGACCAACTGGTGATATTGGTCCAACTGGTGAAAAGGGCGACACTGGTCCAACCGGTGAAAAAGGCGATACTGGTCCTACTGGTTGTTGCGGTGAGCCTGGTTATACCGGTCCAACCGGTGATATTGGTCCAACTGGTGAGAAAGGTGAGACCGGTGACATTGGTCCAACTGGTGAGAAAGGTGAGACTGGAGAAATCGGACCCACTGGAGAAAAAGGGGAGACTGGAGAAATCGGACCCACTGGAGAAAAAGGCGACAGTGGTCCAACCGGTGAAAAAGGCGATACAGGAGATATCGGACCAACTGGACCTAGTTTTGCTTCTAATTATGCTGATTTTTACGGTCAAATGAGCCAAAATGGAATAAATGATAATCCTGATAATATTGAACCAGGAGAATCAGTTAATTTTCCTAGTCCTAATGTAAATCAATTCGGCACAATACAACGTAAAGAAGGAACCAGTCCCAATGAGTTTGTGTTACCACCTGATTGTATTTTTGAAATAACCTTTCAAGTAACTACAAACAATACCGGTCATTTAATTGTAGTATTAAATGGTAATGAATTAACTCAAACTGTAGTAGGTAAAGCTGGTGGAGGAAGTATAGTTGGTATGTCAATCATAACTACACCTAGTGGAAGTGACTCTATACTAAGTATTAATAATCCAGTTAGTTCTCCTGCTGGTGGTATTAAAATAGATGAATCATCCGGTGCTTTAACAGAGCCTTTAACATGTCATCTGATTATAAAGAAGATTGGATTTAATTGAAACCACTATTATGCGTTATAATAAAAATAATTATACTTTTATTATATCATTTGTGTTTATTCAATAATTTTAAATTGACCTTGTTCTTTTACTAACTTACCTATACGTTTTGGTTCTACATTAGGATTATTTAAAGCATTATTATAACTTTCATAATCATATAGCTCCATTGTTTCCTTTCTTAATGCATATTTATTTCCTTGTATGTTTACTTCTTGGACGTCCCATTGTAATTTGGCTACATCTAATCCTTCCTTCTGTCGTTTATCCATTTCAAAAGAAGGATATGATGAAAATGTATTCGATTCTATTTTTCCATAACCATAACATACCATTGGTTTATCATCTGATTTTGCGGTTCTAGCATATATATTACAATCAATAGCAGTTTCTTTCACACCTTGTAAAATTTGGTTGTTAATACGTTGTTTTATACTGGCTATTTCATACAATGTTTCATCTGTAGTTACTGGTACGTTTTCATCTAAACGGCTCACATCACGAATACGTAACTCAATATTCTTATCATCTGTCTTTTGTTCGTCACTCAATGTAGTGACATATAAATATACTTGAACTGTTCTCAATTCTTCAGGTAAATCTTGGTGACTACAAATACGACGAGCACGACCAACCACTTGGTCGGGACGAACCATATGCCAATAAGGTTCTACTATATGAACGTATCGTGTATTTTTTAAGTTAATACCCTCAGCACCAGATGAAGTAATCATAAAGATTTTAATCACTTCTCCATACATATTATTTTCATGTTGTTCTCGTAACTTATATGCTATATTTACTGGAACAAAATCCCAAGCACCATTATAAACATTACGTATTATTTCCTTTTCTTCAGTAGTTTCAGTACCAGTATATAATACAAATTTCGGCTTTCCTTTATCATTTTCATCTTCTACTATATCCCAGTCATCACCCATTTTTTTTATTTTAAATTCAGCATATCCATTTGCTAATAAAATCAAACGCAAAATACCTATACCTTCCATAGTTCTAAAATGACTATATATCAAGTGTAGTCCTATGTTTTCTGGGTTCGTTAAATTTTCTAATATTTGTAGGAATTTTGGACTCAAATGTTGTAACATTTCCCCAGTTAAGTATTTGTGTTTTCCGGTATCACTATCAATAGCATTTAATTTTACTAATGCGTTTTCAATACGTTTTGCGTAATTTTCAATATCTACTTGATTTTTCTCTTCGTCATCTACATTAGAGTATGGGTCTGTTTCAATGATAGCTTCTTTAGATACGACATCCATATCATTTTCATCCATTTTTTCAACATCCTTTGTAGGTATGGGTCTTTCAATTTCATCAGGGAATACAAAATTACAAGCAGCACGTGAAAAGATACGATATGTAGATGAAATGTTAAATAATTCCTCTTTATTATCTTTATTTGCCTGCTTTCTTCTTTGTTTCTTTGCTGCCTTTTCTCTATCTGCTTCTTCTTTGCGTATTTTGGTATATATTCCAAATTGATGGTCGGACATTTCATTATAAACTACGTTGTAATCATCACCTTCTTCTGTTTTTACCAATGAGGGTAATAGATTTTCTTGTGCGCTTCTATAATAGGAGGTTAAACCAAGTATACGTCTTTGGAATAGATTTATATTTTTGGCTTGTTCGGTATCTTGATTTACAAATGTTTCTATGAATTCTTCTGATGAATCTGGCAAACATTTATTCAATTTGATTTCTATTGTTTTTTCTTGAACTTCAAGACCGTTTTTCTTTAATATTGCTAATACCTTTTTCAAAAAATCAGCATCAGTTAGATTACCACTATCATCTAACTTTACACCATCATAACGATTAAAACTATCATCGGCAGCTCCTCCTTTTACTTTTCTAGTCTTTGCTTTATCATTTACTGGTTTTTCTCTTTGTGTTCCTTTTAAAGCACCTCTCTTCTTTGTATTTATAAAACCATAAGGGTTTCGTGTAATAATTAGTTTATTGCCGCTATATTCTACAAAATCGTGAGTTTTCAATCCTGCTTTATCAAACATATTCAAAATGCTGTTTGTATCGACTTTTATACTGGTGTTTACAGTTACATTCATAGTCCAGGTTTTAATATAACCACGCAGTATGTTATATAATATACCAATTTCATTTGGATAATTGATAATAGGTGTTCCTGATAACAAGACGATACGTGCGTTAGTTGCGTTCATTAAATAATCATATAAAATGTAAGAAATGGACTTTTTCTGTTTGATTTTATTTACTATTCTACTAACAAAATTATGAGCTTCATCAATAATTACAACTGAATTATCAAATGGATTTCTGGTTTGATTATCGGTTAATTTATTTAATTTATTCATATTCATTCCATTGTAATTAATATCAGTATATTTTGAACGAATCATTTCATTCAATTGTAAATCAACAGATTCCTTTTCATCTGTAGATAAATTTGAAAAATTCGGTTCTTTGTTAATGTTTACTAACCAAGCACCTCTATTTTTACGAATATAATCAAGTGGTAATGATAATGCTTTTGACAATACACTCAAATATTCGGGATTACCTTCAATCGAAACAAACTCCCAAAACTGATTTTTCTTATATAATTCGTCACCACACTTTTTCATTTCACTAAAAAAATTCATCTTCAATGAAGCAGGTGTTAGCACAAATACCTTTCTATTACTTTTCATACCTTCAGCAATTGCTATTGAGGTGCAAGTTTTACCAGACCCTAAACCGTGATATAGCAATAGACCTCTGTATGGTGTATATAAATTCAAGTAATCGCGAACTATACGTTGATGTGATAATAACGAAAAATCATCTGAACCGGATTTTCTATCGCAACTAACTTCTTCGGTTTTTTCTAACAACTCTTGTTCTCTTGGTTGAAGAATTTTATTTAGTTTTTGGATGAATAGTTTACGATTGTTCATGTAATATGGAGGAGCAACAATAATATTTTTTTCACGTTCTTTTGGTAATCTATCCGCAACTTTTTGAGTTCTGATAACAGCTGTAGTTAAATCTACATCTACTGCTTCTTCTTTATCAGTAAGTATTATCTTTTTTGGTCGTCCACGTTTTTTTGGTTTGATTATTTCTTCTACCTTTTCTTCTTGAACTTCCTCTTCAAATTTGGCAGGTGTTTTTAATTCAGTTAGTTGAGTTATAGTCTCTTTTTCTTTGATATCTTCTATAGTATCTCCTTTTGATACTGCTACTGGAACGTCAAATATATCGTCATCTTCTTCCTTTTCCTCTTTCTCTTCTTCAATAGGAACTACTTCTGATAAGATAACCTCTTTATCTATTTTTATAGGTGCTTCTTCTATTATTTCTGGTGTAGGAATATCTTTGGGAACAAGTATATCTGTTTTTACAGTGCTGGGTTTAGGTTTAACAGCAAAGGCATCTTGTTTACGAAGCTTATCCATAATAATATCACGATTTACAGTTGAACTTCGACGTTTATCTAAAATAGCAATTTGTCTAGGTCTACTGGGAGTTTCTTGAATAAGTTTTTCATCTTTATCTTCTGAAATAGAATCTGGTAATTTTTGTTCTTTATCAAAACGAATTCTTATGTCTTCTTGAGTATTTGGTATTACTTTATTTTGTAATAATTCTAAATATGTAATTGGAACACTCATTACCTATATAATATGTATATAGTATCAATACAAATTATATTTATTTTGTTTATCTTTACATTACTTTTACACCCTTGAAGTCTTAAAAATTATGTAACTTACGTATGGCATCTTCGCAAGATATTTGTTCTGCCTTCTTCTTTATTTTGTGTCTACCTTCACCCATAAAGATGAAAACACGATTATATTGTGACATATATTGATGTATATCTGTATATTTATTAAATTCAGTTATTGATAATGCTTGATTTGGTTTCACACTATGAATTGGTTGCCCTAGACATAAATATACACCCATATGGTAACCTGTATCTGGGTCTTGTTCTTCCACTTCCATATAATGTGGGGTTACCTTAAATTCTTTTTGAATCTTTACTTGTAAAATATTTTTATAATTATCATCATTTTTTATTAAATTTATCCAATCTACGTGACGTTCAAATACATTTTCTACAAATACTTGGACCATTTGAAACCCCGGTCCTGTAGTAAATAATTCTGAAAACCATTGTTCGTCATCATTCACCTTTATCTTATTGAAATCTAAAAACATTGCTCCAATAAATGACTCAAATAAACAACCTAATTTTTTTAAATTGGTTCTAGTTTGCTTGCTTTCGGCGTGTTTAGACAAAATCAACCAATTATGCAATCCCATTTCGTATGCAATTCTTCCAATAGCCTCATTTTTTACCAACGCAATTTTTTTCTCGGTCATAAAACCCTCATTTTCTTTAGGAAATCGTTTATACAAATAATATTTAGTAATACATTCTAATACACCATCGCCTACAAATTCTAATCTTTCATTGGATTTAGTATATAGGGGCAAACAGTCATCTGGTTGTGGAACAATTGTTATGTTGTTATATTCGTTTTCAATATCAGGTCGTTTAATGTACGAACGATGAACGAAAGCTCGTTTATATAACATAGAGTTGAATATGGTTGTATTTATTCCATACATAGATAATATATTTTGTATTTCGTTTTCAGTAATTACCTTATTTAGGGGATTGTATGGGTCAAAAATATAAGTTTCTACTCCATTTATATTCTTTTCTACACGAATATCTTCATCTGTATTCATTTTATTTATTGTTGAATAAAATGAATTTATACATATTACTAAGTAGTTATGTTTATATGGTTTCAAAATATATTATTCTCATTCGTGGAATAATATATTTAGTATATATATAAATATGGTATTAAGTGGTTCTAAAAAAGTTGCATCTATTGCTAGTATTGTTAACCAAAATTCCGCTGGTGGAAGCAAGAAGGCTGGTCTTCCTCATCAAGTAGGACGTGAATCTAATACATCTGTTGCTTTCCGTAGCACATCCCAAACCCTTGCAGTATTAAAAAATCCTGCTGGTTATAATGGTGTAAAGCAATCTCGTCCTATCGGCATTAGCCCTATGGTTTGGAATTAAATTAATTTATTTTAAAACAATATAATAATGTTTTTATACTTATTATATTCTTGCTATGAAAATTATTGTGGATGAACGAGAACACGCTTTATATGAACGTTTAGACGCAAAATTATGTAGTTTAAAAACACCATCATTTGCTATTTTGGAAAAGGAAGTTCTCCCATTAGGAGATATTTTAATACAAACTGATGAGGGTAAAAGCGTGATGTTAATCGAAAGAAAAACTTATAGTGACCTACTCGCTTCGATTAAAGACGGTAGATACGAAGAACAATCATATAGATTAATTCATTCATCAGGATATCCTCTTCACTCAATAGTGTATTTATTAGAAGGGTTGTTCTCACAATTAAGAACTCCATTGGAAAAAAAAATTGTATATTCGGCAATGACGTCTTTACATTTTTTCAAAGGTTTCAGTATTTATAAAACAGCAACTGTTGATGAAACTGCTGAATGGTTGATTAATACAGCTGATAAAATCGACCGTGAATTCGGTAAAGGACGCATTCCATATTATTTAACACCTAATTTTGCTGGAACATTACGATTACGAGAGACCAATCAAACAACAGAAACAACAGAACCGCCACCAGCACCGTCTCAACCCAATGAAAGTGATTACTGTTCTGTTGTAAAAAAGGTGAAAAAAGATAATGTTACCCCCGATAATATTGGTGAAATCATATTATGTCAAATACCGGGCATCAGTTCAATAACCGCAATGGCTATTATGAGTAATTTTGATTCCTTTAATCATTTCATAAATGAATTACAGACAAATCCTCAATGCATTGATAATTTAACAGTAACAACTAATGGGAAAACGAGAAAAATAAACAAAACATCTATTGAAAATATTAGACATTATTTACTTTATTCTAAACCATCACAAGCTGATGAAACGTAATTGTATAATTCATTATATTTTGAAATATACAATTAGAGTATGTCAACTGGCTTTTCTACATCACTTGGTAATTCGGCGAAAAATGCAGTATTAGGTGTTTTATTAAATACTGGTTTAGTTATTTCTCTACCAGCATATTTACCAGATTTAACTGCTTGTTTTGTGTGATCTATACCTCCCCAATTAGGGTCCATTGGATTATCGCTTCTAACATTTTGTTTTGTAGAATCATGAACGGCATCTAAATCAGTATAAACTCCGATATATTGTCCTTCTGGGTCAAATCCAGGATAATTATCTTTATTATAAGGTGGGTTCATACGATTAGCATCTGATACGTTAACCATTTCTGTAGTTGCGTTTGTTGCGGATAATCCACCTTGTAAGTCAAATGGACTTGGACGCATTCTGTACTCATTCTGTCCTTGTATGTTTACTTCTTCTTGTAAATAAAGAACAGGACAATTCATACCTTTCTTTTCTTGCGTTCGTACAAATTCTATGTAATCATCTAAACTTTGAAATAAAATAGGATTAGTTCCTTCTTGAATTGGTTTTTTTGTATTATAAAGTGCTAAAGTTTGACCTTTTTTGACTAACATATCAGGACATATGGATTCTTGTTCTGATTCCATGTTCTCAATATTCTGTTTTTTTGTTTGAGTATTATTATTGAAATACATTGTAGCAAAAAGTCCTAACACAAATACTATGAGTAAAAATAGGATTACGAATAATTTTGAGTTTTTCATTATATTATATATTAGGAAAAGAATGATAGTTTAACAATTTTTTCTATTTATATTATATTATATTATAATGGCAAAAACAACAACGAAAAATACAAGTAAGAAAGCTACCAAAACAACCAAATCTAAAGGTAGTAAATCTAAAACCGCAAAATCCAAAAAGAATCTTCCAAAAAAAGAGGAGGCAGTAGTTCTCATATATGCTAATTGGTGTCCCCATTGTCAAACAATGAAACCAGAATGGAATGAAATGAAAAATAGATTAGGTTCTGGTATAGAAATTATTGAAATTGAAGATTCTGATTTTGATAAGGATGTAAAAATCAGTAATATCGAGAACACAAAACTAAATGGTGAAAAAATAGAGGTATACGGATATCCTACTATGTTAAAAATTCACGATGGACGCGCCGAATACTACGGTGGTAGCAGAAATTTCACAGATATGTATAACTGGGTAACTAATAAAAATAAAATTGGCGGATATAGCAAATCAAAAATACGCAAACTAAACAGAAGTAAAAGTATTAAAAAATCTATTTCATAATTATGTGATTTGAAAGCATACAACGTTTGTCAATAGATACTTTTTTATTTTTATCTTGAATGTTTTTATTTACATAATGAATACGATCATTCGAAAGCATACAATACGTATGTAATTTGTTACGTTTCAAAGTATCAAATATGTTCTTATTTAATACTTTATGCATTGTATATAATATATAGATATAGAAAATTGATAATATTAAAGTAATAATAATTATCTAAAACTAAGTCAATAATTATATTTAATTATGTCAACCAAAAGGAAGATTGGTATTCGAAAATCATTTCGTTTGTTTGATTTTAACGTCTATGATGAAGACCAAGCGTTAGCAAAAGAATCATTTGATAGCGATGATTCGGGTGATGATAAATACAACTCATTCAAAGATGAAAAGAATTTCATTATCCAAATGTTTGGTGTTAATGAAAAGGGCGAGACGTGTTGTCTCTATGTAGAAGACTATAAACCATTCTTCTTTGTCAGAGTAGGTGATGACTGGAGCGAGTATAATAAAAGGTGTTTTGTAGATGAATTAAAGAAGAAAATTGGTAAAACGTTTCAAGATTCTATAGTTTCATCCCATCTGGTAGACCATCATAAACTCTATGGATTTTCAGGAGGTAGAAAACATAAATTCATTAAATTGGTCTTTAAAAATACCGTTTCAATGAATAAAACCAAGAATTTATGGTTTAGTTATGTAACGCACGAAAGAACTGGTGAAAATATTAGAAAACGAACAAATCTTGTATTCAATAAACGAGAGATTGAATTATATGAGAGTAATATTCCTCCGTTGTTACGATACTTCCATGTAAATTCAATTAGTCCGTCTGGATGGGTTTCGTTTAATACATCTCGTATGATAAAACCACCAATTCTAACCACAACGTGTAAATATGAATATAAATGCTCGTTGAAGGATTTGACACCTATGCCTGAAAAAGAAACACGAGTTCCTTTCAAAATATGTAGTTTTGATATTGAAGCTAGTAGTAGCCATGGTGATTTTCCAATTCCTATTAAGACCTATAAACGTTTTGCTACCAATTTAGTTGATGTATTTTTACAACAATTACAATTTCTGGATAAGAAAAATAGCTCGAATTTGCTAGAAAAATGTGTAATGACTGCTTTTGGGTATAACAATTTTGACGATATTGATATCGTTTATCCAAAATCAAAGGTTACAAAGGAATATATTCAAGACAAAATAAATATCCTCATTAAAACACCCATTGAAAAAGCAAAATTAGAACACGGTAATGATGAAAATTCAGAGTTGCTTCGAATAGATAAAATGTTTGATAAAGTAAATCAAGAATATCAGACTGAAGGTGTTGGTGGCGATAGCGATGAATTGGGAGCTAATGAAAATGGTGAAGAGAATACTTATACTTATAAGCCTTACGAAAAAAAGACACGTACTAATAAAAAATCCACAATTATCGATGTATTGCTTAGTGACAAATATGATCGAGATGAAAAAATACAACTGTCGAATGACATTATTACATTATTATTTCCACCACTTGAGGGGGACAAAGTTACATTTATTGGTTCTACCTTTATGAAATATGGTGACCCCGAACCATATATGAATCATTGTTTAGTATTAGGTTCTTGTGATGAAGTTGATGGAACTATAATTGAAACTGCCAATAGTGAGAAGAATTTATTATTACAATGGGCGAAATTGATACAAACTGAAAACCCAGACATTATGATTGGTTATAACATATTTGGTTTTGATTATGAGTTTATGTTTAGACGAGCTCAAGAAAATAAGTGTGAAAGACAGTTCTTATTGTTATCCAGGAAATTAAATGAATTATGTGCTAACGAAGATAGAACCACACGACAACTCAATATTGAAAATACTAAAATGCAAATAGCGAGCGGTGACTATGATTTGAGATATTTTAAAATGACTGGTCGGCTTCAAATAGATATGTATGCTTATTTCCGAAGAGATTTTAACTTATCATCTTATAAATTAGACGATGTAGCCGGTCAATATATCAGCGATAGTATCAAAAAGGTTGTATGCTGTAATCATACTGAATACGGTAATGTAACTGAACTATATAGCAAAAACTTAACTGGACTTCATAAAAATGATTTTATTCATATTGAGTTTGGTGGTGTTACTACTAATTACTATAAAAACGGTCAAAAATTCAAGGTATTGGATATTGACTTTAATCGTGAAGTAACTGAAAATGACAAAACAAATGTATTCAATGTTATTATCATACAAGACCATGAAAAACAACTCGAAACAGCCAAATCCTTAAAATGGGGAACAGCAAAAGACGATGTAACTCCTCAAGACATTTTCCGTTTAGCCAATGGTTCATCAAGTGATAGAGCTATTGTTGCGAAATATTGTATTCAAGATTGTAACCTCGTTCATCATCTTATGAATAAGATTGATGTTGTTACTGGATATACAGAGATGGCTAGTATTTGTAGTGTCCCTATCAGTTTCTTGGTATTCAGAGGTCAAGGTATTAAACTAACCAGTTATGTTGCGAAAAAATGTAGAGAAAAAAATACACTTATGCCTGACTTGGATAAATCTGGTGATGCGGAAGGTTATGAAGGTGCTATTGTTCTTCCACCAAAATGCTCTATGTATATGGATAATCCAGTAGCTTGTGTAGATTATTCATCTCTTTATCCATCTTCAATGATTAGTCAGAATTATTCACACGATAGTAAAGTATGGACCAAAACATACGATCTTGATGGTAACTTAATCAAAATTACTGGCGAACGAGATAAAGATGGTAATTTTATATATGATAATTTACCTGAATACCAATATATTGATATTGAATTCGATAATTATAGATACATTCGTAAAAATCCCACATCCAGAGCAGAAAAAACAAAAGTAGGTCATATGAAATGTAGATGGGCTCAATTACCCGATAATCAAAAATCAATTATGCCTTCTATTCTTGAAGAATTATTAAAAGCAAGAAAAGACACACGGAAAATGATTAAAACTGAAAAAGATCCATTTATGCAAAACATTTTAGATAAAAGACAACTTGGATATAAGGTAACGGCGAATTCGTTATACGGTCAATGTGGTGCCAGAACATCTACATTTTATGAGAAGGATGTAGCCGCATCTACTACAGCAACTGGTCGTATGATGATTATGTATGCTCGAAGAATGATAGAAGAAATCTATGGTGATTTGGTATACGATACAAAATGTCACGGACCTATGAGATGTAAGGCTGAATATGTTTATGGCGATACTGATTCTGTATTTTATACTCTTAATCTTGAAGACCCTGTAACTGGTGAAAAAATCAGAGGACAAAAAGCATTAGAAGGTACAATCGAAATATCCAAAGATATAGAGGTTGTATGTAGTAATTATTTGAAACCGCCTATGTTTTTGGAATATGAAAAAACGTTGATGCCATTTATATTACTATCAAAAAAGAGATATGTTGGAATGTTATATGAAGATGACCCTAATAAAGCATATTTGAAATATATGGGTCTATCGATTAAAAGACGTGATTCTTGTGACTATCTAAAAGATGTATATGGCGATATATTGAATATTCTGATGAAAGATAATAACATAGAAGGTGCCATCAAATATTTGGAACAAGCATTATCTAATTTAATTGAGGGCAAAGTAAGTATGGATAAACTTACCATTACAAAGGCATTAAAAGGATATTATAAAAACCCAAATCAAATAGGTCATAAAGTATTAGCTGACCGTATAGGTCAAAGAGACCCTGGTAATAAACCAAAACCCGGTGATAGAATGAAATTTGTATTTATTGTGAATGATAAACCAAAAGCATTGATGGGTGATAAAATCGAAACCCCTGAATACATTATAGAAAACAAACTACAAATTGATTATACACATTATATTACAAACCAATTAATGAAACCCTTACAACAACTATTTGGACTAGCATTAGAACAAATATGGACTATGCAAAATAAACGGTCAGCTATTAAAACCCACCAAAAAGATATCCAAAAATTAGAAGACGAAGGTTATGACCTGGAAACATTTATGAAGAAAAGGGAAAAAATATGCAGTGCCAAAATAAAGGTATTGTTATTTGATAAGGTTTTATCTACTATCTATAATAGAAAACATCGCATACAAACATTGGATTCATTCTTTGTAAAAAAATAAACAAAAATATTAAAAAATAGCATTATTATGATTGTTATTTTTTAATCTATTTCTATTCCATCATCATTGTCATCTTCTTCTTCATATCGTGTAGTTACAGTTATTGGTATATCTAATGTATAGTGTCTATTCAAAGAAGCATCGGTCGTTTGATTTGCGGTTCTTTGAATTATATTTGAAAATAAACTTGTTAATTGTTCGGATAGCTCATCTAAAGAATTATTTGTATTTTCATTGTTATCATCTTCTGTTTCATTTGTATTATTAGTATTCATCGAAACATCACTAGAAGATGAATTAGTTCCATAATCACGTATATCATACCTACATACCGGACATCTAACATTAGTAGTAAACCAATTATTGATAGAATCTTCACGAAATGTATGTCCGCAATGCCTAATACGTAGTAGTCTCTCTCCTACAGTAAAATCATCCATTGTTATCGGACAACGTGTATTAATTAAATTTTCATCTTCCGTGTATATTAATTGTTCTACAGCATTATCTATTTGCTCTTGCGATGGTCTAACAACAACGTTTTCAAAATTATAATTCAAGTTTTGAAATAAATTTTGAGGTAACGTAAATACATTAGAAAACAATGTATTGTTTAATCCTGCGTGACTAAATACTTGACTTCTAGGTGTCTGTCTTATTTGACGTGCTCTCCTATTTACTTGGCGTTCAGATAGATTACTACCTACTTGCTGATTACTATTTCTAGTAGTTTGTCTTGTATTTTGTTGAGAGTTACCAGATGTTGTTTGATTCGTGGACTGTGATACGTTTGAAGATTCACGTAAAAAACGTCTATTTAACAAATGTGTCTGTAATCGTGTTATATCTCTTCTATATTCATCTAATAAGGTTATTGACCTTGTCATATTCTGATTATAACTGTTAATAACTGTATTATAACCTATTGTCATATCTCGCATAGTTTGAGTTAAATTTCGATACATGCTTACTGTATCATTAATCATTCTATCATTATCTTCTAAATTAAATTCGTTATTAGTATTGTTATTTGGTGGGTATTGAAATGATGAAAATAAAGGCGTTTGGAAACTAAAATTTGGAAAACCACTCATAATTATTATATTTTATATAAATGGTGTAAAGAAATATCTATATTCTTTTTTATTATAGAAAATTATGGACTTAAGCAAATATGAAAAAAATGGTATAACTGGAATAGAAAATCTGGGGAATACGTGTTTTTTAAACTCGTGTATGCAGGTTATTAGCCATACATACGAATTGAATGATTTTTTTGATTCACCAAAATATAATGAACATCTAAATAAGGATATTATTGATAGTGAAGCCACTATTGCATGGGATGAATTGCGTAAAGTAATGTGGAGTGGCAATGGTGTTGTTTCACCTAAAAAATTTATTCATATTACACAAGAACTTGCTAAGAAGAAAGGAAGAGAACTATTTTCTGGATTTTCGCAAAATGATATGCCCGAATATTTCATGTTTTTTATTGACTGTATTCACAATAGTATACGTCGTAGTGTAAAAATGAAAATTTCTGGTAATGTTGAAAATATTACAGATAAACTTGCTGTAGAATGTTACAGGTTACTTCAGAATCTCTATGAAAAAGAGTATTCCGAAATTGTAGATTTGTATTATGGTATTTATGTTAATCAAATTACTGATATAGAAGGAAAAAAATCACTTGTATTGAAACCCGAATCATATTTTATATTGGATCTACCTATATTAGATGGGAATAATGTAAAAACTAATTTATATGATTGTTTTAATTTGTTTGTAAAACCAGATGTTCTTGAAGGTGATAATGCTTGGTATAATGAAAATACTAAAGAAAAACAAGATGTTAAAAAGAATGTTGTATTTTGGAACTTTCCGAAAATTTTAGTGATTGTTTTAAAACGATTTACACCCGACGGACAACGTAAAATTAATGCTAAAATTAATTTTCCGATTGAGAATTTAGATTTGTCAAGATATGTTCTTGGTTATAACCCAAAATCTTATGTTTATGATTTGTTTGGTGTTTGTAATCATAATGGAGGAACTACCGGAGGTCATTATAGTGCATTTGTAAAACATGCAAGTAATAAATGGATTCATTTTAACGACCATGTCATAGAAAGTGTAGAAGACCCCAATCGAATGGTTACATCAATGGCATATTGTTTATTCTATCGTAAAAAAAATAGCCAAATATAATATAAACTATGTCTAATAACAATAATTTACAATATAATTCGGGTAATCTAGATACTGATTATAATAACGATACAGAAGCATCCAATCAGTATAACGAAGATAAAAAACAACATTTAAGCGAATTGAGTGAAGGTAAAAGTGACACAACTAATAATGATACCGCAGAACCAACAAACACAGAAACACCTGAGAATAAAAGTCCCGAAGAAGGTAGTGCTAATAATGAAACTACTGAAGAAAACTCTACCGAAGAAAATACTTCTGAAGAAGAA
>Ga0181585_10000248_pt1 | contig 42583 bp, 34 predicted proteins | sample 071ome_29_FD_132469 | JGI IMG/M metagenome (GOLD analysis project Ga0181585, IMG submission 132469) | Coastal salt marsh microbial communities from the Groves Creek Marsh, Skidaway Island, Georgia - 071407BT metaG (megahit assembly) | ecosystem: Environmental > Aquatic > Marine > Intertidal...
CTGTCTTCAGGCACCTTGGCTTCCGTAGCGGGCTCCGAAGGCGGAATACAAGTGAAATCTGCACGCCCCACAATGGCATGCTTCAGTGGATCAAAGTCATTCCGTGAACTCACAACCGTGGACTGCATTTCTATCTCTCCGTGTGCATTTTGTTCAATTCAAAACCTGGTCAGAAACAAATCCTTAAGCATCACCTGACGCCTGCGCCAACGCCTCCAGGACCTTGGCGCGTCGGGAGAGCCACCAGCCGTACTGCTTGGGCCACTGATTCCATTCCGGGTCTGCCTCCAGCGACAGCGCCGCATTCAGCGGCCAGTTAGGGTCCAGCAGCGCCTCCCGACCAATCGCAACAAGGTCGGCCTGCCCTTTGGCAACGATTGCCTCAGCTTGTTCAGCCGTCAATACCAATCCGACCGCCTGAGTCCTGAGCCCAGCTTCTTCTTTTACCGCGCGGGCGTAAGGCACCTGAAAGCCAGGCTGTGGTGGCGGTCCTTTTGCCGCCGTTGCGGAACCGAGGATACCGCCCGAAGAGCAATCGATCACATCTACACCCAAGCCCTTCAGATCTTTGGCAAGCGCAACAGTATCCTCGAGTGACCAGCCCTTAGGCGCTCCGTCAACCGCCGACACGCGGACAAAAAGCGGTTTGCCTTCCGGCCATGCCCCTCTGACCGCCTCCACCGTCTCCAGCAGCATTCTCGACCGTCCGGAGCGATCGCCCCCATATCCATCGGCTCGATGATTGCTCACCGGCGACAAGAAACTCGCCGCAAGATAGCCATGCGCCGCATGGACTTCCGCAATATCGAATCCGGCCTGATCAGAACGCCTGGCAGCCGCTGCAAAATCCTCGACAACCTGAGTGATCTCAGCAGAGGTCATTTCAACCGGAAGCAGCCAGCCCTCGCCCACGGGTTCTGCCGAAGGTGCGATTACCTGCCAGGGCTCTTCGCCACGTTGGCGGTCACTGTCATCAAGCGGACCGTTCCCATGCCAAGGCCGCTGCATGGCAGCCTTTCTTCCTGCATGGGCAAGCTGTATTGCTGACGCAGAGCCCATGCTTCGGATAAAACCAGTGATGCCCGACAACGCCTGGGCATGTGCATCCGACCAGATCCCGAGGTCTCCGTGGGTAATGCGGCCTCTGCGCTGCACTGCCGCAGCTTCCGTAAAGACCACTCCGGCACCGCCCTGTGCGAACTTCCCAAGGTGAACCAGATGCCAGTCATTCGCGATGCCGTCGCCGGCACTGTACTGACACATCGGCGAGATCACCAACCGGTTTGCGAGGGTGAGGTCACGGATCTTTAGCGGGCGAAAAAGATGTGATTCAACAGGCATATATAAAGTAGAGCGAAAAAACCAGAGCGCGCAATCATATCGGGCAGGCGCCATAGATACCACAAAAATCACGTCGGGCCGGTCTCATTGCACTGTGACTCGGATAGACTTGCCGGGCACCGGTAAACATGGGATCAGATTCTGATGTCCGACAAAAACGCCACGGCCCAGCTGCTGCTTCAGGCACGAAAGCCCGGAAAGGCTCTGACGGCTCTTCCTGAAAGCGCCCTGCCGGCCGATAAAGCCCAGGCCTATGCCGTGCAGGCAGAGCTTGTCTCTTTATTGAGCAATCATTCAGGCAGGCCCGTGGGTTACAAGGTCGGCTGTACCAACGCTACAGCACGACAAATGCTTGCGCTCGACTCTCCGTTTAGTGGCCGGTGTTTTGAAAAAGAGCTTTCCATTTCACCCGCGACCATTGATGCCGCAACGCTTCACATGATCGGCATCGAGCCTGAGATCGCGGTACGTATCGGCAAGGATCTCGCTCCTTCGAAAAACTGGCAACGGACGGATGTCATCGACCACATTGAAGCCGTGATGCCCTCGGTGGAAGTCGTGGAAAGCCGGTTTTCAAGTTGGCCACTGATGGGTTTTTTGAGCGCGATCGCCGATAACGGCGTGCATCGCCATCTGGTACTGGGCGAGCCTGTCGAAAACTGGTCTGCCGACAGAATTGAACAAACCAGGGTAACGCTGACAGCAAACGGCACCATGGTGCGTGAAGGTTTTGCCAGCAATGTGGACGGCGGACCTTTTGGCGTCGTCGCCTGGCTTGCCAATCACCTCAACGCCATGGGAATCACTCTCGCAGCAGGCGAGATCGTTACTACAGGCGTGATGACCGATATTTACGACAGCGCCCCCGGAGAAACAATTGTGGCTCACTATGATCTTCCCGCCGTAGTTGAATTACAGGTAACGCCGCTATGACGATGGACCTCATCCGCCTTTCTGCACGTTCGGTACGCGATCTCCTCAAGGACCGACAGGTCGGTCCGCTCGAGCTTCTCGATGCGCTAGAGCACCGCATCAGTGAAGTGGATGGCGCCGTTAATGCCTTACCAACACTTTGTTTTGAGCGGGCTCGGCAACGTGCCCGCGAGAGGGATTTTTCCGGTCTGCCGCTTGCCGGCATCCCTGTGGCCATCAAAGACCTTTTGCCGGTCAGCGGCGTGCGCACTACATTCGGCTCAATGGCATACCGCGATCACATCCCCGAGGCTTCTGATCTTCTTGTCGAGCGCATCGAGGCAGCCGGGGGCCTTGTCTATGCAAAATCCAACACGCCCGAGTTTGGTGCGGGAGCCAATACCTTCAATGATGTCTTCGGATTTACCCGGAACCCCTGGAACACAGCACTTTCGGCGGCAGGATCCTCGGGAGGCTCGGCCGTTGCACTCGCGACCGGGATGGCGTGGCTTGCAACCGGATCTGATCTTGGTGGCTCGCTGCGCAACCCGGCGAGCTTCTGCTCGATTGTGGGGCTGCGTCCCAGCCAGGGCCGCATCGCGTCAGACCCAGGCGAGACCGCATTCAATCGTCTGAGCATGGAAGGGCCCATGGCGCGTAACGTCAATGACGCGGCCATGCTATTGGATGTCATGGCAGGCTACGACAGTCGGGACCCGATGTCCCTGGACGACCCCGCGGGGTCTTTTGAGGAGGCGGCGATCAGTGAGAATGTGCCTCCCCGGATTGCGTTTTCGCCGGACCTTGGTGTCACTCCGGTCGATCCTGAAGTCGCCGAAATTTGTGAGCGGGCGGCTTTGAGGTTTGAAGAACTCGGAGCCCACGTCGAGAAGGCGCAGCCTGATTTTTCGGGTTTGCAGGATGTTTTCCAGGTTCATCGTGCGCTTTCCTTTGCGACTTCTCTTGGGCCTGAGCTCGAAGCAAACCGAGACACCTTCAAACCGGAAATTGTCTGGAATGTAGAAAAGGGGCTCGCCCTCACAGGCCAGGACATCATGAATGCCATGGTGGAAAGATCGGAAATTTATAGACGGGCAAACACGTTCTTTTCTGATTTCGATCTTATTTTGACGCCCGCGACTGTTGTGCCGCCCTACCCGGTCGAGCAGCGCTTTGTTCAGCGGGTTGGCGATCATGAATTTTCGAACTACATTGAGTGGTGTTCGATTGCATATGCCTTTACCGTCCTTGGCGCTCCAGCGATGTCGGTCCCCTGTGGATTTACCCAAAGCGGGTTGCCAGTGGGTTTACAGATTGCAGCGCCCCTTCGCGAAGAAGCGAGGCTGCTTGCGGCTGCCAGCGCGCTTGAAAATCTGCTAAGGTTATCTGACGCATTGCCCATTGATCCTCGAGCCCCTGACTCATGACCCACTACAGCGCTTGCCCGCACGACTGTCCTTCCACCTGCGCACTGGAAGTTGAAAAACTCGATGACCACACCATCGGCAAGGTCCGAGGCGCCTCAGAACAAACCTATACGGCGGGCGTCATCTGCAGCAAGGTTGCCCGCTATAGCGAACGAATCCATCATCCCGACCGCCTGACCCAGCCGCTGAAACGCACCGGCGAAAAAGGCAGCGGCCAATTCTCGCCGATCAGTTGGGAGGATGCTCTGGATGAGGTCGCCGAGCAGCTGCTTAAAGCTGAGCAGCGCGACGGGAGTGAGGCTGTCTGGCCCTACCAGTATGCCGGCACCATGGGGCTGGTTATGCGTGACGGAATCAACCGCCTTCGTCACGTCAAAAAATATTCCGGCTTTCATTCGACAATCTGCGTCAACATGGCCTGGAATGGTTTCCTCGCCGGAACGGGACGCCTCACTGGCGTGGATCCACGGGAAATGGGCAAGTCGGATCTCGTCATCATCTGGGGCACCAACGCCGCAAGTACCCAGATCAATGTCATGACCCATGCACTGAAGGCGCGGCGCGAGCGCGGCGCCAAGATTGTTGTCATTGATACCTACAACAATGCCACGGCGAAGCAGGCTGATCTTTTCCTTTGTGTTCAGCCAGGGACCGATGGCGCGCTCGCCTGCGCGTTGATGCATGTGCTCTTTCGTGACAACAAGGCCGATCGGGAATATCTCGAGGCCTATACGGACTGTCCTGATGCCCTTGAGGCCCATCTGCAATCTCGCGACCCGGCGTGGGCAGAACACATCAGCGGTGTGCCGGCCAGCCAGATTGAAACCCTGGCCGGGATGATCGGCGAGACGCCCAGGACGTTTTTTCGCCTTGGCTACGGTTTTACGCGGCAACGCAACGGCGCCGCCAGCATGCACGCGGCACTTTCCATCGCCGCCGTGGCGGGCAGTTGGCGTCACGAGGGAGGCGGAGCGTTTCACAGCAATGGAGGCATCTACCATTGGGATAAGACCCTGCTGGAGGGTCTGGACCATCTTGATCCGGATGTACGGATGCTGGATCAATCCCGCATTGGAGCTATCCTGACCGGAGACAAGCAGGACATCAAAGACGGTCCGCCCGTTACCGCACTCTTTATTCAGAACACCAATCCCATGTCGGTGGCACCGGATCTTAACCGGGTGCATGAGGGTTTTGCGCGCAAGGATCTCTTTGTCTGTGTGCATGAGCAATTCATGACCGAAACCGCCGAGATGGCAGACATCATACTGCCCGCCACCATGTTCCTTGAGCACGATGATGTCTACCAGGCAGGAGGCCATCAGCATATTACGCTAGGCCCCAAGATCGTTAACCCGCCCGAGGGCTGCCGCTCGAATCACGAGGTCATCTGTGCACTGGCAAAACGACTTGGCGCCCAACATCCGGGCTTTGAGTTGACTGCTCGAGAAATCATTGACCGAACGCTACAGGACTCAGGCTGGGGGCCACTTGCAGAGCTCGAAGAGCAGCACTGGATCGACTGCCAGCCCGACTTCCGGGAAGCGCACTATCTCGAAGGCTTCGGCCACGCCGACGGGCGGTTTCACTTCTCACCTGACTGGGATGCTCTCCTGCCACACGGATTCGGCCCGGCCGGCGCTGTCATGCCGACCCTGCCAGATCACTGGGACGTTATTGAGACGGCGAACAGCGAAATGCCTTACCGCCTGGTTACCGCACCCGCACGCCATTATCTGAATTCAACGTTTACCGAAACCCCAACGTCCAGTCGGCGCCACAAGCGCCCGAGCGCGATGCTGCATCCCGATGACGCCCGTGACCTAAAGGTCAATAGCGGCGACACCATCCGGCTGGGCAATCTTCGCGGGGAAATTCCCATTGCGGCAGAGGTCGTTGAAACCGCGCAGCGCGGTGTGGTGATCGTCGAGAGTATCTGGCCAAACCGCGCATTCGCCGGCGGCAAGGGCATCAACGTTCTGACCGGGGCCGATCCGGTCGCGCCGGTCGGTGGCGCGGCTTTTCATGACACAAGAATCTGGATCCGACCCGCGTGACCCAGATCACATCACGGTGTAAAAACTCTGCCAGCTGATTAAAAACTGACCTATAGTTCTGTTATCCATCTCAAGCACAGCAGCGATCTCACACGATCCTGGGAGGGCAGTTTTGGAAGTAAGCATCTTTGGCGTCGTTTTGATATTGCTTATCGTGATAGCAGCGTGGCTGATCTGGACCTATAACCGGTTTATTCGGCACAAGAATAATGTGCGCGAGGCATGGAGCGGGATCGACGTCCAACTTAAGCGCCGTCACAACCTGATTCCCAATGTGATCGAAGCGGTAAAAGGATATATGGGCCACGAGCAGGGAACGCTAGATTCTTTAACCCGTCTGCGAACCGGCACTGACACCGGGGAGAGTGTTTCCAGGATTGCACAGCACGAGAGCAATCTCTCTCGGGCAATTGGAGGCATATTGGCGGTGGCAGAAGGCTATCCAGACCTCAAGGCCAACGCCGGCTTCCTTGATCTTCAACAGAAACTGCATGAAACTGAGGAACAGGTACAGTTGGCGAGACGTTATTACAACGGTACCGTGCGCGACTGGAACGTCCTGGTGGAATCTTTCCCCAGCAACCTGATTGCAGGGATTTTCAGATTCCAGCTTGCTGAGTTCTTTGAAATCGAACTGGCCACAGAACGGACCCTGCCCAAAGTCGATTTCTGATGAGCGGGTTGTGCTCCAGGCTCTTCCTTCTGGCGTCGCTGCTGGTGACGCTCGCTGTACCGCTGCCTTCTCTTGCCGCCGAGCGTATCCGCCTGTTTCAAAGCCACGTGACGGTAATGCCAAGCGGCGCGCTCACTGTCACGGAAACCATTACGGTCGTGGCGGAAGGCAACAAGATCAAGCGAGGCATTTACCGCGACTTCCCAACCGACTACCGCGATCACGACAACCGACAGCACAGGGTGGGTTTTGAACTATTGCATGTGACGCGGGACGGCCGTCCTGAAGCCCACCACACCGAAAACCTCAGCAATGGCGTTCGCATCTATATCGGGCAGCACGACAGATTTCTTTCGCCTGGAGAGTACCGCTACACCCTGACCTACCAGACAGACCGGCAATTGGGATTCTTTGCTGATCATGACGAGCTTTACTGGAACGCCACGGGTAACGATTGGGAGTTTCAGATTGATGAGGCAGTCGTCACGATCGCCCTCCCCCAAGGCGTACCTTCTCACCAGATTCAGGCCACAGGCTACACCGGACCCTCCGGCTCACGCGATCGGGATTACCGATCGACAATCGCCTCCGACGCATCCGTCACTTTCACAACGAACGCGACCCTTGCACCGGGCGCGGGGCTCACGGTGGTCGTGGGGTGGCCCAAGGGATATGTGAATGAGCCGACTGGCCAGCAGCGTCTTGGTTTCTGGGTGAGAGATAACCCTGTGGCGGTCGTCGGATGGCCGGGCACGCTGTTGGTGTTTTTGTACTTTCTCTTCGCTTGGCATCGGGTGGGACGCGACCCGAGTGGTGGCACTGTCATTCCACGATTCGAACCTCCCGAGGGACTGTCTCCCGCAGCCGCACGATATATCCTGAAAATGGGTTTTGATAGCAGAGCCTTTTCCTGCGCGCTCATCAGTATGGCGGTCAAACAGCGTATCCACATCAGCGAACAGGCCGATGGCAAAACGGTGATTCACCGCGATGACGATGGAAACATGGAGTCACTCTCCTTCGGTGAGAAAGCCCTGTACACAAAACTGCTGGGCCACTCGGGGAGTCTTGAGCTCGACAATGCCCACCACAAGACAATCGGGGCAGCGCGGGATCTCCTCAAATCCCGCCTTGCCGATGAGTATCACGGTCAGTTCTTTTTGAGAAACCTCAAATGGCTGATTCCGGGACTGCTCCTCTCGGTGCTGACTGTTGCAGCTCTTGCGATAGCGAACTCAGAACCGATCATGATCATCGGTATTCCGCTGCTGGTGACCAGTATGTTCCTTATCGTGGCAGTCCGACTATGGCGACGGGGTAGACGACTGATTGCAATCTTGGTGGCAGGCTTCACTGGCATCGTGGGTCTTGGCAATCTGTTGATCACATCAGTTGCTGTGAGTGGCGGCTTTGGCCTGACATTGCTAGTCGGTGCCCTCATTGCCATCAACCTGCTCTTTTATTTTCTCCTGAAAGCTCCTACCCGACTCGGGAGAGAGGTGATGGATGAGATTGAGGGGTTCAAAAAATACCTGGCAACCGCCGAGAAGCATCGCCTCCAAACCTTGGGCTCCCTGGATCAGCAGTTGCTGCTCTTTGAAAAGTACCTGCCCTTCGCATTAGCACTTGATGTTGCCCAACAATGGTCTGAGAACTTCAGCGAAACACTGGAACAGGCGGCGCAGGAGCCCGGCAGGCACTACCGGCCTCGCTGGTACACGGGCCGTTCCTGGGAGCCCTCGCGACCTGCGCGGTTCGGCGACACGCTTGGCCGCGCCCTATCGTCAACCGTGGCATCGGCCGCTACCGCACCGGGCTCCTCATCGGGCTTTAGCGGGGGTTCTTCCGGCGGGGGTGGCGGTGGCGGAGGCGGTGGCGGCTGGTAAAACTGCTGGACTCGGGATCACTTCGTCGGTGACCAACGAGGTGTGCGATAACCTCCATCGAGACCTCCGGCAGACAAGACTACCTGCCACAAATGATTTTCGCGAGAGCGGAAGGAACCTGCACACACCAACAGGTAGTAATCGAACATTCTCTTGAAACGTTCGCCGTAGTGCGCCTTCAGCGACGGCCAGGCAGCATTGAAGTTGCGATACCACGCCATCAGGGTCGGGTCGTAATCAGCGCCGAAATTATGCCAATCCTCTATCGTGAAGCGCGCGCCAGCCTGGCGCGCCAATGCCGCAGCAGGCGGCAGTACCCCGTTTGGGAAGATATATTTCTCGATCCATCGATCGGTTGCAAAACCATCACGACCCGCGCCGATGGTGTGCAGAAGAAATAATCCCTGATCCTTCAGCAGGGAACGGCTCTTGGTGAAAAAGGTCCGGTAGTTTCGCTGACCGACGTGTTCAAACATGCCGACAGACACAATGCGATCAAACTTGCCTTCAAGCTCCCGATAATCCTTCACTGTGATCTCCACCGGCAAATCAGCACAGCGCTCTTGCGCCAGCTTGGCCTGCTCTACGGATACCGTCACTCCGGTTACATGCACATCATGATGCTGGACCATCCAACGTGCCAGCCCTCCCCAACCACATCCAATATCCAGCACCTTCATTCCCGGCTCGAGCTGCAGTTTGGCGCATATCATCTCCATCTTTGCAATCTGGGCCTCATCAAGGCCGCTGGCCGATTCCCAGAATCCACAGCTGTAATTCATGTGCGGATCGAGCATCTGCTCGAAAACGTCGTTGCCAATATCGTAATGCTGCTCGCCTACCTGAAACGCCCGGGCGCGACTCTGGCGGTTAAACAGGCGAAAGCCGATGAGGTAAACAAGAAAGCGAAAGTTATTGCGGACCTGATCTTCAAGGCCGGCCCGGAAACCCCGCGTGATCATCTCATCAAGCGCTTCGCAATCCCACCAGCCATCCATATAGGCTTCACCCAGCCCCAGCGTGCCATCCCGTGCAATTCGCAGGAAAAGATCCGGGTTATGCACCTGCACATCCCAGGGGTTTGGCCCATTGATTTGAATACCCGCAGGCTCAAGCATCTGCTCAAAGCGTTGCTGAATCCTACTCATTGCAATCCACTCCTAAAATCCATCTCTACGGCTTTGAAGATCTTCCAGACTGTGTCTTTATACTCATCATATTCATCGGTATGTTCATTGATCACAACACCCGTTCATTGCCGCCATCAATAGGCAACTGCGCCCCGGTGGTACAACGAAATGCCGGCCCTGCCATCGCGCAAACCAGCGCGGCGACATCCGCTGACGTGACTTCCCGATGAAGCAGATTGTTTCTGCGATAGTCCTCAACGCTCATTCCATAGTGTGCGGCCCGGCTTTCAAGTAACTCGTCGGTCCAGATTGCCGTATCAAATACGGCATTGGGATGCAGGGTATTCACCCGGATGCCATCGCCCGCCAGTTCAAGCGCCAGTACTCGGGCCAGTTGGGTCAGGCCTGCCTTGGCCACGGAATAGGCTCCGGCCGCAGGGCCCGGTGCTGGTACGTTTTTTGAACCGACCATAATCAACGAAGGCTCCCAGCCAAGGCGCAGGTAAGGAATACTCTCCCGCGCAACGTGCATGGCTCCCGTCAGATTGATGTCCAGAGAACGCTGCCACTCAGCTTCGGGCATATCCGCCACCTCGTCACTCGCACAGAAGATCCCGGCGTTGTTGACCAGAATATCGAGGGCCCCGAAAGCCGCGACCGATTCGGCCACCGCGTCCCGCACAGCATCGGGGTCCTTGACGTCACAAACCCGTCCTTGGATGTTTGTTCCATCAAAGACGTTGAGAACCGAAGGATCTTTGTCGAGAACCGTGACCTGCGCGCCCTGTTCAGACAATGCAAGCGCGCAGGCATATCCGATCCCGCTGGCACCTCCGGTTACCAGACCGCAGCGTCCCTGAAAAGCAGGCGAGCTCGCAGATTTTGCAAGTTTTGCCTGCTCAAGCTCCCAGTACTCGACCTCAAAAATGTCTGCTTCAGGCAAAGCGCACCATCCGCCGTGGCGCTCCGCCGTTTCGATGGCAGCAATAGTATGGGAGACGATATCGCCGACCACGGTCAGGTCACCCGGCCGTGCCCCGAAAGCCATCGTACCTCGGCCCTGCCACACCGCCCACCGCGGGGCGCAATCCAATCGCGTCAGCTTGCCGTCTGTGTGGCGATCAAAGTAGTCCTGGTATTCCGAAATAAACCCTGCGAGGGCTTCGGAAGAATCCTCTTCAACTATCAGAGGAATCCGCTTTGTGCGAATCACATGATCTGGCGTCAAAGGTCCTCGCGTGGCGATACTTTTCACATCACTGCGTTTGGCAAAGCCGCAACTTTGCACACCACCATCAAACGCTACCAGCATGGGGCGGTTCGCGGCCTGGCTCACTTCATATCGGATCGCAGCGAGCTCAACGGCGGATGCTTCTGCTGTGTCGTTCGAGACGAGTGGGTCCTCACCCAAGGCCTGCTCCGCCTCAGTCACGAGATCGATCATACGGGTATAACTTTCTCGGGCATCATCAGCAAAACTGAAGATCCCGTGATTCATGAGGATCATTCCTTCCAGGGTTGACCAGTCAATATCCTCGGTCATCTTTGCGACTTTTTTTGCCAACACGAATCCCGGCATGACATACGGCACCACCAACAATCGATCGCCATATATCTCACGAACACGCGCTTCCCCATCTGGTGTATTGGTTAGCGTGACGACGGCATCCGCATGGGTGTGATCCACATACCTAAATGGAATCAACGCATGCAGGATAGCCTCAACAGACGGATTGGGTGCGCCAGGATCGAGCATGGCAGCCCGCTGGGCACGCACCATGTCGGCATCACTCAGCGCGTCAAAGCGGGATAGCTTCAACAAGGCATCAAGTGCGACTGGAGCAAATCCAGGCGCTTCTATCGTGGCGAGATCCCAGCCGCTGCCTTTGACATACAGAACCTCGTGACGATCGTCGAAGATATCGGAAAACTCTGCTTTGACTGAGGTGTTACCGCCTCCATGCAGTACCAGGTCGGAAGCTTGCCCGATCAAACGCGACGAATAGACCCTAAGGGCAAGAGCGTCTTCCCCGCATGCAGCGGCGTCTTTGTCATTCCAGAGATTTTTCAATTCAGATCCAATGTTGCGGGTCTGCGTCGATGACACAGCAGTCTTTTCCCGTCATTCTAACGGCTCACCCGGCCTGCAGTTGCGCCTCGAGCCCCTGCCAATCGTCGCGTGGCACCACTCGACAGACACTATCGAGATCGCTTACCCACGATACGGCGCTCAAAAACGGTATTCCGTAAACGCGGGTCGCATGTGGTCTTGAAGGCGGATTCCAGATCACCGAGTCGCCGGGATAATCAACCCAGTCCTCATCGCCTAACCGAAAACCGCAAGGGCCTGTCAGATTGAAATACATCTCGGAGGCCTGATGAGCATGATCTCGATAGAGTGTGCGGGGTTTCAGGAAAAACAGACTCAAAAAAAGATCTTCGCTGAAGAAAAAACTCTCGCCTGGTCCAACCAGACGGCAGACGAGGTTGCCGTCGAGAAAGCTTTGTCCGACATCCGCTCCTGCTTCGTAATATCCGGCACTGCTGTCCGTCTCTGCATTCCAGTTCAGAAATGGCGCGGCTGCCGACAATGCTTGTGCGACCGTCTTGAGGGAAGCGGGAATATGCTCCACTGCTGCCTTGAGTTCGCCCTCGAAATGGAGCGGAATCTGGGGCGGTAACGGTGAGCACCGATGACCATCGAGGTCCAATGCGTCCAACCGGGAAATTGTCTGTTGCACCCCGTCGAGTTGTTCGCTCGATTGCAGCGCATCATGAATCGCACGAATCAGGGAAGTGATTTTTTCTGAACTCATATGACTTTTAAGTTCGACCCGTAGACTCTCAAACCTCGAGGCACTTCCCTCACAAGAAAACGCCGGTTTATGGCATCTGCTTCAGGCGGCGTTATCCCTCACAGGCGATCATGGCCTCTTCAGGACTATAGGCTACCTGCAGTTGCAAGCGACTAGCTTCTTTCAGATATCCTGAATCGGTCATCTTGTCCAGAAATCCAATGAGCTGATCGTAGTAGCCCACTATGTTCAGCAAAACGCATGGCTTGTCGTGCAGACCCAGTTGCGCCCAGGTCCACATCTCAAAAAGCTCCTCCAACGTGCCGATTCCGCCCGGCAAAGCAACAAACCCATCTGACAGATCTGCCATCAACGCCTTGCGCTCATGCATCGTTTCTACGATGTGCATGTTCGTCAGTGAAGGGTGTGCGATCTCTTTATCCACCAGAGACTGTGGAATCACACCCGTGACATCGCCGTTTGCTCTCAACACCGCATCAGCGACTGCTCCCATCAACCCAACAGACGCCCCGCCATAGACAAGACCAATGTTCCGTTTTGCCAGCAACGATCCGAATACCGCGGCACCCTCAGCATAAGCCTCGAGATCACCATTACTGGATCCACAAAAGACGCATATGCGATTCATGCTGCTATTGGCAGGAACGCGGCTAGAGTTTTTCCTGTATTCCGAGGGTTCATAAAAGAATTTGACCACTCTATTGAGCCAAGCAATTTATGATAAGTTCGAGTTCTAAGCAAAACAACTCAATAAAGAGAACTATGGCACTAAAACGAATTCAAGTCGGCGAGCGAATGAGTCAGGCAGTGATTCATGGCAACACAGTCTATACGGCAGGTCAGGTGGCGCTTGGCGCGCCCGGTGAGAGCGCAGCAGATCAAACCCGCGATATCCTCTCCCGAATTGACGCATTGCTCTTGGAAGCAGGCACCGATAAGTCCAAACTTATTTCTGCAACGATATGGCTGTCGGATATGAGCACCTTCAACGAAATGAATGAGGTATGGGATGCCTGGGTCACCCCAGGGGACACACCGGCAAGAGCGTGTGTCGAGTCCAAACTGGCGGCACCTCAGTTCACAGTGGAAATCGGAGTCATCGCGGCGCTGGATTAAGGCGCCCCGCTAGCCATGCGCATTGTGATTCTGGGGGCGGGCCTCGCCGGGATCACCAGCGCCTGGGAGTGCCTTCGCGACGGTCACGAAGTAACTGTCCTCGACCGCGCGCAAGCACCGGCCGATTTCACGTCCCGCGCCAACGCGGGACTTATCGCGCCCGGTCATGCTTTCGCATGGGCATCACCCAGCGTCCCGCGGATCATGCTGCGCTCACTTTGGCGCAACGATCAGGCTATCCGCTACCGACCCAGCGTCAATCCCAGGCAATGGCGCTGGCTCGCACAGTTTCTCGGCCAATGCACCGCTGACAACGCTCGTACCAATACGCTACGCAAGACCCGTTTGTGCCAGTACTCACAGTCGCGACTGCACACGGTTGCACAAGAAACCGGTTTTCACTACGACCGCAATACCGGCGGCCTGATCTACTTCTATCGCTCCAGCCAGTCTTTTGAAGCGGCGGCCGTCAAGAGTGAAATCCTCTCAAGCGCGGGAATCAAGATTGAAGCCCTCGATAGAGACCAGGTCATTGCGCGGGATCCGGGTCTGGCGGATGCCCGGGACGAGATTGCCGGGGCCCTGTTCGTCCCGACAGATGAAAGCGGTGATGCGCGAGCCTTTACTGATGCCCTCGCCACACGCTGCACCGAACGGGGCGCCGCGATTCATATGCAGACGGAAATCACCGGCTTTTCAAAAACCCAAGATCGGATCAGCGCGGCCACTACCTCCCGGGGCGAGATCGAGGGAGACCTTTTTGTGTTGGCTTTGGGTGTATTCAGTCCCGTATTGTCGCGTCAGTTGGGGTTTTCCCTGCCGATCTATCCGGTCAAGGGTTATTCCGTCACTCTGCCCGCCGATAATGCACATCTGCTTCCCCGCTATGGGGGCGTAGATGAAGACAATCTGCTGGCCTACTGTCCGATGGGAAATCGTCTGCGCATCACAGCCACGGCAGAAATCGGGAGTTATAGTACGCGTCATCAGCCAAGTGACTTCCGGGTGATGCTGGCAAAGACGCGAGACCTCATGCCCAAAGCTGCGAATTTTGATAAACCGGATTACTGGGCGGGATTAAGGCCGATGACGCCGACTGGCCTGCCCCTGATTGGCGGAACCCGCTGGTCCAATCTTTGGCTGAATACCGGGCACGGACACATGGGCTGGACCATGTCTTGTGGATCCGCCCGAATTCTGGCTGACCTGATCGCCGGTCAACCACCGGAGATCCCTCTGGACGGGATGGATCCGGCATCAACGAGGAAACACTAATGGCAATGCAACCGGACACTGCACAGGATTTCATCAATCTCAAGAATATCCCCTTCACGGTGGATGACGGCATCGCAGCAAGGGCCCGTATTGGCCTGGTGGTGCTTGCGACCGATCACAGCGTGGAGCACGAATTCAAACTCGTGGTGAGCATGCCGGGCGTGGCCGTCTACCAATCGCGGATTCCGAATTCGCCGACGATTACCCCTGAAAACCTGCGGGCGATGGAACCGCACATTACCGACAGAACTGATGTGATTCTCCCGGGCATCCCACTGGACGTCGTTGCCTATGGCTGCACCTCGGCCTCCATGATCATCGGTGAGGAGCGGGTATTCGAATTGATTCATGCCGCCCGCCCGGAAGCGAAAGCCACAACACCCATCACGGCGGCATTTGCTGCATTCCGGGCGACCGGCTGCAAGCGTATTGGGGTGCTCACGCCCTACTCAGACGAAGTGAATCAATTCATCCGCAGCTATATCGAATCGAAAGGGTTCGAAGTGCCCGTGTTCGGCTCATTCAATCAGGATAACGACAATACCGTTGCGCGAATTTCTGCCGACAGTATGCGTGATGCAGCGCTCCAGATCGGAAACCATGACTCGGTTGACGGGGTATTCGTCTCCTGTACCAGTTTGAGACTGGCGCATTGTGTCGCCGATATCGAGGCTGCACTGGGCAAACCGGTCACCTCATCGAATCACGCTCTGATCTGGCACAGTCTGAGACTGGCCGGCATCAATGAAGCCATTGATGGCTTCGGAGAGTTGTTCCGTCTGCCCGCCTGATCACGGCCATCAAAAAGTCCTTAATGGCTCGAAAAATACTTCTGGTCGAGCACCACGATGAACCTCGTGACGACCTGGCCTCGATGTTTCTCCCCAAACTGGGATTCACCCTTGAATACTTCCGACCGTTTGCCGGACAAAGTCTGCCGGATGTCGAGGAAGATACCGCCGGGATAATCATCACGGGAGGTGCCGCCAACGTTGACGAGATGAATCAATATCCCCATCTGCGCGAAGAAGCTAGGTGGATCGAATACTGCCTTAAAAAAGATATTCCTGCCCTGGGCCTGTGTCTCGGAGCCCAACTGCTTGCCCATGTGCTCGGTGGCCCGGTCGCACCGCATGACGACGGCGCACAAGAATTCGGGTTATACGAGATCAAGGCAACTGATGACGAAAGGCAGTTTGTGCCCGACAATTTTTTCGCGGTGCAATTTCACAGCAGGGGCTTTGAAGTCCCGAAAGATGCCGAACGGCTGGCGGCTGGGGACATCTTTCCAAATCAGGCGTTTCGTTACGGCGACCATGTGCTTGGCACCCAGTTTCATCCGGAATGTACACTCGCCATACTGAGACGGTGGCAGGCGCTGGACGCCGCTCCCTGGCGAGCGCCCGGGGTTCAGGCGAGAGAAGATCAAGACCGGCTGGCCGCCAGCCACCTCAATAATGTCGAGCACTGGTTCGAGAAGTTGCTCGGAGATTTTTTTACATCTCGAACAGATAATGCGCACTGAATATTCACGATCCCGCTGGAGCATCCATCATGTCGTTACCTGAAATTGCCATCTCTCAATCACATCAGAATGCTGCAGCATTGGTGGACTCCGCCTGCCCCGAAAGTGTCAGCGAAGTGTTGGACGTTGCGCGCTGTGGCCTCGCCCGCAACACCATCTCGCAATGGTCAGGCTATACGCCCACCACTTTGCATTCGCTGACGGGTCTCGCCGGCGAGATCGGTGTTGGCGCCCTCTATTACAAAGATGAAAGCACCCGTTTTGGGCTCGGCAGCTTCAAGGCGCTGGGCGGCGCGTATGCGGTCCAGCATGTTCTGCGTCAAACGCTCGATGCCGATATGCCGGATACCGAAGTCAGTCTTGAAGATATCAATACCCAACATTTTGCCGACAGGGTAAAAAACATTACCGTGGTCACCGCCACCGATGGAAATCACGGCCGCTCTGTGGCGTGGGGTGCTCAGCGCTTTGGCTGTGAGTGCATGATCTACATGCATGAGAATGTTAGCCAGGGAAGACAGGAAGCCGTAGAAGCCTTCGGCGCAAAGGTGGTACGCGTGCCCGGAAACTATGACGACTCCGTCCGTCAGGCGGACCAAGACGCAAAGGCCAACGGCTGGCACATCGTTTCGGACACGTCCTATCCCGGGTATATGGAGATCCCCCGGGATGTAATGGCCGGCTATACCCTGATGACTACCGAAGCCATGGATCAATTGCCGGAAGACGTTATCCCCACCCATGTGTTTATCCAGGGCGGATGTGGCGGGCTTGCTGGAGCAGTCGGCGCTGATCTGTGGCACCGCTATGGCGACCGAATGCCACACTTAACCGTGGTTGAGCCAGTACCCGCAGCCTGCTTGTATGAAAGCGCCCGCGCAGGTACCCCGCAACTTGTGAATATTGTGGATGAAAGCCTGATGGCCGGCTTGTCCTGCGGGGAAGTCTCGCTGCTGGGATGGCAGATTCTGCATCCCGGCGCTCGTCACTTCATGACGATCTCAGATGCACCCGTTGCGCCACTCATGCAAATGCTTGCGGCGGGCGTATCCGGAGACTCTCCTGTCGTCGCTGGCGAATCAGCGATTGCCGGTTTAGCGGGTCTGATAGGCGCCATGCAGAACGAATCGCTCGCACAGCAGATGAATCTCGATGCGAAGAGCCGCGTATTGGTATTTGGCACTGAAGGCGCCACCGATCCAGAGGTCTTTGAAGCGCTTGTGGGCACGAGCGCAGACAAGATCGCGGCTTAAGGCAGTTAATCATGAAAAATATTGAACGGGGGTTTTCGCCAGCAGAGTTCGAGCAGCGAACCGCGACCGTCCAGAGCCTCATGCATGATGCGAGGCTAGATGCCGTGTTGGTCACCACTGAAGCAGAGATCCGTTACTTCACTGGATTTCACTCGCAGTTCTTTGAGAGCCCTACACGCCCCTGGTTCGTGATCGTGCCGGCAGAGGGTAAGCCTATTGCCGTGATTCCCACAATCGGCGAATCCGGAATGGCCGCCACCTGGATAGATGACATCCATACCTGGCCTTCACCCCGCCCTGCCGATGACGGCATCTCCGCGCTGGCAAGCACCATCAGCAGCCTGCCGACGCGTCACGGTCGCCTTGGAATGCCGCTTGGTCCTGAAAGCATATTGCGGATGCCCGCGGGCGATGCCAAAAAACTGGCCAATGCCATCCCTCATGAGGTAGTGGACTGTGCCGAGATACTGCTGCGCCAACGCTTTGTCAAATCCCCTGCCGAGATCGAGAAGATTCGGCGGGCCTGCCAGATTACCTCTGACGCCTTCGAGGCATTGCCGGGTCACTCGCGTATTGGCGATTCGGAGATCGACATTACCCGTCGCATGCGAATTGATCTTTTGGAACGGGGCGCCGACAACACGCCCTTCATGGTCGCTGGATCGGGGGCTGGGGGATATGACAGCATCATCATGGGTCCCACCCAGCGTCAACTGCAGTCAGGTGACATCCTGATTATTGATACCGGGACTGTCTTTGACGGTTATTTCTGTGACTTCGATCGTAATTTCGGATTCGGTCATGTTGCAGATGACGCACGGCGGGCCAACACGGCTGTGCATCAGGCGCTAGATGCCGGCTTTGAGGCTGCGCGGCCGGGTGCCCGGATGTGTGACGTCTGGTCTGCCATGTCGAGGGTAATGGAGGAATTTGGCTCACTGGGCAACAGTATCGGCAGAATGGGGCATGGGCTAGGCATGCTTCTGACCGAGTGGCCGTCAGTACATCCGGATGATCAGAATATTCTTGAACCCGGTGTGGTCATGACGCTTGAACCCGGCATGACCTTTGCGCCAGGGCGTCAACTGGTCCATGAGGAGAATATCGTTATCACTGAATCCGGTGCTGAGTATCTGACCCGTCGGGCCCCGCCGGAGATTCCTGTGATCCATTAGCCGCAGCCGCAATCTAACGCGGGCATCGGCAATAACCGTTACCGAAAGGCGTAAATCGGACTGCTCCAGGCCTGAAAGCCGTCTTCAGTGGTCACACACACCCAGAGAGGATTATCTGCATCCGGTTTCAGAGGAATCTTTACCTCGGCGCTCAGGGTACGGTGGGGATTGCTCTTTGGCAAACGAAACACACGGATTTTGCGCTCCAGACCACCCGCGTCCAGCACCGTCTCTTCAAGGCCGATTTCTGAAAGCGCTCCATTCAATGCGCCGAAGTTAGTCTCGATACTAAATCTGGCGTCAGAGACATCCTCAAGCCAAACGTCAAAACCGCCGAAGTTGCCGGTGGTGATCGCGTCAAAGACAATCACATCACGGCCGTGCTGTTCAAGGCGTCGCTCGTGATTCCAGGCATTGATCTTTTCCATTCGCTGGATAGACGCCCCCTCAAAACGGGCACGCCCTTTCCACTTGGTTTCACGGCCTCGGCCCCGATATTCCGCACCGCTCCAGACTACCCGGATGCGCTCTCCGAGCTCCTTCTCTGAGAATCCACGAAGCGTCTCAACCACTTCGATTCCATTTCGAACCTCGACCCGCTCGATGGGAGAGAGCGCCGACACTTCCAGCGCCAGGGTGATCTCAGCGTCATCCGTTTGCACGATGTCGCCCATCATCACCTGGGAGACCGTATCAAAACCCGCATCCGGGAAGACGTTAGGGTCATCGTGATAACACTTCCCGCCGGTGGTCAGGTCTGCACGCACATCGAGAAACAACCTTGTGCCTGTGGTGCCGTAATGATGCCGACGACGCAGGCATTCAAAAATACCGTCACGCGTCAGCGATTCAGCAAGAAAACAGGTCAGGCCTCCGTAGGCCCCAAACATCGAAGCCCCCGGATAACTGGCGCCGGGCCTGCCCTTGTGTCCGTCACTGTTGCAGACCACCCCGCTACGGTGGCCCAAGGCAAACCCGTCAGTCAGCATCCACTCAAAGGTGCCCCAGGCAGAGTGGATCTCCATCGAGCGCTCCAGTCGCGCATCGTGGGCATAGACAATATCAGCGTATCTGCCGCCAACATGGGCATAGACCACACAATCCTCGTCCGAGAGCGCCTCAAAAAGCAGTTTCGCATCCGGTGCATCCGTATGAAGATCCTCACGTTCCGGCAACAAAGCATGAGAGGAGCGGCGGATCTGACGCCCTTCGGTCCGGAAGTACACATTGCGATCACCGCCAACTGCGGTATTACCCGACCACTCGTATCCGGGAAAGGTGACGAACCGACCCTCTTCCAGAAACTCAAGTGAGAGTTCGTTGAGATAAGACCAAAACCGGTTATTGACCTGAAAATCATTCGCCTGATGAGACGTCAGATCAAGAAACGCACAATCCCTGGCAAAGGTGAAGTAGCTTCTTGCCGTGCCGATACCGATGGACTCACCGGACTGCCCATGCAGATCCCCCCAGTAACCACTGTAGGGGCCTTGCCGGATCATCATCGGATGCGATTGGGCCACCAGTTCATTGGTATCGTGCCGAAAAACCGTTATTCGCAGCTCTCCCTCTTCGGCTACTCGCAAATCATCAAAAACGACTGCCCGCTCCCCAAAGGGATAGTCAAAGCTGACAGGGAGTCCCTCGACAGGCAGTGTCGTTTCAAAGCGAAGCCGGGCGCAGGCCAGCGGCGTTGGGTTTCCCCAGTTATCCTCCGCTTTCACCCCGAAATGAAACCGCTCACCCGGTCGGCGCAAACTGGGCAGTACCGCCCGCCAGACCTCAGGCTTGCCCGGCACAATATCGATAGTGGGCGTATCGGGGATCGGAACAAAGTGGCCCACCGCACAAACATCGGCCAACACTTTGAATTCAAAATCCGTCTCCACCATAGTCTGCAGCTTGAGGCCGCTTGATCCCTGGCTCGTGTCTCCAAAAACAATGGTGATGGTGTCGCCTTCACGCATATATCCGTTCGACACATTGACGGTAAGAGACTTCCAGCGGGGTCTTGCACTCATGCCCCGGCCCGCATAATTGACCGACAAGGTCACGCCGTTGCTGGCCCGAGCCGTCACATAGTTATCGCCGGCAGGATCCGTCGTCTGCAGTCTGCCGGTATCGCCCATGGCCCGGAACACCACGCGGATCGCGCCGGTGTCATCCAGCCCAAAACGGCCAACGGTATAGGTCAGTGTAAAGGTTTGATAACTCCGCACCTCAAACTGGCCTCGCGGCGTGATTTGGGCATGACCGTACAACACCGGGTCTGCCCCAGGCTCGACCGGCGTCCACCCTTCCCCGACAATGTCAGAGTCAACCAGTCGATCGTCATCAGGCTGTTTGGTCTGATGAGGCTTGACTGTTGTCATGACCGTTATCCGCTACCGCTGCACAGGAGGATAGGCCAGAGCCGCAACAAGGTGCACCCGTCGGTCCATACCCCCGTTGATCGCCGTGTGGTAGCCGCGGGTATCCGTAAAGTACACAGAGCCGTCAGCTGGTAGATGCGTAACGTGGTGATTCACTATGAAAAGTGAACCGGGGTTGCTGATGATCGGGATATGAAGGCGAGGCTCCGGATCCCGGTGCCAGGAGTTGCAGTTGTACGTGTCCTTGGAGAGGATACGCATCCTCCCGATAGGAAAACGTTCGGACAATGTCTGATGCACTTCTTCGAAATAGGTATCGGCAAAACGCGGATCAAACTCACTAAAGGCCGACTCATCAACATACTCTTCGCAGGCCTCCTCCACGTAGCGGTCATCCTTTCGCATCCAATAGCGACCCGACAGGTCGTTTGCCGTGAGGTCACTCTGGCCCGGTCGGCACGTCAGCGGCAATATCCCGAATCCATGCTCCTTCCATTCATCTCCGAGATAACCCACGCGGCTGATGCAGGTCTCAAGGGCTTGTTGCAGCTGCTGGAGTTCAAATTTGAGTTCAAGTCGTTGGATTCCGTCTCCCGGCACAAATCCCGCGACTGATTTCGTCTCAGGAGGAGTTGCCAGGCAGCGCTCTACCAGGTCAGTGTCGTTATCCGATAGCCGATTAAGGTTTTCCATGTGTGCTTTCCCATCCAACATGTCGGGTCGCGTGATATCTTTGTCCACAATGCGGTCGGCCACAACCCGTCTGCTCTGATCTATCGCCCAACCCCTGGAATCTGCTCTATGACGACGTCTGCCTCCCGCCACCCTGATCCTGCCGGGCTCAAGGCAGGCCGCTTTGCCCTCTATGATGCGCGCCACCAGCATCTGCGTGAAATGATGGCCCACTTCGGGATTCCGGTATTGCTCATTGTCGACCCGATCAATATTTTTTACGCCACCGGTGCACGCAATATGATGTTTTTCTCGATGCGGGTGCCGGCGCGGTATCTGCTCATTCTGAGTGAGGGCCCCACCATACTTTATGAGTACCCTGGGTGCGCTCATCTTGCCGAAGAATGCGCTGCGATTACCGAAATCCGTCCGGCCCAGGGCCTGTGTTTCATCAGTTCAGGAGGAGACCCGCAGACTGGCGCGGTGCAGTTCGCGGCAGAAATCTCTACAGCGATAAACGCCTTTGACCCGACGATCGATCAGCTGGCGGTTGACCGCTTTCCTTTTACCGCCATCGATGCCCTGCGCAGCCAAGGGTTCTCACTCACCGATGCGGACAATGTCCTGCAGCAAGCGAGAATGCGCAAACTGCCGATAGAAATCCCGTATATGCGTGAGGCGATGCACCGGGTTGAAACCGCTGTTGCTCAGCTTGAAGCAAACCTTGAACCCGGACGAACCGAAGCCGAGGTCTGGGCGCAATACCACCACGGCCTGATGGCAAAGGAGGGCCATTATGTCGGCACCCGTCTTTTCCAAAGCGGTGAGAAGACTTTTCCCTATTTCAAGGAATGCAGTGATCGGGTGATGCAGCGCGGAGACCTGGTCTGTCTGGATACCGATGCCCTTGGCTACGAGGGCTACGCCGCAGACTTCTCCCGCTCATTTATCTGTGGCGACGCAAAGCCAACTGCTGTACAGAGAGAACTGTTTGCCTTAGCCCGTGAACAACTCGAAACCAATGCAGCGATCCTGAAGCCCGGCATCAGTTATGAGGAACTGGCAGAAACCGCCTGGCCCATACCGCCGGCGTACCGCGATAGCCACTACAGTTGTATCGGTCATGGTCTGGGACTCTCAGGGGAATATCCGAACATTCCCTACAAAACCGAAGGTCAGCCCTATCCGCTATCAGGTTGTATCGAACCGGGCATGGTGATCTGCCTGGAGAGTTATATTGGCTCCAGGGAAGCGGGCGAGGGCGTCAAACTTGAAAACCAGTACCTGATCCATGACAACGCAATCGAGCAGATGTCGACCTACCCTTTGCACGACCGGCTGCGTTGATTTCGCCTGCCTGGCCATGAACACCAGTGCGGTATTGGCAAGAGAGCCTTGAAAAGGTACGAGGAAGTCATAAACTCGGGTGTTAGACTCATTGCGCGTCATGTCTCAATAGCCGCCATGTCATGAAAAATTTTTCGGTCAAACAACAACTCCGCTCTGGCGCCCGGTTGAACGGCTGCTGGATCGAAAGTTTCAGCCCGATTGCCGCAGAGATCATGGCAATGAGTGGCTATGACTCGGCCATGATTGATCTTGAACACGGCCCCGGCTCTCTCACTGACGCAGTGGTCATGATGCAGGCCCTGAGCGCGCACCAATGCAAGCCGATGATCAGGGCCACCAGCGGGGACCCTGCCGTGATCAAAAGGGTGCTTGATATCGGGCCGCTCGGCATGATGGTGCCGAATGTCAAAAGCGTGCAGGAAGCCCGTGATGTCGTTGCCGCCTGCCGGTACGGGCCTGACGGATTTCGGGGTGCCGCCCCTGCATTGCTGCGGGCAACCGGTTACGGGGAGCACGTCACCGACTACGAGCAATGGATGACCGAGGAGTTTTTGCTGATTATTCAGATCGAATCAAAAGAGGCGGTCGATGCGATTGATGACATCGCTGCCGTAGAAGGAATCGATATGCTGTTTATCGGCCCGATTGATCTTTCGGCATCGCTCGGCGCGCTCGGGCAGTTCGACAGCACAGAATTTATCGAGGCTTTCGAAAAGATAGAGCAATCCGTCCTCGCAGCCGGCAAGTACCTTGGCTCCATTCCCTTTGGGGATTGGGACAGCGCACGGCTTTACGGCAACGGCCACCACCTGGTGCTCGCCGGGGCCGATACGCTCTTGCTGCGCGAGGCAGCGGGCCGCGATGTCCAGGAGTTGCGGCGAGCGTGTGAAAGCCTTCCTGACTCCTGATCCGCCACACTTAGTTTTCAGGCAACCGAGACGGCTTTGATCATGCAGTATATCGATCCAACCAAGGAGACCTTTGCAGCATTTCGGGACAACGACCGCGAAGGCCCGATTCATATGCTGAACCTCGTTCGGTTCAGGGAAAAAGCGGCTTATCCTGACGGGCGGGAAGTTACAGGGGCCGAAGCTTACGCCGCCTACGGCAGTGAAAGTTATCCGGTGTTTTCAAAACTTGGCGGCCAGATCGTATGGCGCGGCAACTTTGAACTCATGCTGATAGGTCCAAGTGAAGAAAAATGGGACGAGTGCTTTATTGCACAATACCCCTCTGTCGATGCCTTCGTGCAGATGATCCGTGACCCCATTTACCGGGAAGCCGTAAAACACCGACAGGCTGCGGTGCTGGACTCGCGACTGATCCGGATGGCGCCTGCTGATGCGGGCACGGGGTTTGGCAAAAGCGGTTAAGACTTCGGTTCTCTCTGATACAACGCGTTCGACCCTTCGTGACCTACCGTCATTGTCCTGACCAGGACGCCTCTCTCATCATTGTTGGATCCGGCTTTGCTGCAGCAGCGGCGGTCATCCATCTCGCCCACAACGGCTTTGCACCATCTGACATCCTGATCATTGGCCCGGGAACACTGGGCGCCGGCCAGGCTTATGGATGCCAGGCGGATGCGTTTCGACTCAACGTCCGCGCCGACCTGCAGCGGCTATGGCCGGATCATTCCGATCACTTTCCGCAATGGGCAAAGACACACATTGAAGACCCACAAGCAAAAACCCACGCGGGGCTTTTTTACCGCCGCGCGGACTTCGCTCGTTATGTCAACGCCCAACTCGAAGCTGCCACGGGCAAGAAGGAGTTGCGCCAAGTTCCTGCACGGGTGGTCAATATCAGGCCCGTCCAGCAAGGTTGGCAGGTGTTCTGCGACGACAGGACGGCGTATCACGGTGCCAGTCTTCTTCTGGCGACCGGCAATCCTGAGCCCCAATGGCCCATCCCAAACCGGTTTGAAGACAGTTCGACCTTGATCCGAACCCCCTGGCGCGGTGACTGGCTAGAGCAGATAGATCCGACTGCAGCTATCTGCCTCGTCGGGTCAGGGCTGACCGCCATGGATGCGTTGTCTGGGCTGGCCGAGCGGGATCATAAAGGACCGATTAGCCTTCTGACGCCTCATGGCATCCTGCCTCCTGAGCAGGTGGGGTGGGAGCCGGGCGATCCGTTTTTGTGGCCCGACACGCGGCGGGCATCAGAGTTCCTGCATGTCACCTTACAGATGCTGAAAGCGGGTTTCTGGGAAGAGCCCGAATGGCAGCAACGTTTTTCTGCGCTACGGAGCGGTATCAGTACGGCGTGGCAGCAGTTACCGGTAGAGGATCGGATGAAGCTCCAACGACGGGCCGGGTGGCTCTGGTCACTGGCCCGATTTCGCGCGAGCCCTCAGACGGTCGAAGCTGCTCGGAATATGGCAGACCGGGGCCAACTGACACTGATTCGCAGCGCACTGAAATCTCTCGAGAGCACCCGCTCCGCCGGATGGCAGCTTGGACTCGCCAATGAGGCCTCCCTCAATGCGGATATCGTCGTCAACTGTACCGGCGTCGGCCGCGATCCCCTCATCCGCAAACTGATGGCAACTGGACGACTCACACCACTCGGCAAAAGTCATTCCCCAGCGGTCTCACCCGGCTTGCAGGTTATCTCTCCAGACGGATCGCCTTGCGACACGCTGTTCTGCATCGGGCCAGCCACCGCACTCGCACTGGGAGATGTAATGGGGGCAACCAGTGTCGCTGCCCAAGCGGCAGGCTTTGCCCGATCGCTTCACACCGCTGAAAAGTAATCACCGCTCACATCACGTTGGCAACGGCGTCCTTGCGCAACACAGATTCGCGCCAGCGCAGCGCAATAAACAAGGTCAATACAATACCGATCAGCATGTACAGACCCATGGTCTCGTTAAAACCAATGCGTTCAATCAGCCAACCCGCTACGACGAGACTGACGGGCAGTGTATAAATTGCCAACATCCGGACACCCATCACCCGGCCGCGAAATGCCGGGTCCGCAGTGCGCATCAACAAACCCACAAGAGGCACCATCGAGAGATTGTGTGCAAGACCCGCCAGACCCATCAGAATTATCCCAAGCGCCAGCTGATCCACGCAAAGGAAACTCGCCAGCACAATATGCCAGACGAGGGCGAAGAGAATCATTGCCCGGCCGGGCCGGACTTTATGTCCGATCACGCCAAGAATGATCGAACCGGCTAGAGAGCCGATGGCAAATCCCGCCATCAGGTAGCCCAACCCAGTCTGATCCGTTCCAAAGGTTTCCCGGGCCACATAGGGGAGTAAACCGATCGGCAGGGGAAAGGCGGTAAAGTTGACCAGTACCGCAATCCAGATGGCGGCTCGAAGATGGGGCGTTCTCCAAACGTAACCCAATCCCGCACGCAGCTCTTTCCAGGGAGCAAAGCGCGATGACGCTCGCAGGCTACTTCCGCCGTGCTCCTGGAGCGTCTGAACAGAAATGGCGAGGGTAAAAACCAGTCCCACGCAAAATAACACCAGAATCACCAGGTAGGTTGCTGCAATGCCGACCACGGCAAAAAGCCCGGACCCCACCAGTGCCCCAACGACCCGCGCCGAATCTACCGTCGTTCGTGTCAAACTTGTCGCAGTCAGCAAGAGCGCGGCTGGCACCAGCGATGCCATCAAGGAAGTACGGGTGCCGTGCTCGGAGGGTCGCACCAACCCGGAAAGCAATGCGATGACCAGAATCAGTTCAGGCGTCAATTTATCCAGCAGGATCACCAGCACCACAACTGAGGACAGAATGACATAAAGCGTCCTGAGAATGCTTAACAGTCGGCGTTGGCCAATACGATCAGCCACGACCCCCAACATGGGGGATAAGAGTGTGCCGAGAAATAACAATGCCCCGAACATCGTGAGCATCACAACGGAGCCTGTTTCGACCAGGATGTACCACCCGAGGACGAGCGTTTCCATCTCGAGCGCCCAGGAGGTCACCAGGTCCGCCGTCCATTGAAACCGATAGTTGCGAACCCGGAACGGCTCGAGAATGGCGGGATGGCGCCGTGCGCTCAATTTGCGCCGCCCCTGCCGTAGTCCACTAGAACTGCTGCACCCAGTCGACTACCGCATTGATGAGTTCGTCATCTACTCCGTCAAAGAAATGATTTGCGCCTTCGATTACCTGTTGCGAATAGCGCGTGTTATGGGCGGCACCGGCCTTTCGTGTCTCAACAGTCTCAAGGACACCGGGGAGATCGTCATCGCCATAAAGATCGAGTACGGGAATGGTGATCTGCTTTAATGACTCGGCGCTGTTAACGTGGCTGTCCTTTTGTGTGGCTCCCATGCCGATGGCAATCAGGCCTTTGGCATCGCTGGCATGTCGGGAAAGATAGTAACTGGCCATCGTGGCACCCTGACTGTGGGCGGCAATCACGATGGTCTGGATGCCTTTTTCCTTTAGAAATGCTTCGGCGGCTCGCAGACGCGGCGGGACCTCAGGATAGAGTGCGACATATTCTTCGTACTCGGCCTCGTTATGCAGAATCGGCATCTGAAGAGCAAGGGTATTCCAGCCATATCCCGCCATCTCGACCCGAATAGGCTGCACCACCTGCTGCCAGTTCGGATGGATGCCCGTACCATGGACGACAATTAGTCCCTTGTCTGAGCCCTCTTCCGCCTCCGTATAGATCGCGAAAACATTCCGGCCCTCGACCACAAGATCAACCGATTCGCCATCCATGATCGAATCTTCCACCTGCTCACGCCAGCGCTCTTCTTTTTCCAAATCTGACGCCAACAAAGGCGTCGTGAGCGCCAGCAGCGCTATCCAGACAATCGGTTTTGAGATCATGGCTTTGCGCCCCGACGGTGTTGGCGACACCCGTCGCCGCAAGAGTTAAGTGCCCTAAATTATATGGTTTTGAGCGCTCTCGGTGTCGGCAAACCCTCTATTGAAAAGCACCCCTACCCCTTCCTATAATGAATGCTCGTTCGCGATGGCGTCGCGGACGTTCACACTTGGCACTGTGTTCGGGATTCTCCGCACACAGTATTGAGTCATCCTGTACGCCCGGATGAATTCCCGGGCAAAAGGTATTCAACGTCGCCCGGGCAACACGAGGTGATCAAGATGAATACCGTTTCCCAAAGACCCGAGTTTTTTGAACTTCACAATGGGTCGAAAAGTCCACTCCCGTTTTCTGCTGCTGAATACGAAAGACGGCTAACTGCGCTTAGGCAACTGATGTCAGACAGAGGACTTCGTGCTGTCCTACTGACCTCAATGCACAACGTCGCCTACTACTCGGGATTCTTGTATTGCAGCTTTGGCCGGCCCTATGCGTGCATTGTCACCGAAACCGGTTGTACCACCATCTCTGCGAACATTGATCTCGGACAACCCTGGCGGCGCAGTTATGGTGACAACCTGATCTATACCGACTGGAAACGGGACAATTATTGGCACGCAGTAAACCATGTGTTACCCGAGACTGATCTCGTCGGTATTGAAGGTGATCATCTCACCCTGGCTGCCCGGCAGAAGATGGAGTCGCTCAATAGCCATCTTCAAGCTGAAGACATCAGCAACGACATCATGACCCTGCGAATGATTAAATCTGCAGAAGAAATTGCACTCATCAAAGGCGGCGCGCGGATTGCCGATATCGGCGGCGCCGCAGTACGGGACGCGATTCAGGCAGGTGCAAGAGAGATTGATGTCGCCATGGCGGGCCGCGATGCAATGGAACTCGCGATTGCCAAGGCCTATCCTGACAGTGAAATCCGGGACACCTGGGTATGGTTTCAGTCCGGCATCAACACGGATGGCGCCCATAATCCGGTGACGACTCGACAGTTGGAAAGCGGCGATATTCTGAGCCTCAATACCTTTCCCATGATATCCGGGTACTACACAGCGCTTGAGCGCACCCTGTTTCTCGAGGAAGTCGATCCGGCCTCGCTGAAGATCTGGCAGGCCAATGTCGAGGCCCATGAACTTGGCCTATCGCTGATCAAGCCCGGCGCCCGTTGCTCTGACATCTGTGCTGAAATCAATGCGCATTTTGCCGAACTCGATCTATTGCAGTACCGCACATTTGGATACGGACATTCTTTCGGCGTACTGTCCCATTACTACGGACGCGAAGCGGGGCTGGAACTGCGCGAGGACATCGACACCGTTCTTGAACCGAATATGGTGGTCTCGATGGAACCCATGCTGACCATTCCGGAAGGACAACCCGGCGCGGGCGGTTACCGGGAGCACGACATTCTGGTGCTCACGGAAAACGGCTCAGAAAATATCACCGGATTTCCCTATGGTCCGGATCACAATGTGATCTCGCGTTAGGAAGGCGGCCGCACTATTCGTATCGTGGCTGCCCTCTTTCGCCCGCGTCCGTATCCAGTTCGCGGGCGAAACGATGCCCCGCATAAACCGCCGCGGCAATGATGGCCGGCGCATCGCAGTCACCGATACGATGGAGGGTCGGCCCGTTCGAGGCCGATGTTTCATTAAAGCGCTCTGTCAGAGCCTGATACAGAGCGTCGTTCGGTCGTCGAGCGGTCACCAGCACCAGAGCATTGGCACCAAGCGTTTGCTCCTGATCAGTGTAACCGCTCGCAATCCGAACCTCCTGGCCTTCATAGGAAATCAACTGATGACCGGTTTGAAGGGTGACACCAAGTTCGAGCAGTCGTTTCTGGACATAAAAACGCTCTGAGGTGTAGTCACACCAATCAGAGACGACGTCCTCGGGCGTCACCAGGGTAACCTTTTGACCGGCGAGAATGATTTTCTCTGCGACCAACCCCCCCATATAAAAACTGTCGTCGTCATAAACTACCACGGGGCCTGACGGCAGTTGCCCCGCCATGATGTCATCCGGCGTGAGGATGTTTGCTGCGGGATTGAGGGTCTCCAGAGGATAAGGGTGCGACCGACCAAACCCATCCGCTCGCCAGTGCGCACCTGTCGCGATGGCGACATGATCAGCACCGGTTGCAAGGACATCATCGGCAGTCAGTTCACTCTCAAGAAAAACCTGCACCTCGGCCATCTTCTGAATCTGTTGCTGCCGATAGTCGCGGACCCGAATCCATTCGCCGAGGCCAGGTAACGCGGCTTCTCGCGCGACCCGCCCCCCAAGCTCACGGGTGGCTTCTGCCAGCATGACCCGGTAACCGCGTTGTCCAAGCATCCGCGCAGCTTCCATCCCCGCAGGACCCGCACCCACTATCAGAACCTCAGCATCCGAACCCCGGGTAGCAACGACTTCGGGGTGCCAATTGCGCCGATACTCTTCTCCCATCGTCGGGTTTTGGGTACAGCGGATCGGTGTGCCCAATCCGTCTCCGGTGTAACAGATATTGCAGCCGATACATTCGCGAATGTCGTCGGCGTGACCCTCCAGGATCTTGTTGGGTAAAAACGGATCAGCGATTGAGGGGCGCGCCGCACCGATAAAGTCCACGATGCCACGCCGCACCTGGGATGTCATGGTCTCGGGCGAGGTGAACCGACCGACCGTCACCACCGGCTTGGTCGTGACAGACTTCACAAACGACATGTATTCCTCAAGTGATCCTTCCTTGAAGAAACGGGAGACGCCCATCTCCTGGTAATAGTTGTTGATGTTGATGTCCCACAAATCCGGCAGTTCGGCCAGCATCTCAAGGCGGTCACGGCGCTCTGCGGTCAGTTCCGGCGTCTCACCATCGTCGCCGCCAACCGAATAACGTACGGCAACAGCACAGCGGTCTCCCACGGTCTCCTTGGTGTCCTCAATGAGTTCCCGAAGCAGTCGGGTCCGATTCTCCAGGGATCCGCCGTATTCATCGGTCCGGGTATTGGTCTCGGCCGACAGGAAGTGAGACAGGAGGTAGCCGTGGGTGGCATACACATACACAATATCGAAGTCCGCTTCCTTTGCCCGAAGCGCTGCTTCTCGGTGCCAACGCCGGAACTCGCGGATATCCGACTTGTCCATTGATCTTGGCTGATATGGATGACCCGCAAGATTCGGAATACTGGCCACATCAACAGCAGTCTCACGGGTGTAATGATTCGCTGACCGAGCACCCCCAAACCAAAGCTCCACCCCTGCCAGGGCGCCATGATCATGTACCGCTTGAGTCATCAGTGCCTGATCTTTGATGTGATCGTCATGCCACAAAGCAGCATTCGGATGGGGCAAATCATCCGAAGCAGGATGAATCGAACACCATTCGGTGCAAACGACCCCCCACCCCCCCTCGGCCTTCATGCCCCTCAGCGCTGCGGCCATTTTAGGCCGCAACCAGCCGAGCCCCGTACAGTGGGGCACCTGATAGAAGCGGTTCTTGGCCGTCACCGGGCCGATACGAACCGGCTCAAACAAAACGTCATGCTGGGGGTTACGCATAGGCGTAGGTCCTTTTAATCGCCGCCATGAGATAGTCTCCAGCCAGCACAGGGGGATAGCGGGCCGGCTCATCCGCACTGCAGCAGGAGTCGATACATTCAATCAGTGCGTGATAATTTGTGTTGCCAAAGCACGCGAGGGAAACTCTCTCGCGACCGGAAACATTAATCACTCGATGCGGCGTTGCCCGAAAACGGTCATTGGTCCAATGCTGCATCAGCTCTCCGATGTTGATCACCAAAGTCTCGGGTACCGGCTCAACCGCCTGCCACTCTCCAGATAAGGACTGGATCTGCAGCCCCTTCACGCCGTCCTGCCAGAGCATGGCGAATGCCTCGTAATCATTGTGGGCGCCGATACCGCTAGGCTCCGATACCCCGTCTTGGGGCACCGGCGCGTAGTAATTGACATTCATGACACTTGCGGGCTTTTCCAATAAAGGCGCGAAGAACTCTTCTGTCTGCCCAAGTCCCACAGCAAACAAGCGAAATATGGTATTCGACAGCACCTGGAAATGGTCATACGCACACGACAAGGCTTCCTTAAATTCCGGCATCTCCCGCGGCCACACGTTGGGCCCGTACAGGGTGATGCCCGCCTGGTAATCCGGATCATCCTCGGACAGGTCCAGGGCCACCTTATACGCCTCCCGAATATCACCACCTTTAGAAACATCAGGATAAACATCGTGATGCCCGCCATAGCCCCGGTGATGCGGAAACTGCGAGATATGCACCTTCGCCTTAAATTCGGACGGCATCCGGAAGAACTCCAATGCCGCCCTTTTGGCGCTTTCAAAAACCTGCTCTTCGATTCCATGGCCGCTGACATAAAAAAATCCTGCGCTCTCGCAGGCATCAACCGCGGCTTGAGAGATCTGCTGCTTTGTTGCAGCGTCTCCCTCCACGAACGATTCAAGATCAATGATTGGCAGCGACGCGATTTCCACTGGACCATCCAGGTGCTGGTCTCTAACAGAAACTATCTTACGCAGAAGCCGATTTATAAGGCAACCACAAAAATTTTCTGATTTCCGGTAAAGAGTGGAGTATCCTGACTCGCCTCACTGACTCGGCATCCGCACCCGATGGCTAACGCTCTCCAACATGGCCGCCGTCGATTCCTGAAGACCGCAGCCGCATCATCACTGCTGCCGTCGATCAGCTTTGCAGACTTTCCGAGCAATCCCGATGTCGTCATCATCGGCGCTGGCATTGCCGGGCTTGAAGCCGCCCGAACACTCACAAAACAAGGCATCACATTCATCATGATTGATGCCAATGACCGTATCGGTGGGCGGGTGTATACCAATCACTCTGTCTTCAACGTCCCTTTCGATACGCATGCGCATTGGATGCGCGCCTCTCCAGCAAACCCGCTGCTGGATCACGCCAGGGCTCGCGGGTTTGAGGTCTACCGGGATCCAGGGCGCGTTGAATACTTTGTCGGAAACAGGAAAGCAACCGACGAGGAATTGACTGATCTTCATCAGACCGACGCGCTTTTTAACAGTCGAATCAAGCATTCTGCATTGAGCAGTGCAAGCGGCGCTGACGACAACGCCCGCACCGCTCTTGGCGAAGACTTCTTTGCAACTCCCTGGGGTTACACCGTCGCTTCCGATTATGGCGTCTGGGACATGGCGCAGGACTCTGCGGACTGGTCGCCGAAAAGCTGGTGGAGCAGTCTCGATGCCACCAGTTGGTTCTGCACCCAAGGCTATGGCGCCGTCGTGGCCGACTATGGTCGAGCAATCCCGGTTCGTCTGCGAACCGGGGCATCCAGAATAGACTGGAGCGGGCCGGATGTGACCGTTACGACGTCTGCTGGGACGATACGGGCCAAAGCCGCAATCCTGACCGTCTCCGCAGGGGTACTCGCCGCTGAGCGGATCCACTTCACTCCCTCCCTGCCTCCACAGAAGCAACAGGCGATCCAGAATATCGATATGGCGTTGATGAATTACATCGGCCTGCTGTTCAAAAAAGACATATTCGGCTTCGGTCAGGACACCTATGTCTATCAACAGCAACATGACGAAACTGGAGTGGGTTATCTGACGAACACCCATAACGCCAATCTGACTTACGGTTATGTCGGGGGTAGTCAGGCCAAAGCATTGGAAGCTGAATCGATGGAAACCACTGTGGCCTATGCTCTGGATGGCCTGAAAAGCATGCTGGGCAACAATATCGAAAAGCAACTGCTGAAAGGATTTGCCACCGCCTGCGGGAAAGTCCCCTTGTTCGACGGCGCTTATTCGTCCGTCAGGCCGGGTAAGACTGCCGCCCGTCGGGCATTGGGCGCCACCCTGGCGGAAAAGCTCTTTTTCTCAGGAGAGGCCACACATACTTCCCAACCCAGTACCGTCAATGGTGGTCTCGAGCGCGGCCATGCTTGCGCACTGGAGGCAGCGGCCTACGTGAAGAAAATATCCTAGAGGCAGCCAGACAAAACCTGCATACAGTCTTAGCTGCCAACCCGCTGCAAAACAAACCACGCAAACTGCTGAACCGCACCTGTCGGGGTGATATGCGCTTCTTTTCGCTCCTCACGCAATACAAATTCGCAGCCCAGCAAATCCAGCAGCTTCGCCGTATCGTACTGAACGATCTCAAGACCGCTGCACTTTGTTGGCCCATCCATTGCAAAGGTGCCCACCACAAGATGCCCGCCAGGCAGGAGTGCTTGCTCTAGCGCGACACGATAAGCAGCACGCTGCTCAGGTTCTGTCAAAAAATGCAGAACCGCCCGGTCATGCCACAGATCATACGAGCGATCAGGCAAAAATTCGGTCACATCTGACACCTGCCAACGGACCTGATCGGCTCGCGCACCGAGGCGGCGGCGGCTTAGGTCGAGGGCGGCTTCCGAGATATCCAGCACCGTGACGTCCAAATAGCCCTCATCCAGCAGGTGGTCCACGAGCACACTGGCGCCTGCGCCGACGTCAATCAGTGCTGCGCTCTTTTCTAGCTGGCAGGATCGAATCAGCGAAAGAGAAGTATCAGGGTGTAACTGGTACCAGCTCACCTCATCCGCCGGTCGGCGGCCATAGACGGACTGCCAATGCTCAGATCGACTCATGTTTTAGCCCTCGCAGCGAATAAAGGAATGATCAATACCGAATCCATAGATAATAGAGCCCCTGGAATCTCAATACACCTTTATTCGGGGTGATCACTTGAAAGTCTCTTCCCTTAATCCGACTCTGCCGGGGGCATTCGCTATCCGAACGGTTTTCCTGCCTGCTGTTTTTTGCCTTTTTGTCTCCTGGCTCAGTAGCGGCGTCTCCTATGCGCAAGAGTCGAACACAGCGACTCTGGGTGAAGCAGAACAGGAGTTGCTCGCGCTGGAGACCGAGTTAGACCGAAAAATAGAAAAGACTAGAAACTTGGAGATGGAGCAGCAGGAAGTACGGGCTTCAGATCGTGCGGCACTTCTGTATCGCCGAGATCAGCACTCTCTTGATGTACTGGCCGACATCATCAGGATTATCGAAAAGATCGACACCCTGCCCCCCGAGAGCGTGGCACAGATCGCCGTACGCTCTCGAATGACCGAAAGGCTTGAAAGCATTGATGATCTGATTATTCAGAGATTAAAAGAACTCGACAAGCGAATCACGGATGCGCACGATTCGATGAGCTCGCTCTCAGGAGCAGACAGCTTTTCCCGAAAAGCCTATCTCAACAGCCTGTACCAGCTGCGCAATCAGGTGCTGGCAGCCATGGTCCAAGTGATTCCCGCCCGAGAGTCTCTGGGGATCCCGGGCAACGGATTTCGAAGCCAGGCCGAACTGATCCTGTTTTCCCACGCAGAGAGATTGGTTGCGCTTTTAGAACTCTCTGCAGCTGCCAGCCTTGAGTTAAGCCGCGAGCAGGGTTTAACCAAATCGGATCCGGACTTTGTCCGGGCGCAGACAGAGCTCAAGATTCGTCATGAAACAGAACTCGCGCAGCTCATAGACATTACCAAGGCGCTTGAAGACTTGGGCTTGGACACAGCCTCCTATCGAGCCACTATCGTCAAGCAAAGAGGCGTTCTTTCGACAGAACTTTTTCAAAAAGAAATTCTAGGCAGTATCGCTCTCGACTACTGGAATTCCCTCCGATCTACGCTGAGCTCACACTCTGCCGACGTCATCCTCAATGCGCTTGTGATTTTGCTGATCCTCTTTGTCGCGCGCTGGCTGAGTCGCCTGGCTCGCCGCGCCACAAACGCGGCACTTGGCAGAACAACCGCCTCTTTGTCCAAGCTGCATCGCGATACGCTGGTCGCTGCGGTCGGCGCCACGACGATGGGCGTAGGGATTCTGCTCGCCTTGGGTCAGATGGGCATTTCTCTTGGACCCATGCTGGCCGGACTCGGTATTGCCGGTTTTATTATCGGCTTTGCACTCCAGGATTCGCTCGCGAACTTTGCTGCGGGCGGAATGATCCTGATTTATCGGCCATTCGATGTTGATGATTATGTTGAGGTCGCAGGTGAAAAAGGCCTGGTAAAGAAAATGAGCCTGGTAACCACAACCATTCACACATTCGATAACCAGACGCTGGTTATCCCGAATAACAAGATCTGGGGCTCAGTCATCAAAAACGTGACGGCCCAACGGACGCTCCGCGTGGATCTTGTGTTCGGCGTCAGCTATGACTCTGATATCGAGAAAGTCGAAAAAATCCTGTGGGAGGTCGTCTCGCAGCACCCGAAAGTGTTGAAGGATCCGGAGCCAAAAATCAGGGTTGACTCCCTGGGTGACTCATCAGTCAACTTCACGGTCAAGCCCTGGGCCGCTCGAGACGATATATGGGAAGTCCGCTGGGATCTTATTCGATCCGTGAAGATGAAATTTGATGCCGAAGGTATCGTGATTCCATTTCCCCAACGTGACGTCCATCTGTCCTATTCGGGCGAGCCGCTTAATCCGTCGGCGTGACCGTTTTCACCAAGGCAGGGAGTAGGTCTTCACTGTGGTGTAGCTTTTCATCGCTTCAATGACGCCCTCTTTGTAGCCGAGTCCTGAATCCTTTACTCCGCCAAACGGCGACATCTCAATGCGGTATCCGGGGACTTCCCAGATATTCACCGTCCCCGTCTTGAGTTCCGATACAAAACGGGTGATATGGTCCCATCGATTAGTGCACACACCGGTAGACAGGCCAAAGGCTGTCCCGTTGTCCACTGCAATGGCATCATCGATATCCTTGACGCGTATAATCGGAATGGGCGGACCAAAGGTTTCCTCGACGACGAGTTCCGCATTTCTCGGCACATGATCCAGAACGGTTGGGGAGTACAGGGCGCCCTGGCGATCGTTCCCGTAGAGTAGCGTGGCCCCCTCGCTGATCGCGGCATTGACCCGGGTTTCAAAAAGCTGTGCGGCCCCCTCGTGCACGACGGTCCCCATGTCCGTGTCGGAAGACATCGGGTCACCATAGCGGATCTTCTGAGCCTCGCTGACCACCAGTGGCGCAAATTCATCAGCGACGCTTTCAACGCAAAGGACCCGCTTAACCGCGGTACAGCGCTGGCCGGAGTTCTTCGTTGCGCCCTGTACGGCCATTGCCGCCGCTTTTTCAAGATCAGCGTCTTCCATGACAATCAGAGAAGAATTGCCCCCAAGCTCCAACACGGTGCGGCGATAGCCTGCATGATTGGCGATATGTTTGCCAACAGCCACGCCTCCAGTAAACGTAATCAGTTCAATATGGTCATTGGTGATCATCTCCTCACCAATATCGCCCGGAAGCCCTGTCACGACCGAGAACATCTCAGGCGGCAGTCCGGCTTCGTACAGCACATCTGCCAGCGCGAGTGCCGTCAACGGTGTCAGTTCGGTCGGCTTACACACCATACAGTTATTGGTGGCAATCGCGGGTGCCACCTTGTGAGCCACCATATTCATCGGATGATTGAATGGCGTAATCGCAGAGATTGCCTTCAGTGGGTCGCGCTGGGTGTATATCCGTCGCTGCTTGCCGTGAGGCGTAAGATCACATGAGAAAATCTCGCCGTCATCAATAATGCAAAGCTGGCCCGCCAGGCTGAACACATCAAAAGCCCTGCCCACTTCATAGAGAGAATCCTGTTTGGAGATTCCCAATTCCGCAGTAATCAGATCTGAAATCTCATCGCGCCGCGACGTCAGAATCTCTGCAGTACGCATCAGAATCTGCTGGCGTTCATAACGGGTCAGTGTCGGCGTATAGGCAGCGGCAATATCAAAGGCCTGGGCAACATCCTCCCGAGTCGCACAAGGCACAGTTCCCACGACACTGTTGTCCCAAGGGTTGAAAACCTCGATACGCTCGTCACGGTCAGGCGTTTCACCACCGATCCGCAGGGTCTCATGAATTGGGGCTTTGGTCATCTTGGCGGCGTCGCTCATGAGTCATCCTCCACGACATGATTCAGCGTATGGTTGAAAATATCAAAGTTACGGCGACCCGTTGCATCCGCTTCAAGGCGACGGTTCACGATAAAGGGCACCCGTTGCTCAGAGAGCCCTCCGTGCGAGCGCAAAGGATCCTTCAGGCCGGACAAATCATGCTTCTCGGGAGCACTGCCCAGTACATGATCACTCGTACTGATCACGACAAGATCACCAATGCGGTCGGAAGGCAGACCGAACAACTCACAGGCCTCGCTCCGGGTCAGGACCTTTTCAACTCCAGTCACCCCATCCAAAGCTTCACGAGCACGGGCATGATCCGATTGACTGTCCAGATAGACGGTGGCGAATCCACCCAGCGCTCCGTGATGGACCACGTACGGGTCCGTAATCGGCAGAATCACTCGAAAATCACTTAATCCCGCCTGCACGAACAGCGGCTCGAGATAGATGACGTTTGGCTCACCCGCCGAACCATGCTTGGCCTTCATGCCGTGATCAGCAGTAAGGGCAATCGTGGCACCCATCGCGTCGAGTTTGGCGAGATATCCGTCCATCATCGCATAAAAGGCGTTAGCGACCGGCGACCCTGGAGCATGCTTGTGCTGAATGTAATCCGTCGTGGACAGATACATGATGTCCGGACGCATTGACTTCATCAGCACAACCCCCGAGGCAAAGACGAATTCGGATAGTTCTGCGCTGTAAACATCCGGCACCGGCATTCCCACACGATCGACAATATTCTCTATGCCATGCTCGGCCAATGTCGCCTGGTCGGCAAGCTCTGAGGAGAAGCACACTGCATTTCCTTCAGCGATATCCAAACCCACGCCCAGCAAACGACGCAGTTTGTCCTTTGCTGTCACGACGGCCACCTTGGCCCCGGCCTGGTTAAATCCGGCCAGAATGGTGGGCACCCGCAATAGCGCCGGGTCGTTCATCATCACCTCGACATCATTTTCTGTGTCGTAATAAAAGTTGCCGCAGATACCATGTGCTGCCGGTGGCACTCCGGTGACAATGGAAAGGTTGTTCGGATTGGTAAAGCTCGGCACGACACAATCGGCAAAACCGAACGTCGCGTTTTCGCGAAGCGATGCAAAAAACGGGGTCTGACCTGCCTCGATCGCCCGCTCGATATAACCCCCGTGGTCGGATCCTTCACCACCGGGCTCGGAGCCGTCCACACAAACCACCACCAGCGGTTGCTTGGGCCACGCATAATCTCTCTGATTGACGGATATCGTCTTCATACTCTGATTCGCTTTGTATTTGTTTTGATCTGATCTTTGCTGCTGCGTACGCCCAGTGCACCGGGCTTGAGTCAGTCAGCCGGACTGCCTGAGTCGACGCCCATCTCTTCCATGACAATGCGAACGGCTTCGAGCGCGCCGCGCATTTCAGTGATGCCAAGGCGTCCAATGCACCCCATCCGGAAACTTTCCGCCACGGTCAGCTTGCCTGGGTAGATGACATAACCTCTTTCGCTCAAGCCATCGTAGAAGCGCTGGAAATCAAATGCCGAATCCGCCGGCATTTTGAAGGTCACGATGATCGGCGCCTGCAATGCATCCGGCAAAAGCGTCTCGAATCCCATCGCGCGCATTCCTGCGACCAGCACCTCGCAGTTCTCCCGGTAGCGTCCACCCCGGCCTGCGACGGCGCCTTCATCATCGAATTCCTTCAACGCCTGGTCAAACGCCAGGATGCAGTGGGTTGGCGGCGTAAACCGCCACTGCCCGTTCGACTCTAATCCCCGCCACTGCTGGTAAAGATCGAGACACAGACTATCCGAATTGCCCTCAGTTGCTGTGAGAGCAGATTCCGACGCCAAGCAGAATCCCATTCCGGGCGCGCCCTCGAGACATTTATTGCTCGAAGCCACCAAAGCATCGAAATTGATCTCTTTTGTCGATACCGGCAGCGCACCAAACGCACTCATCGAATCGATAAGCAATGACCTGCCTGCCTGCGACACCACCTTTCCGACCGCTTCGATCGGATTGAGGATGCCCGTTGTGGTCTCACAGTGGACCACGGCAACATGTGTGATGCTGGAATCCCCTGCAAGGCACTCGGCCACCTGGCCGGGATCGACCGGCTTGTCCTCCGGCCACTGCAGCACCTCCGACTGAAGACGGTGATACTCGCAAATCGCCTGCATTCGCGCACCATATGCCCCATTAATGAGGATCAGAACCTTCCCCGATGACGGGACAAAGTTGCTGAGCATTGCCTCCACGACGAAGGTTCCGCTGCCCTGCAGCGGGACACAGACGTGCGAGCCCTGCCCCTCAATGATTTCCACCAGACGGGTTCTGACATGGCGGTTGATATCGATAAAGCGCTGATCGCGAGAACCGTAGTCGTGCAGCATTGCCTCTTTTACGGTACGCGAGGTCGTCAGCGGACCGGGCGTCAGCAGCCAGGGATCCTGAGCGGGTTTTTCAGCCTGTGTCACCCCATTACCTCTTAAACGATTTGCGACTTGTCGCAGTGGACTCTTGCGGCAGTCATCACATTCACCACGCCGAGATGCCTGTTAGCCGCTCCAGAGGTTTTCACGAACCAGTTCATCCATCGTCGCTTCGATGCTTGCACGCAGAATTCCCACCATTTCGTCAATCTGGCCACGATCAAGAATCAATGGGGGTGACATCACATTGAGGTGCGCAATTGGACGAACAATCAGTCCTCTTTGCTGACAATGCCGGGCGATCCGGTTGCCAATTTCAACCTCCGGTGCAAAAAGCTCCTTGCTTGCCTTGTCTGCAACATTTTCGATACACATCATGAAGTGACTGCCCCGTACATCACCGACTATTGGGTAGTCCCCCAGCATTCTGAGCTGAGACTCGAAATATGGCCCCACGTCCCGCACATGACCGCAAATATCGTCACGTTCCATGATCTCGATATTCTTGACCCCCGCCGCACAAACAACGGGGTGCCCGGAGTAAGTAAATCCGTGAGTGAACATGGCGCCTTTCGCCTGGGGAACACTGATCACGTCGTAGATCTTTTCAGAAAGAATCGTCGCGGATAAAGGCAGGTATCCCGAGGAGATACCCTTCGCACAGGTGATGACATCAGGCACAAAGTCAAAAACCGCCTCAGAGGCAAAGAAATGGCCCAGCCGGCCAAACCCGGTGACTACTTCATCAGATATATAGAGCACATCGTACTTGTCACACACCTCGCGGGTACGCCGATGATATCCGGCCGGCGGTACGATGACCCCCCCGGCCCCCATAATCGGCTCGGCGATGAAGCAGGCGACATTTTCAGGACCGAGCTCCAGGATCTTGTTCTCGAGATCACTCACGGTTTGATCACAAAAGGCCGCCTCGCTCATACCTTCAGGACGCCGGTAGGTGTTTGGAGCCGGGATGTGGTGCACCAGATCTGGTGCCAGATCAAAACCCTGATGGTCGAAGGTGACCCCGGTCATCGACATGGCGAGATAAGTACTGCCGTGGTATCCGTCGGTGCGCGCGATGATCTTCTTTTTGTTGGGTTGCCCCAGACGGTTGAAGTAGAAATGAATGATTCGGATAGCGGTGTCGTTCGCCATCGAGCCGCCGGTCCCGAAGAAGACATGGTTTAGCGATCCGGGTGTCAGTTCGGCCAGTTTTGCAGCTAGCGTGGCCGCCGGCGGGGTCGTCAGGTGATTGAACGTCGAATAGTAAGGAATCTGTCGCACCTGATCGGCAATCGCGTCAGCCATTTCATCATTGCCATATCCGATATTGACGCACCAAAGACCACCGATGCCGTCCATGAAGCGATTGCCGTCTGAATCAAAGACATAGGCACCATCGGAATGCGACATGACCAGAGAGCCTTCTTCCTTGAATGAGGCAAAGTCGGTCCAGGGATGAATATTGTGGTCACGATCTTTCTCCCACAGCGCTTTGGTATCGTATTTTTTTTGCGGTGCTGACATTGCTTATTCCTCTTGAAAATTCTGACTCAACTTTATGAATAAAAAATGACTGACCCGATAGTGCGATGCTGGCTAGGCTTCAAATCCCTTGAGCACGTTCACCGCATTCAGCCCGACTTCTCCTATATCGTATCCGCCCTCCATAACGAACAGGGTAGGAATACCCAATCCACCGATGAGTTCACCCGTTGTCAGGTAATCCGGAGTCGTCAGTTTGAAGAAACTGATAGGGTCATGCTCGAACGTATCTACCCCAAGGGAAACCACCAGATACCCGGGTTCAAATTCGCGGATGTGATTCAAGGCGTCGGTCAGGGCCTCGCGCCACTGACTGAAAGGCGTTCCGGGGGGCATCGGGTAATTCCGGTTAAAGCCCATCCCTGCACCCAATCCGGTCTCGTCTGCATAGCCAAGGAAATGAGGGAAAGCGTCTTCAGGGTCACCATGCAGCGAACAAAAAAGCACATCATCGCGCTCGTAAAAGATATCCTGCGTACCGTTGCCATGATGGAAATCCACATCCAGGATGGCTACACGCTCCGAGCCGCTATCCAGCAGATACTGAGCCGCAATCGCTGCATTATTGAGAAAACAATATCCGCCGAACATGTCCCGCGCCGCATGATGTCCGGGCGGGCGACACAGGGAGAACATTCCAGATTCCCCGGAGACAAGGGCCTTGGCTCCCGTCAGCGCCACGTCTTTTGATGCCACCGCTGCTTCGAAGGTTCCCTCCGAAATCGACGTTTCAGCCGCGAGCGCGTAATAACCCAGTTTCCCTTCTATAAACCGGGGCGCCCGGCACTGCATCCGTCTTGCCGGCCAGACAGAGGCCATTGCCTCACCGGCGTATCCGGTCTGACTCCATTCCTTCCAGGCAGTCTCAAGAAAGGCAACA
>Ga0181585_10000249_pt1 | contig 42581 bp, 40 predicted proteins | sample 071ome_29_FD_132469 | JGI IMG/M metagenome (GOLD analysis project Ga0181585, IMG submission 132469) | Coastal salt marsh microbial communities from the Groves Creek Marsh, Skidaway Island, Georgia - 071407BT metaG (megahit assembly) | ecosystem: Environmental > Aquatic > Marine > Intertidal...
ATCCTGCTGCAAGTCCCGTAATTCGTAGCGGTAGAAGCCCTCGGCGTGGGAAATTTCTCCACGCAATGTCAGGGATCGCAGCTTGTTCAGGGCCAGGGCAATATCGATGTATCTGTTTTCAGCCAGCTGGCTTTCATAAATGGCCATTGCAGCCATTTTTTTTTCCAGCTGGCTGGTTATATCAACGAGCAGATTTACCGGACTCTGGACAAGAACTTCATAGCTGACCGGTGTAATTTCCGGATTTACTGTTTTTTTCAACGCAGACCAGATAATAGATGCAGTAGCACGATGATCCGGATGTAATTCAAAGCAACCCGGAAAAAATACAGCAGCAGGTTTGATGTCACTGATCACCCTGCAGACCTGTTCGATGGAATCATCGTTATGTCGCAGTTCCCTGTCCTGATGATTCAGAAAGACTGGTGATTGCATCCCCAGCTCTGCGGCGGCCCTGATCGCTTCCTGCTGTCTTGTTTCAACCAGGTCATTCTGATTGCCACCCAGGGCACCATCGGTCATGACAACAAGATGTGTCTGTATGTTTTGTTGAGCTGCTTTGGCCAGCGTACCGCCCATGCCAAAACTTTCATCGTCTGCATGGGGCGCAAACACTATCCACGGTCCTTCATCTGCAGGCAGTTCTTGTGTGTCGTAAGGCACTATCTGGTTTTCGTTAATCATGATTTCACTTGCGTGTTACTACAGGTAATCCGTATCACCAGGCATGAACCACCATTTGTCATGCTGCTTTTCTGGCGGGTAGCCCGGTGAGCAGCTGTTGGCAGGGATGGCGACTGGCAGTAATTTTTCGCTGGCCTGGTCAACACAAAAATGATTACTGAAGACATCACTGCTCCATGTCACCAGCGTGCTTTTATCATTTTCCCTGGCAAGCTGCCTGGCCATTGCCAGTGACGAGCGGAAATCCATCTTGCGGCATAACATGTCCATCAGCATACATTTATTATCATCATGTCGCAGAACAATGAGGGACTCGGGTTTTTTCAGGATCCTGCTATAAGCCAGGTGAATGGAATACTTTCTGGAAGGATGTAAAAGGTATCGCCAGCGAAAATAATCTGCATCCCTGTTACAAATGAAGTGATGTTTGAAGTTCGTGCTGAATGCTTGCCATAGCTTGTCGATGTCCTGCTGATACTCGGAGAAATTTTCTTCATCAACTTCAACCAATTTTCCAGTGCTGGCCTGTGGGCTACTTTGGCCCAGCTGCCAGCTGACTTCGATCATATGGCCTACAGTTTCGTACAGGCCCAGTTTTTCAGAAAGTGCCATGGCCCGATCGCTGGGAAATCCATAGGCCAGGTAAAAAGGCTTGTCATAGCCCACATAGGATTCAAGAAACTGTTTTGCCGATTGGTAAAACGGGCTCTGGCTACGCACAGCCTGCCTGGCATCCCGGGCCACCATCAGGTCGGTAATTTGTATGGCTGTACTGGACTTGCCATCGAGCAGGATTTTTGTCCCAACGCCACCGTAATGGGCAACCAGTTTGCCATCCCTGTACACCACTATCGAACGGCTTGGTGGGCGTTTATATTTCCACTGCCAGTGCCGGTCAGACATTTCCTCATTAAATATCTGCTGGAACAGGGTACGTATATTTTCTGCATCCTCTGGCGTTGCCGGCCTGACTTCCAGCCTGCTTTTCTCTGCCATGTTGTTTGTAGTCTGATTGTCTGGTTTCAAAACCGGCATGCCATTCAGGTCGTCCACTCGTGGGGAAGAATGACGACTCCACGCTCCAGGCCTTTCTGCTCAACATGAATTTCTGCGGCGCGCCTGACAGCTTCATACAGGTGAATGCCTTTCTCGCAGAGTAGCGCGATATCCAGGTAATAATTTCCCCTGAGCAAACCGATCCTGGGAAAAGTGATGACAGCCTCGCCCTTGCCTTCTTCATTGAGTGACAGGGAGACGCCATCGTGAAAGCTGCCTGCACTACTGACAATACGACCATCACCACCGGAAAACGCCACAGCCAGTGTAGGCATCGGCACACCTTTGCCGGGATCAAACAGGACACGTACGGCAACATCAGATTCCTCGCTGACGACACTATGCACATCGGCAATACGGCCATCGACACTGATTTCGATTTTTTCTATACCGGGAAGCCCTTCAACACTTTCCTTATTATCCTCAACTAATGAGGACTCTTCTTCCGGCTGGACCTCTGACCCCAGTGATTCTTCACGAGGTGACGACATTCTGATTACCTCACTGTATTCAGTAATCACTTCAACCGGCCTGCCGACTTTCCTGATCTCCCCGGCTTCAAGCCAGACAACACGGTCGCACATTGCCTCCACCTGGTACATGGAATGGGAACAGAACAGGATCGTTTTGCCGGCCGCTTTAAAGTCCATAATACGATCAAAAGATTTTCTTGAAAAAGCACCGTCACCTACCGAAAGCGCTTCATCAATAATAAGAATTTCCGGATCGATTTGTGTGGCAATGGAAAATGCCAGGCGGACAAACATCCCGCTTGAGTAGGTTTTAACGGGGCGGTGAATGAACTCCCCGATACCCGCAAAATTGACGATGTCCTCGTAGATACTTTCAACTTCGGCTGTGCTCAATCCCTGTATAGCACCACTGAGAAAAATATTTTCATGGCCAGTCATCTCGGGGTGAAAGCTGGCACCCAGTTCGAGCAGGGCGGCGATCCTGCCATTGACAGTGAACTCTCCTGTAGAGGGCAAAATGGTTTTGGCCAACACTTTCAAGAGCGTGCTCTTGCCAGCACCGTTCTGCCCGATGATGCCGAGCACTTCACCCTTACCCACTTCCAGTGTGACAGGCTTCAGTGCCTCGATTTTCTGGTAACGGGGTTTGCCGCTGATAATCTCGCGAACACGGTCCAGTTCGTTTTCATACACCTTGTAGAACTTGGACACGTTATGGATGGAAAGGGCTGTCTCTCTCATTACAGGACTTCCCTGATATGCGGAATACTGCGCCTGAATACAAGCCACGCGGGTCCGAGCAAAACAAGCCAGACCACAAACGGGCGCAGCACATTCACCTGGGAAAACTCCCGGCCCTGCACGATCCCGTGGACAACAGCCAGCAGGTCTGAAAACGGGTTCAGCCAGATGAACTGCTGCATGCCGTCAGGCAACATACCGGGAAAGTACAGGATGGGCGTCAGGAACATGGTGATCATGACAAGGAAGGGCACAACTTGTGCAAAATCCTTGATAAACAGTCCCAGCACCGGCAGCACGAGGCAAAGTGGTAACAGCCACAGCATTAACATGGGCATCACCGCCAATGAGGTCAACGCGCTCACGGGGCCTTCCAGTAGCAATACCAGCAGGAAGTACACGGTGCCAAACACCATGCAGGGAATCGCCATGATTAACAGCGGCAATAACTCCAGGGGAAAGGGGTTTCTGCGGTAGAGAGGGCTGAACTCGCGAAACATGTTCGTCGCCCGGTTGAGCACTTCGGCAATACACAGCCAGGGCAGCATGCCGGTAAGCAGGTATTCAAGATATTCAGGTCCGCGATTGGCGCGCATGGAAAACACGATATCGAACATGAACCAGTAACCGAGTATCTGCAGCCCCGGTTGCACCACCGGCCAGAGTTTTCCCAGAACAGTACCCGAGGTCCTGTTGAGAATATCGCGCTTGACCAGCATCCAGAACAGGGTGCGGTTTTTAAGCATCGAGCTTATCGGCGTCAGGAAGCCCTGGGCTATATTCCTGCCATAACCCGCTACAATATTCATTCAAACATCTCGTCTTCTGTCCTGACCACGAGACGTATCGGAATGTCCTGGTAAGGATTGATCTTCAATACTTTCGGCCTGTCGTTGACCGAACGGATTTCTACAATTTCCGAAAAAGCGGTTTTGGTGACATCTACCTCAACCGGCTCATTGTCTTCAAAAAGGTATTCCTCTGCTGAATTTTTTCGGTAAGCCATGATCGTATAATAACTGGTTGTCCGCCTGGAGTTCAGCCAGGGTCTGAGCTCTGCCATATTTTCAGCCGGAACAATCTGGGCCACATCGCCATTACCCCTGAATTCGTTGTTCTCCCTGAATGCGACAATCTCTGCAATCAGCTCATCATCCAGGCCCGGCAATAACTGCATGGCCTCCACGGTCGCCAGGTTCAGGTTCACCAGCTCATCATCGGTATACAGGGTGAATGCTGCATCCAGGTCAACGTCAGCAAAGACCTCATCAAAGCCCCTGATATGCAGAATCTCTTCCACGGTTTCCAGTTTACCGTTACGCGGTGAATAGGGGTTATCCAGCGCCTCGTAGTAATCTCTCTCGGCACCGTTAATCCCCGCGCTGTCACTCAGGTCCACCCAGTCACCCCAGGCCGCAATCAATTCATCTATCTGGTCATCCGCATCCTCACCCAGCTTCTTTTCCAGCAATGCACGCATTCTTGGTCGGCCAATTTCACGCAAATTGATTTTTCCTGCATGGTCATAAATTCTTATGGTAATACCTTCTGCCTGTGGGTAATGAAGGCTCAGCTCCTGCCCATTAAAACGAAACAGGGGGTTCCTGTTGATCTCATCAAGGTCATCAATGGTTTCAGGCGGCCTTGGCATTCGCTCCATCATCAGTTCCATTTCAGCCTGGTTGACGGCGGAAACGATGCTTGCCCACTCGCCCAGTTCTTCCTGCTGGTAATAGGCCGCCCGGGCAGACAGGCGAATCTGGCCAGCGATCACAGTAATCAGGATGGTCAGCAGGATCACCGTCCAGAGTGTGACCACAATGACTGAACCGCGCTGCCGGGATGTGTGCAAACCTGTACTCATATCGGGGGAATCGTCGGCTGAATATCTTCATGTTGCCAGGTTTTGATGGCAGCAAGGACTTCCAGTATTTCGTCATCCAGCCTGTCATCTATTGGCGTTAAAATGATCTGGACAGCAATGGGCAGACTGCGCATGTCTTCGCTGACCCATTCATCCACCCATTCCTTCTCGTCTTCATTTCGCTGGACCAGGAAAAGATACTCTGCCGTGTAATTCGGCAGAATCAGGGTGGGCTCAAGGTTTTCAAAACGCACGTCCGGGTTGTCGCTGTAGGCTGGCGTGAGCGTCAGCTGCAGGCCTTGCTCGTAATCATTGGTCAGGCGCCAGGCTGTCAGGCCTGTGCGCCGTTGTGGGGAGACTGTCGATACCCAGCGCATTTCGTCTTCATAGCCGTCAAAGTACACCTCCCTTTCAAGGGTGTCGTAATCGATATAGCTATGCGGGAAAGCGGCAAACAGGGCGCGTTCGATTTGCAAAAGGACCAGCGACTTGTCCAGTGTTTCATCCAGCACCGACGTTTCGTTCTGCCAGTCGTTGACCACGCTGTAGACGCCTGCACTGAGCATGCCCAGAAGCATCGCGGTCAGTGTCATCGAGACCATGATCTCCAGCAGGGTAAAACCTTGTTGTCGGGTTCGCCTGGCCATAAGCTACTCGGGCAACTCCAGTTCGACCCAGTAAGTTCCCGTCGTGACAAGCTCACCGTACTCATCGAAAATTTCATATTGCCGCAGCGCCATCGTGCTGGCCTGGGTCTTGCGTTCCGGTTGATCAAGCACATAACCGGAGTCGATCGACAGTTCCTGGTTTTCAAAGTCTATATAGACATCGCCCTGTTCATCATTGAGCTGGGAATAATTGATCAGGCTTCGCGTTTGCATGGTGGTGACCAGGGATGCTTCAGACCGCCAGGCCAGGCGCTTGTTGCCCGCGATGACGCCAAACAGCGCACCCAGGGCCATACCGGTGATGGTCATTGCCACCAGCACCTCCAGCAGGGTGAAACCTTTCGCCCTTTTACCCAGGAGTGTTCCGTTAACATTCATCATGCTTGCTGTATTAGTAATAGTCGTTTTCAAATTCCTCACCCGGGTAACGGATCTCGATTTTCCCGGTCAGGGGGTCAATCCTGATACTGCCGGTAAGGTCGTCCATGGTGAAATGCAGGATGCCACCGGTACTGCCACCCTGGGGGAAAAACTCGATTTGAATCACTTCCATGACTTCCGGATCTTCATTGATGTCAGCCTGGAAAGAGACCTGGGAATCAAATTGCTCCAGCAGCGGGATCGTTGCCCGTTGCAAAGCCTGCTCCCGCATTTCCTGGTATTCCGGTTCATCAGAGTCTAGCTGGAAAAGCGTGGCGACCTGGGGAGCGCCTTCGACAATAGCAATACGCCTGGCATAGTTAAATGCGTTGGCCGTCTGCCTGACCTGGGCCACCAGCACGTTGCTTTCGGTACTGGTGACACTGGGCAGTACGATTGCCGAAGCAATGATGATGATGCTGAGAACCACCAGCAGTTCCAGCAAGGTGAATCCCCGCTGACGCATGTCAGGCAGGCATGTATGAAAAGTTTTAACTTCCGATGTCGGCGTCATCACCTTCGCCGCCACGCACACCATCAGCACCAAATGACATCAGGATGAAATCCCTGCCATCAGGTTCGTAGTGGTACGGGTTGTCCCAGGGGTCCAGCGGTACTTCTTCATCCCGAATGTAGGGGCCGTTCCAGCGGGGGCTGCCGCTGTCATTGGTTACCAGTCCCGCCAGGGAGTCCGGATAACTCCCAACATCAAGCCTGTAAGTGTCCAGGGCGGACTCCAGGTTGCTGATCTGGGAAGATGCTGTTGTGCGCTGCCCCTTGCTGAGATTGCCAAAAAGCGCCGGGCCCACCAGGGCTGCCAGCATGCCCAGTATGGCCATCACCACCAGAAGTTCGATAAGGGTAAATCCAGTTTGTCGTTTCATTTTTTGGCTCCGGTAGTATTCTGAAAATTAGAGTCCAGCGTCCTCAAACAGCGAGTTGATAGCCTCGAAACTGTTCCTGAGTTCACGCATATAGGCCACATCGCTTTCATCGCCGGTGATGATTTGGGGTCTGAGAATTACAAACAGCTCCCTTCTTACCGATGAAATCTGCTGATAGGAAAACAGCCCGCCAAGTACCGGCACTCTTTGCAGGCCGGGAATACCGGTATTCTGGTCGGAGTTGTCTTCCTGGATCAGGCCGCCCAGTGTAATTGTTGAGCCATCTCCGACAACCGCTGTCGTTGTAATCTCCTGGTTTGAAAAAACCGGGTTGTTCTGGACACCTGTGCCGCCCTCGACCGAGGAAAGGCTCTGGAATATTTCCAGGTTAATAAATCCGTCATCATTAATCTGCGGTGTAATCGTCATGACAATTCCCACATCCCGGTAAGCCACATTAGACGTCACTACACCGTTACCCGATACGGTCTGACCCTGGTCAATAGGTACAGCCTGTCCCACCTTGATTTCACCTTCCTGGTTATTGGTGGCCAGGATTGTGGGTCTGGCCAGCAGCCGAATTTCATTGTCCTGGGCGATGGCGTTCAAGGTTGCATCGATAATGGATGAACCGTCATTGAATGTTCGGGTCAGGATCAGGCCGGAGCCAACGGCGGCATTACCATTTTCCTGCAACAAGCCTGTCTGTGGCAGGAAGCGGGAACTGACGATACCGGTATTGGCATTCTGGGATACCCGGCGCCAATCCACGCCAAACCGGGTTTCGTCGGTCAGCGTCACCTGGCCGATGACAGCATTGATCAAAACCTGGGGTGGAGGAGTATCCAGGTTGTTGATAGTGGCCAGCAATGAGCGGTACTCACGTGGTGTACCCCTGACCAGCAGGCTGTTGGTATCTTCATCTGCAACAATCCTGACAGAAATATTGGCAGACACCACGTTATCCACTGTTGCATTTTCCGCTGTAGCTGCAGTTGCAGGGGCGTCATCACCTTCGCTATCAGGGATGCCTGCCACAGCATCTTCTTCCTCGACAACATTAGGCACATTGCCTTCTTCCTGTTCAAAAACTTGTGTGAGGGTCTGAGCCAGGGTAGTGGCGTTCAGGTTTTTAACTTTATAGAAAAACAACTGCTCTACCTGTTCCTGGCTTTCTGCATCGAGAATACGAACCCAGCGCGTCACTTCTTCAAAACCCCTGTTGGCCGGTGCAATAACCAGTACGGCATTGATACGCTCAAGTCCCATCACCTGGTAAGAGGATTGTTCGCCTTCGACCAGGGTAAGCACATTGGTCAACTCGGTAGCCACGTCTGCCGCCTGGGAATTCACCAGTTCATACAGCTGAATGCCCTGGTTCTGGAAAGGGTCATCATCAATCACTTCAAGCATGGCATTGACCCGTTCCAGCTGTTGCGGGGTTCCACTGATGCCGATCAGATTGGCTTGCCCCAGGCGGACAATGTTGCCTTCGGGCTGCAACAGGGGATTCAGTATGGCCAGTGCTGACTCCACTGAAATATAGGTCAGGGGAGTGACCTGCATGACTTCGGAAGACGTGGCATCACCCAGCCAGCCGGGCATGACAATTTCTGTCGGAATATCGGAGGCATTGCGCATGAAACGATACACATTGCCGGCCTGCTCAATGGTAACCCCGGCATTGGCAGCAAGCATTCGCATCAGTGGCCAGAGGTCTTCGTACTGCAAGGGGTTGTCCGGTGAAGAGCGCAGGCTCACGCTTGAATCAATACTGGGATCAATCACCATGTTGATCTGGAGCTCATCACCAAGCTGTTCAAACACCAGGCGCAGGTCTTCCTGTTCATAGTTCAGTTCTACAGTCGTGCCTTCGGGGACTTCCACCTGGGGAACATCTTCAACAAAACGCCCAAGCTGAATAATTCTGCCTGCGCGATTGATACCGGGATCAGCATCTTCTTCCGATTGGCTATTACCGCTTGAAGTTGAACCGGAAACAGCAGAACTTTGGGTGGCTGATTGCTGATCAGTAACCGGGGCCGTCGTGGTGGGAGCCGGCCGGGATGATTGCTGGCTCTGCTGCATGCTCGCACATGAAGTCAAAGTGACCGCCAGAAACAGCACTGATAATTTAGCTGGTATTCCCATGAGTTCCTTCAAATTATTTTTATTCCAACTACCTGTGTAAATCACACGTTACTCCAGTTAAAAATCTACCGTGTTCATACTGAAAACCGCTGACAGCATGATGATGATAATTCCGCCAACCGCGATACCCAGCAACAAAATCAGGGCCGGTTGTAATGCGCTGACCAGGCGGGAAATATCGTCCCGGACGTTGGCATCAAAACTCTTTGCCAGTTTTTTGAGAATCGGGCCTGTGCGACCTGATTCTTCTCCCACCGTCACCAATTGATGCAACAGCACCGGGAACATGCCAGTTTTTTCCAATGCGATACCCAGGCCGGAACCACTTCGAACGTCTTCTTCTACGACCTCAAGGTGATGAATGAGTTCCTCATTGCTTATCACTTCGCGCGCAACACGCAACCCGCGAATCAAGGGAATACCTGCACCAAGAAGTGCACCCAGGGTGCGTGCGAAAATCGCAACGTCCTTGTGCAGCAACAGTTTTCCCACCACCGGGAGCTGCAGCATCCAGGCATCTTTTTGCTGTTTGCGCGTCTTGTCCGCATTCAGCCATCGCCACCAGTAAATCGTTAAAAAGACAACTGGCACTATCAGCCAGCTGTAGAATTTGAGCCCGCTGCTCAGGGCGAGCAGGAACTCAGCCGAGGCGGGAATGTCAGAACCGACATCTTCAAACATCGCGGTAAATTGCGGCACAACAAAAATCAACAGCAGGGCGACCGAAATGACCCCTGTGACCAGAAGGACCAGGGGATAGGTTAACGCCGAAATCACCTGCTTCTTGGTTTCTTCCGCCGTTTCCAGGAAATTCACCAGGTCCGGCAGAAGCTGGTCAAGGATGCCGCCGGTTTCGCCTGCACGGATGATATTGATATACAGCTTGGAAAACACATCCGGCCTTGCCTCCATGGCATCGGCCAGGCTTTTGCCTTCTTTCACGTCACGCCTGAGCGACACCACCAGACGTTTCATGTGTTCCTTTTCGGTAATGCCATCAAGCAGGGTCAATGCCTTGTCGATGGGAATCCTGGCTTCAACCAGCGTGGTCAGGCCATTGGTAAAGTCCACCAGGTCGGCATTGCTGATACGCGCACCGGATCGTGCCATGTTTTGCCGTGAGGTCGTTCGTATCTTCACCGGCACCAGTTTTCGGGACTGCAGCATGGCAATGGCTTCACGCTCCGAATCAGCGCTGAGCTGACCCGACGTCATATTGCCCTGCGCATCACAGGCCTGGTACTGGTAATAGTTCATGCTCATACGGCGCGTGTCACCCTCACTACTTCTTCAGGTGTGGTCAAACCAGCCTTGAGCTTTTCAAGAGCGTCCTCACGCAGGGTGATCATGCCTTCCTTGATGCCCTGCCGGCGAATGACATTGGCATCCGAACCGTTGGTAATCAGGTGGCGGATTTCATCAGACATCAACAATAGTTCATAAAGACCCACGCGGCCGCGGTACCCAGTACCACCACAGCGCTCGCAACCGCTGCCACGCCTGATCTCGGGAATCTCGCCTGTTTCAATGCCAAGCACGGTGACTTCATCATCAGTCATTGCAACAGTTTTAGCACAATCTGTGCAGACACGCCGGACCAGTCGTTGTGCCTGGATGCCCAGCAGGCTCGAACTGATCAGGTAACTCTCTACGCCCATATCCTGCAATCGTGTGACAGCACCGGCCGCATCATTGGTATGCAGGGTGGAAAACACCAGGTGACCGGTCAGTGCCGATTCGATGGCAATTTCTGCTGTCTCGTGGTCACGAATCTCACCAATCATCAGAATATCCGGGTCCTGGCGCACAATGGAACGCAGGCCGGAGGCAAAACTCAGCCCGATTCGGGGATTGACCTGGATCTGGGTAATACCGTTGAGCTGGTATTCCACCGGGTCTTCCACGGTGATGATTTTCTGTTTTTCATTGTGAATTTTTTCCAGCGTGCCATACAGGGTTGTGGTTTTACCACTGCCTGTTGGGCCGGTAATCAGGATGAGCCCATGGGGCTGGGTGATCACGCGGGAATAATCGCTCAGCACCTTTTCAGGCATACCAAGGTCGGACAGCTCAATGCTGAGGTCGCTGCGATCGAGAATACGCAACACCACCGATTCACCCAGGACACCCGGCAGCGTAGAAACACGCATATCCAGTTCACGCTCACCAACCCGGTATTCGATACGTCCATCCTGCGGCAGGCGCTTTTCACCGATATCCAGTCGCGCCATCAGCTTGAGCCTGGACGCTACCGCTGACTGGATCTTGATGGGCAGTTTTTCAATACGTGTCATGATGCCATCTACACGACAGCGAACCTCGAGATAGTTTTCGGTTGGCTCAAAATGGATGTCACTGGCATTGAGGTCCAGTGCCCGGGCAAACAGGTGATTCACCAGGCGAATAATCGGGGCTTCCGAGTCCATGTCAGAAAACTCGTCATCGTCGCCAAAGCCGGATACAAAGGCATCATCCGCATCGGCAATTTCCGGCGACAGTTCCGCACGCCAGTGTTTCGTCAGGCGAGCCACCTCGTCGGTATTGCCAATACGAAACTGCACCTGGTCACCAATCACGAAGCGCACCTTGGCACGGCTTTCTATACTGGGCACGCGATTGCAGATCAACTCCCAGCTCTCGCTGAAGTTCCTGGCCGGTGCAATACCTTCCGGCTCCAGCAACTGGCTGAAGATCGGTAAGGTCAGGTGTCCGTGTTCTGCTGTCATGGTGTTATTGGTTCTTGCTGAATCCTGTAACGGTAATGGAGCCCAGGAACTGCCTGCGGTTTCTGTTTATGTTGAATTCGGTCACGTACAATTTGGGACGTGATGCGGCTATCAGGTCCAGGAACTTCAGAATGTTTTCCTGATCGATGACAAAATCCATTTCCTGTGTCACCAGCAACCAGCCCTCTATTTCAGAATAACGGGGAGGATCGTATGAGCGCGGCTGGACTCCTGCCTCTTCCACGGCCTGACGCAGTTGGCGCTGGACACTACTGCCGACCAGGTTCTGCTCCTGTCCGGAAAAGGTCCAGTACTCCATTTCTGTCGTCAGGCGGCGCTTTCGGGCTTCTTCCTGTTTGATCTGTGGCGCTTCCGCCATCAGCATCTGCAGACGCTCTATGCGCTGCTCCAGAAATTCTATTTCTGCCTGATTTTCCTGGTAGGCATTACGCAGGAAGGGAATGCCCTGCACGATGACAAGAATGACAAAGACCACCGAGGCGAGGGCAATGAGTTTTTTTTCATTTTGCTTCATGGCTTGCGCTTATCTTCCCTGTGTAATGAGCGGGTACTTTTCTTCGTAGGCTTCAAAATCGACACTGCTCAGGTTAAGCCGAATGCCGAAGGAGGTACCACTGCCGCGGGTCAGGGTGCTTTGCCCAACATTGTAGAACTGCTCCTTTTCGGCCAGCAGTTCAACCAGGTAAGCCGGGTCGGCGGTCGAACCTGAAATATCAACAACACCCTTGTTGATAGAAAACGAGGTCAGTGAACTCTGGATGACATCGTTCAGTAATACCAGTACCGAACCAACTTCCTGGTCAGGGTATTCATCCAGGGCGCCCCACTCCTCTTCCATGTCAAAAATGGAGGCCTGCAGATTCCTGACTTCCGCACTTTGTTCTTCAGCCCTTTCCAGCTCAGACTGCAATCCCCGCAGCGTCATCCAGTTGGACACAAAGGGGGCAAACAACAACAGCACAAGACAGGCCGCCACGGCCATACCGGCCTTGCTTCTGCGGGCAAAATTAATGCGCTTTTCTTCGGCCAGGGCGCCGGCAGGCAGAAAACTGTACTGCGGCACGGGTTTGACGATCCGGTGAATTGCCTTCCAGTCTTCTAGGGAATTCATATTGCTGACTGTATCACCCTTGATCTGGCTGGTTTCCAGTTCCCACTGCTTCGCAAAAACTTCCTGGTCAAGGTCTTTACGATTCACCGTCAGGAGCCGCTTGATGGTGCTGCCCATGATCTGCATGAAGGAAATATTGTTACCTTCCTCATCATTGATCAGTGTGGTGACAGGCTCTTCATCCTTGTCGGGGGTCAGCACTGCCAGGCTGCGCGGCATAATCGCACCCAGGAACAGGCCTTCCTTGTCAAAGGCACGGAAAAGGCGGTTGGCTTCGGCTTCATTGAACCACAGCGCCACACCCTCCGGGCTGGAGGCATCAACGGCCAGCAGCAGCTCTTCTTCATAAGCCGGTATCAGTGATTGTGACTGAAGTTCCAGGGCAGAACGGATGAGCTTTTCGCCGCTCATGTTCATGCTGTAGGAAGTGGCGATGAAATCGGCTGTAGGTAATAGCAGCAGGATATTCTGGTTATCAGTGCCGCCTGTCAGGGCCCGGGCGGTAAGGGCCAGTGCCGCGGGAAAAGAAGATTCGGAATCACTCTGGATCTCTGCCGAAGCCCCATCGGCAGTGTTGATCAGGATATTGTCAAACAACAACAGGCTGGCATCGATGCGATCCAGAATCTCGGAATGACGCCTGGCAGGCAGCAAAGACTGGATTTTCAGACCAATCTCCCTGGCGGGAATCTTGTCAAGTAAGGGAATACCCGGTGTCATAGCTGCTTGAGGAATGAAGCTCTCTCTAAAACGTTGAATTATAGGTTATTTTCGGCTGACACCCCAGTGAATGGGGGACAATCGAGCGTTTTCCCGGCTGCGGGTCTGTACTATGACAACGTGCCTTGCCAAAAAGTTTATTCTTTTCCGAGTATTTTGCCGTAAATAGCTAAAAATACAGAATAAATCACCTTATTACCGCTTCCTTCCATGATTCCGGCATTCCACTCAGGCCACCCCTGGAAAACCGGAAGTCCCACAAAAAACGCCCATGTTGAAGCAACATGGGCGTCTCGGATCTTGATGACAGCGTTTTTAGCTGCTGGATCTTTCCTTTTGTACCAGGAAGTCGACTATTTTCAGCAGGTCTGTCTGGGTCGGTACGGCACCACCGACTGAAACCAGGTATTTGCCATTAACCACCATGCTCGGGACGCCGCGAACACCATAGTCACGCATGCGGGTACCGGCACGTTTGACAGCCGAAGTAACCGAGAAGGAGTTCCAGGCCTTGTCAAAAGCGGAAGACTCAACGCCTTCCCTGACAAACATTTCTTTCACGGCTTCCTCAGTCTGCAGGTAATTCCTGCGCTGGTGAATTTCGCTGAAGGCCACATCATGAATCTTGTCAGTGACGCCCAGGGCCTCGGCGGCATAGTAGATCTGGGCATGGATTTCCATGGTCTGGTTCCACATGCCGGGGCTGCGAACAAAGGCGACATCGGAAGGCAGCTTTTCTTCCCAGCTGGTAATCAGGGGCTCAAAGGCATAGCAATGAGGACATCCGTACCAGAAAATTTCGGTGATTTCGATCTTGTTGGGATCAGAAGTCCTGACCGGGGAAGCGATCTCATCGTAATGAGTTCCTTCCACATACAAAGCCGGTTGAGCGCTGACAGTCGCCGCGGCACCAAGAAACAGTGCGGCCAGCAACAGGGTTTTGGTTAACAGTTTCATCATTTATATCCTCGGTAATTCTTCGATTATCCTGATTCAGCCATTTGTGTGCCGATGTCCCCGGCCGTTTTCAGGTCATACTCAGAGAAAATCGGGCAACAAGTGCAACTGAGTATGCCATAAGAGACCGGCGAAAAGGCATTAGTTGGCGTGAGCCTTTTTATAATTTCATAATTCTTGCAGTTTTACCGGAATCCCCTGAATGCCTGCTGAATCAACGTAATCCGGAGACATAGGAGGCAACTGCGGCGATTTCGGCATCATTCATCCTGGCAGCTATACTGCGCATGATTTCTGCATCGTCATTCTGCCTGACACCATCCCTGAATGCGCGAAGCTGCATCTCGGTGTAGGCAGCATCCTGGCCACTCAGTGCCGGGTAGCCCGCAGAGGGCAGGCCTTCACCATTGGGGGAATGGCAGGCCGTGCAGGCTGCAACGCCTACTTCTGCAATTCCGGCCCGGTAGAGTGATTCGCCCAGGTCAACAATCTCGGGATCAGCAGCACCCTGTGGGGCTGGCTGTGAGGCGTAATAGGCAGCAACATCTGCCATGTCCTGCTCATCAAGGTTATTGAGCATGCCGTTCATCAACGGTGCAACCCTGTCGCCACTCTTGATATCCATCATCTGCTTGAGCAGATAACTTTCGTTCTGGCCACCGATCATGGGGACATTGTCGAGCTGGCTCATGTTGCCGTCCTGGCCATGACACGCCAGGCACACGGTAATCTTCTCTGCACCGGCGTCAGCATCACCCTGGCCATAGACCAGGGAGCCTGATGCCAGGGCAAGCAGGGTAATAAACGTGGTAGTAATAGTTCTGGACATAACTTTTGCTGCTAATATGTTCATGCGCTGATTCTGTCTTCCTGAAGGCTATTTTTTTGTCGTGATAACTGGGCTGGCCGGAGTTCCTGATTCGCCGCAAGGCGGTGAAAACTGACACTGCCTGCAGATAGTCTGGCTGCAGTCCGGATAGTGCTATACAATCCCCGGCCGTTAAACCGCGCGATTATACCCTTCTCCGATTCCCAAGTACAAAGCCCGATTATGAAGGTCGACAGCCAGGCAGACAGACTCAATTTTTCAGGCACGCACTTCCTGCAGAGTGCTGAAACCGTTTCCCAGTGCCCGCCGGATGATGCCAACGAAGTTGCCTTTGTCGGCCGCTCCAATGCAGGCAAGTCCAGCGCCATCAATTCGCTGACCGGCCAGCCCAAGCTGGCCCGCACCAGCAAGACCCCCGGCCGCACCCAGTTGCTGAACTTTTTCCAGGTGGCCGACAGGAAGTTCCTGGTGGATTTGCCCGGTTTTGGCTATGCCAAGGTGCCCCCGAAAGTGAAGGCCAAGTGGGAAAAGCAGCTGGAAACCTACCTGAGGGAGCGCCGCTCCCTGCGCGGGCTGGTGCTGCTGATGGACTGCCGTCATCCGTTGAAAGAGTTCGACCTGCAGATGATCCGGTGGTGCGCGCAGGCCATGATGCCGGTACATATCCTGCTAACCAAGTGCGACAAGCTCAAATCAGGGGCCCGTAAAAAGGTACTGCTGGAAACCCGGCGCGACCTTGCCGAGTACGGCGAGCTTATCTCCATACAGCTTTTTTCAGCGCTGAAACATGATGGTGTCGGGGAACTCAAGGGCAGGCTGCAATCGTGGCTGAGCGCCCCGGCCGATGAGGTGGATGAGGAAAAGGGCTGAAATTACCGTTTTGCAGGCCCTGAAAGAAAGCGGGCCCTAACTGTAGGAGAAAACAGTTAGGGCCCAACGCGCTCCTAATTAACCAGGAGATATATCTTCAACAGCAGGCTGGAAAAATCGGGGAGAAAACCACCCTGCTGTAATAATTTGACCCGATCTCTGAACAGAAGTTCAAAAAATTTATATTTTCCTGAAAAAAATCCCTGTTTGGGCAATGACACAGCCAAAACCGGCCATGCGAGAAGTTCGGTGGCCAAGAAGCACAGCCAGAGCATTCAGCTCAAAGCCCACTAGTGCGCGGTGTTCCAGTCAGGGCCGGAACCGATGTCCACGACCAGGGGAACATCCAGGGAAGCGGCCGAGACCATCCGGAACCTGACCCCCTCAGACAGCAGATCCAGGTCATCGGTAGCCACCTCAAAAACCAGTTCGTCGTGTACCTGCATAATCATCCTGGCATCCAGGCCCGCCACGCCCAGCCAATGGTCAATATCCACCATGGCCTGCTTGATAATGTCGGCAGCCGTGCCCTGCATGGGCGCATTGATGGCCGTTCTTTCGGCCGCTTTTCTCAGCATGCCGTTACTTGCCTTGATATCCGGCAGGTACAGGCGCCTGCCGAATACCGTTTCCACGTAGCCCTGTTCATTGGCCAGCATGCGGGTGTCATCCATGTACTTGCGTACACCGGGATAGCGCTGGAAATAACGCTCCACATATTCCTGTGCCTCAACGCGGCCAATACCCAGCTGTTTGGCCAGGCCGAAAGCCGACATGCCATAAATCAGGCCAAAGTTAATGGCCTTGGCTCCACGGCGCTGTTCCGGCTTTACCTTGTCCAGGTCAACCGAGAATATTTCGCTGGCCGTTGCCTGGTGAACATCAAGGCCTTCGGTAAACGCCTTTCGCAATCCCTCGTCGCCTGACAGGTGGGCCATGATGCGCAGCTCGACCTGGGAATAGTCGGCAGCCATGAGCGTCTTGCCCTTGCCGGCGATAAAGGCCTGTCGAATCTTGCGCCCTTCCTCGGTCCTGATGGGAATATTCTGCAGGTTGGGCTCGGTTGAGGAAAGCCTGCCGGTTGCCGCAACGGCCTGTTGAAAGCTGCTATGGATGCGCCCGGTTTCAGGGTTGATGTCCTGCGGCAGGCGGTCTGTATAGGTGGACTTGAGCTTGCTGAGCCCACGATGCTCCAGGATTACTTCAGGCAACGGAAAATCCTGGGCCAGCTCCTGCAAGACCGCTTCCGCCGTCGATGGCTGACCCTTGGCCGTCTTGCTGATTACCGGGTAATCCAGCTTTTCATAAAAAATCTGCTGGAGCTGTTTCGGCGAACCCAGGTTGAACTCTTCGCCGGCCAGTTCAAAGGCTTTCTTTTCCAGGCTTTCCAGGCGTTTGGCAATTTGCTCACTTTGTTTGCCCAGTGCTTTCACATCCAGGCTGACCCCGCTGTCCTCCATTCTGGTCAGCACCGGCATCAGGGCAATTTCGTAATACCGGTAGACATCGGCAAGCTGGCCGGTGGCATTCAGCTTGCTGCCAAGCACCTGGTGGAGGCGAAAACAGAAATCGGCATTTTCGGCCGACCAGTTACCCGCTTTTTCCAGGGCCAGTTCAGCAAAGGTGATTTTCGAACGCCCCTTGCCGAGCATTTCTTCCAGCGTGGCCTTGTCATGCTCCAGGTAATGGGAAACCACCCGGTCAAAGGTATGTTTGTGTGCTACTGAGTTGAGCACATAGGACTGCAGCATCGTGTCAAAGCGCCGGCCCTTGAGCTCGATGTCGTAATTGGACAGGACATGGGAAATCCGTTTCAGGTCATGGCCAATCTTGAACACATGCTTGTCTTCCAGCACCGGCTTGAGCAGTGCCAGCGCCTTGTCCATCTCAAGCTGCCCACCATTTTCCAGTCCCGAGTGGGCCAGTGGCAGATAACTGGCCTTGCCTGCCTCACAGCAAAGTGACAGGCCAATGATTCTGGCAGTCTTGTAATGCTCTCCTTCGGCTTCAACACTCAGGGCCAGCCGGCCTGTGGCTGTAGCTTCGGCGAGCAGTTTTTCCAGGGCGCCGGCATCCTCGATAACCTGGTAGTCGGTGCTCTCCGGCTCCTCAAAAACCACCTCACCCTCGACAGCTGCACTCTCGGTTTCCAGTCCCTCGATCTCTGCGGCCTCGACACCTTCACTTTCCAGTTCCTTGATCCAGGTACGAAACTCCAGGTGCTTGTACAGGGCCAGCAGTTCAGGTTTATCAGGCTCCTCGTGAACCAGATCCTTCGGGCCAAACTCCAGCTCTACATCCAGCTTGATGGTCGCCAGCTCTTTTGACAGCTTTGCCTGTTCCAGGTTGTCGCGCAGCTTCTCGCCGATTTTGCCTTTTATCTTGTCGGCATTTTCCACCAGGGATTCCAGTGACCCGTATTCCTGCAGCCACTTCACGGCCGTCTTGGGACCGACGCCCGGCACACCCGGAATGTTGTCGGACTTGTCGCCCATCAAGGCCAGGTAATCAATGATCAGGGAAGGCGGTAAACCGAACTTGTTTTCCACACCCTCACTATCCAGGGTTTCATTGGTCATGGTGTTGAGCAGCGTGACATGTTCATTCACCAGCTGGGCCATGTCCTTGTCACCGGTGGAGATCAGGGTGGGCATCTTCTGCTGCCATGCCTGTTCTGCCAGTGTGCCAATCACGTCATCGGCCTCTACGCCTTCTATCGCAAGTAGTGGTAGGCCCATGGCCTTGATGATCTGGTGGATGGGTTCGATCTGGCTGCGCAGGTCATCAGGCATTGGCGGGCGGTTGGCCTTGTACTCGGCATACATGTCGTTGCGAAATGTCTTGCCCTTGGCGTCAAAGATCACCGCCACGTAGCTGTCAGGGTAGGCCTTGTTCAGGCTCCTGATCATGTTGATCACGCCTTTCACTGCACCGGTTGGCTGGCCTTTACTGGAAGTCAGTGGCGGCAGTGCATGAAAGGCCCTGAAGAGATAGGAGGAGCCGTCGACCAGGACCAGGGGGGATTGTTTTGCCATGTTGCCTTTTCTGTATGCTTTTAAGTGTTGCTTTACCGTTATCGACGCGCCTGGTCAGGGCTGGCGGCAGCCCGCCAGTTTTTCTGCCAGCTCACCCATGAACTGCCTGTAGCCATTTGCGACCAGTGGTGTCTGGCTGGCCAGGACATCTATCATGACATAACGCATGTTGGGGCGACCAACCTGGTTATCCAGGAATACTGTGTTCTGGGAAGGTCCGACCACGATGCAGTTTACCGCGTTGTCTTCCAGCTGTTTTTTGATGGCCAGAACCTGCCGGATTCCCGGCTGGACTTCCTCGTTACTGATAAAGCTGGTCACATGGCTCAAGCCGAACTGTTTTTCAAAGTACTGGTAACCATCATGGTAGACCGCAAATGGCGGAAATTCCTCTGAATCCAGAACATCAGCAATAAAAGGAACCAGCGCCTGCATATCGTCCCTGAAACTGGCCAGGTTTGCCGCGTAAATCCCGGCGTTGGCTGCATCGATTGCCGTCAGCCTGTTCACAAGTTCCTCGGCAATCAGCACAGCATTGCGCGAATCCAGCCACACGTGCGGATCAATGGAGTCCCCCCAGGGATAAAGGACCAGGCCTTCAACCTGTATTGCCGTCAACACGTCCGCAGACAAAATGGCGGTGACATTTTCCAGCCCGGTTTCCAGTTGCGGCCCGGTCCACAGGAATATATCGGCACGATCCATGGCGCGCCGCTGGGAGGGGCGCAGGGACGGGTGATGGGGGTCCTGGGATGCATCCAATACCAGTGCGGGCTCGGACACGCCCTCAGTGACAGCCATGGCGATCAATTGCAACGGCTTGATACTGGCCACAACCTCGGGTTGTGCCATCGCCTGCCCCGGGCTTGCTGCCAGGCTGCAGAGACAAATAAATAAACGGAAAATCCGGCGCATAAAACAGTGGTGACCTGGGTTGTTCCCGCTGGCAGGCCTGAGCCTGCCGGGAAAAGGTGCTATGATATATCACACGCCATGAATTCCACAGGACCCGCATGACCAACCCGGAAAACAAGAACGCTTTCTCCTGTGCAGCCATCCTTTTTCGTGTCATTTAAAACCTGGCCTGATTTCAGTGAACAGCAATACCTTACTCAGCGCACGGGCAATTTCCCTACAGTATGACCAACGCCAGGTGTTACAAAACATTTCCCTGGATATTAACGAGCGCCAGATTGTCACGCTGATTGGTCCCAACGGGGCCGGCAAAACCTCCCTGGTCAAAATTGTGCTGGGCCTGGCCAGGCCAACCGCGGGCAGTATCGAGCGACGAAAGGGCATTCGCGTAGGCTACATGCCGCAGCGTTTGCATGTAGACCAGAGCATGCCGGTCTCCGTTAACAAGTTCCTGAACCTCGCGGCCAATGCCCGTCCTGAGCGAATTGACAGCGCCCTGGATGAAGTTGGTGCCGGTTCCCTGAAAAACAGCCAGTTACATAGCCTTTCGGGGGGTGAATTGCAGCGCGTCCTGCTGGCCCGGGCCCTGATCCAGGACCCGCAGTTGCTCGTGCTGGATGAGCCGGCACAAGGTGTCGATGTGAATGGCCAGGCCGAGCTTTACCGCCTTATTGCCGATATTCGCGATCGCCACGGTTGCGGCATACTGCTCGTCTCACATGACCTGCACCTGGTCATGTCGGCTACTGACGAAGTTATTTGCCTGAACCAGCATGTCTGTTGCCATGGCCATCCCGAACAGGTCAGCAATGACCCCGCCTACCTGGAACTGTTTGGCAAAAAAGATGCGGAGACTCTGGCCGTGTATACCCATCACCACAACCACAGTCATGACCTGGCCGGAGAAGTTATCAGCAGCGATGATGCTGACAAACCATCCGGTAGCGGTCATCATCACTAGGGTCTGACAGCATGCTTGGCTTTATTCTCAATGCATTACTGGCCGGACTCATGGTTGCCGCCATAGCTGGTCCACTGGGATGCTTTGTCGTATGGCGCCGGATGTCTTATTTTGGTGACACCCTTGCCCACTCCGCCCTGTTCGGCATCGCGCTTGGCCTGCTCCTGGAGATCAACCTGGAGCTGGCGGTGATCATGGCCTGCACGGTACTGGCTGTCGTGCTGGTCTTGATGGATAACCGTCGCGGCCTGTCCACTGACACCATCCTGGGCATCCTGGCCCACAGCTCGCTGGCCCTGGGCCTGGTCATCATCAGCTTCACCGACAACCAGGTTAACCTGATGTCCTACCTGTTTGGTGACCTGTTGACAGTCTCAACACTGAACCTGGCCTGGATCGGCATAGCCACCTTTATCGTTATGGTCCTGTTGTTCCAGAACTGGAACAAACTGCTTGCCATGACATTGCATGAAGAGCTGGCCCAGGTGGAAGGCATCAATACGAAAGCAATGCGCCTGCTGCTCATGCTGTTGATTGCACTGATTGTCGCCGTGTCCATGAAAGTGGTGGGCATACTGCTGATCACTTCCCTGCTGATTATTCCGCCCGCCTGCGCCCGCACCTTTGCCAGGACGCCCGAAGCCATGGCCCTGATCGCCAGTGCTGTTGGCTGTCTCGCTGTCTGTGGAGGCATTGCCTCATCGTGGTTCTGGGATACGCCCACCGGTCCCAGCATAGTGGTGATGGCCAGCCTGCTATTTGTGATTGGCCGACTGTCAGGACCTGGCGAACGGGCCTGAGAAAAGCTTACCTGGACAGGTAGCGTTTGACCGCGAGGAAGTTCTCGCGCATGAAATCAGGTTTGTACGGTGCCTTGAAGAAGCCGACATTATTACCCTGGGGATCCAGCAACATAACTTCCCCGTTGTGGTTGACCAGATAATTTTCCTCATCCATGGCCACGTAATTGAAAGTGACATTCATCTGTCGGGCAAGCGTGTACACCTCGGTGTAGTCACCTCTTGCACCCATGAACTCCGGATTGAAATAGTGGACGTAGTTGGCCAGTACTTCCCGGGTATCGCGTTCCGGATCAACGCTTATCATGAGCACCTGGACATCTTCGGACTCTCCGTTTTCCTCAAGCAGGCCATAAAACTGCCTGACACTGGCCAGGGTCAGGGGGCAGATATCCGGGCAGAACGTGTAACCGAAAAACACCAGGGTCCACTGCCCCTGTAAATTTTCATTGTTGAATACCTCGCCATCTTCATCTTCCAGGCTGAAATCATTGAGCTCAATCGGGGCGTCATAGACAAAAAAGCCGTCATTGCGCAGCGATTCCGCGGTGACCGAAGTTGCCTGCAAATAAAGGGTTACCAGGCCGGCACCCAGCAATACAGAAACGCCGACAAGCGAGATGAGGATTGTTTTCAACGTGGACTTTTCCATGGCAGGAAACAGTGGCCGGCACATTTACCGGCAAGGATTCAAAGGTAGTGGTCGATCAACAGCGCAATAAACAATGCGATGAGATAGAAGATGGAATAACGGAACGTGGTCAGTGCCGCTCGGGGACGATCAGTGAACATCAGCTGCAGGGAATAATACAGGAAGCCGCCGCCCAGCAGGACTGCAGAACCCAGGTAGAACATGCCGCTCATACCTGTCAGGTAAGGCAGGATGGTCACCAGGAACATGATGATGGTGTAAAGCAGCGTATGCAGCTTGGTTAGCGGATCGCCATGGGTAACCGGCAACATGGGAATATCGGTCTTGGCATAGTCACTCTTGCGGTGAATTGCCAGTGGCCAGAAATGCGGCGGCGTCCAGGCAAAAATAATCAGCACCAGGAGCAGGCCATTGGGGTCCACGGTGCCGGAAACAGCCGACCAGCCCAGCAAGGGAGGCATGGCACCGGACAGGCCGCCGATGACGATGTTTTGCGGCGTGGCCCTTTTCAGAAAACCGGTGTAGATAATGGCATAACCAATGAAAGAGCTCAGGGTAAGCCAGGCACACAGCGGGTTGACCATGAAAATCAGGATAGCCATGCCCAGGACGCAAATGGCCAGGGCAAACATCAGGGCCTGGACGGGGCTGACTTTGCCCTGCGGAATGGGGCGCTTGATCGTGCGCTGCATGATGGTATCGACCTGGTGATCGATCAGGTGATTAATCACGGCGCCTGCACTGGCCACCAGCGCAATACCCAGGTTGCCCCAGACCAGGATATCCAGCGGCACCATGCCTGGAACGGCCAGGAACATGCCCACCAGCGATGTCAGGATCATCATCATGACAACGCGGGGTTTACACATTTCGTAGTAATCCCGCCAGGTGGCAGACTTCGCAGCCTGTTTGTGTACTGATAATTCGGACATTGGCCTAGAACGCAGTGACTTTGCGTAGTCGGTAGTTGAGGGTGACAAGGGTGAGCAATAGTAATGCACCGCCCGCATTATGTGCAACCGCCACCCACAGCGGCAGTGAAAACACGATATTGCTGATGCCCAGGCTCACCTGGACTATAAGAAGAAACAGTAAAACATGGGTCAGGCGTTTGAGCTCCATCCCCCCGGCATTCTGGTAAAGCTTGTAGATCAAAAAGCCCAGCAGCAGGGTGACGACGATCGCACCCATGCGGTGAGCCATATGGATTGCCACCCTGGCTTCACCGTCCATTTGCCCGCCCAGGTAGTTGGGACCGATTTCCTGGGCAACGTTGAAGCCGTTGGCAAAGTCCATCGGCGGCAGCCAGCGTCCCTGGCAGGTGGGCAGGTCGGGACAGGCCAGCGCGGCATAATTCGAGCTTGTCCAGCCACCCAGGGTAATCTGGCAAACAAGCAGCACCAGGGCAATCATCGCCAGGGGTCTCAGGTTGACCCATTGGCGTACCGGTATATTGGGCTGTTGCCAGGGGCTGTTATTGAGCCGCAAGCCCAGCAACCATAGCAGGCTGAGTGTCGTGAAGCCCCCCAGCAAGTGCGTGGTAACCACCTGCGGCCAGAGCTTCAGGGTCACTGTCCACATCCCGAACATACCTTGCGCTATGACCAGTGCCAGGAGAAACAGGGGCAGCTTGAAAGGCTGGTCCGGTTTTTTGCGATGCTTCCAGGCAATGATATTGATGATGACAATAAGCAGTCCCAGGGTACTGGCAAAATAGCGGTGTATGACTTCAGGCCAGGCTTTATGGGCCTCGAAAGGGGCATCCGGGAATGCGGCTTCTGCCTGGGCGATTTCCTCCGCCGTTTCAGGGACTGTCAGAAAGCCATAACATCCTGGCCAGTCCGGACAGCCCAGGCCGGCATCTTCCAATCGTGTCCAGGCACCCAGTATGACCACGCACATGGCAAACAGCGTGGCAAAGAGCACCAGAGTATGTAAAGGTTTTCCGCTTTTCATGAGTTGTTTCAGATTGTGCCCTGGCTTGTCGCCTGTTCTGCCGGGTTGGCCAGTATGCCAACCGATTCATTGTCACCCGTATATAGCCGGGTCAGTAGTTTCGCCGCCGGAATGGTCATCGCCACGATGATCAGCAGCGGAATGACGGTCCAGGCAATTTCCGTTGCCGTACTCTTGTGAAACGATGCTTCCTGCTTCTTTGACTTCCTGTAGGCCACAAGTGACCAGATGATGGCAGCATAAACGGCAGCGCCGATAGCCACACATGCCCAGAAAATAATCACATTAATGTCATTGGCCTGCATGCTAGTCTGTAACCAAGCCTGGTTTGGGCCCCGGGGCCAGTATCCACAAGAGCCCTGAAAGTCGGGAACGACAGCTGACCAGAACACCGGTTTCTGACGTGCCAATTCGGGGCGCGCATTATAACAGCCTTTTTTTCAGATTTGCCATTTGTGGTCCCTTGTTTCCAAAGGAGTTTTGGAAAATAATCCAGTCAGGCACATCTGCTTCACTTCTGACCCGGAATACTCCTATGACAGTACGCAGCTACATGGAATACCACCCCAAAATCGGCGACCGTGCCTACATTGATGCCAGTGCCATCGTCATTGGCAATGTGCGCCTGGGCGTGGATTCCTCGGTCTGGCCCATGTCCGTGATTCGCGGTGATGTCCATTCCATCACCATTGGTGATCGCACCAACATCCAGGATGGCTCTGTCCTGCATTGCACCTCGCCGGAGTCCTTTGGCCCTGATGGCTTTGCCCTGGATATCGGCAGCGATGTCACCGTGGGTCACCGGGCTGTATTGCACGGCTGTACCATCCATGACCGGGTGCTGATCGGTATGGGCGCTATCGTGATGGACGGTGCGGTAATTGAATCGGATATCATCCTGGGCGGCGGCAGTGTCGTCTCCCCGGGAAAGACTCTGACCAGTGGCGGTCTTTATGTGGGCTCACCCGCTGTGCGGGTGCGCGATTTGCGCCAGGAAGAAATTGATTTCCTGGTCTACAGCGCCAAACACTATGCCAAGCTCAAGGACATGCACCTGAATTCCTCAGAAGTCCTGAAGTAAGTACGTACGGATTCCCTTTCAGGATTGCCGCAAGCGGGCAAGAATATCAGCGGTTTCCGGCCGGATGCCGCGCCAGACCAGGAAGGATTCCGCCGCCTGCTCCACCAGCATGCCCAACCCGTCCATGACGTTTGCGGCCCCACTGTTTTCTGCCCACTGGCAAAATGCCGTGGGCTCGTTGCTGTACATCAGGTCATAACACCAGGTGTCTTGTGTCACGATGCCTTCAGGCAATGGCGGCAGGTCGCCCTGCAAGCTGGCGGATGTCGCATTGAAAACCCAGTCGAACTGCCTGCCTGCCAGGTCGTCGAAACCACCTCCGGATAAACTCTCCACACCCGCCTCTTCAGCCAGTGCGCTGAAAGCAGAAGCCAGCTCTTCGGCCTTGCTGACGGTGCGATTGGCGATAAACAATGATGCCGGTTTTTGCGCCAGGAAAGGTTGCAGAATACCCCGGGTTGCCCCACCGGCGCCCAGCACCAGGAGTTGTTTGCCGGCCAGTGAGCCACCATGGTTGGCGAGAACATCCCTGACCAGCCCCAGGCCATCCGTGTTGTGCCCGCAAAGATGCTGCTGTTCATCAAGATAAAGCGTGTTGACGGCACCTGCCGTGCTGGCTTCAAGCGTCAAGTGTTTTGCCAGCGCACAGGCTTCCTGCTTGAAGGGTACGGTGACATTGGCACCTTTGCCGCCTGAGTTGAAAAACTCCTGCATGGTTTCGGTGAAACAATCGATGTCAGACAACAGTGTGCTGTATTCAAGCTGCTGGCCGGTTTGCTGCGCAAAGGCGGTATGGATCAACGGGGACTTGCTGTGACCGACAGGATTGCCGACGACGACGTAACGGTCCAAGGTGCACTTCCTTTTAACTATTGCAGGTGAAGCGCCAGTATAACTTGCTACAACACACCAGCATACGACAGCTCAGGCAGCCTGTTTAAGACCGACCAGCTGGCATACCTCAAGCCAACCAGTCTTTCGCTGGAAGAAAGTCAGTGTAGAGACGCGCTTCCTCGGTACCGGCTTCCGGCTGCCAGTCGTATTCCCAACGCACCTGGGGCGGCAGGGACATGAGTATGGACTCGGTGCGCCCGACTCCCGAACGTAGGCCGAAGATCGTGCCACGGTCAAACACCAGGTTGAATTCTGCATAACGTCCGCGGCGATATTCCTGGAACCATTTTTCCTTCTCGCCAAACGGGGTGTCCTTGCGTTTTTCTATGATGGGCACATAAGCGGGCAGGTAACTATCACCCACTGACTGCATGAAAGCGAAACACTTTTCAAAATCCCACTCATTCAGGTCATCAAAAAACAATCCGCCAATACCCCGGGCTTCATTTCGGTGAGACAACCAGAAATACTCATCGCACCATTTCTTGAAACGTGGATAGACTTCCGGCCCGAAATCATCACAGGCTTTTTTCGCTACCTGGTGCCAGTGAATACAGTCCTCTACGAACCCGTAGTAAGGCGTCATGTCAAAACCACCGCCAAACCACCACACCGGCTCCTGTCCTTCCTTTTCCGCAATAAAAAACCGCACATTGGCATGGGAGGTCGGGACAAACGGGTTATCAGGATGAATAACCAGTGACACGCCCATGGCCTGGTAGGAACTGCCCGCCAGTTCGGGACGACTGGCAGAGGCCGAGGCCGGCAGGGAATCACCGAAGACATGGGAAAATGCCACGCCGCCTTTTTGCAAGACATCACCCTGGATAACCCGCGTCCTGCCACTGCCGCCGGTTTCACGGTCCCACTTGTCCTCGCCAAAACTGGCACTGCCATCGGCAGCTTCCAGGCCACTGCAAATCCTGTCCTGTAAATCGAGCAGGTATTCCCTGACGGCTTCACTGTTGATTGTTGTCACGCTTCACTCCAATTCCTGTTTCTTTCTATTATCTGTTGCCTGTTGCCTGTTACCAGCTTGATGACTTCTACCTGATAACATCCTGGCTCATGAGATCACGAATGGTGCTTGGCCCATCCTGACCTCCCAGCTCTCCGGGCAGGATGAAGTCCAGCCCTTCAGGAAAGTACTGCTCGACTTCAGCTTGTGTCAGGGCCGGTGGCTTGTCTGCCGGGTTGGCAGACGTGGATACCAGCATGCTTCCGCAGGTTTCGCACAAAGCTTTCACCAGGGGGTGCGCACTGATCCGAATGGCCACGGTTGCGAATTCTCCCTTGATCCAATCCGGAATAAATTGATAAGTATCAGGTAACAGCCAGGTATTTGGCCCCGGCCATGTTTTTTCCAGAATTTCCCGGTAGGCCGCAGGCAAGTCAAGAACCAGGTTTTCTACCTGCGCCATGTTCGCTGCAACAAGGATAAGCCCCTTGCTGACCGGGCGCTGTTTCAATGACAGGATGCGCTGCACGGCCTCTTCATGCCGGGGATCACAGCCCAGGCCCCAGACTCCTTCCGTGGGGTAGGCAATAACCCCACCGGTGCTGATGATACCTGCTGCTTTTTCTATTTCTGTCATGGAAAAATACTGCTGGAAAATTCGCCGCGTATTCTCGCATCTTTTATGAGTCAGGCCCAATCGTTGCTGATCACAAAACCCCCTCCTTCACGCCTGACCAGGCCAAGCATTTCCAGTTCGGCCAGGGCTGCGGAGACCTGTGTTACAGGAAGGGCGCTTTCACTGACCAGGACATCAGTGAATACCGGGTCCCTGCCAATCAAGGCCAGTATCTGTTGCTGGACAGCATCCAGGGAGTGACCAGATGTATCAGCGTGGTCATGCTTGCACGTTGTCGAAACACTGGCGCCCTGGTAAGGGGCTGCACATTCCTCAAGGATCTCCCTGGCCTGCTCTACCAGTTTCGCACCTTCGGCAATCAGCCGGTGGCAACCCCTTGCCATGGGATTGTGAATGGAACCGGGAATGGCAAACACTTCACGTCCCTGCTCAAGGGCAAGTTTCGCCGTGATCATGGAGCCGCTTTTCAATCCGGCCTCAACCACCAGCACGCCCAGGCTAAGCCCGCTGATGATACGGTTTCGCCGCGGAAAGTTTTCCGGCCTGGGCAATGTCCCCGGATTGAATTCGCTTACCAGTGCGCCCTGCTCGGCAACGCGGGCAAACATCTCCCGATTGCCCGCCGGGTAAATTTCATCAATGCCTGTGCCCAGCACAGCAACGGTTTTCCCATTTTCTGCCAGGGTGCCCCGGTGACTTTCCACGTCGATCCCCAGTGCCAGTCCGCTGCAAATGCCCAGGCCATGGGCTGCTATTTCGCCGGCAAAATGACGGGCATTTCGGCGCCCGTCCACAGTGGGTCTTCTGCTGCCAACCATGGCAATCATCGCCTTGCCAGGCAGGGTTGGATCGCCTTTCACATAGAGCACCGGCGGTGGATCGGGAATTGTTGCCAGCAAGCCAGGGTATTGCGGATCATGAAGTGTGATGATGTGCTGGCGGCCCTGCTCCTTCCAGGACAGGGCGTTGTCCACGGCTTTTTTGACGTCATCGCCCATCCTGCCCTGCCCGGCATTTCTGATACACCTGGCAGTATCATCGTTGACCCCTGCCCGGACCAGCTGCCCAGGTTCTGCAGCCAGCACGGAGACAGGATCATGGAAAGTCTCAAGCAGGCGGTTGAACAGGCGAGAATGCATACCCGGAATATGGGCTAATGTCAGCCAGGGTAATAAATTCCCGGCCTGGTTGTGGTGGTCTGGCCTGGTAGTGGCCGGAGAGTCTTGCGGAGTTGTCGGGTACATTGGTCATCCATGACCAGGCCCGAATTCGATCAGGGTGTGACGACGAAATCCTCTAGGCGTACAACACCATCTGCACTGAGGATGACTCCGAGACTGGTGTCATCAAATACCCTGTAGATTAGTACCGATGCGTATATCTCGCCATCGAAGGTTTCAACATTTTCGTTACTGAACCCCAGTGAACGCTTGAAACGTTCGCCAACCGTGGCAGTACCGATTTCATCTTCAACAACGATATCCGGTCTTTGCAGGGCCAGCAGGTCGCCGGTCCTCAGGCGATCGCCACTGCCCTTGTTGATCACGATGGTGTCGTACTTGCCGCCGACACGTCGGCCGGTTGCAATATCCAGGATACGGGCATTGACAGAAAATGACGGAGGCTGTGGAAAGTAATTGGAGTCAATGCGATTACCGGCACTCGGAATGAAGCGGTCACCCTGGCGGGCTTCTTCCCGAATATCGGAAACGCGCAGGGTGGCATTATCACCATCGCGCTCAAGAATTACCGCTGTGCCAATGAGCCTGCCTTCAACACCCACGACCTCACCCGAATCGGGATCAATATATTCACGGCCCGGCCTGACAATATCGTACTGGTCGACGTTGCTGCTCCAGCTTCCCTTGGCAAAAATATCATCGGTGTCACTGGTAAACAGGTTACCGGAACGGTTCCCCAACAGGTAAGGTGAGCTGTCCAGTTCGCCGGCAGGAATCACGATATTGCCGCTTAACACGGCACTGATCTGGTCAAGCGGAATGGCATCAATGGCACCGCTTAATGGCTGGCGCCTGACTTGCGGCGACAACCTGACGGAGCGCAGGCCTTCAGCATCTGGCACGCCACCACGGTTCAGGGTCAGAATGGGGCCGTCAGCGGTATATTGAATTTCAATGATGTCACCTGGATAGATCAGGTGCGGGTTTTCAATTTGCGGATTCAGTTCCCAGACTTCCGGCCAGAGCCAGGGGTCGGTCAGGAAACGCCCCGAAATATCCCACAGGGTGTCGCCACGGACAACCTCATAGCGCGCCGGTGCATCTTCACGAATCTGCACCTGGTCGGCAGCAAAAAGGGCACCAGAGAGGCTCTGCAACAACAGCATAACCGGTATCAATTTTTTCAACGTGTTTACCATTGGCAACCTCGTCAGGCTGGTCTGGGCAGGCCGGCCATTTGTAATTTTTCAGAATAGTAACAATAAGTGCCTAGATTATATATGCTTAGCAAGCTTATTTTACGTAAATTGTGACGTATTTTGGTATTCCGGTGTCACTATCAGAGCATAAATTTAAAAATCTCACTGTGATTGGCGTATCATAAGGGCTTGAGCCTTTTCAAAATGCCCCGATATATAGACCTATGAGCCTCATGACGATCCTGGAATTCCCCGATCCGCGGCTGCGCAAGAAAGCGGAGCCGGTGGCGCAGGTGGATGACGATATTCGAACAACCCTGGATGACATGGTTGAAACCATGTATCACGCCGAGGGAATAGGGCTTGCCGCCACACAGGTCAATGTGCACAAGCGTATGCTGGTGATCGATATTTCCGAGCAGCGCAATGAGCCCCAGGTGTTTATCAACCCGGAAATCACGGTCATTGACCCGGAACCCCTGGGTCATGAAGAGGGCTGCCTGTCCGTTCCCGGTTATTACGAACTCGTCTCCAGGCCCCGAAAAGTCAGGGTAAATGCCCTGGACAGGGACGGTAAGGCCTTTGAGCTCGAGGCCGAAGGCATAATGGCGGTATGCATACAGCACGAAATTGACCACCTCAATGGCAAGCTGTTCGTTGACTATATTTCTGCCCTGAAGCGCCAGCGCATCAAGTCCAAGCTGGAGAAAGAACACCGCCAGCAAAAAACCGCGACCCCGGCCTGACACCGGCCCCTGTTAATACCATGAAAGACCAGCCCCTGCGCATTGTTTTCGCCGGCACACCCGGTTTTGCTGCCGAGCACCTGAAAGGCCTGCTGGCGGCACATCACCATGTCGTGGGTGTCTTCACGCAACCTGACCGACCTACCGGCCGGGGCAAAAAAATCCAGCCAACCCCCGTCAAAGCCGTGGCCCAGCAACATGCCATTCCCGTGTTCCAGCCACAAAAACTCGACGAGGCAGCCTGTTCGGACCTGGCGGCCCTGCAGCCTGACGTCATGATCGTGGTAGCTTACGGACTGATTTTGAGCCAGGCCGTGCTCGATATTCCCCGGCTGGGCTGTGTTAACGTGCATGCTTCACTGCTGCCACGCTGGCGCGGCGCAGCCCCGGTTGAGCGGGCCATTCTGGCCGGCGACAGTGAAACCGGGGTTTCCCTCATGCAAATGGATGCAGGGCTGGATACCGGGGATGTCCTGCTTGAGCTGCCTACCCCCATAAAAATCCATGACAACGCCCAGACCATTACCGAACGCCTGATTTCACTGGGTATAGAAGGCCTTAACCGCCTGCTGCCCGACCTGGCCAATTACCAGGCCAGGGCTGTTGTTCAGGACGATGCAAGCACCACCTATGCCGCCAAGCTGACCAAGGCAGAATCGCAGATTGACTGGCATCAGCCTGCCAGCCAGGTGCATCGCCAGGTCCAGGCCTTTTTCCCCCGCTCACCGGCCTGGTGCTACCTGGGAGATGACCGTCTTCGCCTGATTGCCGCCCTGCCCGAGCCGTTTGCGGGTCAAGCCGAGGCCGGCACCATCATCAGTCTCCGGCCGGACAGCATGTCTGTCGCCTGCGGTGAAAATGCACTGAAGATATTAAAGGTGCAGTTGCCCGGCAAAAAGCCCCTGGCCCTCAGGGACATTTTCAACGGCAATCCCGGGTTGTTCTCCACCGGCGACTCTCTCGCGGCCCCGGACGGGGCCTGAGCACACCTGATGAAAGCTAAAAGTGACCGCTTACTTTCTGTTTATATACTGAAAAGCCTGGTCTCTGGAAGCGGCTCATTATCATCGCTGCTCAAGGAGGCCCGCAGCGACAACCCCGATGCCAACCTGGCACTGGTCAGTGAATATACCTATGGTGTGTGTCGCTGGTACCACCAACTGGCCTTTTTCAGTAGCCGCCTGATGGACAAACCCCTTCGCAACAAGGACCTGGATGTCCATTGCCTGATACTGCTGGGACTCTACCAGTTGTTTCACATGCGCACTCCCGACCACGCCGCGGTGAATGAAAGTGTTGCCCTGACCAGGCAGCTGAAAAAACCCTGGGCCAAGAACCTGGTCAACGCCGTACTGCGCCAGGCCCTGAGAGATATGTCCGCCCTGGAAGAAGCTGCCAAAGCCGATTCATCTGCCCGCCTGTCCCACCCCGAATGGCTGGCATCAGCATTTCAAGCCGACTGGCCGGAGCAGGCCGAAAGCCTGATGCTGAACAATAACCAGCGCGCGCCCATGATCCTGCGGGTTAACAGCCAGCGCTGCCCCCGTGAAGATTACCTGTCTCGCCTGTCAGAGGCCGCCATCCCTGCCCGGCCCGGCCCGCATACCAGCACCGCTGTCATCCTGGAGTCCCCGGTTGAGGTCAGCGAACTTCCCGGTTTTGAGGCCGGCCTGGTCAGCGTTCAGGACGAGGCCTCCCAGCTGGTCGCCCCATTGCTCAATCCCGCCAGTGGCGACAGGTTTCTTGACGCCTGTGCGGCTCCCGGCGGCAAAACCTGCAGCCTGCTAGAGTACACACCCGGCCTGTCCATGCAGGCCCTGGACAACAGTGAATCCCGCCTAGCCCGTGTTCGGGAAAACCTGGAACGCTGCCACCTGGAAGCCGACCTGTTATGCGCCGATGCCACAGAAACCGGGGCCTGGTGGAATGGCGAGCCCTTTGACAAGATTCTCCTGGATGCCCCCTGTTCCGGCACCGGCGTCATTCGCAGACACCCGGATATCAAGCTACTCAGACGCCAGCAAGACCTGGCTGAACTCAACGCTCTGCAGCAAAAATTGCTGATGTCCCTGTGGGCCTGCCTGAAACCTGGCGGAAGGCTGCTTTATTCCACCTGTTCAGTACTGCGCGATGAGAACGAAAGGCAAGTAGCTGCTTTCCTCGACCAAACGCCGGATGCGGTCAATGTGCCAATCTCTATTGACGGGGCATTGCCTTGCAGCATTGGCCTGCAGTTTCTTCCCGCGGTGGCCGGTACTGACGGCTTTTACTATGCCTTGCTGGAAAAACAGTAAGCAATTGCCCCGCTTAACAATTTTCCCGGTTCCGTTTCAGTCTCACGCGCATAGGCATATAATTGGCGCGCACGTAATGCATGAAGTCAGCGGGAGTTTTCCGAATCAATGAAAATTATCATTCTCGGCGCCAATAAGGTCGGCGCCGCGCTGGCTGAAAATCTTGCCAAGGAAGCCAACGACATCACTGTCGTGGACCCCAGTGCCATCCGCCTGCGGGAATTAAAAGACCGCCTGGATATTGCCACGGTAGAGGGCCAGGTATCTTATCCGAATATCCTTGAAAGTGCCGGCGCCCGAGATGCCGACATGCTGATTGCCATCACGGACAGCGACGAGGTCAACCTGGTGGCCTGCCAGATTGCCTATTCCCTGTTCCGAACCCCGAAGAAAATCTGCAGGCTGCGCTCCAACTCTTATGTCGGGGAACCCAAGCTGTTCAGTCCGGAAGCCATTCCCATCGATGTTGTCATCAGCCCCGAGCAGGAAGTCTCTCACTACATCAAGAGCCTTATTGATCTGCCCGGCTCGCTGCAGGTGCTGGATTTTGCCGATGGTCATGTCCAGCTGGTTGGCGTCAAGGCCACACGAGGAGGCCCTCTGGTCAATCAGGAAATTGCCCAGCTGCGCGAGCACATGCCCAACATTGATACCCGCGTAGCAGCCATCTTTCGCCAGAACCGGCCGATCATGCCCGAAGGCACGACTATCATTGAAGAAGGTGATGAGGTCTTTTTCATTGCCGCCAAGGAAGATATTCGTGATGTCATGAGCGAGCTGCGCAAGGTCGACAAACCCTACAAGAAAATCATGATTGCCGGCGGCGGCAATATCGGTGAACGCCTGGCCGCCTCACTTGAAAAGAATTACCGCACCAAGATCATCGAGATGGATTTCGAACGTTGCAAGGATCTCACCGAGCGCCTGAAAAGCACGACAGTGCTGCATGGCGATGCCTCGGACCAGGAAATGATGATCGGCGAAAACATTGAAGATACCGATGTATTTCTTGCCCTGACCAATAATGATGACGCCAACATCATGTCCTCCCTGCTCGCCAAACGCATGGGCGCAGCCCGGGTCATGACCCTGATCGCCAACCCCGCCTACGTGGACCTGATCCAGAGTGGTGAAATTGATATTGCTATCTCACCGCAGCAGGCAACCATCGGCAGTCTGCTGACCCATATACGCAGGGGCGATGTGGTCAATGTCTATTCCCTGCGCCGCGGTGCCGCCGAAGCCATGGAAGCCATTGCCCATGGCGACAAGAGCACCTCCAAGGTGGTCGGCAAGAAAATCGAGGATATCGATTTACCGGAAGGCACAACGATCGGCGCGATTGTTCGCGATGAAAAGGTCTTTATCGCCCATGACGATATCGTGATCGAAACAGATGACCACGTCATCATGTTCCTGGTCGACAAGAAACGGATACCGGAACTTGAACGGCTGTTCCAGGTTGGACTCACCTTCTTCTGATAAATTGCCTGCCGGGCAATGGTCTGACGAAACATCACAATGAAAAAAGCCAACAACCAGAGAGCCTCACTTCAAGTATGAACCTGCCGGTCATATTTCGCATACTCGGGGTTTTGCTGATGCTGTTCAGCTTTTCCCAGCTGCCGCCCCTGGCAGTTTCCTGGTATTACCAGGACGGTGTTCTCTATTCCTTCCTGACTACTTTTTTCCTGACCCTGCTCTCGGGCTTCGTGCTCTGGGCACCGGTAATGAACAACCGCCAGGAACTGCGAACCCGGGACGGCTTCCTGGTGGTCACCCTGTTCTGGTCAGTACTGGGATCCTTCGGTAGCTTTCCGTTTATTTTTACTGCCTCGCTGGACATGTCGGTCACAGATGCCTTTTTTGAATCCATTTCGGGTCTCACCACTACCGGCGCCACCGTGTTGTCCGGCCTGGATACCCTGCCCCGGTCCATCCTGTATTACCGGCAACAGCTCCAATGGCTTGGCGGCATGGGCATCATTGCCATCGCTGTGGCCATCCTGCCTATGCTTGGCATAGGCGGCATGCAGCTCTACCGTGCCGAAAGTCCCGGTCCCATCAAGGACAACAAGCTTCTTCCTCGTGTCACCCAGACTGCCAAGGCCCTGTTATTTATCTACATCAGCCTGACCATGTTATGTGCACTTGCGTATTTCCTTGCAGGAATGAGCATTTTCGACGCAATTGGCCACAGTTTCGCAACAGTTGCCATCGGAGGCTTCTCCACGCACGATGCCAGTATCGGCTTTTTCAACCACGTGGGCATCGAGTTGATTGCCACGGTTTTCATGTTTATTTCCGGCATCAATTTCGCCCTGCACTTTTTTGCCTGGGAAAATAAAAGCTACAAGCATTACTTTCGCGACTCCGAATTCCTCTTTTACAGTGGCATGCTGGGTTCGGTTTCCGTCATTACGATCCTGTTCCTTTATTTTTCCAATACCTATGAATTCAGCGATGCCATATTCAAGGGGCTGTTTGAAGTGGTGTCCATTACCACTACAACCGGGTTCAGCGCGGCCGATTTCAGTTCCTGGCCAACCTTCCTGCCCTTCCTGCTTTTTTACATGGCCATCGTGGGTGCCTGTGCCGGCTCAACCGGTGGTGGCATGAAGGTCATCCGGATCGTGTTGATTATCAAACAGGGCTTTCGCGAAATCGAACGCCTGATTCACCCCAATGCCGTCATCCCCATCAAGCTCGGCAGCCAGCGTGTTCCTGACCGGGTCATCGAATCAGTCTGGGGATTTTTCTCCGTCTACGTGATGGCCTACATGATCATGCTGCTGGCCTTGTTGGCGTCAGGCCTGGATATCACGACGGCATTCACCGCCGTAGGCGCCAGCATAAATAATCTTGGACCAGGTCTTGGAGGTGTTGCGGAAACTTACGGGGACATACCGGATTCGGCCAAGTGGATTCTCTGCCTGGGTATGTTACTTGGCCGACTGGAAGTGTTCACCCTGCTGGTCATTCTCACGCCGAGCTTCTGGCGTAACTGATACCAGCCTTATCCGGACATATCCCTGTCGTTCATCAAGACCTGCAATGTTGACCAGGCCTCTTCCACCGTAAACGCCTCCATGCAGGCAGACATGCTGGTTTTTGGCTGCCGATAATGACAGTCGCGTTTATAACAGGGCGCACAGTGAAATGGCTGGGGTGAAGCGACCAGTTGATCCTGTTTCTTACCGGTCGTTCCAATAAGCCTGGCGCTGGTGGGTCCATACAGGGTGACAGCCGGTGTGCCTGTCATGGCCGTCAAGTGGGCAAGGCCGGTATCACAACACACCGCCCCTGCTGCACCCTGAATCAAACCTCCGGTTTCCGACAGGGATAACCTTGGCAGCGCAATAGCATTGTCATGAGCTTTCGCGATTGTTTCCGCCCTGTCCAGTTCTTCCCGGTTGCCCCCGGGAAGCAGTACATGGAAACCATCACCCCATGCTTTTTCAATCAGTGAATGCCAGTGTGACTGCGGCCATAGCTTGGTTGTCCAGCTCGCGTTGTGGACAAGAAACAGGTAACGATCCGGTAATGCGATGTCCGGCAGACGAAAGGCATCCTGTCTGAGACCATAGTCCGGCGTGCTGTCAGGCAGCGGATAGTCCAGGGCAGTTGCAAACAGTTGTCGCTGCCGGGCAATGGCATGCTGGTTTTTATCAATAGGGATGCGGTTCGCATACGCCAGGTAGGCAGGCTGTTCCGCGACACTGGCTTTATCCATGCCATGCACCGGCCCACGTCGCAACATACTGATAAAACTGCTTTTGACATTGTTCTGGGCATCAATCACCAGGTCGTAATCATGCCTGTTGAGCTCACGATAGAAACGTTTGAATTCACCGGCCCTTGTTGAAGCCCAGAAATTTTTTTTCCAGCGCCGGTGAGCACTGGTATAAATCTTGTCTACGGCAGGATGCCAGGAGGGGACCTCGGCAAAAGTTTCATCCACGACCCAGTCAAAAACAATATCGGGCCAGACTGAACGTGCATCGGTCAAGGCGGGCAGGGCATGCATCAGGTCACCCATGGAGGTGAGCTTGATGATCAGGACACGTTTACTCTTGATAACGGGAACCACTCTGGAAAATTGCAGCAGCGCTATTATCCATGACCCACTGCTGCCGGGACAGACCTGTTTTCAGGAAAACAGCTTTTTCAGTTTGGCTGTCCAGCCATGACGACGACCATGCTTGTTTGCTGCCCGGTCATCTTCGACAAAATTGATCTGGATGGACTGGCGTGACCCTTCAAATGCCGGGTAACCGTGCCAGCAGTTATCCGTTACCTTGAAGGCAATCATAGTGCCGGCATCCGGAGTTACTTCGGCAGTGTAATCATCCATATTTTCACTACGCAAAATGCGAAGCTTGCCTGTGTCGGCCTGCCAGGTGTCATTGAAGTAGATCAGGATGGTGGCCATTTTGGATTTGGAGTCAGTGTGGATCCTGCCGTCCTTGGCGCGGGATACACCACGCAAGGTCACCACCATGGGCCTGTCCCTGAGATCAATATCCAGTTTTTGGGAAATGATTTCCCGGAACTCCGGGTTATCCAGCTCTTTCAGCAGTGCATCAAAACGCGGACCCGGGTTCACTTCGCTGAGCGCGAAACTGCCACCGGAATGAATTGCCGGAAAATCCGCCAGCACATCGCCAACATGTTCAGTGGCAACAGACCGGTTCACAATAAAGTGAGGGTAGGGGCTGGCTTCTGTCTGTGCTGCAGTGATGGCCTGCAGATCCAAAATCGCACTCATTGGCATACTCTACTCTAGTGTCCTGTCTGGTTGGCAAAATTATTCCGTGTCGATGCGTATCATTCAAGCCATTCAATACACTGGCCCATTGCACACCACCAGGGCACACAACCGGCTAATAAGGTCGCTGTTGTCCGGGCGGCACTCGCTTGTATCGTTTGTATTCCCACTGGTATTGCGCAGGAACAATATTCACTGCGCTTTCTATACTGGCATTCATGGCAGTAACTGAATCCGATATATGCTCAGCATATATTTTGTGGTCCACTTGCCTGAAGATAATTTTCCAGCCGGGCTTGCCCAGGCGCGTGATCCTGGCTGCAAAACCCAGCACGGCCCTGGCACCGGTTTTTTGGAGCAACCGACTCACCAGGGTCATTGTCAGCACATCCTTGCCGAAAAAGGGGGCAAACTCACCGCTATTGGCATCATCCGGCACCTGGTCTGGCAAGATGCCTACAACTTCGCCTCTTTTAAGCGATTTTACCAGCGAGATGATGCCTTTTGCGTCAGTTGCTACCATATTTGCACCCGCCCGGCTGCGTGCCTGGTAGATCAGCCGGTTCAAACGCTCATCCCGGGGTGCCTGGTACAACTGGCTGCTCTGTCCGCACCCGCAACGATTCAGGTATAAACCAAAAACCTCCCAGTTACCCAGGTGAGGTGCAATGACGACCGTGCCGCGTTTTTCAGCCTGGGCCTGCTCCAGCAGCTCCAGTCCTTCGACTTCCAGCACGTGGTCCATCACCTTGTCCGCTGGCCAGAGCCAAACCGGCCCGCATTCTGTGACAGTTTGGAAAGTATTGCAAATACTGTCTTTGCCAAGAAGCAGGCGCTCACTTTCACTTTTTCCCGGGTAAGAAATGGCCAGGTTTGTCCGGGTCGTGGTGACCATCCGTGTGGATAAGGCCCAGCAGATTCTTCCCAGCAGGGTGCCGACATGCCGGGCCCCTCCCAGGGGCAGCAGGGCCAGGCAGCGCAAAAAGAATATGAGCAATGCAGATTTCAAAATATCAGATGCTGTAAAGCCACCGTTTCTCTGCCATTGCGTTGCCTGAATAAACCGGGGCAGGGGGCAGTTTATTCTCGCTATCAAGGCGCGTTTTTAGCATAATTAGCGCTTTTTCGAGCCCAGCCGGGATTTTAGCGTAATTTTCATTCTCAGGAGCCTTTTTTGAGTACTTCGACCCCTGTTGATGTATCCACCTTTCAGGGACTAATTCTTGCCCTTCAGCAATTCTGGGCTGATCACGGCTGCGTGATCATACAGCCTCTGGACAATGAAGTCGGTGCCGGCACCTTCCATCCTGCCACTTTTTTGCGTGCCATTGGCCCGGAAAGCTGGAACAGCGCCTATTTACAGCCCTGCAGACGCCCTACTGACAGCCGTTACGGTGAAAACCCGATGCGTCTTCAGCACTATTACCAGTTCCAGGTCATCCTGAAACCGTCGCCTGACAACTTCCAGGAATTGTATCTAAATTCGCTAAAAAACCTGGGTATTGACACGAACGTTCACGATATTCGCTTTGTCGAAGATAACTGGGAGTCGCCTACGCTGGGGGCCTGGGGGCTCGGTTGGGAAGTCTGGCTCAATGGCATGGAGGTGACCCAATTTACCTACTTCCAGCAGGTCGGGGGCCTGGAATGTTTCCCGGTCAGCGGTGAAATTACCTACGGTATCGAGCGAATTGCCATGTACCTGCAAGGCGTGGACAGTATTTTCGATATCGTCTGGGCAGAAACCCCCAACGGCACCGTGACCTACGGCGATGTGTTTCACCAGAACGAAGTGGAGATGTCAGCCTACAACTTTGAGCATGCCAATACCGAGCTGCTGTTTCGCGGTTTTGATGATGCCGAAAGCCAGTGCCAGTACCTGATTGATCAAAAGCTGGTACTGCCGGCTTACGAAATGGTGCTCAAGGCCTCGCATACATTCAATCTGCTCGATGCCCGCTCGGCCATTTCCGTGACCGAGCGCCAGCGCTATATTCTCAGGGTTCGTACCATGGCCCGGGCTGTTGCCCAGGGCTATTACGATTCCCGCGCAAGACTAGGGTTCCCGTTGGCCCCGGAAGCATTACGCAAGACCAGCCTGGAGAAGTTCAGCGATGAGTAGCCGGGACCTGTTAATCGAAATCGGCACCGAGGAACTACCGCCCAAAGCCTTGCCCGGATTATCCGCGGCCTTTGAAAGGGAAGTGGCCGCCGGACTGGACAAGCAGTCGCTTGACCATGGCGGTATCACTCGTTTTGCCACACCACGACGACTTGCCCTTCTGGTGAGCGGCTTACAGGAATGCCAGGATGACGCCAGTGTTGAAAAGTTTGGCCCTGCACTGAAAGCCGCTTTTGATGACGCTGGCAACCCAACAAAAGCTGCAGAAGGTTTTGCCCGTTCCTGTGGTGTGAGCGTTCAGGATCTGGCAGAAAAAAGTGACGGCAAGGTCACCAAGCTTTACTACCAGGCTACCAAGGCGGGGGAGCAAACAACCCATTTGTTGCCCGGCATCATTACCACTGCCCTGGCCAACCTGCCGATTCCCAAGCGCATGCGCTGGGGCGCTTCCATGGAAGAATTTGTGCGCCCGGTACACTGGGTGGTTATCCTGTTTGGTGAAGAGGTTGTACCAGCCACCATCCTGGGTGTCGACGCAGGCAGCTCGACCAGGGGTCATCGCTTCATGCATCCGGAGGCCATTACCCTGGGTTCACCGGCAGAATATTCCACGGCCTTGCAGGATACCGGTTTCGTCATGCCTTCTTTTGCTGAACGAAAAGAGGCTGTCAGGAAACAGATACAGGCACAGGCCGATCAGCTCAAGGCCGTCATTGATATTGATGAAGAACTGCTCGAAGAAGTCACAGCCCTGGTGGAGTGGCCTGTTGCCCTGACCGGCTCGTTTGATAAACGCTTTCTTGAGGTACCCAAGGAAGCACTGGTGTCCTCCATGAAAAAGCACCAGAAATGCTTCACCCTGGAAGACTCGCAAGGCAGAATCCTGCCCAACTTCATCACAGTCAGCAACCTGGTCAGCAAGGATCCGGCAAGGGTGATCGCCGGCAATGAGCGCGTGATTCGTCCACGCCTGGCTGATGCCGCTTTCTTTTTTGAACAGGACAAGAAATCAAGCCTGGCTTCGCGCCAGGACAAACTTAAAACGGTCATCTTTGAACAGTCCCTGGGTACTGTCTATGACAAGTCCCAACGGGTTGGACAGTTTGCCCGGTTTATTGCTGGCAAACTGGGTTATGACGAAAACAAGGCGGGCAGGGCGGCTGAGCTGGCCAAGTGCGACCTGCTTTCCGGCATGGTGGGTGAATTCGCCGACCTGCAGGGCATCATGGGCAGTTATTATGCCCTGCATGACGGCGAAGATAAGGAAGTCGCGCGGGCGATAGACGAACAATACCTGCCGCGTTTCGCCGGCGATGACTTGCCCGAAACCCACACCGGAATTGCGCTGGCCCTGGCTGAACGTCTCGATACCATTGTTGGCCTGTTCGGTATTGGACAGCCCCCCACAGGATCAAAAGATCCCTATGCCCTGCGCCGCGCTGCCCTGGGTATTCTTCGTATCGTGGTAGAGAAGCAGCTTGACCTTGATCTGGCCGACTGTGTGAGTAATGCCGTGAGCCATTTTTCGGCATTACCGAAAGCGGATAACCTGGAAGTCACCGTTCTGGATTTCATTTTTGAGCGTTTTCGCGCCTGGTATGCCGATGAAGGTGTCAGGGCCAATATCTTCCTGGCCGTGGATGCTGTTCGTTCGACACGGCCCCGGGATTTCGATTTACGCATTCATGCCGTCCAGGATTTCACTTCACTTAAGGAAGCCGAAGCCCTGGCAATGGCCAACAAACGCGTTTCCAATATTCTGTCCAAGCTCGATACGCAACCAGACCAGGAAACCGATGCCAGCCTGTTGACCGAAGAAGCCGAAAAACAGCTGGCTGCAAAAATTGATCAGTTGCTTGAACAGGTTGAGCCTATGCTGGTGCAACAGGAATACAGCAAGGCGCTCACTGCCATGGCCTCCCTGCAAACAGACGTGGACCGGTTCTTTGACGAAGTCATGGTCAACACGGATGATGAGAAAGTCAGGATGAACCGACAATCCCTGTTGCAGAAACTTCGACACCTGTTTTTGCAGATCGCCGATATTTCACTGCTCCAGACTTCATGAAATCCTTATCATGAACTCTCCCTTGATCATTCTCGACCGGGACGGTGTCATTAACCATGACTCGGACGAATACATCAAAAGCGAAGATGAGTGGTTTCCCCTGGCCGGCAGTATTGATGCCATCAGTGAGCTTTCCAAA
>Ga0181585_10000261_pt1 | contig 42120 bp, 46 predicted proteins | sample 071ome_29_FD_132469 | JGI IMG/M metagenome (GOLD analysis project Ga0181585, IMG submission 132469) | Coastal salt marsh microbial communities from the Groves Creek Marsh, Skidaway Island, Georgia - 071407BT metaG (megahit assembly) | ecosystem: Environmental > Aquatic > Marine > Intertidal...
GTGCCGCTTCGGCTTCTTCTGCTGCCTTCTTTTCAGCTTCAATGCGTGCCGCTTCGGCTTCTTCTGCTGCCTTCTTTTCAGCTTCAATGCGTGCCGCTTCGGCTTCTTCTGCTGCCTTCTTTTCAGCTTCAATGCGTGCCAGCTCGGCTTCTTCGACTGCCTTCTTTTCAGCCTCAATACGTGCCATCTCGGCTTCTTCGGCAGCCTTCTTTTCAGCTTCAAGTCGTTCCAGCTCGGCTTCTTCGGCTGCCTTCTTTTCAGCCTCAATACGTGCCATCTCGGCTTCTTCTGCAGCCTTCTTTTCAGCCTCAATGCGTGCCATCTCGGCTTCTTCTGCAGCCTTCTTTTCAGCCTCAATACGAACAAGTTCCGCATCTTCTGCAGCCTTCTTTTCATCATCAATACGTGCGGATTCTTCTTCTATATTGACTTCTAATATTGGTTTATCCTCAAGATCATTATTTGAAACACGTTTCATACCCATAGCGGATAGCAAGCAATCAAGAAAATTCATATTTACTAAGAAATATCTAATTATTATTTGTTATAAATTTCGGTTTATATCGTTTATCTAAAAGATAATCTATATATTTTGTTATATATTTTTTTATATCATTGTGAAGTGGTAATGTAAAAAGATAAGACGATTGTGCTATTTTATCTTCAGGTGGTGTTAATATTTCATAAAAATTATTGGCTGAACTAACAGTTTTATTTATACCATTTATGTTGAATGTGCTTTCTATTCTAGAACGGGATAATAAGACCTGTAATCCACTATCATATGAATGTGTTCGTCCTCTAACATAATTATTTTCTACGAAAGTACCAACCGTAGAATAGCCAGACACTTCTCGCAAATTATTATTTATATTCCAAAATACATCTATATAATATTTTTTACCTGGAATTAGACAGTGAGCGTTTGTTAATTTTGATAAAGGCATAATAATATATATTATAAGTAAACTTTAATATTTTTACAAATTAATTATAAATGATATAAAGAGACAACGCAATAATACTATGTGTATATAGTGTGTATAGTGTATGTTTTATGTAGTTTGTTTATGAGCTCCTTTAGCTCAGGGGTAGAGCGCTACCCTTGTATGGTTTTAATACCCGTTAAAGGTAGGTAGTGGTCGCGTGTTCGAATCACGCAGGGAGCTTTTATAGTTCTATTAATTTTTGGGAGTGTAGCTCAAATGGTAGAGCGCACGCTTAGCATGCGTGAGAACGGGGATCGATACCTCGCTCTTCCAATATGGCAGTTTGTCCGAGTGGTTAAGGAGAATGACTAGAAATCATTTGTGAATATTCACGCGTAGGTTCGAGTCCTGCAACTGTCGCCAGCCCCTATAGCTCAGTGGTTAGAGCGTGTGCTTAGTAAGACCATATATAGGTCCTTTTTAGCACAAGGTCGAGAGTTCAATCCTCTCTGGGGGCTACAGACCTAAATATGTCTTTAAAATGTTTACAGCACGGTTGTCCGAGTGGTCTAAGGAGCCAGACTTAAGACCTGGTACGTAAGTGCGTGGGTTCGAACCCCACACCGTGCAGCATAATGGGTTTCAATATTTCCCCAATTAAAAATATTGTGGTACCGGCAGGGGTATATATATGCTCTTATAGTGTAGTGGTTATCACTGTTGACTTTGAAATACATTTTACATAAATTATGTTTACACGTACAAAACTCAACAAACCCCGGTTCGAATCCGGGTAAGAGCTTATCTAACAGCAACGTAGCTCAGAGGCAGAGTGTTGGGCCCATAACCCAAAGGTCGGTGGATCGAAACCACTCGTTGCTAATTATAATAATTTGATTGATTATTTCAGATTATTATAAAATACTTTCATATTTCCAAACGTATCCTTTTGATGTTCTGATACGCCCATTGCAACAGTGACCTATACAAGAACGTGTTATACCTATATATTCAGATGCTTCTTTTAAACTATTAAATGTATTTAATCTATTTCCTTGAATATCATATTGTATAATCTTCATATTTTTTGATGTAATACTTTCATATTTCCAAACATATCCTTTGGAAGTTTTATACTTACCAATACAACAACGAGTGATAGAAGAAGATGCTACACCTATATATTCAGCTGCTTCCTTACAAGTATCAAATGACTTTAATCTATTTCCATGAATATCATATTGTATGATTTTCATGTTTCTTTGATTTATTTTAGTTATATTTCCTTTATCTATAGAATCTTGTGTTTTTTTACATCCTTTTAATGTTTCACTTATTTTTTTTTTAGTTACTTCATTAGGTTGATTTGTTAAATGTGGCATTAATGGAATAAGTCCGTTTTTATGTTTTGTTTTCAAAGTTTCAGCTATTTTGCGTTTAGTATCTTCGTGATGTTTTCCAGAATTTCCCCCCAATCGTATATTATAACCATTTGGCACCAAACAATTATATTGTTCGATATATTTTATTTCCATATCATCTAATTGATTATCAAATGTTATACATACTAACTGAAAATCAAAGTTCTCAACACCATATTTTTTTAAAGCCGATTTCAAATATCTACAATTACTGCTATTTTTTCGGTGACCTTTCCATCTTGTTTCTAAGTCCTGTGTGGTTTGTCCGATATATATTTTATTATCGATCTTGTTTTTGATTTTGTAAATATAACCCATCTATATATTTACAAAGTATTTTATCTTTAAGTAGATATTACAAAAAATATACTTATTCCTAAATATTTTCGATTTGTTCCTTTTGAAGTTTTTCCTTCCTTTTTAAATAGGCTTGTCTATTATATTCTTTCTTTTGTTCTGGTGTTGGTTTATAACCAGTATTTTTCTTATAATTATTATTTCTTTCCTTTATAGCTTCTTTATTCTTTTCATAATACTCTTTTCTGCTTGCGGGTGCGGTGTATTTTTTGAGGTGTTCTTTGGTAGCAAGTAATTCCTCTTCCAATTTTGCATTTTTTTCCAAAAGTTCCTTTATTAGTGCTTTATCATCCATTACGATACTATATATAAGAAAAAATATTTATATCTTTTTATTATATTTTGTCCCATTTTACACCTTTTTCTTATTTCAAATGCCGATTTTATAATAGGTGTAATAATTTATATTTAAAAATATGTATTTAAAAAAATAATATTATATTATAATAATGTTAGGTATAATTCAAAATATTCCGAATATTAATACATATCCACTTAAATATGTATTTGAAAATTTAAAATTACAACATAAACCTAATACATTATGGTTAGAATTTGGAGTAGCAGGTGGAAGAACCATTAATTATATTTCTAAATTTACAAATGATAAAGTTTATGGATTTGATAGTTTTGAAGGATTGCCTGAAAAATGGAGGGATGGTTTTGAGAAAGGTGCATTTAATAGAAATGGTAATTTACCGGAAGTAAATAAAAACGTAGAATTAATTAAAGGATGGTTTGATGATACATTACCTAATTTTATAAAAAATCAAAATAAAAAAGTTTCTTTCATTCATATGGATGCCGACTTATATAGTTCTACAAAATGTATTTTCAATAATTTAAAGGATTATATTGATAAAGATTGTATTATTGTATTTGACGAATTAGTAAATTATCCTGGGTTTGATGGAGATACAGGAGAACTCAAAGCATTTTATGAATTTATTACAGAAAATAAAGTAGATTATGAGTGGATTGGAATGAATGGAACTCCTACTGGTATGTCTGGTTATTATCACGAAAATGTAGCATTAATTATTCATTCAATAAATTAATTTTAATTACTATACTTTATATATTATATAGTAATTATGCCAAAACATAAAAGTAGCGATTATAAATTAACAGCAGTTCATTATTATTTAGTTGAAGATAAAACACAAGAAGAAATTTGTAAGATTTTCAAATGTTCTCCAAGAAGTTTAATGCGTTGGGTTAATAAATATAAAAAAGATGGAGAAATTACTGGTTATAAAAGAACTCCTAAAGCATACAAAGTTCATAAAGAACATGGCATATCCATTTATTATTTAAATGTTTAACAATAGCATTATATAAATAGTTTATTTTATCCATTACTATAAATAATACATAATAAACTATTTATATATATTTTCATTATACTTGTTTCAAAATCGCCGTTTTACATTTCAAACTCCTATTTTTATTCAATAATCACCGGATGGTTCTGAGGTCAACAACACAGGTGGTTCAAGCGTTTCTGTATCATTTTCTTTTTCTTTCTCTCTTTCCTCTTCAGCTTTTTTATCTTGTATTTCAATTATTTTGATAAACATTTTCATTTCTATTTCATCATCATTTGGATTATCTTTACTGTATTCATTTTTCAACAATTCTATGATTTGCTCTCCAATATTTGTTCTTCCATACTTAGATGTCAAAATATTATATGCTCCATAATACAATTGTCTTTGGAAAAACTTAGAGACTGCTCTATCATAAGTGTTACTCATCTTAAAATATAAATATTATTTATTAGTTTACTTCTATTTCAATTTTATCATAAATATGTAAAATACTTTCTTTGAATAATGTATAAGAAAAATGAAAGAAAACAAAACACTAATACTGAGTATATTATTAATATTAATAGTAATTATAACACTGGTATTAATAGGATATTTTATAAAAACAAAATATTTAAATACTTATGAAGGAATAACGAATCAAGATGATAGTACAATGATAGTAGTTACATTAAAATCAGATAGTAATAACATAACAGTGGAAGATTTAAAAGATAAATCAAGTATAGGTAATGGTATTCCATCGGAATTAGAATATAATATCCGTTCTTTTTCATCAGATAATAGCAAGGTTGACCCAGGTATTATTCAATTTCAAGAGAACTTACCAAAAACTATTAATCTATCATCTATAAATACAACCGTTTCAAGAGAGGAATTATTAAAAGAGAATAGTAAAATAGATTTACAAAAGACAAATAGTTTCATAGCAATTTATCCCAAGACTACAAAAAATTTTCCAAGCAATTTCCAAATAAAATTAGAGAACAATGTAACAAAAAACGAAAAAATATTTAATTTATGGGGTGATAATGATATAAATAAATCTTTAGCCAGACCAAAAGGAAATGCGAATACAATAATAGGACCTCATAATTTAGAAAGTTATTTATGTAAAGAAGATTATGAATTTACATATAATCAAATCACATTTGGTGTAAATTGTAACGACATAACCATAAATAAATCTTTAGTAATGAATAATATGGACTTAGGTAATAAGGTTATAAATGTAATTCAATCTGGAGATATATTTGATAACAATGGTAAAAAAATAGGAAGTGTATCCAAAAGTGATATACAACCCAACATATCTATGGAAACAATCACAATAAATATAGAGAATGCTGACGAAATAACCGGAATGTTGATATATATTGGTTATCCTACTGAAGTTTAATTCCCAAATTATAATGATTAGACTATATTTTAATCATTATAGTATATAAGAAGATGAAATTTATAAATAAGAATAATATCAATTTATTTATCATATTATTAGGTATTGGAATAACATTATGGTATTTTTATAATACATCATATGAAAATTTTGAAAATGTAGATGATTTAGTATCAGCTGCTGGTACTTGTGGAGACCCGAAAGGATGTAAAACTGCTGAAGAAATATCAAAAGAAGCCGAACAAGAAATGAATAAAAAGAAACAAGAATTGGCAAAACCACCTTCGTCTCCCCCAGATATGAGGGATATTACATTAGGCATTACAATACAAAATAATAATGATAACTTAAAATCAATAAATTATAATGTACCAGAAATAAAAGCACCAAGTATTGCGGGAACAACGGTAGGTCCAACTGTACCTAGAGTAATAAATTATAAACCAATATTAATTGATAAAAAATTACTAAGTCAAACTGAAAAAGATGTATATATGTTAGATGTAGATCCATCAGCAATTGGTATTATAGAAGAGCCTATTTATAATATAGCAAGTGTATCCGTAAATCATCCTGATAAAAAATCAAGCGTAAATACATTTTATGAATATATACCACGAAATCATTCATTAGCAAATATATATAAGGAGAAAAAAGAAGAGATCGAAAAAAGAGATGTAACCGTAAATACAAATAATAAATATATATTAAAAAATAATGCAAAAGATCAATCAAAAACACTTGCATTAGATAAAGCAAAACCAAATAATAATTTTGTAATCATAACACCTGAAACGAATGATACATTTCCATCTAATTTTACATTAACACTTAAAAGCGATTTAACATCCAACGAGGTTCAATTGAATTTATGGAATGATAACTTTCTAAACGACAACAAACCAAAACCAGAAGGTAATATGAATACAATATTAAATAAAGATACATTATCAAAATATACAGAAAATATTTCGAGAAGTGTTTTTGGATATAACAAAGAAGTATTTGGTGATTCTTGTTATAAAATAGATAGTGATATGTGTATGATAGGAGGTTTAAATGTAGGTAACCGTTCTATTAATATTATGGCAACCGGTAATGTATATGACGAAAATAATAATGTTATAGGTAATGTAGAAAAACAATCAAGCACTGAAGACAACCAAGTAGAACAATACAAAATAAATATAAATAGTGAGAACATTACTGGTCTGATATTATATTATTCTTATCCGGCATAGTCATTTGTAAATATTATCTATGGAAATATTTACAAATTTAAAGTCCTTTTCTGTGATCTAAAACGTAAGGATTCGATTGTAAATTATTTAAGAATTCAGGATTGGTTCTATCAGTTTGGATATTAGAGTAAAGTCCTCTATCATTACCAGATAAACTTCCCATACTAGATACTTCTGGTGATCTATAAGGCATAGTAGCAGTAACAGGTCTCGAATTCTTTAGTTTTTCATCACGTGCTACTTGACGAACATTTACATCAGAATTCATTAATGACATGTTACCTTTTACCATATAACCTTGGATGGTGCTTGACTTAATATCATTATTACGTTGGTTATATCCAGATTCATAGGATGATGGCTGTCTAGTTCCATCTCCAGCACCAGCTACACCACCATAGTAAAAATCACCGGTTTCGTTACGTGTAGTGTAAGCTACTTGATGTTCGGTATTTTTATAAGCACCACCATGTTGGTTAGCATTTATATTAAGATGATTTTTGGAATTTTCGGTAGTTTCACGCATAGTTGTAGATAATTTGTCATTGGGATTAAAAATATAAGATTGTGGAACATTGGTGCCAGGATTTTGGTAAGGACGTAATGTTCCAATTACATTTTCCTTTCTGGATGGACGCAATATATCCATTAATGGTGCAACAGCAGCACCTAAACTACCACTAACAAGACCAAAATAACTATCTTGTTTATTAGCAGTTCTATTGTTAGGATATGCTTTTTTGGATTTAATTCCATAATCTGCTTCAGTTGGTAAATATTTACCTTCCGCATTAGCAGCACCAAATTGAGGTGCTCCCAATTGTTGGTTTCTAGATTCCATATATTCACCAGGAACATAGGTTCCATCATTTTGATATCCAGCAGCACCGGTGTATGAAACCGCAGTATCTGGACGTGAAACGTTTTTAGCAACAGGTATAGCACGCATTGTTTGTCCTTTTTCTACACCACCGGTTGTAAATAAGCGACCAATATCACGACCACCATCAGTAAATCCTTCAACATTTCTTTGGTCTAGCTCGAAAGCACGTTCTGGGCGATGTTTTTCCATAATACCCATTTGTTCTCTGGTTGCGATATTCTTAATATGACTATCGGCAGGACCTTCGTGACCGTATAACATATGTCCTGAAGACTTGGGCTTGCTATCAACACGTAATTCATCAGCAGTTTTGGGTTTCCATAAATCTCTTTGTTCCATACCAGAGTTGAACCCACCAGAACCTTCAGTTGTATATCCTAAACCTAAACCAGGAGCAACCGATTCTTGTTGGAAAGGTGTAACATTAGACATTTTCATGCTAGGATTTATTCTTGATTTGATAAAATCACTTTGGTTAGGCATACCATGCGCCCATTGTAAATTTTCACCGGGTGAAAATAAAGGAGATTGTTCTTGCTTCTTAATACTTTGAGAACCAGCGCCAGTAGTATTGTCTAAAATACTTTCGTTTGCGGATTCACGAAGACTGCTGGTTTTTAAATTACCACCAAAAAAGGGAACCATATTGTTATGTTCGAAATAATCACTACCGACTTTATTACCACTTAATGACATATATTCCGTTCCATTATCAGTTGTTGTTTGTCTATTGAAATATTTATCGGTGTATGCTCCTCCACCATTATCATAACGATTATTTACAGATAGGTCAGAGGTTTTTTCATTTTCATTAGGGTCAACAGGATAATTTTCATCTATTACATTTGTATTTGGTAGTTTGGTTTGATTAGTAAATTGTTCTGTCTCATCCTTTTTTTTATTTTGATTATTCATTAAATATAACCCAGATAAGGCGAATAGTGGGATTGCTACTTCCATTTTATATTATATAAATATATTACTTTTACATAATATTCTTTACTTTGATTTATCTAATTAATTCTTTTGGAATATAAAGTTCCGGGACAACTATCTTCATTACCTAAAATACAGATGGAATTGCCGGTTAAATAATAGTTACTTTGATTCATACCATTAACTATAGGCATTTTTGTAACATGATTATCTTTTTCTAAAATACGTGTTTGGATATTTTCGTGAAACCCTTTTTCTAAACCATTTAATGGATTTAATAGAGGTGTTTCCCAACGTGTTTGTTCTAAATCTTTATACATCCAAGCAGGATGACTAGCTCTACTTTCTTCAACAAAAGGTTGTTGAGAATGATAATAATTAGGTGCACCATATGTAGATCTTTTTTCATAATTGTTATGTTCGGGTAAATCACGATTCAGTTTCCGTGTTAGACCACGTAAATCGCTTTCTAATCCGACAGTATTTTTATGTAAATTAGCACCCCACTTTTGCAATCTAACTTGTGTATCTTCAAAAAATGGTAATTTGTCACCAGGTCCCGGAACGTTTAACATATATCTTCCCGCAAAACTACTTTCGTCAATTTGTTTTTTAATTCTATTTGGGTCATCGTGAAATCTTGTAAAAGACATTATATAACAGTTAGTTATTATATAAGTGGAAAAAATACTAAGAGTAAAAGAAATATAAATATATATTGAGAACTTGTATTATACATTTCAAATAATGCCTAAAATATGTCTAAATATGATTGTGAAAAATGAAAGTAAGATTATAGAAAGGTTACTGAATTCAGTAATATCTTTAATCGACACTTATTGTATATGTGATACGGGCAGCACAGACAATACTATTGATATTATTCGTAATTATTTTAATAATAAAAACATTTCTGGTAAGATTGTAGAAGAACCGTTTCGTGATTTTGGGTATAATAGAAATTATGCTTTACAACAATGTTCTACTATGGAAGATGTAGATTATGTATTATTTCTAGACGCAGATATGACAATTGATATTAAAGCAAATAATTCAATTCTAGATTTTAAAAATTCAATGACAGGGGATGCTTATTATTTATTACAAGGAAACGATAAATTCCATTATAAAAATATTCGTATTGTTAAAAATAATGGTAGGTTTTCCTATTGGGGCGTAACGCATGAATATATTCAAACCCCGAATAATATAAATATAATAACTATTCCCAAGAACATAATCTTTATTAAGGATATTGGTGATGGTGGTGCTAAACACGACAAATTCATACGTGATATTCGTCTTCTAAAACAGGGACTTGTTGATAATCCAGATAATGATAGATATACATTTTATTTGGCAAATAGTTATAAAGATTCAAATCAATATGAGTTAGCTATTGAGACTTATAAAAAGAGGATTTTGTTGGGTGGGTGGAAACAAGAAATATGGTATTCTTATTACAATATTGGATTATGCTATAAACATCTAAATAATATGGAATCAGCAATAGGGTATTGGTTACAAGGATATAATTATTTACCAGAGCGAATAGAAAATATTTATGAAATTATAAATTACTATAGATGTATTGGTAATAATAATTTGGTTGATGTTTTTTATAATATGGCTAAAAAGAGTTCAAAAAATATAAACCAAGGAGACCAGTTATTTTTCAAAAAGGATGTTTATGATTATAAATTAGATTATGAATTTTCGATAGCAGGATACTATAGCAATCAACATAATATTGATATGAATAAGGTTTTTATGAATGTTCTCAATTATCCACTTGATAATAAAGCTTTAAATAATACTTTATCCAATTATAAATTCTATGTTAAATCATTGATCGATTTCAAATTACCGAATAGTCAAAATATACAACTTCTATCAGACACCTCCTTTACAAAAGACTATCCTGAATTGTATTCTTCTACACCTACTATATGTTATAATAAAACAAATAATAAGTTATACACGAATACGAGACTTGTTAATTACTTTATAGATAAGGATGGAAGTTATAAATACAAGAACAGTGATAATTCATTTACTTCGAATAGCACAATTATTACCAAGAACATTATTCGAGTATATAATGTATCAAATGAAATATGGGAAGAAGAATCAAGATACGAATTAAAATATAATAATCAATACGATGGATTATATGTTGGACTTGAAGACGTGCGTTTATTAACAAATAAATTAGGAATATGTTTTAATGCTAATCGAGGACTATCATATGGAAAGATAATGATTGAAACTGGAACTATTGATATTAAGTCACAAAATACGGATTCATCATTAGTTTATAAAGATGATTTACAGAATGTAGAAAAGAATTGGGTGCTATTCAATACGGTATCGGAACGTGTTAAAGTAATATATAAATGGTATCCTTTAACAATAGGCGAATATATGTTAGATGAAAATGACAAAACCACATTTTTTACTACAAATACCATTGATACACCAGTCATATGTAAACTCATGCGAGGTTCAACAAATGGGGTTACTATTAATAATGAAATATGGTTTATTACACATTATGTAAGTCACGAATCGTTAAGGTATTATTATCATATGTTTGTTGTATTAGACATAGATACCTTTAAAATAAAACGTTATAGCATTCCATTTACTTTTGAAAAGAATCGCATTGAATATACACTTGGTTTTGTTTTTAATGAAAAAACGAATAATTTTATAATTGGCTATAGCACTATGGATAGAACTACAAATTATATGGAAATAGCAAAAGAAAATATTGATAAATTGTTTATGTAATAATTTTATTCAATTTCTGTAACCGTAGCTGTCTTACAACAACCAAAACTACGTCTATGCCATTGTGTAATACCATGTTCTTTAATACCAGACATATGTGCTTTGGTTCCGTAACCTACATTTTTATCAAGACCGTATTTTTCTGATAAAATTGGATATTTTTCACACATTTCTAATACATAATCATCACGAGCAGTCTTTGCTAATATACTTGCGGCTGCAATTGCCATATATTTACCATCTCCTTGTTCTACTGTAACGTGTGGAATTTGTTGATAATCATTAGTACTAGAATCAAAGTGACAATATGGTTTGAAGTAATTACCATCTACTATTGCCATAAACTTTGATGTATTATGTTGAATATTTGTGACTTCATTTACTTTTGTTATAGAATTGCGAATACATTTATGCATACCTTCCATAACACACATTAATATATTTTTATCATCAATTTCATTCGCATCAGCATATTCAATATGCCATACTAGAGCATTTTGTTTGATATATTCAGCAGCTTCACGTAATTTTGTTTTTGATGAGAATTTTTTACTATCTTTAATATTGACACCAGAAAACAATTCTGGATTTTTAGGAAGAACTACAGATGCAATATATACACGTCCAAACATACAACCACGACCTGCTTCATCCATAGATATTTCATACAATTCATCATTATCAGTGTAGAACCGCTCTAATAATGGTGTTTCTTTTTTAACCCGTGTTTTTCTAGGAGTTTCCATTGTTAGTTTAAATAATTATAAAAATAAAGTTTCTATTCAATTTTTCGTCACAAAATATTTTTCGTTATATAGTCTATATATAATGAAGAGTTTCAAATTAACACCTCTAATGATATTTTTAATAATTTTGATTATTTTAGCAATATCAATTTACATGAAGAACTCATACTTTGTAGAAGGTGTTGAGAACATGTTTAATGATAAAGGTCAGTTTAGCGAATTTATATTACCTGAATATTGTCCGAACTCACCTTTGACACAATTAACCGAGACTATTTTCTTCGATAAGAAAAATGGCAATATTGTAGAAGCAGTAGTTGAATGGACGTCTCAGGGTGAACAACAACCTGAATTAACTGAGCTACAAATGAAGCTAAGAAAGATTTTTTCTGACGACCGATGGAACCAATTCCAGATAGAATACGTTTTTCCCAGAAAAGGATATGATGAACTGATATGTAATTCAGAAGGGATGGATGAAGAACAAGTAAAACAACAATTAAAAGAAGATATAAGTAATATTCTACCAAAATTGTCAGCCGAAGACAAAGAGTTTATTACTCTAAATGAAAATCTAATTATAGATCATTTTGCAAGGGAGGTCTTAAACCCTACTTACTCCAAAGATAGGATTGAGGGTGTGCGTAATAAATGTAAATTAGATGCTGCTACTGCTCCTGCTGATGCTACTGCTCCTGCTGATGCTACTGCTACTGCTACTGCTACTGCTCCTGCTACTGCTCCTGTTGATGCTACTGCTGAAGCAATGACTACAATGTATGAAGGACATGAAAATATGGGTTCCCAAACACCTACTTTAAAACAATTATTAATTACTCCTCGCAATGGCGGCGAAAGTTATATTTATGACATTGAAAATACACCAGAATGTGTTAAGAAACCTACACAAGAAAGTTTAAATGATACTATAGATACTACTTGTGGTTGCTGGAGTTATGTAAGTGTAAGTGAATTCGCTCCTGAAACAACCGTATTTTATATGCCTTGGAAAACAGAAACATATTTAGCAATTTATGAGAATTCTGAAGGAAAAATGAATGCGAGAGGTGTATTCCATTTCTCAAAAGAAAAGAACCAAGTTGTAAATATAAATTCAGTTGAAATGACAAATTATATTAACACACAAGATGATAATAATAATAAATATGTAAAAGATGAAAAGTATGGAGATCACGATTTATATCAGGTAGACAAATTTGTATTGTATGATATTCCTACTTCTCACTTGATTGTTCGTAAAGAACATAATACTGGAAGCATCAATATCTATAATGGTAGTGGTGAAACCATATCTCAAGAAAAGGTAAATGAATTATACTCTTCAAATAAAACACATGAGAACCAAGAAAAATTCGCAGAATTGAAAGCTTGGAGTGTTTTAGACGGACAAGGTGAAAATACAATTATTTATATTAAGAACGTTGACAAAACTGTAGTAGCTGTTTGTGGATTCGAATCAAGCACTATGGATTCATTTGTATTGAAAAATGTAAAGAGATTTACTTTGTATGGAATGGATACTTGTGATAAAATCGAAAAGCCTACACCGGCTTGTGATGCTAAAACAGAACCCGCAACAGAACCTGCGACAGAAGAGAAAAAGGAAGAAACAAAGACCACTGAACCAACATCAGAAGATTATATTTTAAAAACACAAATAGTACCTCCAGTATGTCCTTCATGTCCTATGTGTCCTAATGATGTAACATGCACCAACTGTGGTGGAAATGGTGGTTGTGGAACAAAGGACAAAGACGGAAAGTCTATGGTTAAAGATGAACCAAAGAAAGAAGTAGTAAAACAAGTAGTAGATGAGAATGGTAATGTAATATCCGAAACAGTTGGAGAAGTAACTGACCTTGCTCGTGATGCTGCTACCGGTGCTGTTGGCTTAGGTAAAGAAACCGTAGGTGGTGCTCTTGGATTAGGACGTGAAATTGTAGGTGGAACTGTTGGTCTTGGACGTGAAATTGTAGGCGGAGCAACTGGATTAGTTGGTAATATTGCAGGTGGTATTACAGGATTAGTTCGTGATGCCGGAAGTGGTGCTGTAAGTGTATTAACACCTCAACAACAAATGCAACAACAACAAAGACAAGGTGGACGTATGGCTTATCAACAAGTTGGAGGAGCTCAAGGACAGTATTACGGAACAAATAATAACTATACAAGATACGGAGCATTACCCGAAAAACAAAGTAACTTCATTCCCAGAACAGCTGATTTCAGTGCGTTTGCTTAATTAGAATAATATTATAATTGTAAAATATTATTCGTATAAAATGAATTATAAAAATGGGTTTATAGTATATTATAATAAATAATACTATAAATGGAACATATCATTAATAATATTGAATTAAATAATATATTTGAAAGAGGGCATATATCAACTGAAATAAAATCTATATTGAATGATTTTGATAAAAGGTATAATGAGTTAACATACAAAAAAGGAATATATATTTATGGTTCTCCGGGTTCTGGAAAAACAACATTTGTTATGAATTTATTAAAAGAAATGAATTATGATGTTATTAAATATGATGCGGGTGATATACGTAATGCTGGATTAATCAATACGATTACTAGTAATAACATATCAAATAGAAATGTTCTCGATATGATGACAAAAAAAGTGAAGAAAATAGCTATTGTAATGGATGAAATAGATGGGATGAATAATGGCGATAAAGGAGGTATAACAGCATTAATTAAGTTGATACGTCAAAAGAAGACAAAAAAACAAAAGTTAGAACATTCAACAATGAATCCAATTATATGCATAGGAAATTATTGTATAGATAAGAAAATTCGTGAGCTAATGAAAGTGTGTAATACATTTGAAATAAAATTACCTACACAAACCCAAATAAAACAAATACTAACAAATATTATCCCAGATTTGAATAATTCAAATAAAATAAAAAAACTTTTGGATTATATACAATGCGATGTTCGTAAATTGAATTTTATATATGATATTTATAAAAAGAAGCCGGAATTATTAGAAGACGACTCGCTATCTTTAATTTTTCAACAAAAATCAAACAATGAAGATTCTAAACGCATTACACAAACCTTGATAAATAATTATATTCCATTAAATAGCCATAACCGTTTTATGAATGAAACAGAAAGGACTATTGTAGCATTATTATGGCATGAAAATATTGCTGATATGATAGAAAAGTATGATAAGAGTAAATCGGTTCCAATATATGAAAAAATATTGAATAAAATGTGTTATGCTGATTATATTGATAGGATTACTTTTCAGAATCAAATATGGCAATTTAATGAAATGAGTTCTCTAATGAAGACCTTTCATAATAACAAAATATATCACGATAACTTTCCTGAAAATAAAGATAAATTTCAACCAAGTGAAGTTCGTTTTACAAAGGTTTTAACAAAGTATTCAACAGAATACAATAATATGGTGTTTATTTACAATTTATGTCAAGAACTAGACTTGGATAAATATGATTTGATTTCAATGTTTCAAGAAATACGGTTATTACAAAATGACAATAAACTATCATATGCTGAATCTATAAACGAAATTGAAAAAATATTTGAAAATTATAACATTAATAAATTAGATATACAACGCATATATAGATATATAGATAAGAGTGTAAAAAAGGACCAAGTAAATAATGATATTGAAGAGGCAGATTAAATTGATGAAATTACAATAATTTCACCAATTAGCAAAAAATATTTATGATTTATTATTTTCAGTTTTTAATTTTTCATTTTCACTCTGACAAAGACTAAGTTTTTCTTCTAACATTTCATTTCTTAGTGTAAGAGCTTTAATTTGTTGTATAAGTGTTTCATTATCAGTAATATTGGGTAAAGGTGGAGGATTTGATTTATTATTTTTATTCAAATCAATGACCTTTTGTTGTAACAATTGTATAAATCGTTGTTGTTCCTCGTTTCTTTTGGTAAATTCTTGTATTTGTTTTTTCTGTTGTTCTATAATTTGAACGATTTGTTGGCTATTTAGTTGTACTGGTGGACCGCCATTTTGTGACATCATAATAGGTCCATTCATTTTTTGTTGTTCTTCCATTTGTCTTATCATTTCAGCACGTTTTGCTTCAATTTCTTTAATCTGTTTTAAAACATCCGGTTTCATTTCTGGTTTTCCAGGGTCATATTTTTCTAATAAACCATCAATATCCTCCATAAAGAATTTTTTTATATCTTTTTCATTTTCATTTCGAATAAAAGTATCGACAGTTTTGGAAGACTCTTTGAAAAACTGTGGGTCTTGTTTCTGGTCGAACATTTTGCGTTTATCAAATGTATTATGTTCGTGGGAAAATACAAGAATACTCTTCAAAGGGTCTAATTGAACGAACGGAATCGTATATTCTTTTAAAAATGCTTTTTCTTCAGCAAGTGCAGCACCATCTTCATATCTTGTTTGTTCTAACAATTTAGTTCGAAAAGCAAATGTTCCAGCGGTTGCGTGATTTGGACCATATGGTCCACATTGTATCATTTTATCCATTCCTTTAAAATATACGTAAATTTCACTAGAACCAGCACATAACGCATTAGGGTCAGATTGTAAACGTTCTACCGCGTGTGAAACACGATTTGGTGGATAATAATCATCATCATCCATATATACAATTATAGAACCTCTTACGAATTTATGCATATAATTACGCTTTTCACCAAGAAACATTTTTTTTTCAACTTCAAAATACCGGATTTGAGGAATATTAGAATCTACAATTAAATCTTTGATTTTATCCGTTCCATCATCTACGATAATCCATTCTATTCTGTCTTTTGGATAATCTTGATTACGAAAACAAGTAAACATATTTTCAATAAATGGGCGTCGATTGAAAGTAGGCGTACATATACTCACAAAAGGATACTTTTCAAAATATTCTTTATTATTAGGTTTGTTTTTACCCATTCAATTTATAAATATAATATTATTAACTATTTATATTTATAAATCAAAACTAATATATTTTAATAATCAATAGCGTCCTTTTTTAATAATTCACCACAAATATAATCCAATATTTCTTTGTTAAATCTATCAAATGGATGAATACCGAAAGCGGTTAATGGATGAATATCATAAATATTATGCAAGAAATTAACACAAAATTTTGATGGTTCGTCTTGAATTGTATGTGAAGGGGAAGGGTATCCTAATACGGTTAATGCATTTTCAAAAAAGACATCTTCCGGTATAATAAATTCGTTGATAAATAAGTAATTAGGTAAATTATTAGATGCTCTATATTGTATAATATTATCATATGTCACATTATTTATACAGTCAATCATAGCTGATTTTCTTCTATAAGAAAATCCACCACACATCGGGTCATTACCTATTATCGGATTAGCCAAATCAAGTCGTGTTCCATTATTATCATGCAATCTGTATCGTGCACCTAGGTAAGGGTACTTAGTTGGTATTCTATAATCATTATTTATATTAATTATAAAGGAATCAGTTTGAAAAATCAAAATATGTTCCTCTTTTATGTTATTCCAAAATTGAGAACTTTGAAGTAATAAGCTATATGCAGCAGGAGAAATTAAATCATTAATTTCCATATTTATAAATTTATAATTTCCTTTTATCTTTTCTTTTACAGTTTTTTCATTCATATTGCTCCCAAAAATCTGTAAGTTCCATTTATTACCGATTTTACTCATTACTTGTTTTATTATGGGAATAAGATATTCATGATTTCTTGGTTCTACTATAACTGCTACTTGATTGTTATTTTCATTATTATTAATAATAATATCAAGATTTTCATAATATTTGATAAAAGTTTCAAACATGTTAATAATTATATTAATACCAATGTAATTATTTAAATTATTTGAAGAGTTAATTATTTTCCGATTTTTTGTAAATTAGATAATAAATTCACGCCCTTTTTTAACCCATCTTGAAGTTCCTTATTATCATCAACATTTAACTTTTCAGATATGTTTTTTACTGTATCTTGTAAATCTTCTGGTTTTATTGTTTCCTTTATAGTTTCCATTGCGTGTAAAGGGTTCGTAGTTGTAGTAGGTGTTTCTTCATTGGTTGTTGGGTTTGAAGTTTCGTTGTTTTTATCACCTTTTATAATGGATATAATTGTATAGGCTGCTACTATCATTATACCAGCTACTGAAGAAACCATAGTTGTTGATTTTAATGTATTGCTTTTTAGATTTATTCCTGAATCAATTAAAGCGTATAACATCACCATAACAAATCCTAATTGAATACAATTATCATACATGTAATTGAAAATCATTACCATATAGTTTATTACTTTCTCGAAAAAGGATAGTGGCTGACAAGGTGTGTCTCTTCGTTCATTCGGTTTGTATTCATCAAAAAATTTATCAATCAATGTTTTTATTTCTAGTATGCTATGGTCGCCTTTAAAAATGGGTATAGAAAAGAACGTATAAGATATTATAAATGTAAGACATAAACAAGTTGCGAGCGGAACACCCAAGAAGAATAAATACAATGCTATAATGATTTTTTCAAACCAGAAATAAGGGTTCAAAACTTTGAATAATGACCAAAGCCCACCCCCTCCCGGTAGTAAAGATGCTAATGGATTTGATTCTATAAATGTTAATAAGAACATAATCAAAGTAACAAAATAAATAATGATTGTAAGTATACCACTAAAATCAAATTTCGCAATATCTAATAATATGTTTTTAATCAGTTCACCAGAATTATTTGCTAAAAATGTAAATGAAACCAATATAGCCATAAATATCAATATTAACACAATCTTACTCATACCATTTTTATCTATTTTTGAGGTTATAAAATCGGGTAAAATACTTGTGGTAAAAACTATCAGAAAATCAGGAAAAAATAGAGGTATATTTATAAATTTATCTATTAACCAAAATAACGGATTGAATAAAGTATTATGATGAATAAAATTTCTAGGAGTTTTCCATACATTTACTTTTGAACCATTTTCAAATCGAAAAAATGTAATAAACGCCCAATTATATACAGCAATTGATGCTACAATTATTGATAAAATCCAATTAAAATATTTTTTAACATGTTTTACATCAGATTCATTAAATGTATCTCCAGAAAAAGTCTTAGTTAAATGATATATAAAGTTGTCATATTTATCTTTTATTTTTCTATATGTATCTTCTATGATTTCAGCATAGGATCTTGCTTTATAAAGTGTCTTTTTACCACCTTCGTATATATCGTCTGTGTCAGTCCATTCATCATCTTTAAATGATACTATTGGATTTAAATTAAGACCTTCTATTATTGGTTTTTTGTTGTTATTTTCTTCTTCTGGCATTTCATGAATATTAACAAGCGGTTCTATGTTTTTGATATTCATCATTTTTTTCTTTTTCTTCACATTTTTTATTTTATTCTTCATATGTTCCGTTTCAAAATCAAGTATATTCTTTTTCTTATTTACATCACTAAATACTTTATTTCCTTTTACTTGTTCTTTCATTTATATATTATACTATTATTAGTTATAATATACAATTGTATAAAAAATCTATATAATCCGCATTAGAATTATCTAGCATATAACATACCGCAAGAACCATTTATAAATGATAATACATTATAGCGTTCTTCATATAAAGTCAAATTATAGTTATAATCATATAATCTCCAATTTTCTTTACGGAAACCTATTGGATTTCCTTCACCATCACATATGACATCAAACCGTGAATTTATTTCATCTATTGGTGGCACGTAAGTAGTTATTTCTAATTCTATATTTTTAAATTTACTCAAATTAATTGCTCCCGAAGGTTGATATTCAAATGGACTTGTGTCTAAACAGAAATTATAACAATAAATACCTTCTTTTGCTGAACCCTTAGTTCGTGTATATTTTTCTATATAATCATAAATACCACGCGTTAGAATATTTTCACGATAAGCACCGTCTAATTCAATACCCATAGTTTCTAATATATCTTTTCTATTTTCTACTGAAAAATTACCAGTTGTTGATAAACCAGTAACACGTATATCAATTGGGTCTACATTTGGTAACGCACCGCGCATATTAGTATTATTATAAGGAACTATGTCATTGGGTAATGTTCTATAAGGCCAGTTTGTATAATTGTTCCACTCGTTACGCATATTTACATCATTTCTCTGTAGATACCACATCCAACTTGAAACCATTCCTGAAGAAGACTGTAGTTTTAATTTACGTGTTCCGGTTATGTTTTCAAATTTATGGGCGAATACATCTTTCACTAAATACACTTGGTCTTTTCTTGCAAATAATTCTGCTTCTTCTTTTGATAAGAAACAATATGTAGAAATCAAATGAACGTCAGCATTCCAAGTAGAAATTTTATTAGTATAATTATCTGCCGTCAATTCAATTGAAGGGGGAGTTTGTAAAAAACGATACATTTGAAAACGAGATTCGTTGAAATTAGGTCTTATATAAGGAAAATTATATTGTGAATCAAATACATCTCTTACTTGAAATAAATCTTGTATAGGTCTAAATGTAACATTAACATGGAGTTCGTTATATTGAAGTGCTATTAGTGGGAACGCACAAGAACTATTCAAAGTAAACCAAGCATTTATAGGTATGTATAAGTTACGACCACGAATAGATGGTTCAGCACCAGCGGTATGTGGAGTATAAAATGCAGATGGATATGTATTAACACGTCCATTACAATTTGCTGGGTCATTTAGTTCTGGTATATTACCAGTCATTTTGTTAAATAAATCTTTCTTCTCACTGGTAAAATCACGTTCTACTATCATTGATAAGTATTCTCCTGTGTATTTTTGAAGAGTTAATGAACCACATGTTATTTCTATTTCTTGTATCATTGACGCACCAATATTTTCAATCCATCTAAAATCGTATGGAGCCCAACGACATCCCGTATCACTTCCATTCACTAAATCTGGTATTATATTTTGTCCTTCTTCTCTTATAATTGGTGTTGGTAATGGATGATGTATAGGACTCCATATATCTGGCAAAGTAACAACTATATATGTATCCATCAATAATTCAGCATGTCTTGGTATTTTAAATCGAAATGTAGAAGGTTCAGTTAATCTTAACTCTCTTAAACCATCATAATCAATACGAAATTTTTGAAGACCAAAATTACTATATTTACAATACGTTACTTTAAAAAATGTTTTGCTAGGATTCCCTGTTAAAAATATATTTGCTTGTCCTACAGCGGCTATGTTTAGTAATCCACCTGCCATTATATTATAATTTTATATATAATTACTATTATATTAGTTAGTGGATAATATATTATAATTTATATATATATCAAATATGAATAACATCCAGAGTATTTTATTATTTATTACATTTTGCATTTTAATATATGTTATATATCGTTTTATATGGAAACGTAATATGATTACACGTATTATAAATAAATTACAACGTAAATGTTTACAATCAAATAATCGATGTAAGAATAATGAATGTAAATGTAATACAATAGAAGGATTTGGCAGTGGAACTCCTGAAAGTGAATATGAAAGTTTAACAGAAGGAAATGAACCAACACAAATTGTATCACTACCTCCAGGTCATTTTTTCATATCAGAAAGAGAATATAACAAACACGTTTTAAAGGATTATATAATTAAATCATCATACAATAGTGCTGTTACAGGAAAACACGTAAATATAGATATGGTGAAGCATTTATTAAATCGTGGTGTAAGATTATTAGATTTTGAAGTCATGTTAATTGATAACGCACCTATGATTACTTATACAGACGATAAAAATTTAGAAAGTATTAATACAGATAACACTTTATTATTAGACAACGTATTTAGTATGATTGTAACCAATGCTTTCGTTCAGCCTACACCTAATGTAAAAGACCCTTTATTTATTCATTTAAGAATAAAATCAAAAGATGACGATAAACGATTATATCGATTAATAGCAAAATCTATAGATTCTACATTAAAGGATAAAATATATTCAGGAAAAATTACAAAGGAAACACCCCTTAGCGAAATAATGGGAAAAATTGTTATTATCGTAGACAAGACTATTACACGCAATTATATTAAAATATCGGAATGTGAAGCAGATGAAAAACATTGTTATGATTTAAAGAATTTTGTAAATTTAGAAAGTGGTTCTGATGATTTATTTTTACATAAATATACCGAATTATTGAATTTAAGTTACGATCATATACGTGTCGAAGACAGATGTTCTTTATGTACTAGTACTGAAAATATGAGATTGGTTACACCAGATTCGATTAATATGAATTCAAAAAACCCCGATATAGATGATTTTATTTTAAATTATGGTTCTCAGTTTGTATTGTATAAATTCTATTCCAAAGATGAAAATTTGGAAAAATATGAAAAGATGTTTGATGATAACAAAGGTGGTATTATTCCTTTAGCATATACAATCGATTATCTTAAAAAGAATAAAAACACATATCAGTAAAGTATTATGGTAAATAATTATATGTTATATTGTATATACTAATGAGTAAATACAATAAAAGAAATAAAACCGTTAAGAAAAAATTTAATGTTAGCATTTGTGATGATAAAATGACATTTAATGATTGTGAAATGGCTATATTACGTCAAGCTATCAAAGATAATGAAAAAATAAAGGGCAGAAAAGTGGTTGGTAATGAAGAAGTTCAGAAAATTATAAAGATAGTTGAAGATTTTATTATTAAGAAGAAATTGGTATGCTATGGTGGAACTGCTATTAATAATATATTACCCGAAGAAGCCCAGTTTTACGATAAAGAAGCTGAAATACCTGATTATGACTTTTTTTCATCTACCGCATTTGACGATGCCAAAGAATTGGCAGATATTTACTATAAAGAAGGATATAATAATGTAGAAGCTAAAGCTGGAATGCATTATGGAACGTATAAAGTATTTGTTAATTTTATACCTATTGCTGATATTACACAGTTAGTAAAACCTTTATTTGATTCTATCAAAAAGGAAGCTATTAAAAAATCTGGTATTCTCTATACACCTCCCAATTATCTTAGAATGTCTATGTATCTTGAATTATCTAGACCTGATGGAGATATTTCACGTTGGGAAAAAGTATTAAAACGTTTGAATTTATTAAACAAGTATTATCCATTAACCGCGAATAACTGTGATATGATTGATTTTCAAAGAAAAATGGATAATAAAATGGAAGATAATGAAAAAATATATTTCATGACGCGTGATTTGTTTATTGATGAAGGACTTGTATTTTTCGGAGGATATGCTTCCTCGCTATATTCAAAATATATAGATGATAGTTTTAAAAGTAAATCTCATAAGATACCCGATTTTGACGTTCTTTCTGAAGACCCTGAAAAAATAGCCTTATTGTTAAAAGAAAAATTAGAAAGCAACGGAATAAAAAACATTAAAATTAAAAATAACGATGCGGTTGGTGAAGTTGTGCCAGAAAATATTGAGATTATTGTTGGTAAGGATGATACGATTGCTATGATACATAAACCAATTGCGTGTCATAGTTATAATGAAATTACTATTGATAATAGAAAAATTAAAGTAGCAACAATTGATACCATAATGAGTTTATATTTATGTTTTATTTATCTAGACAAAGATTTACATTGTATTCGATTATTATGTATGTCTATGTATTTGTTCTCAATTCAAGAGAAAAATAAACTAAATCAAAGAGGTCTTTTAAAAAGATTTACAAATAAATGTTACGGAAAACAAGAAACATTAGAAGATATTCGTTCTGAAAAAACAAATAAATTCAAGGAATTAAAAGCAAAACCAAATTCCAGAGAATATCAAGAGTGGTTTTTAAAATATGCTCCCGGTGAGAAAAAACCTGTCAAAAAACAAACCAAAAAAAATAAAGAAAGCACAAAATCAAAAGGCATTTTTAAAATGTTTGGATTTTAAGCCATACAGCAAAAAAGAGCAGGGATTTTATTTTAATGCGTCAATTCATATGCTATATCCGTTATCAGCAACATTAGCAAAATCGATATCATAAATGATACCATCAAAATGAAAATATCACGAGAAGGTAACAATATCAACGCAAATAAGAAGAGTAACTGAATCATAATAATAATTTGTTGGGTTCTTTAGTAATTGCTATTTTCGATATTCATAAAAAGTTTTCAATTTTATGAATATGTAAGTGGATACAAATTTATAGACTAATCAAAAAGTTTGTAACTTTGGTAACAAAATAATATATGCTACCAAAAATCCAACTTTTAAAAACCAAACCATAAAAATTAAAATTACCATCATCATTATAAATGGATAAAAACGAAAAACGTTTGAATATATATGCATTTATAATGGGAAGTTGAAACATAAAATACAATATACTTACGAATATAGGAACCTGTAAATCTGTCAAAATATCATCTATTTTCTGATTCCTGTCAAGTTCTCGTTCATGTTGTTGAATGTTTTTATCGGTAAACTCTTCATATTCACGGACATAATCTCGTTTAATAGGTTCTTTTGGTATATAATTCGGCTGAACTTGTTCGTCTTGTGCGTATTGTGTTGTATCGTGTTGTATATGACGTGATGGAAGTCGTTGTTGTTCTCGAGGCATAATCATTTCACGCTGTTCTTCACTTAAATACTGTGGAACTTGTTGAGTAGATGTATTATTCATCATTTCTTGTTGGGGACTATTTATTTGCTCTGGTGGAGACATTATAGGATTTTTATCAGATACACCATATGGGTTAGGATGAACGTTTATAGGAACATAATTTGTAGGCATTTCAGACGGTTTTGACTGTTGGGTGGGTTGTATTTGAATATTTGGTTGCTGTTGTTGTGAATTATTCATTGAATTAGGTAAATCTGCTATCCGTGTTATTGTATTTTCCATTACTATACAATATTATATAACTAAGATTGTATAGTTTTACGAATGATACTAAATATTTTATTGTTCTGTATTAGATGACATATTTACTATTTTTTTGGTATTATCACATTTACTACTGGATGAAGTATATTTATAGCATTTGTCATCGTGTTTAAATATTTTTCCTTCTATTTCGCTTATTACCGGACCATTAAAGTTTAAACAATTTCTCTCAGTACAAGCTCTTCTAAATAATGTTGCTAATCCTAAACCTAATAATATTGATATAAGTGTTTTTCCAGTTTCTGTATGTAATAAACGTTGTAAATTCATAATATACAATATAACAATAAAAATAAATGTTACATAATTTATACTTGTTCTTCGTCATCATCTATATTTAAAGATAAATCGGCATCTGTAATTTGTATATATTGTTCTTCATTGTTATCGTCATCATCCTCGCTATAATCCTTTTCACTTTCAGTAAAGAATTTGGTAACTCGTTTAAAAAATCCTCGTGATGAACGCTCTTTTTCGTATAAATAATCATCATTGTCATTGTCTTCATTATTATCTGATTTTAGATTTTTATTATAATTTTCACTCTTTGGTGGTGCTGATTTCGGTCTTAACTTTATATTATTAGTATTTGTTGATTTAAATACTATTCTATTGTCATCATTATTTCTATTTTCTGTATTGCTAACTTCTTCAGTATCATTATCATAATGTTCTATAATATTATTATGCTCTTTATTATCTTTATATTCTCTATCTTTTTTTGATTTCCATCTATCATCAATATATTTTTGCGTTATTCTTACTTTATTTTCTATTTTTCTACTTTGTTCTCTTAATGCATATTTTTCAGGGTTTCTAAACCTATCATAAGATACTCCTAATGACGACACTTCTTTACTATATAATGGTGGTGCTAGTTCTATTTTATTTACCCACCCTTTACCGTGGTACATTCCACTACGACGTTTATATAAATACAAATCTTCCATATCTGCTAATACATCATACATTAAATCGGTTGGTTCCTCTGGTCTACTTCTGCTCTTTATTTTTTCATATTCACTAAATTTCTCTTCTAAAAAATCTTTACCAGTTACCTTACGATGCTGTCTATCAATAGAAATCATTTTAAAAATATCGACGCTGATACGGTAATATTCTTTATGAGTTGCTAATTCTGATTCCATTTTATCTTGATACTTCATAAACATTTCTATACCAGTTATTATTCCAATTATTAATGATAATACACTTGTTATTATTGAAATAGTTTCTTGTTGTAAATGTTCTTGTAAACCAACTGACGCAAATGTATTAACAGATGTGATAGTTATTATCGGTAGTCTGAACCATTTTATTTGTCCTTTACAATATTTATATTTGTATTTATGAAAATTACTCAATTGACAACAATTTATCCTTAATTTATCCAAAATACGTTCTATGTTAGTCGTCCATGTATTTTCAATTGGAATATTTATAAGTTCAGCTGTATGTTTTAATACGTTTTCTTCTTGTTCTTTACTTGATACTGACATATTACAATAATAATATATTTTTTGTATATTTTACATACGAATGTTATGTAAAATATGCTATGATTGCACTGGTATTTTTGCGATTTCACTTTCATTTGTAGGACATTGTACTTCTTCTTGTTTAAACTGAAAACAGTTATCCGCTTTATCTTTATATTGCAATACACCTATATTCTCCGGTGTAGGATATACGTAGATTTTACGTGTATCGGGCATTGTTATATAAACAGCAAATAGTCCTAATGCTAAACTTATCAAAAAGATATTTAATTTAATATAGTTAAATAATCCCATTAAATTAAAATATAGACAGATAAAAATTTTCTACTACTTTTTATTTCTTGGTTTTCTTCTTTTTCTTTTTCGGTTTTGTTGCTTTTGTTTCTGGTTCTTCGTCTTCTATTCCTAATTCCTTTAATATGGCTGGATGTATATATGATCTTTCTTGTGGCGTTTCTCCATCAAATTTAAATACCATATTGTTACCTTCTTTTTGTTCCAATGAATATTTTGCTATCAACTTCTCCTGCTCTTCCGCTCGTTTACGCTGATCTTCAGCCATTAATTTCATTTTCTCCAGTTCTTTTTCTTTCTTATTTTCTTGATTCTTAGTTATATTTTCTTTCACTTGACTCGATTTTACCATACGGTCGATTGCGTTTTTATCTATCTTCATATTTTTACCCAAACCACCCATACTCTTAGCCATCTTTGTAAACATCTCTGTCATATCGGCACCGCCAGCAGATTGTTTCATTTTTCCAAGAAGATCTCCTGCTTCTTTCATAATTTCATCACGAGAAATTTCACCACTTTTCATTTTTGCGTCCAATTTGCTTGTTACCTTTTTCATCAATCCCATTATTTTGGTTGGATTCTTCATTAACTTTTTCATAACATCTTGTGGATTAGCATCATCTGGATTATCTCCTAATATATCTGTAAAATCTCCAGATATTTCTTCAGCCATTTCCTTCGCAAGCGAACCAATTTTACCATTAAACAATCCTTGTAAATGTTCCTGCATATTTTCCAAATTAGGCATTCCCTCCATATTAAATCCACTTGGTCGCGAAGAACCTTCAGTTTCTGATTGTTCTCCTTCACTTTTCTCGGTTGATTCCATATTTTTGAAAAAATCTGTCAGTCCCGACATTGTTTCTGTTAGTTTTTCTTGTAGTTCATTTTCATCAATTCCTTGAAACATATCCATAGATTCGCCGAACGTTGTCTTATCCTTTACACTTCCTACTACTGTAAAAAGAATCAACTGCAAATATTTCCAAATCGTTTTACGAATATTTTCTGTTACACCTTCGGAATTATATAATACCTTAAAATCTACATTTGGTAAGAAATATACATTGGCATCACTCTCTTGTGAAAAAATACTATCACTTTGATATAAAATATCAAAAAAACGCTCAGGATATACTTTCATACAATGCTTATACAAGTCCATTGTTGTTTGTTCGTTCATTGAAATAGAAAAATGTTTCCAATTATCACTATATTCAGGAAATGTTGTAGTCAAATCATTTGTAAAATCACTTATAACTGTAATGAAATTTGTTGGTATTTCTATAGAATTATCCATATCTATTATTAAATATGCTTATATATTGTTTAACTTCTTTTTTGTATAAATTATTTTTTCTCACTTTCAGATAATATTTCAGAATAATCAAAAGACATTTCTTTTGAATTTTGACGACGTAAAATTGGTTCCGGTATTGTTTCATACATTTCTGTCGTCTGTCTCCGTAAAGGCGGAGGTGACAATTCTGGCGGGCATATTGCGTGTTGTCGTCGTAAAACAGGTTTTTCTATATGGTTATCCATTGATGGTATTACTATTGTAGGAACTTTATTATTATCCATATTATCCCTTTTAATATATACTATACACAAACTTTTTATTCAATTTTATTCATTTTTACACAAAATTGAAAAACTAAATGTTTCTAATATTATTACAAATTAGAAATAACAATGACGAACATTGAAGTTTATATTCCACGTATTCTTGGTTCAGTTACTAAAACTGAAATCATCGATACTTTTAAACGTATGGATATAGGTAATGTTACCAGTTTAGATTTACACTTTAAAGTAAATGAAAATAACTACTCTTACTATTACGCTTTTATGACAATTGGGTTATACTCTAACATACTTGCTAATAATTTTAAAAATAGTATTATTAAGTATGGTATGATTCGATTGTTATATGATGAGGAGGCAGGACAATATTGGGAAATTAAAAACCATTTGGATAAGAAAGAAAGAATTAACCATAAACAACAAACTAATGTTCCTTTTTACAGACATTCTACATTACGCAGTGAAGAAATTAACACCGCGATACCAAAAAAGTATGAGTTAATTAAACCATATAATATGTGGGAAAATCGGGTTGACTTCATAGAGAACAGACCAAATATTTTATTATAATAACCTTATTTGTAACGTAACTAATTATGAAACTTTTTTTATGTAAAGAGTATATACATGTCTGGAAATTTATCACATAATTTGGAAAAACTAAAATCAACATTTCAAAATATATTATTGTTACGAAATGATGTAACCAAGACCAAGGATACTATTAGTAAAAAGATATCACAATTAAAGTCTATATATGCTGAACTTTCAAAGAATACTACTAAGAAGGTTTTATTATTTAGTCTTGATTCATTTTTTTTCCAATTTAAATTGTTCTCAGTTGAATTGGAAAATATGGATAAATTCCGTATATTGTTGAATAATCGAATGTATTGTGATTACTATAAACTTTTTACATTAATTACTACCTATATCAAAGATAACAAAGAAGACCTAAATGCTGAAAAAATAGAGTTTCGCACATTTCCAGTGTATAAAGATTTAGAACCGTTTCAAGAATATAATTTAGATGATATCAAGAATATTCATAATGATATTATGAAACATATTAACTTTTTATATGAATGTTACCAAGCGAATGAAGATAAAATTATAAATTATAATAAAAAAACACGCATCGGGTTCTCTATTTCCAATTTATTAAACACATTAGAACACGAGAATACTGTCTTAAAACAGCAAATTGCTTTATATGTTAATTATTTATCATTTTTTCATATATCACAAAGCAAACATTTAAAAAACTTATTGGGGCGTCTCAAAGGTTTTGATGAAGAAATTGAAGAAAACGTCAATGGTAATCATACATACTCAGTTGATGATGTAGAAGATACAGAACCTTTCCGCAAATTTGAGTATGAACCTAGTCCTCTAGATATTTCTAATGTTGTAGAATGTTCTGATTTAGATAATAATGAGAATAATACTGGTGTTGATACATCTGAAAAACCAGTTGAAAATAATGCTACTAATAGCGATAATATTACACTAACTATTGACGACACTGATAATACAAAATTAGAAACTTCTAACAATAATGTTGAATAATTATTTTTGTAAAGTATGTGTAAAAATTGTAAATAGAATATTACATATGTATATAATATACTATTATGGATACAGGAGAATCATCAAAAGATAAGAATTTAGATACAAATGACGAAAAACGTAGCGTAACCCCTATATCTGGTAATTCTAAAGATGATAAAGTTGTATGGTCTCCAGATAATGAAACGATATTGGTTGAATGGTGTGACGTAGCACAGTGCTATAAATGGTTAAATTTTAGGTCTCATACAAAATTGTCTAGTATGCATGCTTGGTTCACTATACCCGCTATTATATTATCTACTATTACTGGTACAGCTTCTTTCGCCCAAAGCACATTACCTGATAATATTAAAGGTTATGCTCCGGCACTGATTGGTAGTATTAATATTTTAGTAGGTATTTTAACTACCATACAACAATATTTAAAAATTTCTGAAAAAAACGAAGCTCATCGTGTTTCAGCAATATCTTGGGATAAATTTTCTCGAAATATACGAATTGAATTGGCAAAAAAGCCAGAAGAACGTGATAAAGCCGGTCATTTTATAAAGGCTTGTCGTCAAGAATTTGATCGTTTAATGGAAACAAGTCCAACAATTGATGATATAACAGTAAAAGAGTTCAAACATAAATTCAAAGATAAACCGGGTTTTGATAAATTAAAGAAGCCTGATATATGTGACACTATTATTAGTGCGGAAGAAACCAGAAATAGATGGTATGAAGAAATAGACTTGAATGCGGATATTGATGCTGCTGCTGCTAATGCGGTTAGAGAAAGGGATAACTTTATATTAGAACAACAACGTATATTAGCAGAGAGAGAACAAGAACTCAGCAAAATTGCCGAAATTCAGAAAATCGAAGAAATAACAAAAATGCAAGAAATCGAAGAAACCGCAAGAAAAATAAAGGAAGAAGAAGAAGAATATAATTTACACGTTGAAAAGATATTCAGTATATTAATGGGTATGAAGAAGTATATGCTAGAAAACCGATGGAAGAAGATATTCTTAATAATTTTAAAGGACAACTCGATGCGATTGTTCTCAATAAATTCTTAAAAGGATATATGCAATAAATCTAATTTAACAAATATAACTTAAATTAGATTTTCGTAGACAGATTGTTGTTTTTTACCGCCCAAAACTCCTTATCTTGGTAAGGGAACCGAATACAAGACTTATCCTCTATCATTTCTATATCCTCTTTTGTAAAATCAGAATGTAACACATAGATGGCATCTTCTGTAAACAAACAATACCTTTCATATTTATTTTCATCATTTATAATTAGATCATTCGAGAACATTGACACATTTCCGAACTTTTTGTCCTGGATTTTATCAGATATTAATGAAATATTATCAGTAGTAGTTGCTACAATATTGGAATATGATTCATTTTCAAATTTACATACATAAACACAAGAAGGCAATTCTATCATTTCATCTTTTTCATCATATATATACTTTATTATAGGATTTGTCGAGAACATTTCAACTATTGTGCTGCATATTGGTATATTATTATGGTGTTTCTTATGTATTATTTCATCCATAATTACCCAAGAATATCCACTATCTTCGGGTATTATAATATCAATTATAGAGACATTGACGAACACATACAATCTGTCTCCAAATTGAACGTATCCTTTGTAAAATTCTTCTGAGTTTTCATATGTTATTCTGAAATTTTTTTCTAAGTATTGAGAACATTGTTCTAATAAATAAGTCTCATCGTTTATTTCAATCATATTTCCAGTATTATCCACTGTATCTTCATCGCTTTCATCTACAAATGGTATTATCTTCTCATCAATATTTTCATCATCACTACTGTCACTTTCTATATCATCACTATCTACATTATTTATCATTTCATTCGAGAACTTCATCATATTGTCTTCATAACACATTAACATCTTGACAAATGGGTTTTCTAAGTCATCTACTATGTTATATAAAACATAATGGAACTCTGTTTTTGGGGTTGTTTCTATTATTTTATGTAAGGGTTCATCGTCTATATATTTATATCCACTTGGTTCATCTGGTTCGTTTATAATTTCATTTGTAGAATTTAAATTACTCTTCAACTCACTATATATATCAGGCTTTTCTATTTCATAATTTACAGTGGTTGGCTGTATTTTCTGCATGAATTTATTATTTATGTATTTATTTATTTCACGCTTATCTGAAATCATCTATATAACTTATTATTATATTTTATGACGATAAATAAACTTATAAAATCATATAAAGATGTATCTCATATATACATTATAATAACTCATTATTATTAGTATTGTTTACACTCTTTTCTAAATGTCTGAATACGACAATCATTCAATTCAATCTCTAAACGACGAACAACGTAATTACATGGCTGACGCAATGGATAATTATTCCATAGTAACCGATTCTAGTGACGAAGAATCTTTCGAACAAATACCCACTAAGAAGCGTCGAAACAAAAGAAACAATAACGCCGATGAAAGTAAAGTAAAGGACACAGGTTATCATAAAGTAACACGCCGACAAGATGGTATGAAAATTAAGACTGAAGTATATTCTACCTCATTTGTTCCTGGAACGATGATTCGTGATGCTATCACAGGTATTCGATATTCCCAATATAGAATTGGTTCTTGGCACGAAGACCTCTTTTTTAAGGTGAAAGATACTTGTGGATATATTGGCGAGGGGACGTATTTACTCTTTTACGAAAGTCCAGAACAATGTGAAAGACATATGAAAGTGAAAATTTCTACAAATGCTAAGAAGACTTGGACGGACAAGTTTGTCAAAGCAAAATCGATGGTTTAATTATCATAATTCTATTTAGGAATATTAAAATATATTAATTATATAACTTAAATGAATAAAGATACACTTTCTTGGATACATTATTTTTATGCCACTGTAACCGCATCTGTTCTCGCATATGTAACTTCTATGGATATGGGTGATAAAAATGATAATGATGAATCTTCTGCTATAGATATGCTACCAAATTTTGGCTCTAATGAAGAAACTGAAGTTTATGAAGAACCTCAAGAACAAGAGGTTTTTGAAGAAGTAGAAGCAGAAGTATATGAAGAACCACAAGAAGAAGAGGTATTTGAAGAGCCTCAAGAAGAAGTATATCAAGAACCATCTAGAATATCTGAATTACCTGTTGCTGAACCAGTAAATACCGTTACATCATCGAATGGAGGAAAATTGAAGAAAAACAAAACAAAAAATAAGAAAAATAAAAATAACAAAACACGTAATCGTAAATAAAATATAGTCATTTTAGTAGTATGACTATACTTTATAACATAGAGACTGTCGAAGTCCATAAATTAAGAAATGCTATTAAAAATATTACAAATCACTTTAATATTAAAGATATTTATATTTCTATAGGTGGAAAATTCCTTACTAATATATCTAATTTCTTCGAACATAACAATAACAGCAATTATCATATCATACCTATACATCTTATATCTAAAGATACACACAGTCTGATTATAGTTCTTGATTTATTTTCACAAATTGAATTTGATATGTGTCGTAAAAACATAACAAATAATGACGATAACAATCATATTATATTATGTAATACAAATTGTAATACTTTATTCCTTGAAAAATTTATACCCTATATTTTAAAAACGTGTGATGATAATTATATTTCACCCGATAATCTTATTATTTGTAATTATATTAAATTTAAAAACAATCCGAATCCGGCGGAGTTTCATGCATCTAAAATAATACCTAATGTTATTTATTCCATATTAAAAAAACCTGATAACAATGATTATGTAGATTGTTTTTATGAATGGTTTGGTTACAATCAGTATTTATATAATTTTATTTATAAATACAAATATTATATGATGTATAGAGGTGCTTATACACAAATTAGTATGCTACAAGATACCCTAGATAAAGTAAAGAAAAATGATAATTATAAACTGATTTCAAAAGATGTTAAATCTATTCATTTTTGGAAACATATATATGATATTACCGACATTGATAATCAAAACCAATTAACGTCTATTTTTGATAATTTACATTCCAATAGAAAAATACTCATATCAAAGTAACTCTTCGCATCGTTCAAAAAACTGTTTCAATTCTTCCTTATTTGAGTTATTATGTATTTCATCCGGAACATAACTATCATTTTCTTTTTGGTAACACAATATTGCTGGAATACCCTGAAACATTTTTTTTGTTTTTAGAAAAGCATATACATCAAAATTGTCATCTATATCTATTATAGCGCATTGAACGTTATCGGGCATTTTTTCAAATTTTTCTTTTACATCATCTTCTATTTTTTTACAGGGAGCACACCACTCAGCACCAAATTTAACAATAAATAAACCTGGATTTTGATTAATCAATTCAAGGTAACGTGCACGACTTTCTATTGTTGTAATAATAGGCAATGGCATATTATATGAATTATACAAACATTATCTTTATTCTTTTTTCGTAAAATTTAATGAAACATTATAATTCATATAGTATATTAACCTATGTCATTAAAAGATCATAATTTGAATATTCATATGTATTCACTTGAAGATATATTGGGATTATTTAATTTAACATATAATATATCTGTTGATGATTTAAAACGTGCCAAGAAAGTTGTTCTTATGACACACCCTGATAAGTCGAAACTAGATTCTAAATATTTCCTCTTTTATAAAAAAGCATTTGATATAATTGTCAATTTCTATAAAAATCAAAATAAACAAAACCAAGAAATAAATCCGCAAAACCTTGCTTATACGCCTAATACTCATCAAGAAGACAATTCCACTACCAATAAAAAGGTTTCTTCTATTATCAATGATATGTCACAAAGGCAATTCCAAGATAAATTTAATGAATTATTTGAAAAAAATATGGTTAAACAAATAGATGACAGTAAAAATGAATGGTTTAAAAGTGATGAACCTTCTTATAAAACCGATGTAAAAGTGAATTCCAGTAATATGGGACAGGTTTTTAATAGTATTAAAGATCAACAATCTGGACTAGTTAAATACAAGGGTGTTTCCAGTTTAATATCCAATCAATCATCTAGTAACAATTATTATGATGATATTGATGAAGATGATTCATATGTTGTTAGTGATCCTTTTAGTAAATTGAAATTTGATGATTTACGAAAAGTGCATAAAGATGAAACTATTTTTGCTGTTAGTGAACGTGACTATGGTAAAGTAAAAAAATATGCGTCTGTAGATCATATGATGCGAGAACGTGGCAATCAATCAACAGAACCTATGTCTAAACAACAAGCGGAACTTATGTTAGCACAACAAGACCAATTATATAGAGAAAAAATGATGAAAAAGGAATACTCGTCCAATTTAAAAAATATGGAATATGAAGAAAAAAATAAAGCTGTATTGTCAAATTTCTTACGAATTAAGTATTAACCAGATGTTGAGGCATGCACCATTCCTTTTTCATATCTAATAACAAATTTTCGGTATCACGTGTTGTATTTTCTATATCACTATAACTGGTATACTGGGTTACTGTAGGTGGTGTTATCATATACCAAAAGTTCTGAATTTGTAACTTATGCCAATACATATCAACAGCATACTTTTTTAGATTTTCTTTCGATGAATCCTTTTCTAATATTGAAACGCTTTCTTTAAAATTTTCCAATAACATATCATACATGTGTTTCTTTACTACATAACCAGTTGTTGTGCGACAATAAAATACACGAGAACAGTATTCTTCTACTTCCATATAAGGACGCGCATTATTTCCACCAATTATCAATACATCCCAATTTATTTTTTTATTGTTATTAAATCTTTTAAGGTTTGTCTTCAATAATTCTGGATCTTTAAAATGGATATCATCTTCACATATAAATACATAGTCATAGTCTCTTTTTTTGGCTATTTCTATACACTTAATATGACTCATAGTACATCCAATTGCACCAATATTATTTTTAATAGCTTCTACCCTTTCTGCTTTTATATCCATCTTTTTAAATTCTTCAATAGCATGTTCTAGTCTGTCCTTTCGATGTTCTAAATTTATGAATAACGTGTTTTTAAACAATTCCATATATTGATGTATTACTGACTTTACTTTATACCTTTTCATATGATATCTAAAATATCATATGTAACTAATTATTTATTTCTTCTGCTTACGAGACTTGTTTTTGCGTGTCTTGTTAGCCTCCTTCTTGAAAGAACCAAACTCACCCTTCTTGGTGTGGTAACCAGCCTTCTTAAGACGGTTTTCCTTCTTGGCGGTCTTGTGCTTACGAACAGAGACAATACGTCCGTGCTTGTTTTTCATTAAATCCTTCTTTTCTAATCCACCGGTAGTCTTATCAGCGTTTCCGTGGAATACTTGAGCTCTTGAACCAACAGTCATTCTAAATATATATATAGTAAATATTTTATTTATTCACTATCTGTTACATCTTCTACTAATACTTCATTATTTTCTTTTTTTTCATTAGGTTTTTCTTCTAAATTCGAATATTTTGTGACATTGTGAGGTTGTTTTTCATCAAATTGTTGGTGTGATTGTTTTTTATTGTTTTCCAATTCGGATATACGTTTATTCATTTCTTCTATTTGCTTTGTTAAATCAATTATGTGTAAACGCATTGAATACATTTCCGATTTTTGAACTTCTAATAGTTCCTTTACATCATCTTTTTTATCATCATTACTCCAAGATACGGATTTTTTCTCTTTTGGTTCTTCTAAATCTACTGGTTCCAGTTTTATATTATTTGGTTTGTCATCAATATGTATTTTATTACTATGTTGTAAAGAATTCATCAACTTTTCTCGCTCCCTTTGTTCTCTTTCTAAAAGTTCGTTTATGTTTTGATTGTTTTCATCTGTCTGCTTTTCACGAAAATCAATTTCAGCAGGGACCTTCTTTTGTAGCATACTATCATATTCATTTTGACGCATTTGAAATTGTTTATTAAACATTTCTTCCCTGTTGTCTTTAACTACCGGTGGAGTATTGATAGCGTTATGTGTCATAGTGTTTTGTGGTTCTGGTTGTTGTTGATATGGTATACTTGAATTATGTGCTGAAAATTGAGGGTTTTGTAAATGAACGCTTTGTATCATTGACGTAAGCACTTCTTTATTAATATTGTTTAATTCTTGAGGATTTATTTCTTTTCCTTGGATTTTTGAATAAAAATCCTCTATTGATTGTTTAAACCACATTTCCTTTGCTTGTTGTGGTTGAGATTCAAAATAACGTATTATAAACGGATTTCCATTTATTATATTCCATAGAATTTTCTGATTTTCTGGATGAACGAATAATGCCATTATACACAAATTTTCCTAATATGTGTATAATCATTTTTTGTCTTTATCTTTATTTCGACGTGTTTTATTATTTTTTGCTCTTTTCTTTTTTGTTGATATTTTCTTCTTTTTTCTACCACCTTCTTTTTTTTCTTCATCTACTATTACCTTTGGTGAAAAAACGTGTTCTATTTTTTTTGATTTTAAGAAATCGTGAATAGTTTTCTTTTGATCTTCTACAGTTTCATCACGTGGATTTTTCTTAGTACTCGCCCATTTTATATATGAAAATAGCTCACCCAAATAATGATCGATTTGGTCGGCACTTGTAAATGGCGCATTTTTTGTATCAAAACTTATTTTCATATTCCCTACACGAAATCCTTTACGATTTTTATAATTCATAGGATATACTTTGGTTGTTACTGTTACATCATTTGGATTTTGTTCGCTCATAATTTATATTATATTGAGATTTTGTTAGTCCTTAAAATATATTTTACGAAACTCATTCACATATTTATCTGGTATACTTGGTTCTCTAAACAATTTTATTTTACTATCTAATGATTTAAATGGAACGTTATTCAATTTACCCGTTAACATTGTTATTATAAAAAACAGGGAATACATACCACATTCACTATCCTCTTTTTGATGTTCTACTTTATAATTATTATATTCTACTAATTCTATTGGTTCTTCCAGTTCCTTCGCATATTTCTTTATGTTCTCCACTAATTTCTTTATTTCTGATGGTATTTTATCACCATTGCTATCAAAATAAAATACGAATCTATCTTGTAAATCTATAAATAAGGATACCCAATGTGAACCATCTTCCGAGAACTTGTCTAAATTAAATACGACTCCTATCTTTGTTTTACCCATTTTTAAATATTCTTCTAATTCTTCTTTATTTCTCAATTTACATAAATCCTTTACGTAACATATTTCATCGAAGTCAATCGTTGCTGTTTGTATTGCTTTAAAATGGGGGTAAGATAGTTCATATTGTCCTAATACATCATCTATATTAAAATTACTCAACCACGTATTTGGATTTGTTCTCCATTCATCTGGTTGTAATGGACGTGGTATAAATAAATATCTTTCGATTTTTTCACGAATATGCTGGTCTTTTAATACATTTAACCAACAATCCTCTTTTTTACAAGTTCTCAATCTATCTTTTAAATCTTTCCATATACTTCTTGGCTTATCACTTACTATTTCATTATCCTTATTATTTTCATTATATGATTTCTTTAGTAATTCTAATATTTCTACTGGAAAGCAACTCCCTCTTACCACATTTTTTACACCTGGATTGCAATTTAATTTTTTATGTTTTGGTAAATTTTTTCTTGTTGATTTCTTTTTACTTGTTTGATATGTCTTTAATGTCATTTCGTATATATTGTATCATACGATAATATATTACACAATATTACTTTTTTACTATATCTTGTATTTCATTTATACAACTCAACATTATAAATCCATCTGTTACCATAGTATCTATTTCTTTATCATCTTCTTCATACATATTTGATTTGTATTGATATATCACATTACTTGCTATATAATGTCCTAATTTGTGCCGTCTATTCAGTCTCCATATTTTATGTAAATCCAAATTATGTAATACTTGTTTACTACTTGGCGTTATTTTACTACCATATTTATATCCCAAATTTGCTGCTATTCTCAATTTATGCTTATATAGTAATTTCACTATCTTTTCACTCATTATAGATATATTTAGTCATTTTTTTATGTTATTATGATTCATTATTTTTTGATTATACGATTACCCCAGAACGATGTCATTTCATTCGAAATTTCAACTTTTTCTTCCTCTTCTGAACTGCTATCATCCATATTTCCAAATAATATATCTTCATCTGAACTCTTATAATGCTCTTTCTCCTCTATTTCTTTCATCTTCAAATATCTTATTATTGTTTCTGTATAATCACGAAATATTTCATTTACATCTGTTGTTATTTCCTTATTAGGCTCATTTAATAGAGTTTTTGTTAAATCTAATATTTTGTGTTTATACTTTCGCAATGAAGATTGATATTTTTGTTCTTTTTTATGCTGTTCTGGGTTTGTTTTTGATACATATTTATTTCGTTGAGATTTATTCATAAAATAAGTCAATGTTATATCATTTACATAACGATTACTTATTGATTCTGGCTCATTCTCATTCTCATCTATGTTTGTAACCTCTTCTGTATCACTCATGTTATATATTTATAATTAGAATCTTTATTTCAGTTTAGGAGATAATTGCTTGTTATTTTCAGAACAAAATATTTTCCTATATTATAATAACAATAATGTCTACTGTATTAGGAGGACCATATAATGGATATTCTGGAAAACAAAGTGTTACTTCAAAAAGAGATAGTGAAAGTGCTATGACTAAAAAAATTGTTCGATCATCATGGAATACTCCCTATGCCACTGGGGAAGTTGAGGGTCAAAAAAGAGTTACTACTCCATTTCGTGCTGTCAATAATTTAGGTGATTTCTTGGGAAGACAAAATTACTCTTGTGGAGGACCAAAACAAATGACCTTCACTTGTGATTCTACTAATGTTCCTGCTTCATCTACCAATACCAAATTTGTTTCTGATTCTTCTGACTATATTCGTTTCAAAAAACACCAAGCAGTTAACAGAAACTATAATGATAATAAACTATAAGTCAATGATGTAATTTGCCTACATTTATGTCTATGAATATGTATATATAGACATAAGTATGTACAAAATGAAATTTAGCATTCAAAATATTAATAATGGCATTCTTACTGCTGATAAGGCTATGCCATTGAAAGATAGTACAAGTAATAATGATAGTAGTTTCCAAGTTGAACGCAAAGAATTTATTCAACGCATTCCTCAAGTCATACCTAAAGAAAATAAATGGATGGGCGAATCAAGAGACGCATCCGATGTTGCCAGAAGAAGACGTCTTGGTGCTGTTGGAAAGGGCACTATTAACACGAATAATAACCAATTAGCATTCACTACACCGAATGATGTCAATTTTAGAAATAGTGCTATTCGTCGTGTACGTTCCGGCGGTGCTGTTGCTCCACCCAAAAAAGGAGCATATTAATCGCATCATAGTATATAATATGTTTGCGATTTTTACAAAATATATTCAAAAAATTTACAATGCGTTACGACGAACACGCCCTGGTTATATTCCCAAAAATAAAATTTAACCATTTCTTATAGTTTTTTTCCTTACATAAACTATAAGAAAACTAATGTATAATTATTTAGCTGAATTCTTTGGAACTGTATTCTTCGTTTATGTTATTTTAGCTACTGGTAATCCTATTGCTATTGGTGCTGCATTAGCACTCGCTATTGTTATGATTGGACCTATTTCAGGAGGACATTTTAATCCTGCTGTTACCATTATGATGGCAGCTGCTGATAAATTCCCTACTAATGAAATAGTCTCTTATACCCTAGCACAGATTTTTGGTGGTTTAGTTGCTCTTGAGATTTATAAACGTTACAAATTGTAAATCAACTAAACAATATTATTTTATCCGACTTTTCATCATCACCTTTATCTACTATTTTTGGTCTTGTCATTATTCTTATACCACAATGCATTATACAAATCACTAATAGTAGTATAATTGATAATACCATAACTATCCCTATTACTAATAAGAAGTTTTCCATATTTGTATATTGTTAGAAAATATGAAAAATAAATCCCTTCTATTTACCTTCAATGAAAATTGAAAACTTTTTTCACATACTATTACAAGCAACTACAGACATCATCAAGATGGATTTCAATAATTTCAAAACCGTTCAAAATAAATGTCCTACGGACATGAGAAGATATATCGGTAAGTTCTTTGATAAAGAAAAAATAAATACTACATTCAGTCGTTTAAATTCTGATTCATTTTTAGAATATCATCTTAAAGAATTACCTCAACCCACACTCATCCAGCTCTTTGTTAAGGCTCTTTACAATAAGTTGTATTATTTTGATGAGAAAAGAATTCGTTTTGGAATAGGTCACTCTGGTAAAGATTCAAAGCATTTATTTAATTATTGTGAATTCCCTTCTCCCTTACAACAATTTATTAAGATAAACCTTGATTCCATTTACTATGGTTACTCTATATCAGGATTTACACATCATAGCCATTACACAGCACCGTTACCACAATATGTATTTAAAACATACAAGTATCAAGAGTTCACAATGCAATATGTTCCTATAGAAGGACACGAAAATCTAACAGATAATATCCCGATTAATCAATTCACAAAATTAATTCGTCTGTTTAGTCGTCTTGGAATTCAAGACAACTATCGCTCTAACTATTATGCAAAATACAATTTAACAAAAGAAAAGAGAAACAAAATTGACAAAATATTATACGATTTTACAGTTCTTTTACAATTTCTTGGTAACAAATATCGTAAAATAAATCGCGAAAATAAAGAGAAAACCCAGAAGGACAAGCTGGAAGCTAAAGAGAAAGCCAAGAAGGACAAGCTGGAAGCTAAAGAGAAAGCCAAGAAGGAGAAGCTGGAAGCTAAAGAGAAAGCCCAGAAGGACAAGTTAGAAGCCAAAGAGAAAGCCAAGAAAGACAAATTGGAAGCCAAAGAGAAAGCCAAGAAGGACAAATTGGAAGCCAAAGAGAAAGCCAAGAAAGACAAATTGGAAGCCAAAGAGAAAGCCAAGAAAGACAAATTGGAAGCCAAAGAGAAAGCCAAGAA
>Ga0181585_10000266_pt1 | contig 41755 bp, 35 predicted proteins | sample 071ome_29_FD_132469 | JGI IMG/M metagenome (GOLD analysis project Ga0181585, IMG submission 132469) | Coastal salt marsh microbial communities from the Groves Creek Marsh, Skidaway Island, Georgia - 071407BT metaG (megahit assembly) | ecosystem: Environmental > Aquatic > Marine > Intertidal...
GCTCGATCGCCATGTTCGTTTAGCACAGCAACGGCTTCGTCAACCGTGCTAGGGGCAACGTAAGCAAACGGGTGCAAGCGCCCTCTCCTTTCGCGTAATAGTTCGGAGTCCGAGTTCGTAATTCGGCTGTGAATTACTGATCGGAAACTCTTCTCCGGGCTGGCTTCTCGGGGTCTGTTAACAGGCAACCCGATGTGAGCGCGCTCATTATGCCCACGCAGTTGGGCTCTCGCAACTCAAAAACGGCATTTAAAGGTTATAAGAACGTATTAGGGATGCAGTTTGATTGCCGTATCAGTTCGAAGTCGGTTCAATCGCTACCGACCGAGGGGTTGCGCCGAATCCAAAATTTCTGAGCAGATTTTGACCGACCAAGATAGTTGCAACGAGGGTTGCCGACGCCCCAAAAGTCATCGCCACAGGCGCATCGAAACGTTGTGCAAGCGATCCCATAAGGAGCCCACCAAGAGCGGATGCACCCCATGTGAGTTGGTTGATGCTCATCACTCGACCACGGAATTCTTCGTCTACGAGGGTTTGAACCACAGTCGTATTCATCGTCCCAAGCACAACTTTGAATCCACCCATAATTCCAGCTACCAGTAGCGCAATCTTGATCGGTTCAGCTTGGGCGAAAGCAAGTTGAGTCAGCCCTACACCGACTCCTGCGACAACCAGGTACAGGGCGGGTCGCACACGTTTTCCGATCAGGGTTATCGCGGTTGTTGCGGTCAATCCACCAATTCCGGCACCGAGCAGCAACTGACCGTAAGTGTCAGTACCGCCGAGGAATATCTCTTGTGCGAATACAGGTAGCAATGTGTCGAACGAAGAGCCGAAAAGACCAAAAGTTATTCCTAGAGCGATCACCATCGCAATGGAGCGTTGCTCTCTCAGATAGGTGAATCCTTCGATTAGGCCACGTAACGGACTAGTTTTCGTTGACTGAACTTTGTGACCTTGAGGAGTCATCATCATCAAAGTAACAACAGTAAGGGCGTAGGTCGTTCCGATTATGTAGAACAACCCTTCAAGTCCCCATGCTGACACAAGCGGGTCGAACAACATAGGTCCGACTATCGCAGCGGTGCCGAAAACGATCGAGTAGAGAGAAATTGCTCCAGCGAGGTGCTCTTTCGGAACGATAGTTGCCACCATCGCTGAGCGTGAGGGGATGTCGAATGCTAGGAGCGTGCCGGTAATGCTTGAAATCACGAGCACATGCCATGGCTCGACAATTCCGCTCTGGATAAGCGCTCCAGTACCGAACGTGGCTACCGCGAACATCAACCGGGTGAACCTTACGATCCTCAATCGATTGAATCGGTCTGCGAGAACACCGCCCCACATCGAGAAAACAAGAACCGGAGCGAGGTTTGCGGTTGCAACCAATCCGAGCATTACCTCGGAGTCAGTAAGGGTTCTCATCAGCCAGAGACGACCGTAGACCAACGACCACATGCCGATATTGGAGAATGCGGCAGCAATCCAGAAAAGGCGGTATTCGCGGAATTTGAAAGCGGAGTAGCTAGTCCCGCTCAAAATGCTCGTTTTCAAACGAGAAGTACCGCCTGGATCGGAATGATGTCTTTCATGCGAAAGACTTTACAGGTTTACATCGGCCCCAGTGGCTCTCCTAGAGCATCAAGCTGGCTTCCGCCGATGAGGTGGATATGCAAGTGGTCGACTATTTGACCCGCATCGACACCCTGGTTGACCGCCATTCGGTAGCCGTTGTCGTCGATACCGAGCTTTTTAGAGATACGAGCCCCTGCTCGGAGCATGTGACCCAGCAGCTGTTCGTGTTGCTCAGTCGCGCCGGTCAGGTACGTGACGTGTTCACGAGGGGCGATTAACACGTGAACTTTCGCTACAGGATTAATGTCGTTGAACGCGTAAACCTGTTCGTCAGAATAGACCTCTGTTGATGGCGACTCGCCATGCACAATTTTGCAGAACAGGCAGTCGGGTTCACGCATCTGGTTTCGCTCTTCCTCGGCAGTCCACCACATGTTTGTCTCTCCTCAGAGGCCTAACAATCTAGACAGATTGTGTTTGTGGAACGTTGAATCTCCGTAGTCAGTTTTCCAGGCTATTGCACGCCGGGTGTACAAGTGGAGGTCATGTTCCCACGTAAATCCAATTGCACCATGGCTTTGGTGAGCCTTCCAACAGACTTCTGGAATTTTTTCGCTTGCTGCGATTTTCGCGCGACTTACGTATTCAGCGGAATATGAGTCCTGTGAGGATGAGGATGCAGCCGCGTACACGAGGTGATTTACCTGCTTCACGGTCGTGGCCATTTCCGCAAGGTAGTGCTGTATCGCCTGAAAAGTCCCGATTGGTTTTCCGAACTGTTCTCGCGATTTCGCGTATTCGGTACTAATTTCAACGACTTTTCGACCCAGACCGGCTAATTGGGCAGCCCTCGCGACAGCTCCTAGGCTGACAAGCTCGGCTATCGCCAATTTTGCAGTTTCTCCGGTGGCAACTACGTTAGATGCGGCGACCGCTACCTCGTTGAATGTGAGGTTTGCGACGGGAACGCCAGAGGTTGCTTTCAAGGATGTTTTTGAAACTCCCTCGCTGTTCCAAACGGGAACAAGGATTAACGCTAGCTCGTTATTGATGTTCGCAGTCACCAGTGCATGCGTAGCTTGATCAGCGAAATTTACGAAACGCTTTTCACCACTGAGTACAACGCTAGCGTCGCTCGAAGTACCCGCCATGTGCGGAGTCGTGAGGTTCCAGGACGCATCTCTTTCTATAACCGCGGGTGTGATCAGTACATCACCGGTTGCTATCTGAGGGAGTAGCTCAGACTTAATCTCATCAGCGGCGTATTTATCCAGGGCACTCGATGTGATTGCAGACTCTACGATCGGTATTGGAGCAAGTGCAGCACCCGCTTCCTCTATTAGAACGATCAGGTCCTCGAAGCTAAAACCTGTGCCGCCGAAGGGCTCGGGAACCGTAAATCCACTCCAGCCCAGCGCTACAGCTTCGTCCCAGAGCTTTGTAACCGCGTCGCTGTTGCCGTCTGCAACATTTCGGACCACTTCTAGACTCGATGAGCTGGCGAAAAATTCCCTCGCCGTTGAACGAATCAACTCTTGGGTTTCTGATAGTCCGAAATCCACGTTTCTTACTTCTCTTACTTACGAGGCAGCGCTAATCCGCGCTGAGCGATGATGTTTTTCTGGATTTCGGTAGTGCCGGCGAGGATAGGACCTGAAGTGTAAAAGAGCCTCATTTTCAGGAACCTGCCCTGCAGTTCTGAATCTTCAGAGTCGGGTTCAAGAGAGCCGTACATTCCCAGGAGTTCTAGCCCGTAATTAAGAACAGCGACGTAGGCCTCGGTAGCCGAAAGCTTGCTCATCGAAGCTTCAGCAATCGGGATGTCACCTTTGCCCTGTCGCCACGCGACGTCGTAGCACATGAATCTGGCAGATTGAACTTCAGTGTCGAGTTCAGCAATTCGGCTTCGGACATCGGAATATTGCTTTGAGAAATCTATAGGGCATTCGTCACCCGAGAGCCATTCAACAAGTTCATCAAGTGCCCTTCGAGCCCATCCAACGTAGTCGATTCCGGAACGTTCGAAATTGAGAACGGTCATGCCCACGCGCCAACCATCATTGAGTTCACCAACAAGGTTTTCTTTCGGAACTTTGACGTTGTCGAATACGACCTGGTTAAAGCTGTGACCGCCCGCCATGTTGATGATCGGATTCACCTGCACACCTGGTGAGTGCATATCGGTCAGTAGCAAACTTATGCCCTTGTGTGGAGCTGCCTCAGGGTCGGTACGGACGAGCATGAACATCATGTCGGCGCGATGGGCAAGAGTTGTCCAAACCTTCGTACCGGTGACGATGAATTTGTCGCCGTCAGGTACTGCTCGAGTTTGGAGCGATGCGAGATCGGATCCTGAGTTTGGTTCCGAATAGCCCTGGCACCACTGGATCTCACCACGAGCTATTTCACCCAGGTACTTCGCTTTTTGCTCATCGTTGCCGAACCGCATCAACGTTGGTCCGATCATTCGCGTCCCAAACCGATCGTGCCCCGGAGCACGCCGGTAAGCCATTTCTTCGGCGAAGACGGTGTTCATTAGCGGAGATGCGTACGAGCCGCCGTACTCAGACGGCCAACTCATCACCAACCAACCGTTATCGGCCAGACCGCGACGGATGTCCTGGTAAAGCTGCCAGTGATCGTCACGTGATTCGTCTGGAGGGCCATGCCAGTCGGCAGGGAGGTTTTCGTCGAGAAAACGACTGAGCTTGGAATGAAACTCAGATTCTTCGGCGGAATACTCAAACCGCAATGTTCACGATTCCCTGGGACGTTGAGTGTTTCGGAGTTTTAGCTGCGAACCGACAGACAAGTAACTGTCTTCACGATGCCCGGAATGCTGTGCATGCCATCGCTAATGAGATCCCCGATTGCCGGGAGATCATCAGCTTCCGCGACGGCGATTATGTCGTAAGGGCCGGTGACTGTGTCCACCGCTGTCATGAGCGGCATGCTCTTCAGTGACTCGGATACTTCGTTGGTTTTGCCAACAGCTGTTTCGACGAGGATATATGCACGCGTTGCCAATTCACTTCTCCGTAATCGATTGGCATTGATTGCGGGAATCGTATGCTCCCGCAATCAAAAATGTCAAAGTTCATCACCGCCTATCAGTAGTGGTGAACTTACCGTTCTACATAGGTACTTCACCGTGTCGAGCAGAACCGAATGAACGACCGTCTGTGTTCACCGAATTGTAGGTGCCAGTGCGCCGATCAGTTTGTGCGGCCCTGGCAGCTTCAAAAGTCAGTCGCGGTGCCGGGCTTGATTGTTTCTGGGTGACTGGTCCTGCGTCTGCAGTTCGCCGTGGTGTGAACTGAGTAGGAGCTGATTGAGAAGGAGAATCGAGCAACGGGCGCAGACCCGTGCGAGATTCTTCAGTTTCTTCAACAAATGGGAAGTTTGAGCTAACAGCTAGCAAAGTGAGGATTGTGACCGACGCACCTCGAGGTGCGTACATTCCGGTCTCCCACTCGCTGATTGTTTGCTGGCGTATGCCGATTTCTTTTGAAAGGGCAGTTTGTGACAGGCCAAGGTGAGTGCGTAGAGCACGGATGTTATCGGCTTGCCACTTGAAATCGGGTGGAGGTGCTTGTCTTGTCAACATGACTAGCAAGCTACGCCCTATTAAATTCGCAGCCCAAGCGTTTTTTTTACACGCTTTTGCGAATTTTTAGTCGAATTTCAACAGGGCTTCGAATTTATCGATAGATTCGAACGGACCGACGAGCGACATGACGAGATTTTCTGACTTGATGACTCGTTGCGCTGCTCGCTGAATATCGGCTTGGGTTACGTTTGAAATCTTCTCGACTACCTCGTCTACCGATTCGACTTTATTTCGAATGAGTTCCTGAATACCAAGGAAGCTCGTGACCGCCCGACTTTCTTCCATACGTAACATCAATCGACCAGTCGTTAGTTCTCGCGCTTGGGTCCATTCCTTTTCGGTCACTCCGTCGCGGAGTTTCGCCAGCTCATTCACGATTACGGGGATCGCCTCTTCGACTCGCTCAGGATCAATTCCTGATTCGACCACAAGAGCACCACAGTCGCTGTAGAAATGGGCTCCGCTATGGATGTCGTAAGCCAGTCCCCGCTGTTCTCGAACCTCTTCAAACAATCGGCTGCTCATTGTTTCTCCGAGAATCACAGACATAAGCGCGAGCGCGTGTCGATCTGGATCATCGTTTGCGAATGTTGGCAACCCGATTGCAAGGTGAGCCTGTTCAGTAGGTCTATTTTCAAACGCAACTCGTCGTGCGGGTTTTTTGGGCTCGAAAGGGAACATGGGGAGTATTTCACCATCGTGCAGCCCACCCAGGAGATCGGTGATTTGTGCGACAACCTCGCCGTGCTCGACGTTTCCTGCCACTGCGATAACCGTGTTCGAGCCAACGTACTGGGTGTTCAAATACTCAAGCATTGCTTCGCGGGAAATGGCGTTGACTGAATCAACAGAGCCCGCAATGTCTCGACCCATTGGCTGATCGGGCCAAAGCAACTCATCAAGGAGCATTGATGTTCTCGCGCCTGGCGAGTCGTGCGAAGCTCGAATCTCTTCGAACACGACGTGCTTTTCTTTCTCAATGTCCTCATCGAGGAAAAGTGAGTTGAGAGTCATGTCAGCGAGTAGATCAATACCGTTCTTGTAGTGTGGTTGAGCAAGTCGGCACCAATAGCCTGTGACTTCTCGATCGGTGAAAGCATTGATGCTCCCTCCGACACTTTCGACTACCTCAGAAATCTCACGAGGGGTGGGTCGTTTCTCAGTCCCCTTAAATAGAAGGTGCTCGAACAGGTGAGAAGCACCAGCAAGTTCAGGAGTCTCGTATCTCGATCCCGCCCCAAACAGGAAGATGATGCTTACAGCATTTGTATGACGAAAGTTGGAGGTGAGGATTCGGAGTCCGTTGGTAAGGACTGTGCGTTCGAACGCGCTGGATACAAGGTTCTGAGATTGTGCGAGTGCCAAACGGCCGGTCTTTCTACTGGCACCGAAAGTGTGTTCGGTGTTCAAAAAGTCGTGAAGTTCAAGACTAAGTGGGCTACTTGAGTTGGTCAAACGAACTGCAACGCATGACGACATATACGCAAAACGAGAATCTACATATTCTCGTATTTAGGTTGGACCGGACGAATAACGAAGAGCCGGTGATGGATAGAATCCTTCGTCATGACGTATGGAACCGGCGCAGCATCTGAAGCCGAGCCAATATCGAACTTCGAGCCGACAGATTCGGCTCGCCGACTAGACGCGTCCTCAGGTTCCCGAGGAACCGTAATGCGGATGTCACCACTAACAGCGGTGTTGCTGGCAATGATTCTTGTCGTTGCTCTCGGGCTAAGGCTCTACGGGATCAACTGGGATCAAGGTGGTCTGTTCCATCCAGACGAACGTGCATTTCTGTCTCAGGTTTACGACCTTGAAGTTCCTGAAGGGTCTGAATGGCGCCTGATATTCGATCCTGAGCGAAGTACGCTCAATCCTGGTTCTTTTAACTGGGGGAGCTTGCCGCACTACGCGCTCAAGTCAGTTCAGTACCTGCTCGCGCCAGCCAAGTGGATGGACTTGTTCGAGCTCCGATATGCGGGGCGTGCTCTTTCCGCCGTATCAGACACTTTCACGGTTCTACTGATATTCCTGATTGGCAGGTTTGCATTTGGTAACCGAGTTGGATTGCTAGCTGCTTTGTTCGGCGCTGTGGCGGTTCTGCATGTTCAGCTAGCGCATTTCTTTGCTGTCGATTCGTTCATGACGACGTTCATCGTCGCCACCGTGTACTTCATGTTGAAGGTGTCGAGAACCGGACGAACTTCGGATTCCGTGTGGGTCGGATTAATGTTCGGACTGGCAATGGCGACCAAGTTTTCGGTTTTGCCTCTCGCGCTTGGAATTGGTGTTGCGTACCTCGTTTTTGCTCTGTCTCGTCCCGGCGACCGCCTCGATATTGAGTCTGGAGCTTCAGGTGATTCTAGAAACAGACAGCCAGTAGCGTTTACCAACTTGGTAGTTGCTGTCGGCGTCACCATCATTGTTCTGGTTGTCACACAGCCATACATGTTCCTCGATTTTGGTACTTACGTAGACAACATTTCTACACAGGGACAAATGGTGCGAAGGGAAGTGGACTTTCCATTCACACGTCAGTACGAGGACACCACACCGTACATCTACAACATAGTTCAACTTGGAACTTGGGGGCTGGGTCCTGCACTTGGGATAACAGTTTGGATTGGTTTGCTGGGAGCTATCGCTGCTGGATTGCTAGCTCAACGCAAAGTTGATGTCGTGATCCTCGCTTGGGTTATTCCGTACCTTGCCATTACCGGTTACTTCGATGTGAAGTTCATGCGGTACATGCTGCCCATACTTCCGTTTTTGTTGATTTATGGGGCAAGAACGCTCTGGTGGATGTTCGAGGTCATCAAAGCACTTTGGCCGAACAGGCGAGCACTGCAATACGCTCCGATTGCCCTCGTACTCGTTCTAACCGTCCACTACACGCTGTCGTTCATGAGTGTTTACGCGGGTCTACACCCGTTGAAAGACACGTCGTTCTGGCTTCGTGATAACGCCGTTCCAGGGTCTGTGGTCGTCCAAGAGCATTGGGAAGAAGGAATTCCACATGTTCCAGGACTCAGCATGCACGAACGTGCGGAACTTTATAACGACGAGTCACCGCAGAAATTTGTTCAACTCTCCGAGAGACTGGCAGGCGCCGACTACTTCGTACTGCTGAGCAACAGGCTCTACGCCACGATCCCCAGACTTCCTGAGCGGTATCCGGTCACCACTAAGTTTTATGAAGAACTGTTTTCTGGGGGCTTAGGTTACGAACTGGCTCACGCATCAGGTCGATACGTGGGTGGACTGGGCGTTGATTATTACGAAGATCCGTTTGCAAGGGTGGATTTCACTGCTCCAGGATCGTTCGAGCAACCAAATGCAGGCTTGTTCACAGCAGGGTTCGGTTGGGCTGATGAAAGCTTCTCGGTCTATGAGCACCCTCAAACGTTCATATTCGAGAATGTAGGAGGACTATCTCCTGAGCAATTACGTGAAGTGATTGGTGCTGATGAATCTGGAAACCGAACCCGATTTCAACCAGAGATCGGACTCCTGCTGTCGGATGAAGGGCGTGATGCTCAGCAATCAGGTGGTACCTGGACCGACATTACTTTCTTGCGATTTGTGCCAGATTGGTTGACTCCGATCTTCTGGTATCTGGGCACACAAATCTTCGCACTTGCGGTTCTGCCTCTCGCCTACTTTGTATTCCGATCATTTCCTGACCGCGGGTACCTACTCTCAAAGCCGCTTGGGATGGTTTTCGTATCAACTTTGACGTGGCTACTGGTCAGTACAGGGATCGTCAAATTTTACGCTTTCACCGTGTTGCTGGCAGTTGTATTGCTAGCCTCCATTTCGATGCTCGTATTGCGCAGGTCAGGGGACGAGATCGTCAATCACGTAAGAACCAACATCAGAAGGATTTACTGGTACGAAGCCCTGTTTTTGCTGGTGTTTGTTGGTTTCTTGCTGCTTCGAGCAGCCAATCCAGATCTCTGGCACCCGTGGAAGGGTGGCGAAAAACCGATGGACTTCGCCTACCTGAACGCGGTGGTTAAGTCGTCGGTCATCCCTCCGTACGACCCGTGGCACGCGGGCGGGTACCTCAACTACTACTACTTTGGTCAGTTCATGGTCGCGAGCATGATCCGATTCACTGGTATCGTGCCATCTGTCGCCTACAACCTTGCCGTACCTATGTTGGCTGCTATGACGGTAGTTGGCGCATATTCGATCGTCAGTAACCTTGTCGAACTGAGCCTTCGAGCAAAGCTTGTTCCCGCATGGACCAGGAAAGCACCCATTTACTTCGGCTTGATCGGGGCGATTTTCGTGACGGTCGCAGGGAACATCGACGGGCTTACGCAGTTAATCCAGGGATGGGTGAGGGTCATCTCGAACGATCTACCATTTGGCGAGTTCGACTTCTGGCGCAGCTCAAGAATGATGGCCCCTGACTCTAAGGGATTCGAAATAACGGAATTCCCGTTCTTTACGTTCCTTTTTGCAGACCTCCACGCCCATCTGATCGCAATTCCAGTTGCAATCACTGCTCTCGCTGCATCGATTTCGATGTTTTTGAGAATTGGCAGGAATCGTCCCCTCAAAGAATCGATCGGTTCTCTGGTAGCTATTGGGATCCTCGTAGGTTCGCTGCGCACGATCAATGCGTGGGATTTTCCAACCCAGCTACTTCTCGCTGGCGGACTTGTCACTGCCGGTTACCTGTTGACGAACCAGGGTCCGGTTCTCATCCGGTTATTCAAGGGTGGCGCTGCGAGTTTATTGGTCCTTGTGGTTGGGCATGTTGTGTACTTGCCGTTCCACATGAACTTCGAGTTGTTCAACAACGGAGTTCTGCGAAGTGAATTCCAAACGGAACTCTGGCGCTACATCACAATCAACGCCCTGTTCCTTGCCGTTATTGCTGGATGGATTGTCCTTGTATGGATCGAGCGGATACCTCAAGCACTCCAGGCGATAACTGTGTCTCCCCGACCGGGTTCTGGCATTACGGGATGGACATGGCATATCGTCATCTTGATTCTTGCCACTGTGATTGCTGCGCTCTCATTCTCAGGCTTCGCCACGATTGGATTCGTAGTTGCGATCGCCTCCGTTGTCGCTGCCGCGGGAGTACTTTCAATCCGATCTGGAGTTGTTGGCTCACGGTATTCGCTGGTTGCTACCGCCATGGTGGTGATGGCTCTAGCAATCGCTGCAGGTGTCGATGTCTTCACTGTGAAAGACGACATTGGGCGGATGAACACCGTGTTCAAGTTCTATTTGCAAGCCTGGGTATTGCTAGCACTCGCATCCGCTTACTTTGGATGGGTTCTGTACGACTCGGGCAAGCTTTCTTTCAGACGGGCATCAGTGCCGAGAAGTGCGTGGCTCACAGTCGTGGCAGTGTTGGCGATTGCTGTGATGATGTACCCGGTCTTTGGCACTCGCTCCCGCAACCTGACTCGATTTGAGTACGCAGGGCTTGGTCTTGATGGCACGGACTACATGGAAACAGTGGTGTACCAGGACCACGAAGGCCCACTGGTTCTCAAATACGATCTTGATGCAATCGAATGGTTGCAGGAAAACGTCGAAGGCTCGCCGGTCGTGATTGAAGGACTGAGCGATCAATATCGCTGGGGCAACCGAGTTTCCATTTACACCGGACTTCCGGCAGTGATTGGTTGGGATTGGCATCAACGCCAACAACGAGTCGGTTACGCCTACACCGTTTCGCAACGAAGGGCTGAAGTAGATACGTTCTTCAACACGACAGTTCCTATCGCTGCAATCAATACGCTCGACAAATACAACGTTCGGTACGTCTACATTGGCGAGATGGAACACAACAAGTACGCTGCAGCCGGTCTGGAAAAGTTCTCGAAAATGGAACCTCTGGGACTAAAACAGGTGTACCCGCCCCCTGGTTCAGAGGTTGATACACCTGTCGCGATTTACGAGTACACGTCACCCGCATTGACCGCGAGCAACTAACGAGGTTACTAGTCTTCCGGAACGATTAGACCGTAGTCGTTGTCGTGGCGTCGGTAAACGACGTTTATATCGCCAGATTCTTTGTTCCTGAACACGTAGAAATTGTGTCCAAGGAGATCCATTTGAGCTGTCGCGTCTTCTACTGACTCAGCAGCGACCGCGTGCCGTTTGGTTCTAACTAACTGGCCGTACTCAAGTTCTTGAACGTCGGGCTCAACTTCCTGGCTGTCGTCGTATTCGATCTGGGCAAGTTGTTCAGCAACTGCCTGACTCAGACCACCTGGTGCACTCTTACGACCGTGCCTGTCGAGTTTGGTCTTGTACTTGCGAATCTGGCGTGTGATTGTGTCGGAAACGCCATCGATAGCCGTATACGGAGAGTCCGCCCGAGTTTCGCCTCGTATTACGCCGCGATCCATCTTGATCGTGACTTCGGCTATGAACCGATCGTCTTCTTTCTTGGTTTGCTCTTTGCGGATTTGTAGATACACCGGCACCGTATCTTTGAATCGTCTGTCAAGGATGCTTAGTCGCTTTTCTGCATATTCTCGGATTGCATCTGTCAAAGTGGTGTTGTTAGCGGTGATCGTGAGTTCCACGTAGCCCCCAATCGGAAAACTAATCGACGCCGTTTCGGTTGCAGATCTGTATCTGCTCCGGCACTGATATTTTAAGGCTCTGAGCCATCAAAAGTGCTGAGATCGGCGTGATAATTTCCTCTCTCAACCGAGTCGCGAGTCAACTCGTTGAATTAGTGTTCCCTTCTTCCTGCGTTAGTTGTGGAAGAGAGGGTGCGTTACTGTGCCACATTTGTGTTGCTGAGTCGACCCTTGTGTCCGATTCAGCATGCCGGATTTGCGCAGAACCAATGGCAGCATCAGGCACATGTTCAAAATGCAGAGTTGAACGTAAATCTATTGACCGGTTGTATGGAATGTACCTGTATGACTCACCAGTTGGAGAAGCTATAAGGTCTTTCAAATTCGATGACATTCGAGCTTTGGGACCAGTGCTATCTGAATTGCTTGAAATCGAGCGATTGAAACGTGCCAAGCCAGATTTAGTGGTTCCAGTGCCGCTGTCTCGACAGCGGGTGAAGGAGCGAGGATTCAATCAGTCTGAAATATTTTCACGACATATCGCAGGGCAACTGGACGTCGAACATAAACCGAACTCTCTCTCCAGGACTGAACAAAAAATTCCTCAGTCGCAGCAACAGTCGGCCCGGGCTAGAGTCGAATCCGTATCTGGTTCTTTTTCGGTAAATGAGCGATATATCTGTGAAATCGAGAATCGCCGAATTCTCCTAGTCGATGATGTTCACACTACAGGTAGCACCATCAACGAGTGCGCGCGGGTTCTAAAATCGGCTGGAGCAAGTTGGGTTGGTGCTATGACACTTGCCGTCCAGCCAATTGGAGTTATGTCTGAATGACGTTGAAAACCGTGATGTTCGATATGTACGGGACACTTGCCGGTTTCGACCCACCACGTGAGCAGATTCAGTCCGCTGTACTTGTCAACTACGGTCTTGAGGTAACGAAAGAAGGCATAGACGCTGGCTACCATCTTGCCGACCAGTTCATGACAACTCAGAACGCGTCTCAACCAGTTCGTACTCTCAATCCAAACGAACAATGGACTTTCTTCGCCCGATACGAGCAGCTTGTCCTGAAAGGTGCGGGACATGATGTTGATCTGGCGGTTGCCGGTGAGATCTGGGCACATATCAGGAAGCAGGAATATCGTATTGCGTTGTTCCCTGACGTTGTCGCTGGGCTCGACGAGGCTAGAAAGCTTGGACTTTCAGTGGGCGTAATTTCTAACATGAACACGACTGGCGAACGCCTGGCTGAGGATATGGGGCTTGTCGGGCACGTCGACTGGGTTGTCACCTCAGGTGAAACCGGATCCGAGAAACCGGATCCCTATATTTTCGAAGTGGGACTACAGAAAGCATCTGCGCTTCCTGGTGAGGCGATTGTCGTTGGCGACCAACTTGATTCCGACATTGCCGGTGGTCTTGGCGCTGGAATAAGTCCGGTGTTGATGGACCGATACAACGGACACCCGGAATACACGACTCATCCTCGAGTGACTGATATGCGGTCAACAATCGAACTTCTGAAAACTTTGATCGACAGATGAATCGGAAATACCCGTATCATCTGCGAGTTCAATCAACTAGATCACAAGAGAAAGCCTTCTAAATGAAAATCGAACGAGTTGAATCGATTCTTGCCGGTAACAGTCACATAGTCCGAATTTTCACGGATACCGGGTTGGAAGGCATTGGTCAGTCGGCGTGCTGGGGTTACCTGGAGGCGACCGACAGCGTAGTGAAGAAGTTCTCTGACTATTTGGTCGGAAAAGACCCGCTCCAGATTGAACACCATTGGCAGTACCTGTATCGAATGGGCCCGTTCCGTGGTTCTGTTTTGATGGGGGCTCTTAGTGCGGTTGATATCGCTTTGTGGGACATCAAGGGCAAGGCATTTGATGCACCTGTGTGGCAACTGATCGGCGGAAAGGTTCGCGACAAAATTCGCCTACACCTGCTTATGGGGGGAATTCGTCCAGATGCCGCAGACCAGGGCACGACCGCCGAAGGTCTGAGGTTGAACGCTCAAGACGCAGCTGAAGAAGGTTTCACTGCTATCAAGACCGACCCGCTACCAGACGGATTCCAGTCGATGACACTGTCTCGCCTGATCCATGACACACGTGAGAACGTTGCGGCAATGCGTGAAGGGGCAGGTCTCGACGTAGACATCATCCTCGAAATGCACCGAAAGCTCACACCAATGCAGGCAGTGGCACTGGCTGAGCAACTGGTCGAGTTCCGACCGCTCTTCTACGAAGATCCTGTGCAGATTGACTCGATCAAGTCGCAAGGTGAAATTGCGCAACGAACCACTCTGCCGGTCGCTAACGGCGAACGGATGCACACCATTTGGGAGTTCCGAGAGCTTTATGAAGCCGGTGGTAGCCAATACGCTCGACCTGACCTTGGTCTTGCCGGTGGTATTACCCACGTCAAAAAGATTGCCGGTATTGCGGAGTCCTACCACTCGGCAGTAGTGACCCATAACTTCCTCGGTCCAGTACTTACGGCTGCAGCTTGCAACATCGATACATCGATACCGAACTTCGTGACCCAGGAATACTCGAAGGTTGACGAAGCACGGGTCAACTCGATGTATAAGTCGGCGTGGAAACGTGAAGGCGGTTACATTCCGGTTCCCGATGCTCCTGGCATCGGAGTAACCGTTGATGCTGACGCTCTGAAAGCTCAACCGTACGAATCACGTCCGTTGCAGGTCATCCCAATGCGGGTTGATGGCTCGGTCGGATACTCGGTCTAGATCTTCATTGGTAACAACCGACACAACCGATCGACTGTATTTCGCGTTGCTTCGCGAGTCTCTCGATCTGGTTGAGCGTGGTGTCGCAACTCCAGCTGATATTGATGCCGTAGTCAAAACGACCATAGGGCGTCGATTATCAGTTGGCGGTCCAATTGAAATTTGGGAACAGATTGGTTGGGACCTGGTTCAAACCATCGCCGGTGAGCTTTACAGAGAAATATCGAACGCTTCAAAGCCTCCTGCAAACGCTGCTTCGCAACTGACTGACTACTCAGCCCAAGAAAAAATCTCACCAAAGGCAACAAGTTCCGATGGATCTGACGGTGGCACTTTATTTAAGAAGATTGCCGTCGTCGGTGCCGGACTTATGGGACATGGAATAGCTCTAGAATTCGCTGCGCATGGCTACCAGGTAGCTCTTTACGACCTCAAGAACGAAATACTCGATGAGGCAAAGGGTCGAGTCGAGGTGGGGCTTAGGGCGCTGGCTTCAGCGGGACGAATAGACGAAGCGGAAGTTCAAACTGCGAGTCGACGCATTACCACCGACACAGTTATTAGTCGGACTGTTGCTGGGGCGGATCTTGTAATTGAAGCTGCCACCGAGAACCTTGAGCTCAAACTCAAGATATTCGATGTCCTCGACCGGCTGACACCGCCAGAAACCCCGATCGTTTCGAATTCCTCCACGTTCTTGCCAAGTGCTTACGGTTCAGCAACTAAACGTCCAGCGTTGATCGCTGGGGTTCATTACTACAATCCACCTCATTTACTTCCTGGGGTGGAACTTATTCGATCATCTGACACAGATGATGCAGTAATAGATTCGCTGGACAGGTTCTATCGTTCGATTGCCAAGAACCCAGCTCACATTCACAAAGAAATGCAGGGCTTTGTAGGTAATCGATTGCAAGTAGCAGTACTCCGTGAAGCATTCCAACTCATCGGATCAGGTGAAGAGTCAGCTGATTCGCTTGATTCACAAGTTAGAGATTCACTAGGAACGCAACTTGCGGAATACGGACCGTTCGGCATAGCCGTGGAACGAGGCGTCGATTCGGTTCTGAGAGAAGCCAGTGACGTATTCCCAACGCTTTGTGATGATCGTGAGTTACCCCCTGTATTGGTGAAAAAGATTGAATCCAGTGAATTGGGAGTCAAAGTGCGCAAAGGCTTCTACGAGTGGTCCGATGAATCTGCTGAAGCATGGCGTAAAAACATGGCCGACTCACTACTCAAATTAGCTACTGCCGACTAGTAGCGAGTTATTCGGCGTCGCGGTACGCTCGGTTGATACGTTTTTCTGAACTGGAGTTTCACTTTGCCAGACGCTTCGAGCAATCCACATCGACTACCGTCATTCGTAGTACCGTCCCACTACCGAATTTCTCTTGAGCCCGATCTAGCAAAGTTCACGTTTTCTGGGACCGTTGAGATCGAAGTTGAAATTGGTCAGTCCACAGACAACATCCAGATCAACTCCGCCGACCTGGAGATTTCTTCTGCGTGGGTGCAGGACGGTGTAGGTTCGAAAATCGAAGCGTCGAACGTCGAGCACGATGAAGACATGGAGCGGGCGACGATTAGCTTTGGCTCCGACCTCCCTGCTGGCCCGTATACCTTGAGCGCTGTATTTACCGGCATCTTGAACGACCAGTTGCACGGTTTCTACCGTTCAACGTTTACCGACGAGGATGGTGTATCTCACACGATTGCAACCACCCAGTTCGAAAGTACACACGCTCGTCGGGCATTCCCGTGTTTCGATGAACCTGCATTCAAGGCTTCTTACGGAGTAACCCTCGTAGTTCCTGAAGACCAGTTCGCAGTTTCTAACGGACCAACTATTTCGGACGAAAACCTTGGCGATGGTCGAAGGAAGGTTGTATTCGAAGACACAATGGTCATGTCGACCTATCTCGTCGCATTCATCGTTGGTCCGTTCGAAGCAACCGCGCCCGTCGATGTAGATGGCGTGCCCCTGCGAATTGTTCACCCGATCGGCAAAGGTCATCTCACCGACTACGCCCTCGAAGCAGGAGCGTTTGCACTCAAGTTCTTCTCTGACTACTACGGGATTCCTTACCCGGGTCAAAAACTCGACATGGTTGCCGTTCCGGACTTCGCATTCGGAGCTATGGAAAACCTCGGGTGTATTACATACCGAGAAGTTCTGCTACTGGTAGACCAAGATCGTTCAACAGAGCCTGAGCTGCTCAGAGTCGCTGACGTAATTGCTCACGAGATCGCACACATGTGGTTTGGTGACCTCGTGACGATGGAGTGGTGGAACGGAATCTGGCTGAACGAAGCGTTTGCCACCTTCATGGCAACAATGTGCTCTGATCACTTCAACGCGGATTGGGGACGCTGGAACCAGTTCAGCCTTGAGCGATCAATGGCATTCGATGTTGACTCTCTTGCCAACACTCGACCAATCGAATTCGAAGTGCTTTCACCGGTCGATGCAGAAGGAATGTTCGATCTTCTGACCTACGAAAAAGGTGGATCTGTTCTACGAATGTTGGAACAGTACCTTGGTGAGGAAGAGTTCCGGGACGGAATCCGGTTCTACCTCAACAAGCACCAGTACAAGAACACCGAGACCAACGATCTGTGGGATGCGATTGAACACGTAACCCAGCAGCCCGCTCGTCGAATCATGGATAGCTGGATATTCCAGCGTGGTTACCCGATGGTGAGTGCTTCAGTCTCGGCTGACGGATCAACCGTCACACTCGAACAGGATCGGTTTATGTACACCGAGCCTGAGACCGCCGACGAAACCACATGGTCAGTTCCTGTTGTCATCAAAGTAGGATCAGTATCAAGCGTTACAGAGATTCGACACTTGCTCGAAGAGAAGACTTCTGAAGTGAAGCTCGAAAACAGCGCCGATTGGGTTGCCGTAAACGCAGGTGGTAGCGGATTCTTCAGGGCGCGTTACTCAAGCGATGCTCTGAGCAGCCTCACCGACAACATGTTCGATCACCTGACATCCATCGAGCGCTACGGTCTAGTTGACGACACGTGGTCATCGGTAATGGCGGGTCGAACATCTGCTGTCGAATTCTTAAACTTTGCTCGATCATTCCAGGACGAGACCGATCTAGACGTATGGACCGTGCTATCAGGCTGCCTCGCTTCTCTCGACAAGCTCGTGGAAGGTGAAGCTAGGGAGCAATACCGTGCGGTGATTCGAGACCTTGGGCAACCTGCATTGGATCGACTCGGTTGGGAGCCGAACGATAGCGATTCCTCACGTGATCGAGAACTACGCGGGTTATTCATCCGATTGCTGGCGAACGTGGGTGACGATGAACTTGCCCAGAAGAATGCTTCAGATTTGCACGACTCCTACCTGAACGATTCAGGATCAGTCGAACCAAACATTGCTGCTGCCGTAACTGGAGTTGTTGCTTCAAGAGGTGGGGCTTCTGAGTACGAAGTGTTCGTCGACAAGAACCAGAACCCTGCAACGCCACAGGAAGAGCGTCGATACCAGTCAGCACTTGCTGGGTTCCCGGGCGAAGAAGAAATGCGCAAAACCCTTGAAATGACCCTCGATGGTCGAGTCCGAACTCAAGATGCGCCGTATTTGCTCGCAGTTTGCTTACGAAACCGTGACCAGGGTCATCTTGCATGGGAGTTCGTGAAGGACAACTGGGACAAGATCAACGAGGCGTTCCCGTCGAACTCAATCGTTCGAATGCTTTCTGGAATTACATCACTGAGCAAGTCAGAACAGGCGAATGACGTTCTTGCGTTCTTTGAAGATCACGAGGTTCCGCAGGGCAAGCTAACCCTTCAGCAAACCCTTGAGAAGTTGCGAGTGAACGTTGCTTTGAGAGAACGCGAAGCTCATTCATTTGCGCAGTCATTGACTGAGTAAACGTGATGACAGTTCAGTACTCCAAATCACTCCCAATCGTCGCTGAACCGGACGTGTTGGTTTGCGGTACTGGGCTTGCTGGTATTGGTGCCTCCGTAGCCGCCGCCCGAAATGGCGCGTCGGTTATGGCGGTCGACCGCATGGGATTCGCCGGCGGGTTCTTCACGAACATCATCGGTTCTGCGTTTGACGGTTTCGTCTACGAAGGTACCGGCAAACCAGTAGTTGGTGGCCTGGTATTCGAGATGCTCGAACGCATGGGAGTGGTCAAGCCAGGCGAAGCGCCGAATCTCTCCTACAACGTGAACGGTGATTTCACTGAGGTCGAAAAGCATCCCGACCGTGTAATTCCACGAACCGATCCAGAATTGTTCAAAAAGGCATCAGACGACATTCTGGTCGAGTCTGGAGTGAAACCACTTTTTCACTCGCAGGTATCTGATGTGATCACCAGTGGAGATCGAGTCGAAACAGTTATCGTCTCGAACAAAGATGGCTTGGTAGCAGTCAAGCCAAAGTATGTAATTGATGCGACGGGTGATGCCGATGTAGCGGCCTGGGCAGGGTCACCGTACGAAAAAGCTGAGTCACTTCAACCAATGAGCTTGCACTTCCGAATCGGATTCGTGGAGCTCACATTCGAGCTACGTCGAAAGTGTGCAGCTGTACTCGAAAAGGCTCGTGCTGAAGGAAAGATTGGTCTTTATGGCGGACCGTGGCCTGCAACTTTTTCTGGACGAGACATCTACTTCAACGTGATTCGCACCCCGGGTGATGCAACAAAACCGGATGACTGGACGAATGCTGAAATCCAGGGTCGGAGTGACGCCTGGAAGATGTTCAATCTGTGGAAAGAAGCTCTCCCCGAATTCAAAGACGCGTATTTCTTTACCAGTGGACCAACCGCAGGGTCGAGAGAGTCACGTCGGATTGTTGGTGACTACATGCTGACAGGTGACGACATCCGCACTGCGAAACGACAGGGCGACGTTGTTGTTCTTGGAGCGTGGCGTATCGACAAGCATCCTGAAAAGGAAGCCGGATATCACAACATGCCGATTGTTCCGCCGTACGACATTTCGTACCGGACGCTTCTCCCTCAAGGGATGGAGAACTTGTGGGTTGCAGGGCGATGTCACTCGGCGACTTCTGAGGCTCTGGCGTCAAGTCGGGTAACGGCAAACGCGATGGGTATGGGTCAAGCTGCTGGAACCGCAGCGGCGCTGGCACTAGAAACCAACACTGACAGCAGAGGTATTTCGATCAACGACCTTCAATCGAAGTTGCTTGAGGCTGATGTAATTCTCGATCCAGCGTCTGCGCTGGAAGGTCTGCCTTACGAGCAGCTCGCGCACGAGGCCGGGGATGAACACTGGAAATGATGAAGAACCGCAGGTTCGGCTAAAGCTTCCAACATATCCGCCAATAATCTTTGGAATTCCATTTGTAGTTGGCGCAGCAGTTCACTTTTTGCTGTGGGAGCGGGCGATCCTGCCGGACACGGTTGCCCTCGTACTCGGTTTAATTCTGCTGATAGATGGTGTGCTTGTGGCGAGTTGGACTGTGTTCGAAATGATGAGGCGAGGTGAACATCCTGAACCTCACAAACCTACAAATCAAATAGTCGATACAGGTCCCTTCCGAATTTCACGAAACCCGATTTATCTCGGGTTTGTGCTGGTTGGGCTTGGCATTTCTTTCTTGCTGAACTCAGTTGCTCCAAACGTTGGAACCGTAGTTGGAGCATTCGCGATCCAGTACATCGTGATCAAGCGAGAAGAGCAGTACCTGCAAGCACTTTTCGGTGACGAGTACACGGCCTATCGGTCGAAGGTTCGTCGCTGGATTTGATCGACGTCATCCCCAACTTGATTCAGGATCTCGGTCCCACCTGGCAACCTTACCGAGGGCCCCTCCACCCTGGTCGGGGCGCGTATTTCTAGCGTAAGAACGTTACTCGGCCTGGACGAATTGCGGCCAAATTTTCTTAGCAAGACCGGTGCTTGGCAGAGCGACGGCGAAAGCGGCGAACCAGCCCATTCCTAGACTGATCCATAACGCCATGTCGTAGTTGCCGTAAGTGTCGTATATCTGACCCGCGAGCCAGACTGCGCTGGAGGCACCAAACGGCATTACTGCAAACATCGTTCCGTAGATCGTGCCAAGTCGCCTGAGACCATATTCGTCTGATGTAACTGTTCCAGTAAGCGAGATAACTGAAGTCCACGAGCTTCCAATTACGACTACGCCGACTATTGCCATTGGCAGACTGTTTGCCATTAGCAAGAAAACGTAACCAGAACCTCGTACGAAATAAGCAAGTACAAGCAGAGGTCGACGACCGAAACGGTCAGCCATATACCCGAACGAAAGTCCGCCGACTAAACCTGCAATTCCGACTGATGCAAGACCGATGGCGCCTTGAACTGCGGTTGCTCCTAAGTCCGTCGTATAGGCAACGAAGTGGGCATTCACGAAGCCCATTGTGTAGCCTCATATGAAGAAGCCGACGGTCAGCCGCCAAAACAGACCGGTTCTGCAGGCCTGTCCGAGCGACATTCCAACATTCGGATCAGTTGCAGGGTCGTACCTCTCTCCATCGGCACCCGCTCCATATGGGTCATCAGCGTGTTCGCCAGGTCCAGGTCGGGACTTCAGCAATAGCAGGACCAGCGGCAGGATGATCGCGAGCAGGATTACTCCGAGGACGATGTAACCCTCTCTCCACCCGATATAAGCGACTGCGACTGCGGCAACTGGCACCAGCGCAGTTTCGCCTGCTGCAGAGCCTGTACCTGCCACAGACATCGCTAACGCACGTCTACGGGTGAACCATGCTCCAACAATCTTGGCTACGGCTGCGGGAGACGACAGTGTGAATCCCAGTCCCATGATCGTGAACAGCGCGTACAGGTGCCAGAGTTCTTTGACGGCCGACATCGCTATTAGCGCGAGTCCACCAATTACTACTCCGCTGGCAGCTACAAGCTTAGGGTCGTATCGGTCAGCCAGCCATCCAGCAACCGGACGAAGCAGTCCCGTCGAAAGTCCGGCAATTGCGAGTGCTCCTGCCATCGAGGCCCGGCTCCAGTCTTGTTCTTCGGTGACCGGCTTGAGAAATACACCGAAAGAAAAACGGGAGCCTGCACCGCCGAACAACATAAATGCAGTTCCAAGGACAACGTACCAACCGTAGTGAATATTTCGAAGTTTGCTAATCAAGAGCGATTCAACGTGCGGGTGTCAGAGATCGCAGCGAAGCATATCCATTTCTTGTCCGAGATGTGGACGAATAACGCGAGAAAAAGAAAAGGGGATGGCATTTCGCCATCCCCTTTTGAGATTCCGCTATTTGCGGTCGATTACGACTTTGCTGCTGAGCAGACTGTGTCGATGATCAACTGCGTTGTGACGTATGGGTCACAGTTTGCGTTTGGTCGTCGGTCTTCGATGTAACCCTTGCCGGCCTTTTCAACCTGCCATGGGATTCGAATCGAAGCACCTCGGTCGGACACACCGTACGAGAACTGGTCGTATCGCTGTGTTTCGTGAGCACCGGTAAGTCGCTGCTCAACACCTACGCCGTAGTTGCTGATGTGAAGTTCAGGCTTACCTTCTGCACCGAGAGCCTCAGCAGCTGCAACACAAGCGTCGAAAGAATCTCGCATTTCAGTTGTTGAGAAGTTGGTGTGGCAACCTGCACCGTTCCAGTCACCAGGAACTGGCTTCGGGTGAAGTGTGGCTGAGATTGGGAGACCCTTTGGACCCTTGAAATCTTCAGCAATTCGGTAGAGCAACCATCGTGCGAGCCAGAGCTCGTCGGCAACTCGTGGTGCTGAAACAGGTCCGATCTGGAATTCCCACTGTCCAGGCATAACTTCGGCGTTGATTCCTGAAACGTGGATTCCCGCGTAAATAAGCGCGTCGAGGTGAGCGTTCACAACTTCTCGCCCAAAGATTTCGTCGGCACCTACACCACAGTAGTATCCACCCTGAGGAGCAGGGAAGCCGTTGTCTGGCCAACCGAGAGGAGCGATTCCTTCGAAGAAGGTGTATTCCTGCTCGAGACCGAACCAGGTGTCGAGGTCTCCGTATTGCTCAGCAGATGCAGCACACTTCGCTCGAGTGTTGCTAGGGTGCGGAGTCATGTCAGTGAGAAGGGTTTCGCATAGTACGAGCTTGTTGTCGCCCTTGCGAATTGGGTCTGGGGTGATCATAACCGGGTTCAGAACTACGTCTGACTGGTCGCCGGTTGCCTGGTTCGTTGACGAACCGTCGAATCCCCAGATTCCAGGTTCTTTGCCGTCGGCAAGTACCTGGGCCTTGGAACGAAGCTTTGCAGTTGGCTCCGTACCGTCAATCCAAATATATTCGGCTATATATGGCATCGTTCACTTACCTCGTTCTGTCACCCTTAGGTTCGATCAAATCGGTCCGATGTGCGTTACAAAATTCGAGCGTGCATTCTAACGTCGTAGCGTCGGCACCGCTGGTCGAACTGCGCATTTCAGTTCACCGCAAACTAAACTATCGGAAACGTGTTTCAAATATGTTTCATTTTTCGTGAGAGTGTTACAAATCTGAGAGATCGCATGTAAATCTCACACGAATCCACCTTTTGGCGCCTCAGAGCTCACCAAACTGAACCCATGAACCCAGACCACGTGAAATTAGTCGAATCAGGTCCTGAAGCTGTCAAGAAATGGCAGATCGACAACACCACCGAACAACTTGATTTGCGGAATGCAGACTTTTCTAACCGAGAACTAGTCAGCTTCGACTTTTCTAGAGCGATGCTTGATGGCGTTAACTTTTCCGGCTCGAAGTTGGACGAATCTGTTTTCTCTGAGGCCCGAATGCGGCGCGCCAACTTCTCGGGAGCATCGCTCCGCAAAGCGACGCTTCACCGAACGAACTGCGCTGGTTCCGATTTTTCCAACGCCGACTTTTCTAGAGCCGCGATGTACCGATGCGTACTTCGAGACTGCACGATTGAGGGCGCTACGTTCAAAGCCGCGAACCTGTTCAAAATTTCCTGGCCAGAAGGCGTGGACGTTCCCGCGAAGGGTTAACCAGCCAGACCGCCTGTTGCTCGCATTAGGGTTTCCTGAACCAGCAGTTCGTGGTCGAGCGTACGAAGAGGTTCTGATTCGCCCTTTATGTTGCGAACGAACTCAGCGAACGTATCGACGTAGCGAGCACGATCCTCGATTTTGATGATGTTTTCACCTGCTTCAAACCCGTCTTTTGCTTCAGAGAGTGTGAGTCGTATCGTGTCAGCAGGTTCAAACGGCTCCATGATTGCTGATCCTTCGGTTCCGTAAACTTCGAATCTACGGGCCATCGGACGAGGTTCCATCGCAGCAATATCAACGGTGGCGATAGCACCTGTGTATTCGAACACGCTCAAGGTGTTATCCATCATGTCTCGTGCTTCTGAAGCCGCGTTCTGGAAGTAACTGGTGACTTTGTTGGGGCGCCCCAGCAACCAAACGACCTGGTCGAGCATATGTCCACCAAGGTCGTACATAATTCCACCTTTGAAATGTGAAAGACCCTCTCTGCCGGTCTGAATACCTTCTGGATTTTTCTCAGGAATCCACGTCGACATATGGGCTCGAACCTGAAAAACGTGTCCCAGAAAGCCAGATCGTGCCCAGTTGGCAATTCGCTCGAACCCATCGTGTTTGCGGAACATGTAGCCCATTTGCACGAACGTGCTCTGGTTGCGAGCTTTCTCGACTACTCGCTCAAACCGGTGGTAGTCATCACCCGCAGGCTTGTCATAGAAGGCATGCTTTCCAGCATCAACAATTTCTTCGGTAAACCCGAGACTCTCTTTATTGGCACCTTCCGAAGAAACAGCCACAACTGATGGGTCATCGAGAAATGCGGAAGGTGAATCAACGAATGGGACTTCACCGAAAGCGTTTGCAGCAGATTCGACCTGCCTTCGACGAGCTGGATCGGGTTCGTACACGCCTGCAACTTCAACATCGGGATGATTGAGCATCACGCGCAGCACGCCCTCGGCGTGTCCGTGCTTGGTTCCGTACTGAGCCATCCGTAATTTATCGGGCATGTTGAGCTATCTCCGCGATCGCTTCGTGTTTATGACGCGGGAAGTTTACGCACAATTGAAGTGCGAGAAGCGAAGTTTCGGGCGGGTTCAGGTGTTCTTCGCGGCTTTGACGAACTGCCGGATGAGTTCAGGATCTTTTACACCGTCGTATTCGACACCGCTAGCAACGTCGACACCCCACGGGTTAAGTTGCTGCACGGCTTTGACGACGTTTTCTGGATTGAGCCCACCTGCAAGAAGGACTCCCTCTTCAGAAGCGACCTTTTCGGCGAGCGACCACTCAAAAGTTTTACCTGAGCCTCCATGTGTTGAAGGGTCAAACGCATCGAGGACTACCCCACGACTCTTCTCGACGTGACCGGTGACCAACTCTGAGACTGATTCAGGCGAAGTTCCTGCTTGCACTCGCACCTGGTGGAATATCGGAACCGTCATTTGCGAGTCGTAATCTTCATCTTCGCTACCATTTAGTTGAACGTAGTCCAGCTTGAGCTCAGCAACGATACCATTTACATATTCAATGGGCTGATTCCTGAACAAGCCAACGATCTTTGGGCCATCAGAACCGGCGGGGATAGATCGGTACTCGTTGAGGATTTTCTTTGCTTCCTCGAGAGTTATCTGGCGTTTTACACCATCAACAAAATTCAGACCAATAAAGTCCGCGCCCGCGTCGGCCGCTGCAATTGCCGCCTCCGAGTCGCGAATTCCACAGATTTTTACCTTGGTTTCGTCACTCATTCGGCTACCCGACCTGAACCGAAGCCATTGTTTCGGCAAGCTCTCGAACATCGCCGCCCGCGCGCATCAATGACTCGCCGACGAGGACTGCCCGTGCGCCGGCTCGACCCATTCGAGCGACATCGTCGGCGTTCTTCATACCGCTTTCGGCAACTTTGATCCGGTCGTCTGGAATCTTCTTTGCAAGTTGTTCGAAAACTTCGAGCGATGTTTCGAGAGTCTTGAGGTTGCGGTTGTTTATTCCGACGATGTTTGGCTCGACAGACATAGCAATTTCGAGTTCTGGTTCGTCGAATACCTCAACAAGAACATCCATGCCCATAGAAGTTGAGAGCTTGAATAGATCGGCGTATTCGTGAGGGTCAAGAATCGCAATGATCAACAGGATGCAGTCCGCACCGCTAGCTCTTGCTTCCATCACCTGGTACTCATCGACGATGAAGTCCTTGCGAAGAATAGGCACTCGCGCTTCTCGCGCAATTACTGAGGCAGCTGAAAGGTCTTCTATTGAGCCACTGAAATAGTCCTGCTCAGTTAGGACCGAAATGGCTGCTGCTCCGGCATCGCAGTAAACAGCCGCGCGGTTCGCCGGGTCCAGAGTCGGATCAAGTGATCCTGCTGACGGCGAAGAACGCTTCATTTCGGCTATTAACGACATGCCTTCCTGAGAGCCAATTTTCCGTTGCAATGACAATGGCATTGCTGCGGTCTCAGCAATGGTTCTAACCTCTTCGAAGCTGCGTCTCTGCTTTGATTCTTTGATTCGAACGAGACGTTTTTCGACTATCTCGCCGAGTATTCCTGGGATGTTGTTCACGATTGCGCCCGGCTTACTTTGATCAGTGCCTCAAGCTTTGCTTTTGCGGCACCGCTGTCGATCGAATCTTGTGCCATTGCGGCGGCTTCCTGGAAAGCAACAGCTTTACCTGCTGCCATCAATGCGGTCGCTGAATTCAGCACAACGACATTGCGTCGGGAGGTTTCCGGTGAAACAGGAGCGTTGTGTCCTCCGCCTGCACCATCGAGTAGGTCTTTGATTATTTGTACGGATTCGTCGACTGAATCGACCACCAGATGTTCTCGTTTGCCTTCGGGCAAACCGAAGTCGGCAGGTCGGGTGCGACGTCGCTTCACTCCGTCCTTGTTTACCTGGTAGAGCAGTGTGTGACCTTCAACGTCGACCTCGTCAGCACCAGATTCGGCGTTCACCACGAATGAGTACTCAGTCCCGAGGATTTCGAGAGTTTTGGCAATGCGCTCAGCGAATTTGGCGTCAGAAACACCGATCACCTGTCGCTTGACGCTCGCAGGGTTGGTTAGCGGTCCCAGGAAATTGAAGATTGTTCGGATACCCAGTTGTGGACGTAACGGCCCAGCGAATTTCATTGCCGGGTGGAACGCCTGGGCGAACATAAATCCGACTTCCGCGTCGGTGAAACAAGATTTCACGCCATCTGGACCAAGAGAAATATCTACTCCGAGTCCTTCCAGCGCATCGGCGCTACCAGTAGATCCAGACATCGCACGGTTACCATGCTTTGCGACCGGGACACCGGCTCCAGCAACTACGAACGCAGACGCTGTCGAAATGTTGAACCAGTTGAGTCCGCTCCCACCGGTGCCGCAAGTGTCGATCAGCGGAAGATCCGTGTCGATGTGGAGCGATACTTCACGCATTACGCTGGCCATACCTGCGATTTCGTACGGTGTTTCGCCTTTCATGCGCATTGCCGTGAGGAACGCACCGAACTGAGCCGGAGTTGCTTCACCGGTCATGATGTCGCGCATTGCAGCGGCAGCCTGGTCTTGTTCGAGATCAGTGCCTTCGACAACGATTTGAATTGCCTGTTGGATACTCATTGGTGTTGCTCCGTTGCCTATTTGCTCGGTGATGGCTTGTCGAGGAAGTTTTGAAGCATGTCTTTTCCAGCTTCGGTCATGATCGACTCTGGGTGGAACTGAACTCCTTCAATGTCGAGTTCTCTGTGCCTGATGCCCATAACAATTCCGTTTTCAGTTCGTGCGGTAACTTCAAAATTGTCGGGGACAGTGTCCGGTTCAACTGCGAGCGAATGGTAACGAACAGCTTCGAACGGTTGAGGTAGCCCTGCAAAAACGCCTTGCCCTTCGTGGTGAATGGGCGACGTTTTTCCGTGCCTGATTTCACCCGCACCGCTGACAACGCCGCCGAACGCCTGCGCTATGCACTGGTGCCCAAGGCAAACTCCGAGGATTGGAACTTTGCCAGCAAAGTGCTTGATTACGTCAATGGATATACCTGCGTTGCCAGGGGTCGAAGGACCTGGAGAAACCACAACACGCTCGGGGTTCAGAGCTGTGAGCTCTTCGATGGTTGCCTTGTCGTTGCGGACAACTTTCACGTCCGCACCAAGCTCGGAGAGGTACTGGAACAGGTTGTAGGTAAAACTATCGTAGTTATCTATTAGAAGAAGCATTTTGAATTCAGTTTGATGCCGTTGCGGCTAATGGGTTGGACTCGATTTCTGATTCATCTGAGCTTCGCCAATACCTTTCACGGTCCAGTTCAGCGAGAGCAATTGCTTTGAGAGGCGCTTTGGTTTTTTGCAGCGACTCACGGTGTTCAGTTTCCGGGGTCGAATCGAACACGATCCCGGCCCCTCCTTGAACATGAGCGACTCCATCGTGGAGCACGACTGAGCGAATTATTGTTCCGGTATCGACATCACCGTTTGCACCGAACCAGCCAATTGCACCGCAGTACGGGCCTCGACCTTCGGGTTCGAGTTCGGAAATCAGTTGGATGGATCTGATTTTTGGTGCACCAGAAAGTGTTCCGATCGGGAATCCTGCTGTAAGAGCATCTATGCCGTCGAGATCGTCAGCAAGTTCGCCTTCGACGCGTGAGACGAGATGCATCACATGGGAGTACCGCTCGATGTGTTTCAGCGATGAGACCTTTACTGTGCCCGGTTTTGAAACCCGTCCAAGATCGTTACGGGCCAGGTCCACCAGCATTACATGTTCGGCGGATTCTTTTTCGTTTGAAATGAGGTCAGCTTCGTATTTGAGATCTTCTTCGGCAGTTTCGCCCCTTGGTCGGGTTCCGGCGATCGGATGAATCGAAGCTGTACCATTCTTTGCTCGAAGCATTAGTTCGGGTGATGCGCCGATTAGTTGTCGGTCTCCAATATCCACCATGTACATATACGGCGACGGGTTGAGTCGGGACAGGTTTTCGTAAATATCTATAGCGGTTGCTCTGGTCTTGTGTTCGACTCGCTGTCCTAGAACTACCTGTATCAGTTCGCCTTCGATAATGGCCTTGCGCGCACGATCGACCATCTGTTGAAAATGACCGTTAAAGACTGGCGTTACTTGTTCAACATCGATTTCTGGAATTTGGACAACGGCGATTCGTCTGACGGACTCGAGCTTAGTTGCGGCATCCCTGATTACTTCGACTTTACTATCGAATTCGTAAATCGAATCGGAGAACGCAAGAAAGTGGATGGTGCTCGTTTCTCTGTCGAGCACTAACAATTGTCGTGGCGCTAGATACGCAGCTGACGGCGAACCGGTCGGATCCTCCATCAACTCACCGACTGACGGTTCAAAGTGCTGGGATGCTTCGTACGCGAGGTATCCGAACACACCTGTAACGTGCCCGGGTAACTGTGAATCGGCTCGTAAGTTCGGGCGCTTGGACAGTAGTTCACGTAACCGTGGAATAGGGTTTTCATCGCGGTTTGTACAGACGATCTTGTCCACATCAATACAAACGAAAGCAAATCTTCCAGCATCGGCCTCTGGCGATACTGAGTCGAAAATGAACGACGGCGCATCCCTTCCCGCCAAAGCTCGGTAAACGTCAACCGCATCTAAACCTTTGGAATTCGACATAGACGCGTGAACGTAACTTGACTCACTAGCCAGATCGGAAACAAACTCTGATTCAGTTGTATGAATCTTGAGTTCAGCCACCGACGGATTCCTCGGCGTGGTCAATAGCGCGCATTAGCGCACCCATTTTGTGAAGGGTTTCTTCGTACTCCATTTGCTCGTCGCTGTCGGCAACGATTCCACCACCGGCTTGAAGATAGGCGACGCCATCTTTGAGAACCATGGTTCGAAGCGCGATTGCTGTGTCCATGTTGCCGGTGAAACTGAAGTAACCCACGGCACCTGAGTAAGGTCCGCGTTTGTCTGGCTCAAGCTCAGCGATCAACTGCATTGCTCGGACTTTCGGAGCACCAGAAACAGTTCCAGCTGGGAATGCTGCTTTCATGGCATCAAATGCGTCGTATTTATCTGATAACTCACCGGTCACGTGCGACACGATGTGCATCACATGCGAATACCGTTCGATTTCAAACGACTGTGTGACATCAACCGAGCCGGGTTCGGAAACTCGACCCACGTCGTTGCGTCCTAGATCGAGAAGCATTACGTGTTCTGCAATCTCCTTTTCATCGTTGATCAACTCGCGCTCGAGTTCGTCATCGTGTTCGGGAGTTGTGCCACGAGGGCGAGTGCCAGCGATCGGGTGAACGGCCATTTTTCCGTCGATAACCTGGGTTAGTAGTTCAGGAGACGCACCGACGATGTGAAAATCGTTTAGCTCCAGGAAGAACATGTACGGCGATGGGTTAATTGCACGTAATGAGCGATACAGATCGATTGGTTTGACCGGAGTTCGTCGAGCAAGGCGCTGTGAGAATACGATTTGAATAACTTCGCCTTCTTCAATTGCCTGCTTACATTTTTGGATCGCCTCGCCGTAGTACTCCCTGGTCATGTTGGGGATGTACGGCTGGCCCGTAGCCTCACCTGACTCAGGAGTCAAGGCGTCGGGCGAACCTACTGATCTGTAATCGAGGTTGGGGTCCCGTGATGTGAAACTTGAAGGCGGCAGGAAGTTTCGTCGACCGCTTCCAGCAGGAAGTGGATTGTCGAGCCGAGAAATTACTTCCTCGATCTTTTCCGTAGCTCGGTCGTACGCAGCTTTTACGTCGCCATTCACTGAGGCGTGAGACACGACGAATATCGTGTGGCGTACGTGATCGAAAATCAGCAATGAATCCGTAAGCATAAATACTGCTTCCGGCACATCGAGTCCTGACTTTTCGTCGGAAATTGGCGGAACCGTTGGTTCGAAATATCGAATCGTGTCATACGCGAGGTAACCCACTGCACCGCCATGGAATTTCGGCAAGCCTTCGACATTTGCGTATTTCACAGTCGACATTCGATCTCGAAGAAGATCAAGGGGGTCAACTTCTCCGTATTCGGTTCCTGCTCCGGTTGTGAGAACTTCGGAAGGTTCAGTTCCAAGAATCGAGTAGCGAGCGAGATTTTCACCGCCCTCGACCGACTCAAATAGGAACGAGTGGGAACCTCGTGCAGTCTTTATGAACGCTGAGACCGGCGTTTCAAGATCGGCACTAATTTCTCGATATACCGGTATCAGGTTGTGGTCTGATGCCAGTGACTCGAATGTATTGAAATCTGGTGTGTAGTTAGACATGTCGAAATATTCCTGCGGGTTAGTTGAAAAAGAGTTCAGTTAACTTCGCCAGGATTTGCCGGGTTTTATGTTAGTCGAATTCGTCATTCAAGTACGGTTACGTGGGTTGAACGATCTCAACTACTTCCAGGACTTCGTGTAGCTAGAAATTCGCATTGCATCTCGAACCATTTCCATGGTTTCTGCCGCAACTACCCTCATTCGAGAAACACCAGACATTAGTGCATCTTCGACGAGGTCCATGTTTTGTTCGAAGTGGGCACGTCGCTCACGAATCGGGTCGAGGAAGTTGTTCATTGCTTCTGCCAGCGCCATTTTCACTTCGACGTCACCCACCGTTCCTTCCCGATATCGAGCTTTGAAATCGTCAATTTGAGCGGTGTCCGGATTGAAGGCATCGTGGTACTGGAAGACCGGGTTTCCTTCAACCTTCCCAGGTATGTCAGCACGGATGCGGTTCGGATCGGTGAACATGCCTCGAACCTTCTTGGTGACGGTGTCAGCATCATCTGAAAGCATGATTACGTTGCCTTTGGATTTGCTCATCTTGCCTTGTCCGTCCGTTCCAGAAAGACGTGGCACATCACCAATGAGCGTGTCCGATTCTGGGAACACCTCACCGAACATTCGGTTGAATTTTCGGGCAACTTCACGAGTCATCTCAATGTGAGGTGCCTGATCGTCTCCAACAGGAACAAGGTGAGCGCGAGGCAGCAGAATGTCCGCAACCTGGCTCATTGGGTAGTTGAAGAATCCTACTGAGCGTCGCTCGATTTCCAGCGCATCCAGTTCGCCCTTCAACGTTGGGTTGCGTTCCAACATTCCAAGCGGAGTGATGAAGCTCAACAGCATCGTCAGTTCGGCGAACTCAGGAACATAGCTTTGGACTACGAACGACGAGTTCTCGGGGTCAAGCCCGACCGCCAACCAGTCAAGAGTCACCTGAAGCACAGAATCACGAATCAGATCGATGTCGTGGAAGTGATCGCCGAGCGCCTGGTAGTCAGCGATCAAGAAGTAGCAGTCGTACTTCTCCTGGAGTTCAATCCAGTTGTGCAGCGCACCTACGTAGTGGCCCACGTGCAATGCACCGGTGGGTCGCACACCTGTGAGGATTCGCTTTTTCTGTTCGGTCGCCATATCGCTGACTGTTCTCTCATGTTTAGTTCAAATGTTTGACGAGATTGTTGAACGACCTAATTTTGGGCATAAAAAAACCTCGTCCCGTTACAAGGGGCGAGGAATACCACGCGGTGCCACCCTATTTACCGTCACGTTTCGTAACAGCATCTCCATTCAGATACCCGATTTGGCTTAAAGTGATCGGAGGCCCTGGACTTTGATAACGGTGTCCGTTCCGTCGGAGGCTACTTGCTTTGGCGTTCGCTCCGAAGCTCCCGGGTCCATTCAGCTGCGGCCGTGATATCGGGCTTCCACCTGCTCCCGACTCTCTACGATCCGTACCGAAACTTACTAGTCCCGATCGACGCGATTATTAAATTCGATCTGCCTTCAAGCGTAAACGCGGAAACGGTTAACAGTCAATTACCTGGACAATTTCACGTTTGAGAGACGCGAATTTCACACCCTGTAATCATTTTGTTCAAATTCGATGGAACAATTTTCCGAGCGTGAGCGTCTTAGCTATGACAGGTCGAGAAATCGCTTCGGCCTGAAAGCAATATAGAAGGCGATTCTCGCCGAATAAGAAGAGAAGAAATGTTTACCGGAATCAAGGCCCGAATAGTAGTACTCGCTGCCATGAGCATCCTTGCTCTAGTAGTAGTTGCTTGCGGGACCGATGAAGACTCACTTATTCCTCGCGGCAACGATGGTGTCGGATCACAGCCAACCCAGTCACCTACTACGCAGGAACCAATCGATGAACCGTACGACACCGTTGAGGTTCTGGCTCCTATCGAGAGCGTTCAGATTCTCGTTCTCGAGTCATATCCAGAGCAGTATGTTGTGCAGGTGATTTCGGGTCTCCCGAGCGGTTGTGCTGCGTACTCTCGATACGAAGTTACGCAAGACGGGACCGATATCAAGATCGCTGTTTACAACACGCAACCTGCTCCTGGTGAGCTGATCGCGTGCACAGCGATATACGGTTTGAACGAGATCGACATTGCACTCGGTAGCGAGTTCGAGCGTGGAACGACATACTCGGTCCACGTCAACGATCACCCAGCAGAAAAATTCACGACTGGTTCGTCACCTCTTCCAACTGAAGATGACATCGACTTTGTCGCTGAGCCTGCTCCGATCGAGAGTTTCGAGATCATCATGAGTCACGACTCACGAGGAACCACGGCGTACCACGCTTCGCTCCTCTGGGCGTTGACTAACGGATGCAAAGAGTCTCTTGAGCCTAGCGTCGAGCGAATTGACGACATGACGTTCAGGATCCAGGTTTTCACGAAAGCCCCTAAGGGTGACGTAGAGTGCACTGATGACATTCGATACGACTGGGCTCAGATTGATCTCGGTGTAGTCGGCAAGGAATTGAACCCTTGCAGCGTTTACAAAGTGATCGTTGGTCGAGGTGAAGGTGAACTTGTTGAAACCTTCCAGGCTGCTGGTCCTACGATTCTCTGCGCAGCACCGGACGAAACTGCCACGCCTACTCCGCCCACGTCGGGTGGAGGTGGTGGAAGCCTAATTGCCGACAGCCAGGCGTTGGAAATCACTCTTAAGTCGAAGGGTGCCGATGTTCAGTTCGGCGGTAAGTCAGACGTTGGTGAACTGTTCGGATTGCTCCCAACCGAGTTGAAAGTGAACGGTGAACGCGTTGTGATCTTCGAGTTCGCACCGGGAACATCGGCTGAAAAAGCATCAGCAACTGTTTCGAGTGATGGAACATCGTTCAAGAACGAAGACGGTTCGATCATGTCGGTGCGATGGATCGCCCCGCCTCACTTCTACCTATTCGGAAACTCGATCGTTCATTACGTAGGTTCCGACGCGTCGGTCATTGACTTGCTAGACAGCACGCTGACCAAGTTTGCTGGTGATGGGGTAAGCGCCGTTGTCACCGATGACTGGGTGTACAAGAAGGCTGTTGTTGAGCAGGTACAAATAATGTCGACTCGTTCGATTCCTGCCCAGCACAACCTGAGTATCACTGTTCAGCTCGCAAACGGCTGTGAAGAAATTGGTGAGTACGACTGGCACATCGAAGGTGAACTTGTGATCGTCGAGATCACGACCAAAGTTCCTGCTGAGCCCATGCCTTGCACTCTCGCAATTGGATACTCCGATATTGGAATTTCGCTTGGAGCCGAGTTCAAAGCCGGTGTTGAGTACGACGTGATAGTAAATGGAGAACGCCAAGGCTCATTCTTCGGCGGCTAAATATTCGGCGAAAGCCGCCACGTAAACGGCCCGTCCAGGAAAGCCAGCGCCCGTGCTGAACTGGATGGGTCGTTTCGCGTTTACCGCATTTTCGTATTGAACCTCAGTCATTCGTTTGGCATTCTTCCTTGGGTTCAATACAAGTCCAGTTCGACATCCGGGAGCAGCAAATGCCAGGCACCACAGTTTCACCGTACGGATCATGGGAATCTCCGATCACAGCCGATCTCATTACTGAGGGAGGTTTGCGGCTTGGTGAGGTGCATGTGGACGGCTCGACCGTTTACTGGCTGGAAGGTCGACCCGAGGAATCCGGTAGATACGTGATTGTCCGATTACTCGAATCGGGTGAAACCGAGGACGTGAATCCTGCACCGTTCAATGCTCGGAATGCTGTCCATGAATACGGCGGTGGTGCCTACATCGTTCAAGACGGAACGGTCTACTTCACGAACTGGGATGATCAGAGAATATACAAAGTCGAAGAAGGCGGTGCCCCAGAACCGATCACCAATGAACCTGCCATTGAGCGAGGCGACCGGTACGCAGATCTAAGAGTATCGGGTGACTCGAACTGGATTTTCTGTGTGAGAGAAAGCCACAAGGAAGACCGTGAGGCTGACAACGATCTTGTTGCCGTAGCCACCGATGGATCTGGCGATATCCAAGTGCTGGCATCCGGTCGAAATTTTTATTCTTCACCACGTGAAAACTGGGCAGATGGAAAGATTTGCTGGCTCGAATGGGATCACCCAAACATGCCGTGGGACGGATGCGAACTGTTTGTTGCCGATTTTGATTCCTCGACCGGAACGTCATCGAACTCTGAACGCGTATCCGGTTCAACGGACGTCAGTATTGTTCAACCAGAGTGGGCACCTGATGGAACCCTGGTGTTCATTTCAGACGAATCTGGATGGTGGAACCTAACGAAATACTCTGGCGGCGAAGTTTCATCCGTCCTTGCTGAAGAGAAGGATCACGGCGGACCTGCCTGGCAGTTTGGGTTTAGCACCTACGGGTTCGGAGAAGATGGCTCGATCATCTTGAAGGGTTCACAGGATGGCAACGGGCAGTTCCGATCGGTCTCGTTCGACGGCAACACGAGTGTTGTTGCTGAAGTACCACACACTTCGATCGCCGAGCTAAACCTGATCGGTGATTCCGCAATTTACGTCGGAGCTTCACCCGTCTCGGCGGCAGAGATTGTTCGTGTGGAATTTGGATCCTCTGACGTTACGACACTCAAAGTCTCCAGTGAAATCGAACTGGATGCTGAGTTTCTATCAGTTCCAGAAGAGATCAAGTTCCCAACAACTTTTGACGGATCAGCGCACGCCTACTTCTATGCACCTAAGAATCCAAACTTTGAGGGCGAATCCTCAGAGAAGCCGCCGCTGCTAGTAATTTCGCATGGAGGTCCAACCAGCTCGACGAGTTCAGCGCTCAGCTTGCCGATTCAGTTCTGGACCAGCCGTGGTATCGCGGTTGTAGATGTGAACTACCGTGGCTCAACCGGGTACGGACGTGAGTACCGCGACGCCTTGAAAGGCAACTGGGGCATGTATGACACCGATGACTGTATTGCTGCAGCCGACTATCTGGTCGAACGAGGGTTGGTGGATACCGACAGGGTTGCAATCAAGGGCGGCTCGGCAGGTGGCTACACGACAATCAACGCGCTGACGTTCTACGACAGGTTTGCAGTTGGAGCCACATATTACGGTATTGCAGATTTGAGCGTCTTTATTGGCGATACTCACAAGTACGAGTCGCGCTATCTCGACAGCCTGATTGGTCCATATCCTGAGGCTAAGCAGCTGTACCACGACCGCTCAGCGATCAACTTCACTGATCAGCTTTCTTGTCCGATGATTATCCTCCAGGGACTGGAAGACAAGATTGTGCCGCCATCACAGGCTGAGATCATGGCTGGTGCGTTGCGTGACAAGGGGATTCCGTTCTCGCTGATGATGTTCGAAGGTGAACAGCACGGATTCCGTCAATCGGAGAACATCAAGGCTTCACTCGAAGGCGAGTTGTACTTTTACGGGCGTGTGCTCGGCTTCACACCAGCTGGTGACATCACCACCGTGGAGATTGAGAACGAAGCAGCGTTGTAGCTACCCCGCGCCTTCACCGCCATCGATCGGCAGCTCGACACCGTTGATGAAGTCCGATTGAGGCGATGACAGGAACAAGACGGCATTCGCTACTTCTTCCGGTTCTGCGAATCGACCAGCAGGAATCCGCGCTAGTTTTGCATCACGGCGAGGGCTGGCTGGCCAAGCCGCCTCTCCCATTGGCGTCATGGTCACCGTCGGTGCCACGGAGTTGGTCTGAATTCCATGTGGTCCAAACTCGACTGCCATCGTTTGTGTGAGCAGTTGAAGTCCACCTTTTGAAGCGCTGTAAACACCCCCGGTTGGGAATGCACGAATTGCTCCGCGCGAGGTCAGGTTGATGATCTTTCCGTGACCTCGTTCGATCATGCCCGGAGCGAAGATCTGCGTGAGGATGATCGGTGCACGTAGGTTTACATCGATCACCTTGTCGAACACATCAATGTCGATTTCAAGAAACGGTTGGTGTTGAGCAATGCCGGCGTTGTTCACAAGAATGTCGACTCCGCCGAACTCGTCGAGAGTCGCCTGTCCAAGGGCACGAACATCATCAACATCTGCCATTTCGGCAGTGCGTGTCCAAACTTTTACGCCGTTTGCCCTGGCGTTGTCCGCAGTTTGTTCCAGCTCATCTGCATTTCTAGCGGTTAGAGCGAGGTTTGCACCTGCCTTGGACAGTGAGTCTGCAACTGCGACCCCGATTCCTTTGGATGCGCCGCTAATAAATGCCGTTTTGCCTTCGAGTGAAATTGTTTCTGTCATGTACGTGCTCGTTGATGTGTTGAATGTGCCGCTGATAGTACGCGGTTATTCCTCTCCATTGGTTACCTTTTCGAGGAACCAGAAGAAACTTTCCTTACGCTTTGTGTTGATTGTCCAGTTGATCGGTGGGTTTTGGTAACCAACAGCGTAGTCACCATACGCTGCGAATCCACCAGCTCCGGGGCCGGGATCAAAGAATCCCCATCCTGCGAACTGTTCGATTGCCGAAACGAAGTTGTTTGACTCTTTTTCGAAATCAAAGTGATCGTCTTCATTAAAGAAGATTGGCTGTCCTGCGTACGAAGGTGATTTTCTGGTGTCCTGAACGCGCTTGGTGATCTCGGCAGGATCGTGCATCCCGTTACCGTGAAGGAGAATGTAATCGGAAGATGCGATAGCGGCGTCGGTTGGAACCATACGTCGGGTGAAGCTAGTGCTGATTAGTAACCGTTTTCCGTTTCTGGTAATGCCTTTTGCCCGTTCGATCAGTTCGTGAACTCGATCCGGGCAAAGGATCGGATGCTCATACCGAGGAACATCGCATTCGTTGTTGATCTCTATCAAGACATTTGTATAACCCTGGTCGAGCACCCAGTTCGTGGCATTATCCACGGAGGTTTTGACTGCCTCTTCATCTGCAAGACGCTCGTCCTGCCCGAAGTAGAAATATCCGAGGCAAACGACCATGCCTATCGAATCTGCCGCTTCGATGATTCGCGCTGCACGTTCCATGAATACTGGTTTAAGCGAACCATAGGAGTTGAACGCCCCCGAAATCCAGGGTTGTGACTCGACGTTTGGCACGCCTTCCCAAATTTGTTCATCCGTTGCGTCGGGATGTACGGCGTGAATTCGTCGTCGTAGATCGGCAAGTCCTTCTTCGTCGGACTTGTAGTAACCGAGAGGTGATGCTCCTTGCAGATTGATGTCGATGCAGTCCATGCCTTTCGACATGTACGTTGGGAGCATCTCAATCAACTCGTCAGTGTTTCGATCTGGATTCCACTCCCCGGAGTCCGGGTACGCCCACAAGTGGCGGGTAAACGGGTTTTCATCGTCGAACAACCCGTTCGCCATGCGGCTGTTCATCAACAGACCTTCAATTGAGTTTCCTCGAAATGATTTTCCTTCGAGTACTGGAGTCCCATTTGCGAGAAACTTATCGCCTTCGATCGAAACACTGGTTTGTGGTGAAAAATTGTTTGCCAATCTTGGTTCCTTAGTTGGGTTTCCAGTTCGCTGCGAAATCGATCCGGCGTTGTATCGATGGGTGGGAGTGAAATACGAACTCGACAACCTTGTTCGGTTCACGGTCCGACATGTTGTTGTCGCCGAGCTTTTCCATCGCAGAAATAAACTCGTCTTTCATGCCCGTAAGATTTAGTGCGTAATTGTCAGCTGCCGTTTCGACCTTTCTAGAAAGCCAATTCGCTATTGGAAGCGCAATTAGCGATACGACAACGCTGACCGTGATCACGAGTGGTAGACCTGCGATATCTGAAACACCACGTAATTCAAGAGAATCAATCCAGGTGTCGAGTGCGAGATCTATGACGAAGAAACTGATGAACACCAGCACTGTTTGAACGACCATCATCTTCCAGACATCTTTCTTCACGTGATGTCCAAGTTCGTGCGCCATGACGACCTCAATTTCTTGAGGTGTGCTGGATTCAATTAACGTGTCGGAAATGATGATTCGCCGCGTTCGTCCCCAACCGGTGACAGCTGCGTTTGATTTAGATGTCTTTTCACCGAGATGCCAGATGTAGATGCCCTGGACGTGAGTGCCAATGCGGTCGGCGAGCGCGAACAACCGATCCTTCAGTTCGCCTTCGGGAATCGGTTCGAACTTGTAGAACAGGGGCATCAGCACAATCGGAACCAAGGCCATCAGAATTAACAAAAGAACAGTCGTGCCTATTGCCCCCCAGAGCCACCATGTGTCGGGTTGGCTCCTGAGCAGCCAGTAGATTGCCGAGATAAGCGCTGTGAGTAGTACGGCTTGGACTAGCGTTCCCTTGACCCAGTCCCATAGCCAACCAGTGAAACTGTTTTTGAGCAGTTCGTAACGCTTTTCGACGACGAAGCTGGAAAAAATTTCAAATGGAAGCTCAAGTAATTGGAGTCCTGCACCGGCAACGACCAGATATATCGCAACTACGACCCATTGGGATGAGTTGATACCTTCAGAAAAGTCCCGAAGCCCTTCCGACCCCCCAGAGAACAAGAACACCAACGGAACGACAAGGTTGATCGCAAGAGTAATTAACGTGATACGAAGCTTCGTGCTCTGATACGCGCGTGCTTGCTCTCGCTGCCCTGAGTCGCTGGCGTTGTCGGCTTGTTCTGTCATCAAGATTGAGTTGTAATTTTCATTCTCTCGATCAGGTCAAAGTCGATTTTCGCACCAAGACCGGGATCCATAAACGCATGTATGTTGCCTGCAGAATCGATCTCGATTTCCTCTGCAAGTCCATATTTCTTTGCGCCCGAAGGCAATAGCACCTCAAAGAACTCGCAGTTTTTTATCGCCATTATTACGTGCAAGTTCGCCACATTGTTCAGCGAGTTGCCACCGTGATGAACTTCGTAGTTCATATGGAAAGCTTCAGCCAGGTGTGCAGTCTTAAGAATCGCAGTGATTCCGCCCTTGATAGCGACGTCACCTCTGAGATAGTCGGTCGCTTGAGAAGTCAGCCACGGACCGTATGCAGTGAAGTTTCCTGGCGAATACTCGGTTGCCATCACCGGGATGTGTAATTGCTGGCGAAGTTTCGTGTAGTTGTAAATATCGTCGTCGGCGAGTGGGTCTTCATACCAGTAGTAGTCGAAGTCCTGAATTGCACGTCCGACCCGAACCGCCGATGGATAGTCGTAAGCCCATGTTGAGTCGAGCATCAAGGTGTGGTCATCGCCAACCGCTTCCCTGATTTGGCGGCAGCACTCGATGTCTAATTCCGGATTGGTCGGCGGATGGATGTTGTAAGCGGTCCAGCCTTCCTCCTTCATCTTCGCGGCTTCTTCGGCGTAGACCTCAGGTTGCTGATAAACAGTAGATGACGCATACGCACGTACGCTCGTTCGGTACGTTCCCATCATTTGGTGAAGCGGCATGTTCGCCACCTTTCCACCAATGTCCCAAAGCGCAATATCACATGCGCCAATTGGGCGAATCCCTGCCTTGCGAACGGTGAACATCATGTGTTGCCACAATCGTTCCCTCTCGAGCGGATTCTGACCTATCAGCACCGGCTTGATGTATTTGATCAAGTGAGGAGCATCAAGGCTTCCAGGTTGGCTTGAGCTACCAAGGAATGCATGACCAACTACGCCTTCGTCAGTTTCGATGGACACCAGGCCCATGTCAGACTCACCGCCGATTTTGCCCGATAGTGGACTGTAGTTCGTGGTTGGAATGTCTTCCCATCTGAAAAGGGTGACTTTTACGTCGGTGATCTTCATTGATCGAAACTCCGTTTCTGCAACGAGCTTAGAAAACCCGTTGACTTGACGCTGATTCAGTTACCGTTATTGCGTCGCCGACAGTAAATCTTTCAACCACCGACTCGTCTATTTCGATGCCCAATCCCGGTCCAGTTGGAATAGTGACACGACTGTTCTGTTGAACAAAGGGGGCTGTAATGTTTTCTCGAATCGGGTGGGGCGTTTGGTCGAACTCAAGGACCGATTCGTTCTGGTAGGGGATGTCAGTTTGTCCGATCTGGTTGATTGGCTGAACTGCAAGTGAATGTAGTGCGGCGGCAAAGCTGATCCCAGTGCCCCAGAAGTGTGGATTGAACTTCACTCCGAACGTCTGTGCCATTAATCCGACACGGTGCATTTCCGAGATTCCGCCGACGCCACAAATGTCGGGCTGAACAATGTCGAACGTCCGGTTCGCTATTCGAGGCGCAAATTCCCATCGCGTCGAGAGACTTTCTGCACCAGAAGTTGGAATTGGTGATCGCTCTTGCACCATTTTGTTGGCTGCATCGTCACGTGATGCACAAGGTTCCTCGAACCAGCTCAAATCTTGATCAACAACCATGCCGGCGAAAGTTAGGGCAGTAGATGGATCGTATGCCTCGTTCGCGTCGAACATAAGCCGAACATCCGGACCGATCGCTTCGCGTGTGGCTTTGATTCGGTCGGCATCTTCTTTCAGAGTCATGGCACCAACCTTCATCTTCATTCCGGTAAATCCTTGTTCGGCGTATCCGGTGGCCTCATCAAGGTGAGGTTTGAGCGCGTAGTCATCGACGTAGTAAAGGCCGGTCGCATAGACCGGGATGCTGTCTCGAAGTCGACCGCCGAGGATTTTGGACGCAGACTTGCCTGAAGTTTTACCGGCGATGTCGTACAACGCTGTATCGATAGCGCTTATGGCGTTAGCCGGAGTGGTTGCGTAGACGTGAGATTGATACGTCGCTCGGTGCAGCTTGTGCCATATTTGGCTGATATTCGCTGGATCTTCACCAATCGCCATTTTGGCGATGGTTGCTATCCCGCTCACACTGTCGCCAGACCCGTAGGTTTCACCCCAACCGACAACGCCCTCGTCGGTTGTCACTTTGAGGACAATCACGCTGCGGACGTCGGTCCAGCGTTGCGACCAACCAAACGGTTTGTCGAGCTGCGCTTCTAAAAAGCGGACTTCAATTTGGGCGATCTTCATTAGTGTGCCTTGCGTGGTTATGTGCCGATGAACATGAAGTTCGTGAAGATTACTTGGTAATCGGATCGATTGTTGGGGATAAAAAAGGCAAAAAAAA
>Ga0181585_10000273_pt1 | contig 41337 bp, 39 predicted proteins | sample 071ome_29_FD_132469 | JGI IMG/M metagenome (GOLD analysis project Ga0181585, IMG submission 132469) | Coastal salt marsh microbial communities from the Groves Creek Marsh, Skidaway Island, Georgia - 071407BT metaG (megahit assembly) | ecosystem: Environmental > Aquatic > Marine > Intertidal...
GAGACAGTACCAGTTAGTGTTTGTGCAAGAGCCGCACTAGCTAACATCGCGATTGTAACTAATGCACTAAGAATTGTACGATTCATAGTATTGTTTCCTCTTTTTTTGTTAATTTGGGCTATTGAAATAGCCATGTAAAATTGCGATTTTTAGAGATTGAAAGCAAGCGCAAATATTGATAATATTAAAAACTTAAAAAATATGATAAAATTTATAGACCTTGAAACCCAACAAAAACGTATTCGTAAGCCACTTGAACAACGATTGAAAAAAATCTTAGATCATGGTCAATATATTATGGGTCCAGAAGTGTTTGAGCTGGAAGAACAGTTAGCTGAGTATTGTGGAGTAAAACATGCTATTTCGTGTTCTTCCGGGACTGATGCTTTACTGATTCCCTTAATGGCTTGGGGAATAGGACCAGGAGACGCCGTTTTTACCACTCCTTTTACCTATCATGCCACTGCTGAGGTTGTCTCTATTCTGGGTGCTACCCCAGTATTTGTAGATGTGTATGAATCTACTTTTAACATTGATTGTGAAAAGCTAGAAATTGAAATTAATCGAGTTATTGTTGAGGGGAAACTAAAACCAAAAGCAATTATTCCGGTTGATTTGTTTGGACTTCCAGCCAGATATCGATTAATTGATAAAATTGCAAAAAAATATAATTTAAAAGTACTTGAAGATGCAGCTCAAAGCTTTGGAGGATCCATTGGAGAAAAAAAAGTAGGATCGTTTGGCGATGTTGCCGCTACTTCCTTTTATCCTGCAAAACCATTAGGCTGTTATGGTGATGGTGGAGCAATTTTTACCAACAACGATGATTTGGCTGAAAAATGTAAAGCAATTCGCATTCATGGTACAAAATTAGATAAATATAACAGTGAAGTTGTTGGTTTAAATGGTAGACTCGATAGCATACAAGCGGCAGTTATCTTGGAAAAACTCACAATTTTTGATGACGAGATCGAAAGGAGAAATATTGTTGATGCCAATTATCGACAATATTTAAATAATGCACAATATCATCCAGAAAGTTATCATTCTGCTCATGCCATTTTTTCGATAGTATTAAGTTCAAATCATAAAAGAAATGAACTGGTTGAACGATTAAAATCAAATAATATTCCTTCTGTTATTTACTACCATTATCCGATTCATTTAATGAAAGCTTTTAGCTACTTAGGATATGATAGGGGAGATTTACCTATTTCAGAGAGTCTTTCCGGCTCGATAGTAAGTTTGCCAATGCATCCATATTTAAGTAAAGAAGATGTTCAATTCATTATAGGCTCAATTCAAAAAACTGCATGAAGATGTTAGTCACAGGTGGCGCAGGTTTTATCGGTTCAAATCTTGTCGACCAATTAATTTTAGAAAATAATGAAGTTCACGTCATTGATAATTTCATCTCTGGGAAAAAAGAAAATTGTAACAGCAAAGCCATTTATCATAAGTTAGATATATCAAATGTTGACAATATTGATAATCTCAGCAAAATTTTCGAAAATGTAGATACAATTTTTCATTGTGCAGCTTTAGCAAGAGTGCAACCTTCAATTATTGACCCTTTAAAATATGAAATAAATAATACACTCGGGACGATGAATGTTCTCAAGTCTGCTAATAATGCTAATGTTAGAAGGCTAGTTTATAGTGCGTCATCTTCTGTCTATGGACCTACGAATAATTTACCTTCAAAAGAGAGCGATCCTGTAAATCCGATTTCTCCATATGCTAATCAAAAGCTCTATGGTGAGTTATGTTGCAAAATGTTTTCAAAAGTTTATGGTATAGAAACTGTATCGCTGAGATATTTTAATGTTTATGGAGAAAGACAAAACCTCGGAGGAGCATATGCAACTGTCGTTGGAATTTTTATTAATCAGTTACAGAAAAGAGAATCTTTGACCATTAACGGAAATGGAAATCAGAGAAGAGATTTTACATATGTTGGCGATATTGTTAATGCTAATATTTTGGCAGCATGTTCAAAAAAAATTGGGAAGGGAGAAAGTATTAATATTGGTTCTGGTAAAAATATTTCTATTAATGAATTAGCCAAAATGATTGGTGGACCAACAATATACCAAGATCCTGTCAATGAACCATTTGCTAATTTAGCTGATATACAGAAAGCAAAACAATTATTAGATTGGGAACCCTTTATGGATTTGAATAGTTGGATCGAAAAGTACAAAAATCAAAAAGGAATAAAAGAAGATGAGTAAAAAAATTCTTATTACAGGTGGAGCGGGTTTTATTGCTCATCATTTAATTGATAAAATTCTCTCCAATACAGATTGGGAGGTGGTTACTATTGATAGGCTTGATTTTAGTGGAAACCTTAATCGACTTAATGAGATAGTTTCTGCTTACAGCAAACAAAATCAAAAGAGGGTAAAAATAATTTATCACGATTTAAAAGCTGAAATTAATCCTGAAATAAAGTCAATGATTGGAAGAGTTGATTACATTAGTCATCTTGCTGCAGGCTCTCATGTAGATAGATCGATAACTCACCCAATGGAATTTGTTATGGATAATGTAGTTGGGACAGCCCAAATTTTAGAATACGCACGAAAATTAGATCATCTTGAAAGATTTGCATATTTTAGTACTGATGAGGTATTTGGTCCTGCTCCTTTAAAAATTAACTATAAAGAAAACGACAGATACAACTCAACCAATCCCTATTCAGCTACTAAAGCAGGGGCCGAAGAGCTAGTAGTGGCATATGAAAATACTTATGGGCTACCTTCAATGATAACTCATACAATGAATGTTTTTGGTGAGCGCCAAAATGCAGAGAAATATATTCCTATGGTAATAAGGAAAGTTAGAGATAATGAAAAAGTTACCGTCCATGCTGACAATAAAATGAAAGTTGCAGGTTCCAGACATTATATTCATGCTGAGGATGTAGCAGATGCCCTATTATTTCTTTATAATTATGACTTTTCATCATTGAAAGCTGATCAAACTGGAGCAAAATGTCAGAAATTTAATATTGTTGGAAAAGATGAAATCGACAATTTAGAATTAGCACAATTTATTGCCAGAGTGCAGAAAAAAGACTTGATTTATGAAATGGTTGACTTTCATTCTTCCAGGCCTGGACATGATTTACGATATTCTTTAGACGGAGAAAAAATGAAATTGATGGGTTGGGAACCAAAATCAGCTTACAAAAGACTTGAAACAGTTATTAAATGGTCTCTAAATAATGAAAGATGGTTAAACATATAATATTTGTAAACTATCTTTTTAAACCTAAATTATCTTATGAAAAAAACATTAGTCATTTTCTTTGCATTTTTAAACATTCTAATTGCACAAATTAGTGTAAGCGATTTAAATAAGATCAGTAACGCACAATTGGACGCAATTAGGAGTGAGTTGCAAAAATCACAGTCGCAGCAAGTTCAATCAGATATTCCAGATAACCAAGAATTGAGTACAGTAAGTATTGAAAGTATACCTGCGCCAACAAAAGATCCGTATTTTGGATATAATATTTTTGATAGAAAAATTAATTTTTTTGAAAATATACCTGTTCCAACAAATTTTACTTTGGGGCCAGGAGACAAGATTATTATTTCTCTTTGGGGAGAAACAAATTTTAGAACACGTTTTACTATCAGTAGAGACGGAACTATTTTTTATGAAAACATTGGTTTTATAAACCTTAATAATAAAACAATTTCTGAAGCTGAAGAAACCCTTAGTCAACAATTGTCGTCTATATATTCTACTTTGAACGATAAAGAAAATCCTACTGAGCTTAAAGTTGAAATAGAAAGTTTAAAGTCTATAAATGTTTATTTTACAGGTTTTGTAAAAAATCCAGGCGTTAATATTGTTCATCCTTTTTCTGATGTATACACTGCGCTTATTCAATCTGGAGGAATAGATTACAGAGGGTCTTTAAGAAAAATTGTTTTAAAACGAAATGGCAAAGCATATTCTTCTTTTGACTTTTATTCTTTAATCGTTGATGGAGATAATAATTTTGCTGATGTAAGAATGATGGATGGTGATACCATACATGTTCCGGAAGTAAATAAAAGAGTATTTATTTCGGGTGATGTTATGACCAAAGGTTTTTATGAAATATCTAATGATGAGAAGTTGGATGATCTCATAAACTATGCTGGATTGAGTGCTTCATCTAGCACATCACTAATAATTAATAGAATTATTGATAGAAAATCTAGAACATCAAATGATTTTGCTCAAAAATCTTTTACAGTTGATATAAATGATGATACAGATTTTGAATTAGCAGATGGCGACCGAATTCAAGTATTGTCAACTCCGGGTGTTAATACCTTAGTTAATGTTATTGGAAATGTAAAAAAACCAGATTTTTATCCAGCTGAAGGTAGTTTAAAAAACGTTTTGGACTTAGCAGGAGGGTTTAATGATCCTGAGTACGCTAAAAAACTTCTAGTTGATGAAATTGTTGTAATCCGAAATAATGAAAAAAGTTTATTTAACGATGAATTTATAGTTTCTTATGAAGATTCAAATAATTTCTTATTGCAACCAGGAGATACTATTTTAGTTTATAGTAACACTCTTTATGAAAGAAATTACTTTGTTCAAGTTCAAGGAGAAGTAAATAAAGTTGGTACTTTTTCTATAAATAATAATACTACTACTTTAAAAAACATTATTGATAATTATGCCAAGGGTTTAAATGAATTTGGAAGCATTGATAACATTGTTATAACTGAGTTATTCTCGACTGTTGATTCTAATGGTAATTTAATAGAAGAAAGAAAAGTCGTTAAAAATATTTCAATGGACTATGTAGTTAATAGTGATGCTATTATACAAATTCTTCCTAAATCAAATCTTGTAGAAATTGTAGGCAATGTCTATAATCCGGGCTTAGTACAATATGATAGAGGAAAATCTTTAAGAAGTTATATAATTCTCTCAGGTGGATACAAACAAGATACTCTTAAAAATAAAGTTTATGTTAAAAGAGCCAATGGTCAAATAAAGAAGGTTTCTTTTTTCAAAGGAAGATTTATTAGGATAAAAAATGGAGATCAGATTATTGTACCAGCAGACCCTAATCCAAAAGACTTTAACATAAATTCATTCATAGCTGATTTATCAACAACATTAGCAAACGTCGCAGCAATTTTAATTTTAGTTGAAAATCAAAGCAATTAGTTTAAATGAATTTAATTTTATTGCGTCATGGTGAAAGTGAATGGAATAAGTTAAATAAGTTTACAGGTTGGACAGATGTTGCTTTGACAAAAAAGGGTAAAACAGAAGCTACTGAAGCTGCTAATCAGATCCTTAGAGAAAACTATCAAATAGAAACTATATATACATCCTTATTAAAAAGAGCAGTTGATACAGCTAAGATTGTTGCAACAATTAATAATTTTTGCTCAAATTCAATTCAATTTGACTGGAGATTAAATGAACGTCATTACGGATCTTTACAAGGATTAAATAAATCAGAAACAGCTGATAAATATGGTGAAGAACAAGTTCATATTTGGAGAAGAAGTTTTAGTATACCACCTCCTTTACTTGATATAAATGATAAGAGACACCCAAGATTTTGTGATCAATTTATCAGCATCAATCATCCTTTACCATGCGGTGAAAGCTTAAAAGATGTTATTGAGCGTCTGAATCCATTCTGGAGTAAGTATTTTTCACAAATTAAAAAAAATTCATCAGATCATTTAATTGTTGCTCATAGTAATTCATTGAGAGCAATCATTAAAATATTGGACAATCTTTCAGAAAAAGATATCATGTCGGTAAATATTCCAACAGGAATTCCATTAGTTTACTCATTCGACGACAAATTTAATATTGTGAATAAAAGATATTTAGCGGACAATGAGACAGTAAGTAAACAACAAGAAATAATAAAACAACAAGGGAGAAAAAATGGATAATTTTATTAAAGAAGCAATAAACGAGCATTTTGATTTAAAAGGTAAAGCTCTTGATAATTATCCTCATCAAATTGAGAAAATTGGTAAACTTCTTATTTCTACTCTAAAGAATAACGGTAAATTAATGTGGTGTGGGAATGGAGGAAGTGCTGCTCAAGCTGAACATTTATCTGCTGAATTGTTGGGAGGTTTAAATAAAAAAAAAATCGACCCTTTTTTTTCTTTATGTCTGAATTGCGATCCATCATTTATTACAGCATGGTCAAACGATAGTTCTTTTGATGAAATTTTTTCAAGACAGGTTAAAGCGTTTGGGCAAAAAGACGATATTTTAATTCTATTAACAACCAGCGGAAACTCAATTAATTTAATTAACGCTGCTAAAGAATGTAAAGATTTAGGTGTGAAAGTAATATCGTTTACAGGTAATGATGGTGGTAAACTTAAAGGGCTTTCCGATATTAATTTTAATATTGAAAGCTATAGTACTCAGAGAATTCAAGAAATGCATATAATGATAGGACATATTCTTTGTGATTTTGTGGAAAAGTCATTTTAATTGAAAAGATAACCCCAAACCAAAGGATGAGTCTAAATCTCCGTTCATAGTAAATAATTGAAGTTCCTTTAAATATTCTAAACCTAAATTTTTTGATAAAGAAAATTTATACTTAATTTTGTCTTGAGCATCTATACGCCTTGAAGTTTTTAAAACAACTTTTGTATTATTTCTAAAATTGTGTTGAAAACCTAAATGTGCAACTTTTAATAGTACAACATTTAAAGGATCTATAAATGAATTTCCAAGAGCATAATTTTTATAAGACCAACCTTCTTTATATTGATAATGATTATAATATCCCTCATTTACGTATGGTGGTCTATTTTGTTGATTAGAGGTGTTTAAATATTCAAACAAAATTCTTGATTGGTCATTGTTTTTAATAAGCTCAAAACCCCATAGTCCATCTGATTTGTTGGCAAAGCGTAATCCGCTTGTATCTTCAAAAATATGTTGATAATAAAAATTATAATTATGTGAACTCCTTTTTAATAAAAAATGAAAATCCCATAAGCCAATATGATTTCCAAGAGCATTAGCATGAGGTTCACCTTCGAGTTTAGGACCATCTGCTGAAATTAGAACTTTCAAAAAGTCTTTTATTGACGTAGGCTGTTTACCAATATCTAATATAGAGCCTCCCCACATTGCACTATGGACAAAGCCAACACTAAATGAGAAGCTTTTTTTTGTATAATTTAAGGTTAGGAATTTTTCATGAAATAGAGGAGCTTCGACATAAATTTTACTTTTGTTTAATATTCCATTATTAATTCCAAAATCTAATTTCAGATTTCTATTTTCAAATTCCTTAAACGAAAAAAAACCAATTTTTTTTATAGCCTCAGCATTATTGCTTAAAATCATATGACCACTACTTAGTTCGTCATTTAAATAATTACTATAGTCCCTATAATATTTTCCAAATTTCAGTTTATTTTTATCTGATATGTAGTAATCAAAAAATATTTCTTTAAAAAAAACCTTATTTTTTTGGATGACTATATCTCCAATAATTTTCTTTTTTCCATTTTTTTTTGAGTAGTATACAATTGACTGAAAATTATCATAAGATATTCCATAATTATTGTTATTCAACCACCAAGCATTTGAGGAATTGTCTAAAGCTAGAAATGATACATTTAGAGTATTATCACGCGCTAATATTGCATTAATGAGAAATATAAAAATGAAGAAATGGTTATATTTAATCATTAAATTGAAAATATATAAACTGTGTTACAGGCCTTAAGAAAACAAATATAAAAAATAGCAATACAGTATATTCAAAAATAATTAAACAATTTTTAGCAAAACTTGAATGATATATAATATTACTTCTTAGTGAGTTGAAATAATAATGAGTCGCAAAAAATAATATCGTAATTAAAAGAGTGATAAGATAAATATTTTCTCTCAATCCTAAAAAAGTGTAGTTTTCTGGATTTAAAATTTTTATCCACATCATGTATGTGTCAGAAATATTATTTGCTCTAAATGGAATCCAACTTAACATTGCTAGAGGAAGTGTGACCATTAATCCTAAAATTTTACTCCTTCCAAAAAAGAAGAACTTCTTGTACTTTTCAAACTTTCTTTCAATGAATATCAATACGAAGTGGTATATTCCCCATAGTACAAAAGTCCAATTTGCACCGTGCCATAAGCCCATTATTGACCAAGTAAAAAATAAGGCAATGTTCGCTTTAGATTTGTTTGTTTTAATATCTGAAGGAATACCTCCGGTAGATTTATTAATAACTTTTTGACCTTGAAGTGGAAGATAAAGATAATCTCTGATCCAGCTTGATAATGATATGTGCCATCTTTTCCAAAATTCTTTAAATGAAGTTGCAAAATAGGGAAAATTAAAATTTTCAGGAAAATTTATACCTAATAGCTTAGCACTACCTATCGCTATATGTGAGTAGGCAGAAAAATCAAAATAAATCTGAAATCCAAATAAGAAAGCTAAAACCCAAACATCAATTGCGCTTAAGTATTGAATCGATGTTGCAAAACCCTGATCTACAAATGGTGCAATATTATCCGCCAAAACAGTTTTTAGAAATAACCCATAAAGAATTCTCTTTATGCCTTCAGCTATAAATTCGAAACTAAATTTTTGAACCCTAACTAATTGATGTATTACTTCTCCAGCCCTTAAAATTGGACCTGCAATCAATTGTGGAAAAAACATTACATAACACGCATAAGTTATAAAATCTTTTTCTGGTTTTATGAAGTTTCTGTATACATCTACCGTGTAGCTTATTGTTTGAAAAGTGTAGAAACTTATGCCAAGTGGAAGTATAAGTTCAAAAAGAGGTAATTGAATTGTTGAATTAAAACTATTAAGTAGACCTTGAAAATTTTCTGTAAAGAAATATAGATATTTAAAAATAAATAAAAGACCTAGATTAATAGTTATGCTGACAGATAAAAATATTTTACGTTTTACATTATTTTTAGTTTTATAAATGTTAAGTGACATTAAATAATCTATTATTGCAGAAAAAAGCATTAGAGCCACAAAATCATATCTCCAAAAACTGTAAAAAAGTATACTTGAAAAAAATATGAGATATAGTCTTAATCTTAAATTAAGAAACCAAAAAAGTGGAACCACAATTAATAAAAACACAATATATGTAACTGAGTTAAATATCATTATTTAAATTCTGCAAATAATTAAACAATATATTAGAAAGCTCTTTATGACCCCCATATTGAAAGTGCATAAAATCTAATTCACTTTTCTTGGAAAGACTTGTTCCATCCTTAGTTCCCCATACATTATTATTAAGCGCTGATTCTAAATTTAAAAAATAAGCTTCGTTCTGTTCGGCAATTGATTGTATATCTTTTTTAAATTTTAAATATTCATTTTGTTCATATGGTATGCTAACATCATTTCTTATTGGGGGGATGTATAATACAGTAGAAGAACCAATTCTTTTTTTAAGAATTAATTTTAATGATTTAAGATTATTTTCATAAAAGTCAGGAACCAGCTTCCTTTTTGTGGTTGGAGAAATGTTAAATACAAAGTTTCTAGCTTTATATAAATATATGAATAATTGACTTCGTATAGACGCTCTTTCAGACCATAATGGAAATTTTTCATTTAAAATTTCATTTAACTTCATTTCTACTTTTTCTTGCGGCGTTTCGGATAATCCTTCAAAGTCATTTTTTTCGAGAGATATATTTTTATCATTCAAAAAACTGTTGATTGATTTTTCTGATCTAGTCTTTGGATTCTTTAAAATAAAATCACTTATCTCATTTCTGATTAAATTTTCTCTTGTATCATCCATAAAGACTGGAATTAGAAGTATTTCAATTGGTAGGTCGCTCAGATATTCAGTCACCAAATACTGTTCTTGTAGATTCATATTTGGAAAAGAGATTGTCAAAAAATCAATTTTCTGACTTTGAAAAGCATTAAATAATATTTCTGATAAATTGATATCTCCATCATTAAATTGATTGATTGAATGATATTGTGAATTTCCTATCAATAAGATTATTTTATTTTTACCTCTATTAATCCAATCAGTTTTTAGGTTTTGTAAACTTTCAATTCCACTAATATGCGTGACATGAATTCTATGATTATTGGAATTTTTTGCTTCATAATACTGAGTTTCTTTCCCAAGCGCAAAGTCAGCAGTGTTTTCGATATTTTTTAAGTTAAAATAATTAATTATCATAAATGATATAATTAATGAAGAAATAATTCTTAAAAAATCTTTATTCATTTGTTTTCTTTGGTTTAACATAGAATTTCCAATCCATGACTTCAATTTGTGAATGCTTTGAAATTGAAAAAGATTGATATTCTTTTGTAGGTTTTACTCTAGATTCTTTACCATTTACAAGCAAGTCTAAAGGCATTTTAAAATTATCATTTGTATTATTCCATCTATAATAAAATCTATTGTCAGTTTGATAATATTCTAAAACAGGCTGATGCGGTGAGTAAAAATATTGTTGAGCAAAATACCAATAATCTTCTCCAGTTTTTTCGAGAACTTTTTTAAAGAAATCATTAGTGTTTACAAAGCCTTTAGCATTTTCTGTCATAAATTCATATAAAATTTCGAACCAGATTTTATCATTATTAATTACACTTCTTAGTGTGTGCATAACCCAGGCGCCCTTCATATAGGTATCGCCATGTAGGGCCCAATGATTTTCATTATCTTTTCCAACAATAGGTATTTCATTAACAATCCTATTTTTTAAAGAATTCAGATAGTGAACTCCAACTTCGTAACTATTAAACTTATCTTCAAAATATATTGCTTCTGAATAGACTTGTAATCCCTCATGAATCCAAATATGAGTCGGATCAGAAGCCGTTACGCTATTACCAAACCATTCATGTCCAGTTTCATGAATAATTAGCGGATCAATTACACCGTACATTGGCCAACTTTTACTTCGAACTCCATTGTAAATACTAAATCCATTGCCATATGTGACCGCTGATTGATGTTCCATGCCTAAATAGGGAACTTCAACTAATTTATAACCATCTTTATACCACTGATAATCGCCAAAGTAGTTTTCATAAAATCTTATAATTTCTTTTGACTGAGTGAAATAATTTAAAGCAAGCTCTTTATTATAATCCAGAACGTAATGATTGAAATTATGAATGGTGTTATCTTTAATAAAAGTATCTTGGACTGCCACGTAATTTCCAATTTGAACCGAAATATTGTAGTTGTTTATTGGATTACTCACAAACCATTCATAAGTTGATTTATCATCGTTAGTAGTAATATTTCTTAATTTACCATTACCAACTGCCACCATATTTGATGGAACTGTATATATCATTCTGACACTGTCACCTTCTGCTGTAATATGATCTTTATTAGGCCACCATATTCGTGCACCTTCACCTTCACAAGAAACAGCAATCCAGTCACGTCCTTCTTTATCTTTAGACCACGTAAATCCACCAGCCCAGGGTGGATTATCAGCATTTTGAGGAATGCCATTATAAAAAACAGTAAATTCAAAGAGTGAATCTTTCATTATTGATGATGGAAAATGAATTAAAACTGCATCAAGCTCTCTTGTGAATAATAATTCATTATCTTCAAAAGTAATTTTGCTAATATTAAGATTTTCAGCCAAATCAATCTGAAGTTTATTTAAATCTCTTATACTTTCAGCTTTAATTGTTACAAAGCCATCTAATGATTTTTTTTCAATGTCAAAATCAATATTAATATCATAAAATGACACTCTATATGATGACCGATTTTCGTTTAAACTTCCTATTAAAAGGTTATTTGGAGTTAATTCAGGAAGATCATATTGATTGCCATGTGGCCTATTATCCTGGCAAGCTACTAGAGTGAATATTAATATATTAAAAATTATTTTTTTCATAATAGGTCCTCGATTGAAAAATATTTTTAGCAAAAATGATGAAATATAAAATAAAACAAAATAAAATCCAGAGAACAACTGCAAAAGCTTCTTTAATTAGAAGTAAAATATACGCTATAAGGAAGTATACTATCCATTTAACCCACAAAGGCGAAGCCCATAATTTTATAAGTAAATTCATATAGTTCTCTTATAATTTATAATGATGTAACTTTTTCAACACGCTTTCTTTTTCCCAAGTATAAAAAATCCATAAAACCTGATAGCTGAAATTTCAGCAAATGAATTGGATAATTTGCTTCGATATTTGTTCTTTGAATTTGGTATGGATCAGTACGAGTCGTAATTGGGTTGGTGTTTGTCATAAAAGATAGTCTATAATTATTATAAATATATTTAGCTGCAATATTAGTATATGTGTTTTCTTCACCTCCGACCCAGCAAAAGGCATTTATTTCATTTTTAAGTTTTGTTTCAAGAAGATTTTTACTTGCAATTATTTCATGTTCTAAAATTTCACTACTATCATCAATATTCATTCTATGATGACTGAAAGTGTGGCAACCAATAAAATGATCTTTTTCAAGTTTTTTTAGATCGTCCCATGTCATTGCTATATTCTCAAGAGTATTAATATCTTCAAAAGAGAATATTCTATTTGATTTCATAAATTGTTTAGCATCACAGTCTTTAAGACCTACAAAACCTGCAGGCACAAAAAAAATACCTTTAAAATTATATTTCTTTATTAAGTCAGCAATATCAAAATTTGACTTCATTCCGTCATCGAACGTTATAATTAAGCCAGGTTTATCAAAATCAAATAATTTATTTTTAATAATATTTTCAAGATTCTCCAAAGAAATAGGTGTAAAATTTTTCTTGTAAAACTTTAAATGACTCTCAAATATTTTATGAAAATCCTTTGGGGTGTCATGATAATTGATTACCCTTATGTATCTTTTTCTAAGAAGAGTATTTGTTATTAAAAGCATAAGATTATTAAGACAAAGTAAATCAAATATTTTAGCAATAAATAATTTTTTATTTTTCAAAAGCTTGCATCTCCGTCAAAAGGCGAGGCATACCAATAATCTTCATTTTGTAATCTTTCCTTCAATAATTCATTTTCTGCTCGATAAAGGAAAGGCCAACTTGGTAGCAACCTAGAAAATGGTTTAAGTTTTTGAAATCTTTCTCTAATAAAATATGGAAAACCAATCATTTCTATAATATGATAATTTTTATTTTTAGAGAATTTGTGAGCATAGTATAAAAGATTATCAATAATATTATTTGAATTATCTTTTACAAAGATATCTACAATTCTTAACCTTTTAAGCCCAATTTTTTTTTCATCTTCATTTTTAACAATTAAATAACCTTCTAAGATATTTTTATTAAAATATCCAAAAATATGATAATCATTATTTGACAACTTAGAAAAGTGCCATTTAAGAAAATTACTGTTTCTATATCCATATAGAATACTAGGTTCATTTGAAGTTTTATATTCCCATAGAGCATCCAAATTTTTTGAATATTCATCAATATTAATTTCTTTCACCTTTTGAGGATTAGTAAAAAAAAGAGTTTTATTTATTAATTGATATATATAAAAAAGTGGACTAATGAGTACTGAAAAAATCTTTGAAACAATTTTTGAAAATTCCTTTTTTTGTAAAAAAGATTCAATAAATCTTCTTTCATTTAAAACTAAAAATAGTGCTTTGTTATATTCTTTTTGAGGTATTCTTTTAAATTTAAACATTTTAAAAATTGGTTCTGCAGTATCAATTGCAGTTGAATTAATAAAGACATCAATGTTTGATTTATTATTGAGATAAGATGAGACAAGTTTTAAGCTTAGGTTCCTAAATTCAGGTAAAACAGCAAATGCAGATGCCGTGACTGCGTAATAGTCGTTATTTTGTAACCTATATTTTACTGGAATTGTTCCTATGAATCCAACGATGAGATTTTCCTTTTCTAAAACCAAACCATCAGAAAAACTCAACTCTTTTTTTGTTGGATTGGAGTCTGAAAATTTTTTTTGTATGCTTGGACTTATATAGCTTAGCCCAACTTCTTTTTTAACTTTTTGAACTGTAGGCCAATCTTCATTCTGAATATTGCGAACTGTAAATTTATCAGTCATTTTGAAGTGATCTCATTTTTTTAAACCTACTTGAGTGAAATTTTTTATCTGATAAATTTATTTTCATAGGAATTTTATACGCTTGAAGTTTTTCCGAACACTTAGATTTTATTTCTTTTTTGACTTGCTCAAAATTAAAACCTGTTTCAATATTCACATCACAACAAACTATATGACCCATAATTGGATTCTTTTCTCCATATACAATAACTTCGTTTATCCCTTTAATTTGTTCAATTATATTTTCGACTTCAGATGGATATACTTTTTCACCTCCAACATTTATTAGCTCAGATTTTCTTCCTAAAATTTTTATGTATTCTCCATTTACTTCGACTTGATCACCAGACATGAACCAACCATCGTCTGTAAATGGACTAGGAGCATTAAGATAACCAAGCATAGCCGATTCAGCTTTAATTTCTAACATACCATTGTTAATTCGTGTTTTATAACCCTCTCCTCCAATTTTAACCCAAGTTGAATTAGAGTTTTTTGATTTTGATCTAAGAGTGCCAACTTCAGTCGTACCAAATTTTTGCATAATTATTACATCATTGAAAACTTCGCTGCATTTATCCAAAGTATATTGTGGCATAACTTCAGTTCCATACGTTACATATTTTAATGATGATAGGTCATAATTCTTATAGTATTCACTTATAAAAAGTAGATTCAGAAATGTAGGAGAAACTGGTAGTACTTCAATCTTATGTTTTTCAATTAATTTACAAACACTTTCAGGAGATCTATCTATAACTGGAATTACTGTGCTACCATTTGATAAGGTGTAAAATAATGTATCTATTCCACCTATGTGATCAAAGAGAAAAAATATAAGCGTTTTTAAATCTTTTCTTGGAGTTTTATATTTTTTCAGAATTTTTGTAAAGTCATGAACTGCAGCTTTGCTTTTCCCCTCTGATCCTGATGAAAATAATACTAAACCAGGAGATTTATTTGATCTAAGGATTTGGTATAAATCGTTATCTTTTTTCTGAGAAATTTCTCTGAATTCATAGTTATCATTTTTATCAAATTTGAAGGTGAATTCAGCAGCAGAAATATCAAAAAATTCATTTTTTTTGTTTCTTACAGAATCAGTAAGGGGTATTACTATACAGTTATTTTCTATGAGAGCTAATAAAAGAGCCAATGATCTAGGAGATATTTCAGATTCAATTACAACTGTACTACCATTTTTTAATTTTAAATCACTAAGCGTATTTATCCATAGTTCATACTCTTTTAAAAGCCATCCGTAAGAAAATGTATTATCTTTCCAAACTATGGAGTTTTTTTTAAGATTTTTTTTAAAGATATTTATTAAAAAATCAATGTGCACTAAACGCCTCCAAGATAAATAACTTGTCCAGTAATAAAATCACTTTTTTCATCAATAAAAAAATCTATTGCATTTGAAATATCTCTGAACTCACCATATCTTGGGATTGCCTGTCTTGCAATTAAACTATTCATTTTATCTTCTGGAACTGAACGAATAAGATCTGTTTTTACTGGAGTTGGTCCTACAGCATTAACTGTAATTCCAATTGGACCTAATTCTCTTGCCATAACTTCAGTTAAACTAACAACAGCTGCCTTTGAGGATGCATAAACAGCTTCGCCCTCTAATTTGAGCGGAGTAGCAACAGTGGCAAAATTAACAATTCTACCATTGTTTGAAGATGTCATCAGTTTAGCACCTTCTCTACAAAAAAGGAATGTACCGATGACATTTGTATCAAGAATTCTTCTTACAGTTTTTATTGGTGTTAGAAAGATATGATTCATTGAAGCTATACCAGCATTATTAATAAGCACATCAATTTTTTTATATTTCTTCCTAATGGAATAAAACATTTTTTTCACCTCTTTTTCATTAGATACATCGCAGCAATAATGAGTATAGTTCACCAATGAATAGTCAGCTTCATCTCTACTACAACCAATAACTTCAAATCCTTTTTCGCAGTAGTATTCTACTAGGTATTTTCCAATACCTTTTCTTGTTCCTGTAATAAGAATTATTTTTTTTGGCGTCACTATTTTAAATTAATTCGTTGATGTAGTTACTTAGAGATTCAACATTCATAAAAGGACTATTTCTCATTGACATAGCTTTTTCATCTGCAATTGTTATTTCAACTCCAAATTCATCTTCAATACTCTGTTCAATTTCAACTATGAGAGTAACGAGACCCAAAGAATCTAATGAGCTTTCCGGACCAAAAATAGCTGTATTCGATGCATCGCTAATTTTTATATCTGTAGGGGCATTTTTTGCATATGCCTTAAGACAATCTAAAATAATGTTTTGGATTTTTTCAAGATTCATGTTCAAAATATATAATAATAATTAATTATAATAAATAATTTATAAAGTGAAGTTATTGTAAACAAAATTGCATTAATTGATTATAGTAAACTAAAGATTCTCTATAGATTTGTTGATATGATTCATCCAATGTAACTCTTTTATTGTATGGTTTATTGAATCCCGTAGACTTAACCACATTATTATACCAGTGTTTTCCCCATATTCCATCATATCTATGCTCCCCCTTTTCCCATGTAAGCATTTTAGAATCATATTTAATACCAATTTTATGACACCAATTAGATAAAATTTTTTCGGGATCATTTAATAATATGTTTGAATCTATAACAACAACCTCTTTTTTATGTTTTTTTAGAAAGTTAAATATTTGCCATTGCTGAACATACCCTAATTCAGAAATATGTTTTAGAGAATTTTTCTTTAAATATGAACTAATTACGTATTTTGGATCTCTAATTAAAATACAATTGTTTAACTCAAATAACCATTCAAGATTATCTAAATTTATCAAATGATGAGCCATATGTTTTTGATACCATATCTTTTTATTATCTGGAACATTTGATGTGATTGTTTTTAAAACATCTTTAAAATTATTTGGATAAAAATTTATTATTTCATCCCGCATAGGATGATTTAATTTTTTTTCTTTTAAATAATATGCATATAGAGGCTCATCTGAAATATAACTATCAATTCTAGACGACCACGCCCTCATTAGTGCAGTTGAAATATTTCTTGGTCCTGACCAGCATGCAATTTTCATTTTAATTTATATGATTTGAAATGTTTTCGTTGTATAAAGATCTAATTTTATTCGTTAAAGAATTATATGAAGTAGATTGAAGAAGCTTTTCTTCAATTTTTGAAACAGGAATGATTCCAGCAAAAGTTCCTGTAACAAAAGCTTCATCACAATTAATTATATCATCAAAAGTAAAATCTTCTTCCAAGCAAATGATATTATTTGTATTACAAATCTCAATTACTTTTCCTCTAGTTATGCCATTGAGGCAATATTTTCCTTTTGATGTAAGAACTTTACCTTGATTGATAAAGAACAGATTAGTCGAATTGCATGTGCTTATATTGCCATTGGGATCATTCATTATTCCTTCGTCAAAGCCACATTTATTAGCCTCGATGCTTGCCAAAATACAATTAAGCTTACTCAGTGTATTATAATGTGTGCTTAAGATATTGTCTGAAGGTCTTATTATTGGGACTCTACCAATAGCAATTCCATTCTTATAAATCATAGGGTCTGCTTTTTTATGTTCTGGAATTATGACAAAATTTATTGGACCAACGTTTGCATTAGGATTTTGATAAGGAGTAATTTTATCTCCCCTTGTGATAATTAGCCTAATGTGAACTTGATCTTCCATATCATTTGCTTTAATGACTTTATGTATTTCATTGATCAAGTCATTTTTTTTCATTCCAATTTCCAGCGATATTCCTTTTGCGCTATTAAATAATCTTTCTATATGTTCATCAATAAAAACCAATTTAGACTTATGAAGCCTAATTCCCTCCCATACTCCATCTCCTAATAGAAATCCACTATCAAATACTGAAATTTTAGCATTTTTTCTTTTAACCAGCGATCCATTGATGTTTACAAAAATATTTTCATTTTTTGTGTTTTTGATAAAAGAATGACTACCCATAAAGTAAATTTAGTGTTAATTATATAAATTAATAATAAAGTTATTTGTTATATTCACAGTTACATAGGGCCCATAGCTCAATTGGTTAGAGCAACGGACTCATAATCCGCAGGTTCGGGGTTCAAGTCCCTGTGGGCCCACTTCAATCTTTGCTAAAAAAATGATTATTATTGTTTAAAATCTATAATATATTTGCTTATGAAAATCTTAGGAATTAACTCTTTTCATCCTGATTCATCAGCTTGCATACTTGTCGATGGGAAGATGATTGCTGCAATTGAAGAGGAGCGTCTTGTTAGGCTTAAACATTGGGCAGGCTTTCCAGCTGAATCAATAAAAGCTTGTTTGAAATTGGCTAATTTAAATATATCAGATATCGACAAAATAGCGGTTAATCGTGATCCCAAGGCACATCAAGCAGATAAAATATTTTATACAATTTCTAAAAGACCTTCGTTAAAGAATTTATATGATAGAGTTAAAAATAGGAAAGAAGTTGGTAGCCTCTCTAGGCTTTTAGCTGATCTCTTTGAGGTTAATGAATCAGAGATTAAAAATAAAATGGTGCCTGTTGAACATCACTTCACGCACTTGACTAGCACTTTTTTTACATCACCATTTGATGAATCTGTAATACTTTCAATTGATGGTTTTGGAGATTTTCTTTCAACTATGTGGGGCATTGGTAAAGATAAAAATATTGATGTTGATGATTTTGTTACTTTTCCTCATAGTTTAGGTATGCTTTATCAATCTATTACACAATACCTTGGATTCCCAAATTATGGCGATGAATACAAGGTTATGGGAATGGCAGCCTATGGTGAGCCAAAATATGTTGATTTAATTCGCGAACTAATTAAACCAACTGATAATGGAAAATTTGAATTAAATACAGATTATTTTAACCACCCAATTGAGGGTGTTAGTATGGAGTTTGACGGTGGATATCCAGTTATAGGAAATGTTTTTTCACCAAAAATGATAGATTTACTTGGACAGCAAAGAAAAAAAGAAGAACCAATTGAACAAAAACATAAAGATATTGCTTGCTCTGTTCAGCAAGTATATGAGGAAATTTTATTTCATATGTTAAAACATCTAAATCATTTATATCCTAATGTGAAAAATTTATGTTTAGCAGGAGGTTGTGCTCAAAATTCTCTAGCTAATGGAAAAATTACTTCAAATACAAATTTTGAATCAGTGTGGATTCAACCTGCAGCTGGTGATTCTGGAGGAGCATTAGGTGCAGCTTTAGCGGTAAGTGTTCAACAAAATAATGAGAATAGAGATCTGATGGTTTCTCCAGGACTTGGTCAGAGATTTTCAAATGATGAAATAGCTTCAGTTTTAGAAAACGCAGACATCAGCTCATTTAAACACCAATATATTGAAGATGAAAATCAATTAGTTGATAAAATTACTGACTTGCTTGTAGAAGGTAAGGTCATTGGTTTTTTCCATGGCGGTTCAGAATGGGGTCCTAGAGCATTAGGTAACCGTAGTATAATTGTTGATCCTAGAATTAAAAATATGAAAGATTTATTGAATGAAAAGATTAAAAAAAGAGAAAGTTTCCGACCGTTTGCACCCAGTGTTTTAAGAGAAGAAGTAGTGAATTGGTTTGAAAAGAATGAAGACGTACCTTTTATGACTCATGTATTTAAAATACTTCATGAGAAAAGAGAAATTATTCCGGCAGTAACTCACCAAGATGGTACAGGCAGATTACAATCTGTTACTTATGATTTTAATCCAAGATATTATAGTATAATAAAATCTTTTTTTAACAAGACTGGTGTTCCAATGATTCTTAACACATCTTTTAACGAAAATGAGCCTATTGTGAATACCCCCCTAGAGGCGTTAAATTGTTTTTTAAGAACAAATATGGATGTTACGGTTTTAGAAAATCACATTATCGAAAGGTAGCCAATGAAAAAAGCAGTAGTAATGGGAGCAGGTGGCTTTATTGGAAGCCATATGGTAAAAAGATTAAAATCAGAAGGATTTTGGGTAAGGGGTGTAGATTTAAAGCACACTGAATTCTCCGAAAGTCAAGCAGATGATTTTGTAATAGGCGACCTAAGAGACCCTAATTTAGTTGCTTCAGTAATAGATGAAAATGTGGATGAATTATATCAATTTGCTGCTGATATGGGTGGTGCAGGATATATTTTTGTTGGAGACAATGATGCAAATGTTATGCATAATTCAGGTTTAATAAACTTAAATGTTGTTCATGAATCATTGAAAAAAAGTGTTCAAAAAATATTTTATTCATCATCTGCCTGCATGTATCCAGCTTATAACCAATTAGATCCTGAAAACCCTATGTGTGCTGAAGATAGTGCATATCCTGCTGAACCTGACAGTGAATATGGTTGGGAAAAGTTATTTAGTGAAAGATTGTATAAAGCTTTTGAAAGAAATTATAAAATGAATGTTAGAATTGGAAGATTTCACAATATTTTTGGCCCAGAAGGAACTTGGAAAGGCGGTAAAGAAAAAGCACCAGCAGCTATGTGTAGAAAAGCAGCTACTTGTAATGACGGCTCCCTAGAAGTATGGGGGGATGGATTACAAACAAGATCTTTTTTATATATTGATGAGTGTATTGAATCAGTAAGAAGGTTAATGCATTCTAATTTTACTGATCCGGTTAATATTGGCTCTGAAGAAATGGTAACAATAAATGAGTTGGCACAAATTGCCATAGATTTATCTGGTAAAGACATTGCTATAAACAATTTGCAAGGAAAAGCCTTTGAAGAAAAGTATGGTTTTCCTGTCCCTCAAGGAGTAAGAGGAAGAAATTCCGATAACAGGCTTTTTAGAGAGAATATAGGTTGGGAACCAAATTATCCACTTAAAAAAGGTATGGAAAAAACTTTTTCATGGATTAAAGAGCAAGTAGAAAATTCAAAATAAAATGGATAATGTCAAAATTGGTATAGTTGGTAAAGGCTTTGTTGGGACTGCTGTTCAAAATGGATTTTCACCAAATGTTGGATGCGATGCTGATGTCAAAGTTTATGATAAAGACCCTTCAAGGTCACTTAATTCATTAGATGAAACAGTTAATTTAAGCGATTTTGTATTTATTTCTGTTCCAACACCATCTAATCCGGATGGGAGTATAGATCTTCAAATACTTGATCAAGCTTTGGAAGATATTTCAAACGTAATTAATAATGATAATACTATTATTCTTATAAGGTCAACAGTAGTTCCTGGTACATGTTCAACTTTTCAAAAAAAATACCCTAATCTTAAAATAGTTTTTAATCCCGAATTTTTGACAGAACGATCAGCTAATTTTGATTTTATCAATCAAACAAGATTTATTCTAGGTGGTGAAAAATCCAACACTGAAAAGGTGTCTAATCTTTTCAAGTGGCGATTTGGTAAGACCATCTCAATTATTGAGACAAATTATGAATCTTCAGAATTAATAAAGTATATGGCGAATACTTTTTTTGCCACAAAAATATCTTTCTTGAACGATATGAAAATATTATCTGATAAAGTTAATGCTAATTGGGAAGATGTTATTGAAGGTTTTGTCAGAGATGGTAGAGTTGGACATTCTCATTTAAATGTTCCAGGGCACGATGGGAAACTTGGATTTGGTGGTAGCTGCTTTCCAAAAGATATCCAAGCTATTATTTCTTTTGCAGAAGACCTAGATATTGATATGTCAGTGTTAAAAGGTGCTTGGAAAACTAATCTTAAAGTTAGACCTGAAAAAGATTGGGAAAAATTGAAGGGTAGAGCTGTTAGTTTTGACAAACAAACAAATTAAATATCCAGTCCTTTGGTTAACTGGCCAGCCAGGTTCAGGTAAAACAACCCTTTCAAATGAATTAAAAAACATAATTAAGAAAGATTTTTCTGATAGAGATATTAATATAATGCAGATTGATGGTGATGACTTAAGAGATTTGACTCAAAATAAAGATTATTCCAAAGAAGGTCGATTTGCAAACATACGCTTAAGCCAAAACATAGCTCATTTTTGTCAAAATAAAGGATATTTAGTTATAGTTTCACTCGTTGCTCCATATATAGAATTAAGAGAAGAGTTTAAAAGTAGAACAAGTGTATGTGAAATTTTTCTTTATACATCAGAAAAGAGAGGGAGAGAACATTTCTTTTCCAAGGATTATCAAAAGCCCAAAAACAATTTTTTTTCAATTGATACAACTAATAAAGAAATAAGGTCAACAGCAAATGAAATACTCTCTATTTATTGGTAGATGGCAACCTTGGCATAAAGGCCATAGATGGCTAATAGACCAAAGACTGAATGAAGGAAAGAATGTTCTTGTAGCAATTCGAGAGGTTAGCAAAGATGATTCAAATCCATATGATCCCTTAGATGTTAAAAACAATATTGAGAAAGAGTTAAAAGATTTAATTGCAGCAAAAAGAGTTAAAGTAATGATTATACCTGATATAGAATCAATTAATTATGGTAGGGGTGTTGGTTACAATATAATCGAGCATGTACCTCCTAAAAATATAGGCGAAATATCAGCCACAAAAATAAGAGAGTCTTTAAAAAAAGATTAAGTAAAGTATTGCTTAATTTTTGATAAAGGTTTAAGCACTACCCAAAATGGAAAGATACTAATATCATTATCAATCCATGCTTTCCAATCATAGTAATGTGCAACCAGTCTATCCTTTAAATTATTGCTACTAAGACCACCAACTCTCATTCGAGTCACAATTTTAGGATAATACTCACATTTTATATCATTTTTGAATAAAACTCTGAGCATAAACTCACAGTCTGCTCCAGTGCCATAATCAAGCCTGTAATTTCCATATTTTTCGTAAATTTTTTTTCTTAAGTAGAGTGTAGGATGAGCAGGCATCCATCCAAAATAAAAATTACTTTTATTAAACTTTTTTGATTTCCAGTACCTAATTTTTTTGTTAATATTCTCTGAATCAACATATATTAAATCTCCATAAATTCCAGGAGCATCTCCAATATTTTTACAGTAATCTTCAATAACGTTATCGGAATAAAAAATGTCATCAGAATGAAGAAATCCTATCAAATCACCACTACTTTTCTTTATACCTTTATTGAATGCGTCATAACATCCATCATCTTTTTCAGATATTAAAATAGTATTATTGTTCATATTGCTTTTTATAATATCTAAAGTATTATCCGATGATCCGCCATCAATAATCACATGCTCAATATTATTATATGTTTGGTTTTTTACAGATTCAATTGTACCTAAAATTGTAGATGCTGAATTATAGCAGGTTGTTACAATGGAAACTTTCATTAATCAAATTTAATATAATTTGGTGTATTTAAATTTTTATTTTTTACCCAATCGTAAAAATTATAAAAAGAATTTTTTACGACATCATGTGAAAATTCTTCAACAGCAAAATTTCTACCATTATTTCCAAGTTTTATAATTTCAGATTTACTAAGCGAATTAATTTTAATCAAAATATTTCTTAAAGATTTAACGTCTAAATCACAAGTATAGCCACATTTTTTCATTACTACTTTTTCCCAAGGTGTATTTTTTGATACTATAACTGGTGTTCCATTCATTAATGATTCTCCGATACTATTTCCAAAGTTTTCAGTAAACGATGGAAAAATACAGAAAGAGCTTTTTTGATAAATATCATTCTTTTTGTCACCATAAACAGGTCCATTAACTTCAACATTAGTTAGATTATGTTTTTTAATATAAGATTTTAATTTGTTGATATAACTTTCATCTTCCCAGACGCCAAATATTTTTAATGAAAAATTCATTTCATTATGAACTTCTTTCCAAGCCTCGAGAAGTAAATCTAAACCTTTAATAGGATGAATTCTTCCTATGAAGGTAATTATTTTTTCTTTTTTAATTTTTAAAATCTCTGTCTTTTTAATTGGATTTGGTATTATTGCAACCGGCTGCTTAAACCCCATTCTTCTTATTTCTTTATATTCTTTTATAGAGGTAGCATGAAAGTAGTCAGTAGCTCGTAGGGATTTTTTTTGAAAAATAAAATTATAAAAAATATACTTTTTGATTTTTGAATATTTTAATGCATATCTGTCAAGCGTTCCTCTGGGACTGAAAATTAATATAAAATTTTTTTTTGATTTTAAAAAATAAGGTACAATGCTGTGCATTCCCCAAATATTTTGAACATGGACTATATTTTCTTTTCCAAGACGACTTATTAAATATTTATAAAAATTAAATAATAATAATGCAAAATTTTGAATGTTGGGGCTTGGTGTTGTGATCTTATAATTTTCATTTGCAGGATTTAAATCATGTTCTACGCATACTAATTCTATTTCAAATCTTTCGCTAAGTATTTTTGACAAGTTAACTGTACTATCAGCAGTACCCCCAATCTCTTTCTTAATATTTGGTGCTAGTATATATGTTTTATTATTGCTTAACATTAGTTATATATTAATACAGTGATAATTTAAGATAAATGAATAAGATTAGAATTATAGTTACAGGCGGATCAGGATTTATTGGCACAAATGTAGTAGATGATTTTATAAAATTTAACTATGATTTCATCAATGTTGATATTTCAAAACCTAAGAATCCAGAACATAATATTTTCTGGAAAGATATTTCATTAACTGATAAGCAATCTCTAAAAAAAATATTTAAAGATTTCAAGCCAACACATGTTTTACATCTTGCATCCATTCTTGGCGGAGAGGGTATTACTTCTGAAAAATTAAATGAAAATATAATATCAATGAAAAACATCATAGAAGTAATAAATGATTGTTCCAGCGTTCAAAGTTTTTTATTTGCCTCTTCTTTATTAGTCTGTGCAAATGGTTATATCCCTAAAAATGATACAGATTATTGCCCCCCAAATGAATATGGTAAAAGTAAAGTAGAATGCGAAAAGATTATGAGATCATCAGTTATAAATTGTAGATGGAATATAGTAAGACCTACAGCAATATGGGGGCCTTGGTTTCAAGAATCATCAAAAAGCTTTTTCAGAGTAATAGATAGAGGTTTATATTTTCATCTAGGCAACCACAATGCTAAGAAAAGTGCATGTTATGTTGGAAATGCATCCTATATGATGAGAAAAATATTATTTTCTGAAGAAAGGATAAATAAACAAACATTTTATTTGGCAGATTACCCAAGTTACTCTATAAGAGAATGGGCAAATTGCATACAAGAAAATTTAAACTTGAAGCCTATTATTCAAATTCCTCTTATTATACTAAGGTGTGCTGCAATACTTGGGGACTTAATAGAAAAAATCACAACATTTAAATTTCCATTAACTAGTTTTCGACTAAATAATATGCTTGTTGAAGTAGAATATCCTGTTCAAAACACCTTAGAACTTTGTGGAGATTTACCATTCAATTTAAATAATTCAGTTAAGCAAACAATTCAATGGTTAAATGAACATAAGATGATTAAAAATAAATTAATTTAATTTTTCAAAATTATATTATTCATTTATTAAATAATGTTTATTTTAATACATGAGTATTTTTAAATATCTCGAAAAAATTTTAATCTTATTGGGAATTAAGAAGATTGATTTTAAGCTTTTTTTAAAGATTTTTATACCATTATTCCTCCTATCATTTATCTTATTAATGACTGCAACTAAATATTATAAATCTGAGTTTAAAATTGTATCATATTCTAGTTCAAAAATAGGTATGGGTTCATTAGGAAGCCTTTTATCTTCGGTTGGAGGTAGAAGTGTGATAGAGGATGGAGAAAGTATTGTAAATGTTCCAGAAGTCATGATATCGCTTTTAAGATCTGAAGATTTTAAAGACAGTTTACATGATGAATTAATCTTGGAAGGTAAGTATGCTGGATTATCAATAAAAGAGGCATATTCAAAATTTTATAACATAAAACGCAAAAATAGCGTTATTGATTTATCAGGTTATAAGGTTAATAAAAAGTTAAAAAAACATATAACTATTTCTAAGGACAGACAGACAGACATTGTAACTGTTCAAGTTGAAGTATTTGAAGATTTTTTAGCAAAATCAATGTCTGAAATAGTGATGAAAAAATTAATTGATGAAATAGTAACTTTCTCATCACAGACTGCAAACCAAAAAATAGGATTTTTGAATAGTCGATTAGTTGAAGTTTCAGCAGAGCTGAATGATCTTGAAAATAAGTTGAAAGATTTCAAATCTCAGAATAAGCTCATAAGCACTCCATTACTTCAACTTGAATTTGACAGGATTCAAAGAGAAGTTGCAATGAAAAATATAGTATATCAGTCTTTAAATCAGGAATTAGAGTTAACAAAAATGGACTTAGTAGAAACTTCTTCAGATATATATGCTATTGAAAATCCCACTTTTCCATATCAAAAATCTAAGCCGACAAGATCAACGGGTTTAATTATTGCATTTATCAATTGTTTCATTGTGACATATTCATTTATATATATAAGACGATTGTTAAAAGATAATATCTAATGTCGTTTAATAAGTTTGTTTTACTTTTGACGTGGGGATTTGTCTTTTTAATTTCAATTTCATCATATTCAAAGCTTGTTGAGCTAGACTACGATGCTTTTTTAATACCACTTTTACATCCTATTATATTTTTTTTAACAATTCACAAGATACTGGTAGAATTTCTTTATGATAAAATATGGTTTACTTTAGAAAATATTCATCTATTTTTCTTGTATATAATGCTGGGTTTTGGAAGCATATCCTATATAGTATTTCTTCGACAAGATTTAACTTCACCTTTTCAATTTTCACCCACAGTAGCAAATAAATCCATAAGTTTGGTTCTTATTGGCATTACGGTTTATAGAATTGCAAGTTATTTATTGAAAACAAAACTCTCCTACAATATCAATCTCCCAAAAATTGATAAAAAGCCTATTTATTTAATTTTTTTATTTACAATCGCGTTAAAGATTTTATTGTTCACTTTTGGGGGCGCTTCGTATGGCGCTTCTTTTATTCAGCAAGCAGGTACAAGTATATCACCAATTTTTAATTATATATCCTATATATCACAAATGAATCTTATAGTCTTAATTATTATGTCTTTTTATTTTTTTTCAGAAAAATCAAATTTGTTTTCAAAAAAAATATATTTTTCCTTTGTTGGTATATCTATTTTTCTATCTCTAGCAACTGGTTATAAAGAAGATTTATTAGATGTTATTTTTGCAATTCTAATTCCTTATTCATTGCTCCAGATTACTCAATTTTCTTCCTTTAAAATTGACAAAAAGTACTTTATTATAACTATATCATTTCTATTACTTTTTACAATGATATTTCCAATAATTAGGTACTTTTATTTTTTTGTAAGATTTTCTCCATATAGTGTATTTGATCTTTTACCAAATATGAATAAAGATTCTTTTTTAGAAATATATAGTGTAATTGGTAGTAATGAAGGTACAAATTTCCTTACTGCTGGAATATTTACTTTACTAAAGAGATTGACGTCTTTTGAATATTTGTGTGCTGCAGTACAATTTACACCTGAAGTCTATCCTTTTTTTAATTTTGAAAAGTATTCATCGATATTTATATATTCAATTATTCCAAGAGTAATATGGCCAAGTAAACCACTTCATTTTACTGGGATAGACTTTACATTTAACTATAAATCAGGAACTGGTTTAGTGAGCGAATCAACTAATCCAACAATAATTGGATGGGGATATCTTGAGTCAGGAATTATTGGCGTAGTTTTAGTCATGATTTTTCTTGCGCTTATTAGCACAATTGTAAATTATTGGATTATTTTAGGTGAAAGAAATTCTTTATTTAAAATTATATTAAGTTCATATTTATTTATGCATTTTTTTTCAATCGAGAACGATTTATTTTATGCAATTTCGTCAGCATTAATTCCAATTGTAATTATACTTATTTTTTTAACATTGTATTATTTATTGAATTCAATTTTTCTAAAAAGATTGAGGTTTAGCATTGAGTGAGAAGAGTTAATTTTAACAGTTCTTTGCAATCCATCTATTAAGAATGGATAATGACAAGATTTTATAAAATTTATCTTCTCTAGTTATTAGACCATTAGATTCATTTAATAGTTCATCGCCAAGTTTTCCCATTATCCACTTTTCAAATGGAAATGTGAAACCCATTTTTCTTTTAACCAATAAATGTTTAGGTAAATTAAGAGTTTCAACAAGCAGTGCTTTATTTTTTTCAAAAATATATTTATCAGGGAGAGATTTAACCTTGCTAACAAAATTATAATCAACAAAGGGTGTCCTGATTTCAAGTCCCCATCTCATAGAAAATACATCTGAATCTCTCAAAAGTTGATTTTTCATAAAATTATTAAGTTCCAAATTCCTAGTAATAGAAAAGATACTGTTTTTATCTAAAACTCCATTGGATGATACCAAGTTATTATTTTCATAATTGAAAAGTTTACTCATAATATTAGATGATTCTTTTTTAGAAAATACCCCTCTTAAAGCAGTATATGAATCATCAAGATTGTTAGACAGCATTAAGTCTTGAAAACGCGAATTTTTATTATTTAGATAGCCATTTGAAGATACTTTATTAATAACGTATTTCAAAAAAGGTACTTTTTTCATTTTTAAAATCATTTTTAAATAATTCATTCTTTGAAACGAAGCGTACCCGCCAAACAATTCATCTCCACCAAGACCGGAGAGCGATACTTTATATTTCAATTCATTTTTTACTAATTCTGATATAATAAAGGTATTTAAACCATCTATTGACGGAATATCAATTGAATCCATGTATTTATCTAGATTATCAATTACATCTTTTGATTTAATAATTATTTGATGATGATTAGATCCATAATATTCTGCTATTCTTTTAGATTCTTTGGATTCATTCCACTTTTGTTCTTCAAAACTAATACTTACAGTATTAGGTTTTTGAATTTTAGAAACTTGAGACAGGATTGCTGTAGAGTCAACCCCTCCACTTAGGAAGATACTAACTGGGAAGTCACTAACTAAGTGGGAATTTACACTCTCAAAAAAACTTTCTTTTAATATTTTTTTAGAATCGTTCCTATTTAAATGTTTGTTATCAAACTTTTCTAAGCTTGATAAATAATTTTCAATTTTATATTTTGATTTATTGAAGACTATAAAATTACCATTCTCTAAAACTTTTACATTTTTTAATATAGTTCTCGGTTCTTTAAAATGTCCTCTCTTTAAATAATCATTTATAGCAACATAATCTAATGTTGTATCAACTAAACTTGATTTAATTATTGCTCTTAATTCTGATGCAAATATTATTTTTGATCCAGAATAATGAAAGTAGAGTGGTTTTATTCCCAAAGGGTCTCTTGCAATGAAAATTTCTTCATTAGTATTATCCCATATTGCAAAGCTGAACATTCCGGAAATATGCTTTAGGCAATTTTTTTTATACTTAATATAGAGATATAATAATATTTCAGTATCGCTATTAGTTTTAAATTCAAAATCATTTTTTAAATCCTTTTTCAAATCCTGATAATTATATATTTCACCATTGAATATTATGTGATATCTACCATCAGGTGTACTTAAAGGTTGATTTGACTTAGATGACTTATCAATTATTGTTAATCTAGTATGACATAATAAAACATTGTCATTTGATGATTTAAAGTATCCATTAGCATCGGGGCCTCTATGAAATAAATTATTAGTAAATTTTTTCTTAATAAGATCAATATCTTTTATAGAATTTTCAAAATTTACTATACCTGCAATACCACACATTATATGATTCCTTTAGTTAAATCCCAAACTTTGTCATAGGTAATCAAATCAATACAATTACAGTCTTTTAATGTACAACTACATATTTCGTTAAAAGGACGTAATACTAAATCTTTAGAAAAGTATGGATCCCATTTTAATCTGAAGTCAGATGGTGACTGTATACTTATTGTTTTTGTATTTGTGAATGATGATAAGTGTGCGGGTCCACTATCATTACATAAAAGAATTTTAGAGTTTTGAATTATATTTATTGATTCATTCATTGATGTTTTATTACAAAGATTTTTTAATGCGTCATTAATATTAATATTTAAATTTAGGATATCTTTATCCTTTTTAAGTAATTGAATAATTTTATCAACTTGGACTTTATCAGACTTATCTCCAATATAAAATATTATTGGATTCTCCATTTTAATTAGAAATAACTTTGACACTTCAAAAAAATTAGAAAGCGACCATTTTTTGTATGAAAATTTTGCACCAATTGCAATTGATATGCTATTTTTAAATTCTACTAATTTTTCAGTTTCATTTTTTTTATAAAAAAATAATTCTTTGATATCGTTTGAAGAAAAATTTGTTTTAAACAAATCTAAATTTCGTTGCACTTCGTTAATATATGGATATGGTTTTTTTGAAGAATATGTTCTTTTAAATAGCTCAATCCTATTTAAGTTGGTTGAATAAACATATTTAATTTTTAGTAGTCTGAAAAAGAATAAGTTTCTTATGTGTTTTAAAAAAGGCGTCTTGTCATCATTAAATACGTATCCTAATTCATATGAACTTGATCTCAATCTTTTAATTAATTTTATGATATTATTTTTTTTTATATCATCATCGTAGTACATAATAATGTTATCTACAACTTTTTGATTCTTTAATAACTGAGCTGCTGACTTTATTTTTATGTTTCCTGGTGACGTTAAAAAATCTATTTTTGCATCTGGATATAACTTTCTTATATAGCTTACTGATGGGTAGATTGTGATAATATCACCTATGTTACCAATTTTATAAACTATAATTTTTTTTATTTTTTTTGGTTTTTTAACCCATAAAAAAAACTTAATTATTGAAATTAAGTAATTGAAAATTTTTATTGTACAATCAACAAAAAAGATTTTAATTATTCTCATTTTTTAAGTGGCTTAAGTATCGAGAAATTCCTTTTTCAAGAGAATAATTCGGTTTCCAGCCTTTCATAAATTTTTCCTCAGATGCTTTTGTATAAAATTGGTAACCTTTTGGAATATTTTCTTTATCATGATATGTATATTCTATATTCATTAGATCTAAAACATCTTCGAATGTTCGAGCTTCACCGGAACCAACTTCATATATTCCTTTTGGAATTGAATTAAAAATAGGATAAATAGTAGCGTCAACAACATCATCAATGAAAACAAAATCTCTCCTAGGTGTTCCTTCAAATAATTTAAATTCTTTTCTTGTCCATGCTTGATATGCTACTGATGACATTTTATTTTTATTTTCTTCACCAGGACCATATACATTAAAATACCTTAAAGCATAGAAATCTTTGAGAAGGGCATGCCCATATTGTTCAGCTAGGTATTTAGACCAACCATATATATTTGATGGTAAGCCATTATCCCCAGTGTTTGCTGCAGAAGATGAATAGACTACTTTACAGTTATTTTTAGCACATAAATCAAATATAATTTTTGAATACTCAAAATTATACTTCATCATTTTGTTTGCATCTTGAAGCATAGTGTCTGAAATCGCTCCTACATGTAAGACCGTATCGCAGCTAGACACAAAATTTTCAAGTTTATTTAACCAATTATCTTCTTTAAAAAATTCTATATCTAATGAATATATTTTTTCAATCTCTTCATTTAAGGATAATTTTTTTTCTATATTTTTAGCTATAAATCCTTTATTTCCTGTTAGTAATATTCTCTTCATATGATTTTAAATTGATTTAGTCCCAAAGTATTGAACAGTTTGTCCAGCTTTATCATTTGCGAATTTGCAACTATTATGAATAGATTTTTTTTTCGATAAGGTATAATGATACGCTAAGCAGGATATAAATGTGTCACCAGCTCCACTAACATCAAAAACATCAACTTTTTTTGCTTTTAAATGTGCAGTTCTATTGCCATCATAATAAGTTAATCCATGAGAACCTCTAGTTATTATACAGTTCTTAATATTGAATCTTTTAGAAATATCACGACAACCTTTTTCAAAATCTCTATCAGTTTCAAGTTTAGTATTAAGGACAGATTCTGCCTCTATTTTATTTGGTGTTATACAAAAACTACCACGGTATTTAGAATAATTATTTCCTTTTGGATCGATGAAAACATTTAGTGAATTTTTATTAGATAATTTAATTATACTATTTATTAATGCTTCTGAGCAAACACCTTTTCCATAATCGCTCACTAAGATAAAGTCCACATAGGATAATTTTTTTATTAATAAATCTTTAAAAAAAATATCCCACTTTTTTTTGCTGACAATTTTTTCATTATCTACTCTCAATAAATGATGATTATTTGAAGCAAATCTGGTTTTTTCTGTCGTAGTATAATTTTTGCTTATTAGTATTCCATCCGTAGAAATTTTTTTATCTTTAATTATATCTATAATTTTTTCTCCTGGTTTATCTTCCCCAATGACACCAAAAGGGTGTACTTCAGCACCAAGACTAATAAGGTTTTCAACTACATTTAGTGCACCACCGAGCACATGATAATTATCTTTCTGAAACAATACAGGTACTGGAGCTTCAGGAGAAATTCTATGAACTGCACCTGTGATGTAAGTATCAAGGATTAAATCTCCTAGTATTATGGCATTTATTCTATTACTCATTATTTTACTAAGACAATTTTATTTATATTTTCTTAAACTAACTAATGATAAAGTTTTTGAAAAGTTCTTCCTTATAATATTTTTGCATGCCCATTATTTAAAAATCTAATTAAAGCTGTGGTTCTGGTAATATATAAGAATTCATTTTACCTAACGCTGATAATTTATATATATTCTCTAGAATTATCATATGAAACTGTAGATTAAAAATTTAATAAAAAGCAATTAAAAGAAGGTTTATCAGACTTTCTGAGGGATAATATTTATAATGGATAATAAACTTAAGGTTTTGATTACTGGATCTAATGGTTTTATAGGAGGATACTTTCTAAAAAATTATGAGGATATTTTCGAATTCAAAAAATTTTCATTTTTAAAAGATAACATAGAAAAATTAAATCTAAATAATATTAATACTGTTGTGCATTGTGGAGCGCTTGTACATGAATTAAATAATGCACCTAGCCTGGAGGAATATTTTGAAGTAAATGTAAACCAAACAATGGCTTTAGCCAATAAAGCTAAAAAAAGCAATGTGAATCATTTTGTTTTTTTAAGTACAGTGAAAGTGTATGGAGAAAAGATAAAAACTATTTTAAATGAAAATAGCCCAACAAACGCAGAAGACAACTATTCTAAAAGCAAACTTAAAGCCGAACAAATGCTGAAAACTATGGAAAGTTCAAAATTTAAAATTTCTATAATTAGAATCCCTTTAGTTTACGGACCTGGAGTCAAGGCAAATTTTTTAATGTTAATGAGGCTTATTAATTTTTTTCCTTTAATACCACTTGGAGGAATTAATAATAAAAGAACTATGGTTTTTGTTGGAAACCTTAGTGATATATTGTTTCAAATAATTTCTAAAAAAACAAATGGTTTATTTATTGCAAAAGATGATTCGTCATTATCAACAACTGAGTTAGTAGAATTAAGTGCCAAAGCTATGAAAAAAAAAGTTTATCTTTTTAGATTCCCTTTGTTAGTTTTTTTAATGAAAAAATTCTATAATTCTGTTTATAATAGATTATTTTTGAGCTACGAATTTGATAATAAGAAAACTATGGAAAAACTAGAAATAAATAAAAGTAAGTATACAAATAAGGTAGCTCTTGAAATAACGCTGAAAAATTTTAAATGATAAATAGAATAATATCATTGCTCTTATTACTAATTTTATTACCAGTTTTTCTTATAGTTTGTTTTGTAATAGTAATGGATGATGGATTTCCTATTTTTTATAAGCAAAAAAGAGTTGGTCAATATAATCAATATTTTGAAATAATAAAGTTTAGAACTATGAAAACAAACACCAAAGATGTAGCAACTCACCTGATTGGAAAATTTGAAAGCAATATTTTATTATCAGGACATTTTCTTAGAAAATTTAGCATAGATGAGTTGCCTCAATTAATTAATATCATAAAAGGGCAAATGAATTTTATTGGGCCTAGACCTGCGCTTTATAATCAATATGATTTAATCGATTTGAGAAATAATTTTAATATATCTTCAATTAAACCTGGAGTTACCGGATGGGCCCAAGTAAATGGCAGGGATGAAATTTCTATGGAAAAAAAAGTAAAATTAGACTACTACTATTTAAACAATCAAAGCTTTATACTAAATATTAAGATTTTATTTTTGACGTTGGTTAAGGTAATTTCTAAGGATGGAATTTCACATTAAGAATTATTTTTATAAGTTTTTGAAACAATCAAGAAATGTTAAAAGATTGATTGTTGTTATTAATGATGGATTAATTATACTTTCAAACTTAGTATTAATTTCACTGCTTTTTTATCAAGATTTTTCATATCAATATATAATATTTCCTACTTTTACATTTTTTGTGATTTTATTTCTCAATTATATTAAAGTTTATAACAATGTTGTGCGCTTTATATCAATTAATTTAGTTTTCAAACTATCTTATGCTTTATTTATACCGTATTTTTTAGCAAGTATTTTTTCATATTTTTTTGACATTATTTTAACTAAAATTTTCTTCGTTTCATTTTTCTTTTCTATTGGATTAATTTTTATTTCAAGGTTCATTGCCAGAGCTTTATTAAACGATTTAGGTAGGGATGGAAATAAAAATGTAGCTATACTATTAGACCAAGACTATTTAAATCATTCAGATAGTCGTTCTGTTCTTAATGTAATCGATAACGAAGATTATAGAGTAGTTTCAATCCTTACTAATAAAATTGATCTGAGTGGACTAATTCTTAATGACATCACTGTTGACTATATTGATAACCTTAAGAAATTGATTGAAGATAAAAATGTTAAGACACTATTTATTCCTTCAAAGTTAAATGGTAAAGAAATCAGAGATAAGATTTATAATTATATTTCAGATTACCCCTTAAAGGTTGTAGAAATTCCGGATTTAAGTGATTTAGTTACGGGTAAAAATAATTTAAATATTTTAAAAAATTTTTCAATAGAAGATATTGCTAGTAGATCAAAATTTGATACAATAAAAGTTCCAACAAACTTTTTTTCAGGTAAAACAGTCTTGATTACTGGAGGCGGTGGATCCATAGGTTCAGTTCTATCAGAAGAAGTTGCCGCAAAAGACCCACAAAAGCTTATACTTTTTGATAATTCTGAAATAGCTCTTTTTAATATTAAGAATAAGCTGGAAAAATTTTATAAAAATATTAATTTGGAATTCCATTTGATTGATTTAAAGGATGAGGATTTAGTTAGTTCATTTTTTAAAAATAATAAAATTGATTTTGTTTATCATGCTGCTGCGTATAAACATGTAGGATTAGTTGAAAAGAATATACTTTCTTCTGTAAAAAATAATATTAATGGTTTTATCAATGTTGTCAACGGGGTTAAAAACAATGATGTAAAGTATTTGACTCTTATAAGTACAGATAAAGCAGCATCCCCAACAACTATAATGGGCATGACTAAAAGAATCTGTGAAAAAATTTTAATTAATGAATTCAATAAGAATAATAATTTAGTTTTTTCAGCCGTGAGATTTGGTAATGTTTTTGATTCTTCAGGTTCAGTAATATCAATTTTTAAGAAACAAATCCTAAATAAAGAAAATCTTACTGTTACAAGTGAGGATGTCACCAGATATTTTATGAGCATTAAAGAAGCTGCAAATCTTGTTATTAAATCTTCAAGCTTAGCGAATGGAGGAGAACTATTTATTTTAGATATGGGTGAACCTATTAAAATAATTGATATAGCGCGTAAAATGATTCACTTAAGCGGAAATACAATAAAATCTAAGTCAAATCCAAGCGGTGATATTGAAATAGAAATTACTGGTTTACTTGATTCTGAAAAAATGCACGAAGAGCTCTCTATTTCAGAATTGCGGTCAACGGATGATAATAAAATATTTCTTTCTAAAGACTTAGCAAAAATAAATGAAAATTTTGAAAATGATATGGAATATTTGTTATCGCTAGAAAACGAGAATGAGATTATCGCTCAAATTAAGAAAGTTTGTCTAGATTAATATCTATATTCATCTTTCTTAAATGGGCCTTCAATATCAACTCCAATATAATCTGCTTGATCTTCTGTCAAAATAGTTAGGTCAGCATTGAGGTGCTCAAGGTGTAACCTTGCAACTTCTTCATCTAGCTTTTTCGGAAGATTATACAATCCAACATTGGGCTTTTCTTTTGCCAAAAATAACTGCGCTAATACCTGATTAGAAAATGAAGTAGACATCACAAAGCTGGCATGTCCCGTTGCACAGCCTAAGTTAACTAGCCTTCCCTCTGCAAGAATAAAGATTTGTTTGCCATTTTTGAATGTATATCTATCTAGTTGTGGCTTAATTTGTTCTTTTTTAGCATTTGATTTGTTGAGAGCATCTACTTGAATTTCATTATCAAAATGACCAATGTTGCAAACAATTGCCTGATCTCTCATTTTTTTCATATGCTCAAGGGTAATTACATCTTTGTTACCTGTAGTTGTAACGAAAAGCTGTCCTTTTTGTAAAACACTTTCAAGCGTTCGAACTTCAAAGCCTTCCATTGCTGCTTGTAATGCACAAATAGGATCTATTTCTGTAACAATTACTTTACAGCCATACGATTTCATTGATTGAGCACATCCTTTACCTACATCTCCATACCCACATACTACAACTGTTTTACCAGCTAGCATGACTTCGGTAGAACGTTTTATACCATCTGCTAAAGATTCACGACAACCATAAAGATTATCAAATTTTGATTTAGTTGCTGAATCATTTACATTAAAAGCAGAGAAAAGAAGTTTTTTATCTTGTTCCATTTGCACTAATCGACTAACACCGGTGGTAGTTTCTTCCGAAACTCCAATAATGTCAGGAACGATATTATGCCAGTGATTTGCATTAAGCTTATGCACTTTTCTAATTAGATTTTCCACTACTAATTCTTCAGGGTTAGTAGTGGTTATTTCTGGATAATTTCCATATTTATTAAAATAATTCTCAAGTTCATAACCTTTGTGAATCAGAAGAGTAGCGTCACCACCATCGTCAACAATTAAGTTTGGCCCTAAGTTACCATCAAAAGTGAGAGCTTGTAATGTACAATCCCAATATTCTTCTAATGTTTCACCCTTCCATGCAAATACTGGAGTTCCAGTATCAGCAATTGCAGCTGCAGCTTCATCTTGTGTTGAAAAAATATTACAACTTGCCCATCTTACATCTGCTCCAAGATCCTTAAGAGTTTCAATTAGAACTGCAGTTTCAGTTGTCATGTGTAAAGATCCAGTAAGTCTAAATCCAGATAAAGGTTTTTCTTTAGTATGTTTTTTTCTTAAGGACATTAAACCAGGCATTTCTTTTTCTGAAATTCCAATTTGGTCCCTACCAAGTTTTGCAAGACTCATATCTTTTACTTTGTTTGGTAAAACTTCAACAACATTTTTCATTTTTTTGTTTACACTTTCATTTAGTTTCTTTGATGTAACTGTATCTAATTCTATAGTTCTCATTCCAAAACCCCTTTCTTAATCAATAATAATTGGACGAAAAATATATTTTAGAAATTTTTCTTTAACTAATAAAAATATTTTGACGTCTCAATCTATAATTTTACCTACTTTTTTGGAATTTCATTTATTTTTTATCATTTTTTGTTACTATTTGAAAATAAATGAAATATCATATCTCAAATAAGAGGATTTTCCAAAATTGTTTTATTTTTTTTAATAAATATTTTATTTCGAATTTCATGATCAAGTATATGAGCATAGAAAATATGATCTATCCATTTAGCATTTTTAAAAATTCTATTACTTCTTAAGAATGCATGTTTTTCTATTTTTCTAAATTTACTATTATCAGAAAACTCATTTATAGCTGCTAATTCTCCACACCAAGAATTATGTGAATCATCTTCTAAATCGTCAAGATATAGTACAACTTTTGATAAATATTGGTTGGATTGCATTTTTAAAATATCTAAAGCTTCAATTGTTGAGCTATAGTAATCAACATCAATTGAAATAAATGATATTGGAGATTCTTCAAAGCTTTGATTCATAAATTCAGGAAGTGTTTTATTAATTTTACCAATTATAAGTTTAGTATTTTCGTTGAGAGAATTTTGAAGATTTTTAAAATCCATCGGGAAATCACCTTCTGAATAAAGATCTGGATGGTCTTTGAATGATGAAGGTGGAGGCATACCTTCTCCTGTGTCAAATCCATAAATATCAAACTTAATTCCAGTATGTTTTGTTACTTTTTCTGCAATATTTTGAATATTGTATAATCCAGCTCCATTAGCAACGCCAAATTCAATAATGGTTGCACGATTTTTACCTTCATTAGCAGCAATTTCAGCAACTTTGAATAAAGAAAATGCATGCTGAGGTCTTAATATTAAATCAAAATCAGATTTTAGTTTGTAACTACCAAATAAATAAACAAAAATTGAAATTATGTTTAAATGAAGAGGCTCAGTAAGTCTTTCATAGAAAATTCTCTTCCAAATATATTTATGTTTAAGCTTTTTAATAAATCCCATAAAAAATAATCCAACTCTATCAATAAAAAATGTCTAAAACAGTATCCACAAAATATATTTGTTAAATTTTCTTTTTACTAAGAATAATATTTTTACATTTTTGAATACTTATTAAAATAAAGTTTATCTTTAAAAATATATAGGATTAAATTTTTTGGTGTTTTTTAAAAAAATTAACAAAAATTCTATCTATTCTTTTTTATCACAAGTTTTCGTTGTATTTCAGTCATTTTTATTATTATTAATTGTTACACGATATGTAGACACTTTTGACTTTGGAGTATATACTCTTTGTTTAACAGCAGTGACTTTTTTAACAGGCTTTTTTTTACAGCCTTTAATCCAATCTTATATGGTTTATGCTCAGGACGATACTTCAATTATTAACTCCGTAAATCAACATATTAAATCTTCAATTTTTCTTTCTATAATTTTTGGATGTTCATGTATTTTTTTGGGATTTTTATTAAATGAAAACATCCTCTTATTTGGTTTAATTATACTCCTTTTTATTTTTGAAGCATTAAGAGGATATATTTTAGCATATTTAAATATTATAAAAGATTTCAAAAAAATGGCTGTTGTAAGTTTCTTTTTGATTTTTAGACCAATATTGATTTTAATTTTCTATATTTTTAATGAGTCTACCTTATCAATGATGTATGCCTCAATTTTATCTCTTGTAATTAATTTATTTTTATCTTGCAGATCAGAGTTAAATATGATTTTTAGAAGTCAATTTGACAGCAGTGTAAATCTTAAACCTTTTTATCAATACTCAATTAATATTTTTCCTTCAAAAATTATGTATTGGTGTTATTATAACTTTGATAAAATTACTATTTCCTTCTTTTTTGGCCCTAGTATTTTAGGACTTTATGCTCCAATATTTAATTTTATTTATCAGATTTATTTTTTAATTCATATGTCATTAACAAATTTTTTTAGACCATATATTTATGAAGATTTTAAAGTAAATAAATTATTTTTTATAAAAAGATATTCTTGGATTACAATTTTGAGTTTTTTGATAATATTATTATTTACTACAAATTCATTTTTCATTGAATTTTTAAAAGTCTTTTTAGGAAAAGAATACCATGTTTTACTAAATATTATACCTTCGATAAGCTTGTTATGTGCATTAATGACTTTTACATTTGCTTTTGAAATGATTTATTTGCCTACAAAAAAAATAAATCTATTATGGAAGATGCAATTAGTCATTTTTTTATTATTTGTACCAATCATTTTAATCTTTTTCAAAAATTTAAATGTTGATCAATTAATCCATTATTTTATTTTTTGGAATATGATTTTAATTCTTTTTCTTTTAATTGGATCTCTAAAAACAATTAAAAATTACTTTATTATGAAAATCTAATATCTGTTTTTTCCCAACTGAAAATCTCTCTTCCAAAATGACCGTATGCAGCAGTATCTTTGTAAATTGGTTTTTTTAAATCTAAATGATTTATTAGTTTTTTTGGTCTAAAGTCAAAATTATTTGAAATTTGAGAAATAATTTCTTCTTCTTTTACTTTGCTCGTTCCAAATGTGTCCAATGTGATTGATGTTGGTTCTGCAACTCCAATTGCATAAGATACTTGAATTTCACAATAATCTGCTAGTTTTGAAGAAACAATATTTTTTGCAACGTATCTAGCAGCATATGCAGCTGATCTATCAACTTTTGATGGATCTTTACCTGAAAAAGCACCTCCACCGTGTCTGGCCATCCCTCCATAAGTGTCTACTATAATTTTTCTTCCTGTCAGTCCGCAATCTCCGACTGGTCCTCCTATAACAAACTTTCCTGTAGGGTTGATTAATATTTTTGTTTCATCTGTGATCCAATTTTTAGGTATTACTGGAGATATTATATAGTTAAACACTCCATCTTTAATTTCTTCATATGATATATCTTCATCATGCTGAGTAGAAATTACAATTGCAGATAACCTCTTAATTTCTTTTCTATCCGGACTATAAACAACACTAACCTGGCTTTTAGCGTCTGGCCTTAACCATGTAAGTTGCCCAGATTTTCTTACTTCAGCTTGTTTTTTAACTAGTTTATGAGATAAATCTATTGGAGCTGGCATTAAACTTTTAGTTTCATTACATGCATATCCAAACATAAGTCCTTGATCTCCTGCTCCTTGATTTAAATCACTTCCTTCGCCTTCATTAACACCTTGAGCAATATCAGGAGATTGCTTCGTAATATGATTAATAAATTCACATGTATTGCCGTTGAAGCCAAGTTTATCTTCATTATATCCAATTTCATTTATAACATTTCTAACAACATGTTCTAAGTTTGGATTTCCGTCCGAAGTTATCTCTCCAGCAATTATCACTATATTGTTTTTAATCATTGTTTCACAAGCAACTCGGCTATTTGGGTCTTCTTTTAAGTATGCGTCAAGAATAGCATCAGATATTTGGTCGCATACTTTATCTGGATGTCCCTCCGAAACAGATTCAGATGTAAATATGTAATCTTTCATTATATCTCCTTATTTATGTAAGTAATTTAATATATTTAACATGCATGATGTGTCATTCATTAAATAGTAGTGAATA